>JGI12316J15310_10000050_pt64 | contig 35655 bp, 41 predicted proteins | sample MarCyaLeptolynsp_FD_15310 | JGI IMG/M metagenome (IMG submission 15310)
TCAAAGCGGGTCCCCCAGTGGGCCGCGGGCTCCGCGAGTTCGCAAGAAGTCACGAGCCTGAGGGCGCCGGCTGCTCTGGAGCCGGCGCCGGGGTTGGCGTCACGCTTTGGTGCGGTCCGCAAAAGGTGGCCTTCAGCGCGCGCTCGGCTTCGGTGCTGCGGCTCTGGCCAGTGAGCGGCGCGCGAATGAGCGCGATACCCTCTTCGACCGGCGAACTGACCACAACGACGTCGTCGAAAGCTTCCGGCGAATCGACGCCTACTTCCGCAACAGTCTGATCCTCTTTGGCCACGATCAGATCCACGTCGGGCCGCTTCATGTCGCCGCCAACGACGGTGTAGTAGTTCTCGCCAAGCGGGGTGTAGAACGCGATGAGCCAATTGCCGTCGGCAATCCGCGCTTTGAGACGCACCGGCCCATTGGATAAGTCGTAGCGGCAGAACGCATAGCGCACATCCGGCGCCATCAACGGCATGACTTGGCGCCCAGGGGCAGGCGGAGGCAGTTGGATCATCGTGTTGGCAGGGCCAAGCGCTGTGAGCCTGGCATGGGCGTCTCGCGGTGCCAGCACAGGCAAGGTCAGCACGGCGATGACATGGATGAGACCAGCCAGCACGACGCAAAGCGCGATATAGAGTCCTGGGAGCCTTACTCGCATCGTATCCGCTCAATCTTCGGTAGGCGGTCTGGCGGAATTTGGCCGATGCCGCTGATGTCCGTGTCCCGCGATCCATAAACGCGCAGGACCAAGATGAGATTCCGGTCTTTCGAACCGCCAGCCGGCAGCCAGTTCTCAGGCCTGGCGTGTCGCGACAGGGTGACGTGGTAGCTTCCGTCGGCGCGGCGGATCATCTCCTCGTTGTTGAAGCTGTAGCGCTGGGACGGGTTTGGGATGAGCGAACCGGACTGATCGTAGAGGGCGAGGGACCACCAGCGCGCGTTCAAGGCGGAGCCGACGATGGAATACTCGCAGCCGGAACTCAACGTGTGTCCCCAACTGTCGGTTCGGGCGACAAAGTAGCGGGCGGCGGTCGAGGTGAGAGGAAGCCGGCCGCTTCGCGCTAGATGCGCGCGCGTGTAGGGATCGGCGTTGGGATTGCCTTCGCTGAGCCAACTCTTCCAGGGCCCTTCCGACATTGTGGTGAGCGGCGATCCGCGCTCGATCATGTACCAGGCCGTGCCGATGCCGAGTATGAGCGCGACGGCGAACGTTCCGATGAAGTAGCCGAGCGCACGCATCGACGTGCTGCCTTCTTCGCGCCAAAGGCTGCTGCGCGTCGGGGTGCCCGTCACGGGCATGTCGGGAAGGGCAGTCACGCGGGTATCGCCTTTCGAAGGAAGCGCCCCGGGGCGTCTATTGTGGAACGCCGGCGCCGGTCGGCTGTCCCGCCGCCGAAGTCTGCGTCACGGCCGGCCCGGAAGATCTTGCATCGCCACTCGCTGCCGCCAAGCTTGGTGTGCCATCCGCCGGGGGCGCTTGGACACGTTCCTGACTGGCTTGATCCTCGGGGCTAAGTGCCGGAGCGCTTTCGAGCAAATCGCCGAGCCGGTTGAGAACATCGCGCGTCGCTTGCGGCATGTCCTTGACGTTTTCCGGCGGTGGCGGAACAGGCAAATCGGCCGTTGCGCTTTGGGACATCACGGCCGCGATTCTCTGCTGCTCGGCAAGCTGACGAGGATGGGGCTCGACACCCGGAATGGTCGGGATGTTGTCAGTATCGTGCGCCGCCATCATATAGGTCTGCCAAGTTTGCGCCGGGAAGCTGCCGCCCGTGACACGGGCCATGGGCCTGAAGTCGTCGTTGCCGAGCCAAACGCCGGTGACATATTGCCCGGTGTAACCCATGAACCAGGCATCGCGATAGGCGGTGCTGGTTCCGGTCTTGCCGGCGACGTTCGTGTAGTCGAGCTTGGCGCGGCGCCCCGTGCCGGCGGTGACAACCGAGCTCAGCATGGAGTTCAGCTTCTCCGCCGATTCTCTTGCAAAGATCCGCTTGCGCTTCGGTTCGTCGCGATCATGGTTGTAGAGGAGCTCGCCTGGAAGGGTCCTGATCTCTTCGACTGCGTAAGGCCGAACCTCAAGGCCGCCTGCGGCGAAGACGGCATAGCCGCCCGTATGTTCAAGCGGTGTCATGCCGTTGTCGCCAAGCGCCAGCGAGCATGTCTTCTTCAGGTGCCGGATGCCCATCTTTTCTAGATCGGCCAGGACGACCGCGCGGTCGGCCTTGAGCGAGAGCTTGACGGCGACGGTATTGATCGATTTCGCCAGGGCTGTGCGAAGCGTCATCCGTCCGCGATAGCCGCCCGAGTAGTTCTTTGGCGACCAGCGTCCGCAACTCACATAGCCATCGGTGACCATGGAATTGGGATGGTAACCCTCGTGCTCGATCGCGGTGAGGTAGACATAGGGCTTAAACGAGGAACCGGGTTGCCTGTATGCGTGGGCTGCGCGGTTGAATTGGCTGGTGCCGTAATCCTTGCCGCCAACCATGGCGCGGACCGCACCGTCGGTTTCCATGGAGACGAGCGCGCCGTTGTTGAAGTTGCGCGAGCGGCCATATTTGTTGACGGTGCCTTGTAGGGCGTCGTCCGCCGACTTCTGAAGGCCCAGGTCGACCGTCGTGCGCGCCACCAGGATGCGGTTGGGCTTCGCGGCCATCAGCCGCTGCACCTCCTCGAAGGCCCAATCGAGGAAATAGTCCGGGGTGCTGTCGTCGCCCCGCTCGACAATCCGCGCCGGGTTCAGCCGGGCACCGTAGACTTGGCCTTCACTGAGATATCCGGCTTCGACCATGTTGGTCAGAACTTCGTTGGCGCGGGCGCGCGAGGCGGCCAGGTTGACGTGCGGGGCGTAACGCGTGGGCGCTTTGAACATGCCGGCTAGCATGGCTGCTTCGGCCAGGGTCACCTCGCGGATCGACTTGGCGAAATAGTACTGCGCCGCCGCTTCGACACCGTAGGATCCGCCGCCGAGATAGGCGCGGTCGAAGTAAAGCTTCAGGATATCCGGCTTGGTGTAGTGGTTCTCAAGATAGATGGCGATGAACGCCTCTTTGATCTTTCTCGACAGCGCCCGCTCCGGCGTGAGGAACATGTTCTTGGCGAGCTGCTGGGTGAGGGAGCTACCTCCCTGAACCACCCTGTCGGCTTGCGCGTTCTCGGCGAGGGCGCGGAACGTGCCCATGAGGTCGATGCCGAAATGATCGAAGAAGCGGCGGTCCTCGGTGGCCAGCGTCGCCTTGATCATGTGGTCGGGAATCTCTTCGAGCGGCACGGAATCGTCGCGCAGGAGACCCCGCTTGCCGATCTCATTGCCGTAGCGGTCCAGGAAGGTCACGCTGAACTCGTCGGAGAGGTTGATCTTGCCTTGGGCGATCTCGAATGCGGGTAGGGCGAACGCCAGCATGATCAGGAGGCCGGCCACGCTCAGGCTCAGCGCCTCGCAGGCCAGCTCATTGCAGCCCCGCCAGAACCCTCTGACTTCGAAGCGGCCAAAGAAGGAGGAATAGGCGCTCCACCAATCGCGGAAGCCGATCCAGGCGGCATAGAGGCCCGAATCGATCCATGAATCGATCTTCAGCCAATCGATGAACTTGCCGCGGCCGTTGCCTTGTAAGAAGTCCCGCACTTTACCCCGACCTCTCCGCTCGTTCGCCTGCCCCGCATCCGGGCGGGCGACCTATCCCTCCGAGTATACCCGGAATCGGGCTATTTATAGAGGCTTCGCCCTTTGGGCGACCCCGAAATCCAGAGGGCTCTGGTCCGGCGCTCCCGGCAGGGTGGCCGACCCGCGTTAAGACGGCGCTAACCACGGCCAGGCGCGGGCAGGGAGGACGGGCAGGCCTAGCCGTCCACCTCGGAGAAGCCCTTCCGCTCCATGCACTCCACATAGTCCGACTTGGAGGTCTTGCCGCGCAGCAACAGGAGCCGGGTCACCGAGGAGATGCCCTTGCGGCGGGCTTCCTCCACGCACACGGTCTTCGCAGCCTCGAAGGCCTCGCGGGAATTCTCCGTGGCCTCCGTCACGGCGCGGGTCGGCAGGAAAGCGACGTCGGGAGCCTCCGCCTTGCTGCATGCGCCAAGGCCGAGCCCCAAGAGCCCGGCCGCAAACAGCGCCACGCAAAACCTCGTCACGATGACAATCCCCCGACAGATTGCCGGCCATGGTCGTCCCGGCTTCAGGCCCCGAGGCCTGGGCCGCGTCGGCCGTTTCTCCTTATCCTTAACGGCTTCCAGCATCCGCTTGTACCGGCTGGCCGGTCAAAGGGTTAATGCCGCGAAGCAAATGCCCGGCCGCCGGTTCCCTGGCGCGGCCGATGGACGATCGGAAGTCTTCCCGCAAACCAAGGCAGCATCATGAACGACGCAGGGTCGAGCGCCGGTGCTGCGCCGGGCGGCTTCAAAATAGCGTGAGGCGCCCAGCGGGCCGGTAAGCCGCATGCCAGCTTTTCCGGCTTGGCTGCGTATTCTGGCAGGCCAAAAGTCTGTGCTAAAAATCCTAGGGACAAGAGAAGATGAAGACAAAGTGGGAGGGAGTTTGCTCACCATGCTGGATGCCGCCCGATGCCGCCCCCTTGTTCTGACCGCCGCGCTTCTGGCGCTCGGGTCCTTCAGCCTCGCGTCAGGGGTGGTTGCACAAGACGCCTTCGATCTGTCCGTGCCGAAGGAGGGCGAGGAGCCTGCCGCACCGGCGGTCGCACTTGAGTGTGCCTCGGAGTCCATTTCCGGCAGCGGGCCGGGCTTCACCAGCTCCCGCGACGATTCGGAGGCCGCCGCCGTCGAGGCTTGGCTCAAGAAGGCGCAAGCTGTCTATCCCGAAGCCACTTGGGAAACGGCGAAGGACTCCGATATCGCTTGCGCGGTGCAAGGGCTCTATTCGAAGTGCTTCGCAGACGGCATTCCCTGTAGGCCGAAGGGCTAAGCAGCGTTCGCGGTCCTACGGGATGGCTACGGCGCTGTGCTGCGGGCTGGGCACGGCACCGTTGGAGAGGCCAACGCCCACCACCAGGATCAGGGCGAACACGACGAGGGCAAGGAAGATCAGCCGCATGGGCCGATCTTACGCTTGCGCGGCCCTTCGGGCGAGCCAAGGGAGCAGCGTCGGGATCTTATGGAGCGGCGACAGATCCGGTTCGGGGCGCCAAATCGCGAGCGGTGAGAAGCGGCCCGGGCGGCGCGACGCGGAGCGGCGCCCCTTGGTCAGCCGGGAGCGACCCGGCTCCGGGCTCTTCCGCCAGACCCGCGACGGCCGTGTCCGGCGCTTGTGCCGGAACCGCGTGGGGTAAGGAGGTATGGGGTGCATTGGCCCTCCCATCTGGCTCGTCTCCCACGAATGCTGCGCCCGCCATGGTTAACGAAGGCTTACCGTCTGTGCTGGATCGGCGCCGCTGCTCCGAGACCCCGCGCATGACGATGCAATCTGCTGCTCTGAACCTGCGCTCATACGACCCAGGCACGCCGCACCGGCCGTTGTCAGACCGTCATAAACCGGGTCTAACGTGCTGACACCTGAGTAAAAACTGAGAGAAAGCCTCGGCTCCCGCGACAGCGACCGGGGCTTTCTCTTTGCGCGCTTCATAGGAAAAAAATCCTTGACGGCGTGACGCTCCTTGGGTAAGGTTCAGCTACAACGCGACAAGTGGGCGAGGGCAGTTCCCGAGGAGCGGCCCAGCAGTTCTGCGTACCGCTGACCGCGTTGCGAACGCCGCTCCCAGAAATGGGGCGGCGTTGTGAGTTTCTGGCGCCGGGTGACCGCGCTCAATAGCGCGGCATGACGAGCAAGAGGCGCACGATCGTGAAGAGGGCGAGGCCGGCGATCAGCCCGAGCCCTGCGCCTTGCTCGATCAGCACCGCGCCGATCGCCATCCCGGCGATCGCGCTGGCGAGGAGACCGAACACCCAAATCGCAATGGTCCGAAGCATCTCGCCTCCTCGCCTCCTCGCGGCGGCTTGATACGGGGCTCTTTGAATAGCCTCTCACTCGTAGAACGGCAAAATTCGAAGCGCGGCGAGCGATGGCGCAGGACGACTCTCTGTCAGAGGGCGATAGCCCCGTGTGCAGCCACGGCCGCGTCGACTGGGACGCCGTGCGCCACGACTTTCTCTATAGCGGCTTGTCCCAGCGGTGCATCGCTGCCAAGCACGGCACCACGGCGGACACTTTGCGCAAGTATATGCGGGCCGGCGGGTGGCAGCGGTCAGTGCCCCTGCAGCGGCGGCGAACAGCGCGCGGCGCTGCGCCAACAACCACGCAGACGCGGCGCGGCCGCCTCGTCGAGCGCTTGTTCGAGGTGCTCGAAGCCAAGATCGCTGCAGTGGAGGCCCGCATGGCCGAGACGACCGACAGCAGCGCGCCCCCAAGCGCGGCGGATATCGAGCGCGACGCGCGCAGCCTCAACGCGCTGGCGCAGCTCTACGCCAAGCTCGTCGCCCTCGATACCGACAACGATAGAAGCGGGCCGACAAGCCCGCCAAAGGACGGCAACGATGCGGACCGGCTCCGCCGTGAGCTTGCGGACCGCCTTGCGCGGCTCGATCGCGCGCGGGACATTTAAGCGATTCCTTTCAAGCCTTTCGGCCGCCGAGCTGCGCTTTCTGCACTACGACTTCGCGCTGTGGGCGCGGGACGATCAGCTTCCGCCGCAAGCGGCACAAGACGGCGCGGACTGGACCACCTGGCTGATGCTCGGCGGGCGCGGCGCCGGCAAGACGCGCGCTGGGGCGGAGTGGGTCAGGGCGCGGGCCGCACGAACCAGGGACGCGCGCATCGCACTCGTGGGCGAGACGCTGACGGATGCGCGCGCGGTGATGGTCGAAGGTGTGTCGGGACTGCTTTCGGTCCATCCGCCGGAGGCCCGCCCGCACTACGAGCCGTCCAAGCGGCAAGTGACGTTTCAAAGCGGCGCGGTGGCGCAGCTCTTCTCGGCGGAAGATCCGGAGAGCCTGCGCGGCCCGCAATTCAGCGCGGCCTGGTGCGATGAGCTCGGTAAATGGCGCCGGCCGCAAGAGACTTGGGACATGCTGCAGTTCGGTCTGCGGCTGGGCGATACTCCGCAACAGGTGGTCACCACCACGCCGCGGCCGGTTCCGCTGATCAAGGCACTGCTCACGGACCCACGCACCGTGGTGACACGCGTGGCGACGGCGGCCAACGCGGCGAACCTGGCACCGGCCTTTCTGGAGCGGATCGTCGGGCGCTATCGCGGCACCCGCCTCGGCCGCCAGGAGCTCGAGGCGGAGCTTCTGGAGGACCGGCCTGACAGCCTTTGGCCGAGGGCCATGATCGAGCGCGCCCGCGTGTCCGCCGCGCCCGTCTTGCGGCGCGTGGTGGTGGCAGTGGACCCGCCGGCCTCATCGGGGCCCGACGCGGATGCTTGCGGCATCGTCGTGGCGGGTGTGGACGAGGCGTCCCGCGCTTACGTGCTGGCGGATTTGACGCGCGAGGGTGTGCGGCCGCTCGACTGGGCGCGCGCCGTGACATCCGCCTATCGCCGGTTCGAGGCCGACCGCATCGTGGTCGAGGTGAACCAAGGCGGCGACATGGTGGAGGCGGTGCTGCGGCAGGTGGATGAAAGCGTACCGGTGAAGCCGGTGCGCGCCACGCGCGGCAAGGTCTTGCGAGCTGAGCCCGTGGCGGCGCTCTACGAACAAGGACGGGTGGCCCATGTGGGCGCCTTCCCGCAGCTTGAAGATGAGATGTGCGACTTCGGCGCGGACGGGCTCTCCGGCGGCGGCAGTCCCGACCGGGTCGATGCCCTGGTGTGGGCGCTGACGGAGCTCTGCTTGCGCGCGTCCTCCACACCCAGGGTGCGGGCTCTCTAAAGTGCGCTACCGGCCTCTGGCCTACTTGAGCGCGTGTTTGCATGCGCTAGCGCCTTGGCGAACCTCGAGTGCGTCGTGTGACTCTCACGGGACTCCGGAAAGGTGATTCATGACAACGGGTTTACGCGTGCGGCTGAGGCAGTTTCTCGGACTGGAAGCCAAGGCGAGCAAGACGGCGAAGTTCGTCGCCTGGGCCTCCGGCGGACAGCCGGTGTGGAGCCCGCGCGACCTGACGAGCCTGGCGCGCGAGGGCTTCGCCAAGAACCCTGTCGTCTACCGCGCCGTGCGCATGATCGCCGAAGCCGCCGCAAGCGTGCCGCTTTATCTGTTCGACGGCGAGGATGACGTCGATGAGCATCCGCTGCTCGGCCTTCTGGCGCGGCCCAACGCCATGCAGTGCGGGCCGGACCTGTTGGAAGCGTGGTACGGGCACCTGCTCGTGGCCGGGAACGCCTATCTGGAAGCGGTCTCGGTGGAAGGCGCGGTGCGTGAGCTGCACAGCCTGCGCCCAGACCGCATGAAGGTGGTGCCCGGCGCGGACGGTTGGCCGGACGCGTACGAGTACTCCGTGGCGGGGCAGACCGTGCGCTTCGATCAGGACGGAACCGGCCCGGTGCGCCCCATCCTGCATATGACTCTCTTTCATCCGCTCAACGATCATTACGGTTTGAGCCCGCTGGAGCCCGCAGCGGTTGGCGTCGATCTGCACAATGCGTCAGGGGCTTGGAACAAGGCGCTGCTCGACAACTCCGCCTGTCCCTCCGGCGCGCTGGTCTATACCGCCAAGGACGGGCAGCTGAGCCCCGAACAATATGAGCGGCTCAAATCGGAGCTGGAGGACAGCTTCCAAGGCGCCAAGAACGCAGGCCGGCCGCTGCTTCTGGAAGGCGGCCTCGACTGGAAGGCCATGGCCTTCTCGCCGAAGGACATGGATTTCATCGCCGCGAAGCACGTGGCGGCGCGGGAGGTGGCGCTGGCGCTCGGCGTGCCGCCCATGCTGCTCGGCATTCCGGGCGACAACACCTATGCGAACTATGCGGAGGCCAACCGCTCGTTCTGGCGGCAGACCGTGCTGCCGCTGGTGAAGCGCTCGGCCAAGGCGCTCTCCGCCTGGCTTGGACCTGCCTTCGCCGAGCGCGGGACGCCAATGGATGTGCCCTCCTTGGAGCTGACGCCCGACCTCGACGCCGTGGAGGCGCTCTCCACCGAACGGGAGGCGCTTTGGGCGCGGGTGCAAGGCTCGGACTTCTTGACGGTCAACGAGAAGCGCGCGGCGGTTGGCTACGGCGCGGTGGAGGGCGGCGACACGCTGACCGCGCCGCCGCCTTAGAGCGACACCGCGGCGGATGAACACCCAAGGCCACCATGATAGGTTGCGCCCGGCTTTAAAGAACGGGAGGCACCTATGGCCATACGGCTCACACCACCGACGAAGAACGTCTTCTATCTGTCCATCGTCTGCGCTGTCGTTGCGCTTCTGCTCTATTTCATTGGCGTCTTGGGGCTGGTCGGCGGCGGGTTCGTCGCCACGGGCCATTTTGCCTTCTGGATCGCCATGTTGGGCTGGGTGTTGTTGACGATCGGTGTCGCCTTGAAAGGGGTCTAGGGCGGCAACGCCGCCGGGGCACCCCGGCCCCAACTCTGAAAGACCAACATCATGCTGCAACGCTTTGGCGAAACCGCGCCGGAGCGCGAGGTCAAGTTCGCGCCCGTCGATCTCAAGACCGTCGAGGCCGACGGCACGTTCTCCGGCTATGCCAGCCTGTTCAACGCCGTGGATCTCGGCCAGGACTTGGTGGTGCCGGGGGCGTTCCGCGACAGCCTCGACGAGCGCGGCCCGCGCGGCGTGAAGCTCTTGTTCCAGCATGATCCCAACGAGCCTATCGGCGTTTGGCTCGAGCTCCACGAGGACGGACGCGGGCTTTACGCGCGCGGCCGCCTCATGCCGGAGGTGACGCGGGCGCGCGAAGTGCTCTCCTTGATGCGCGCCGGCGCGCTCGATGGGCTCTCCATCGGCTTCCGGACGGTGCAAGGGCGCACGGACCCGGCGTCCGGCGTGCGCCGTCTCGACAAGATCGATCTTTGGGAAATCTCCGTCGTCACGTTTCCCATGCTGCCCGCCGCGCGGGTCAGCCAGGTGAAGCGCAAGACGCAAGCGCCAGCGCGCAAGCCCGCCACACGGCGCGCACCCCATGACCTCGCGGGGCTGGGACGTCTCGCCCGCTCCATCCAACGCGGCACCGAGGCTCTGCGGCAGCGCTAAGCGGCGCGTCCGAGCCAACACACATCGAAAGCGACTTTGCGATGCTCGCAAACGACGCCGGCCGGCTGGCCAGCGCGCGGCTTCGGCGCGTAACCGAAGCGTTAGACGCAATGACGTGCGACGCGCTAATCTATGTGTGTGAAGCGCCTATCCTTTCGCCAACGACTTTACATGCAGCGCCGGGCCGCGCGGCACCTCAAGCGACGTATCCGCAAGAAGAGGAAAGCCAGGGGGGTCACCGCGTTCGCAGCGCCGCATGTCGCTGCAAAAGGGTCCCGCAAAGTTACCCTCTATAGATCGGGTCAATACACGGTATCGCGAGTGAAGGGAGGTGGCGCTAGGCCGATGCCCGAGGTGCTATCTCTGGCGGAGAATTACAATGAGACTGCGGGTTTCCTACTCCACTTGCGCGACGGACTGACAGGAAACTGGCAGCGAATGCGACACCAGCGAGGTCGACCACAAGAGGAGGGCCGTTTCGGCTATCGCACGTATTGGGATTTCACCACAATCCGGAGGATCGCAATACCAGTCGCCTTGATGATTGCCTCGGAGTATGACCGTGTACGAAGGTCTGGGCTCTGGAGACCTCACGCGATTGACTACGACCAGTGGGACCCTCATGTCCGATCAATGTTGGACCAGATCGGCTTCCTATCGATGTGCGGTGTGGAAGACCCTGAGCCGACGATCTTGAAAGGCGACGGCTGGCGCTTGCTTAGATTCGAATCTGGGACAGGAGCAAGTGGTGAAAGAGTGGGCGACCTTCTACTTCAGCTGGGTCTGGATGCGATTGTTGCCGACCCAACGCTATACGAGGCGGTGGTTGAGGCTTTAGCCAACACGCGACACCACGCCTACCCGGGGAACTACTATTACCCTCCACCGCACGTTCCCGGTTGGTGGATGACCGGAGCCGTGGACGAGGGCAGTAAGTCGATCACGCTCGTGGTCTACGACCACGGTGTTACGATACCCGTCTCGCTTGCCGATCCTCGTAACGATTGGGCGCTTCTTCCCAAATGGCGGCAACTACTAGCTCGGCTGACCGGTGCGCCTCCGACGGTGGAAGACACCGACCTGGATGGCGTTGCTATAGCTGCCGCGATTAAGGTTGGTACGACCTCAACCGGATTGAGTTTTCGAGGGCGCGGGCTAAAATCGCTGGAAATCGCCTTGGACATGTGCAAGGGCGGAGAGATTGCCATCCGTAGTCGGCATGGTGAGTATCGGAAGAAGAAGGGTGGCAGGCCAGAGTATATGTCCCATCCAGTTCCTGTTAACGGAACCCTGGTAGCATGGCATCTGGAGCTGTAGGTGGCGTATGGGCCAGAAGACTATCAATCTTGCGCGCGACTTCAGTCGCTTTCCAGGCGGCCGGTTTCGGACGGACGGCCCGTTTAGTGGCGAACAATTCAGGGAAGACTGTCTAGTTCCCGCGCTTGCGCAGCACACGACAGTGATAGTTGAGTTGGATGACGTCGCTGGCCTACCATCCTCGTTTGCCGAGGAAGCCTTTGGTGGTTTGGTCAGAGTCCACTCTCTAGCTCCAAGAGAGTTGCTTGACCGGCTGAAGCTGGTAGCAAAGAGCCCGCGCATGAGGGCGTATCCAGAAATGATCCGGGGCTACATAAAAAAAGCCCCAACTGCGGCAGCTTAGGTGTCTTTCAACCCCGCGCAGCTGCTCATTGGTGCTGCCCTGGGCTTTGCCTCTGCGCTTACGATCCGATGGTGGCAGTACAGGCGCGACTTGTGGCTCGCTCGAGTCGATCATTTTTGTGAAGCTGTTGATGTCGCCGCAAACACAGCCTCGGAGTATTGGTTGGACGCACAAATAGATGCGTCGCCTGAGGCGGCCCGGAACATTCATCTTCGTGAAGCCCGTATACTTGGTCTGCAAACCCGGCTGGATGGGCTCTTTGCATCGTTAGGTTTCGAAGGCGAACCTCATTTGGTTCAGCAGCTGGCTGATTTGCGCGATGGGCTCACCGGAGGAGAGTTTGGGGGAGCTTCACGAGATACCGATCCGGAACGGGCGCGCCTCGTGCAGATGTACGCTAGCGATCTCATAATTTCATGTCGGCTCGCGGCGTATGATTCTGTCAGTGTTCGGAGCATCTTGATGCGCTGTGGGAGGAAATGCTGGCGGCGCGCTTTCCATGTCAGAAGAGACTGAGTGTTTCAGAGCTGGCGTATCTGTGCGCACTGCGAGCTAAGATTGTTTGTTCAACTCTCCCTCGGCCAATGCGCCGGGCTTTTTATTGCCTGCGCCACTCCGGCGAAAGCGGAACTTCCGAGCGAAAATCACATTTGGCCCCCGACACCCCGCTACTGCGGACATCCACGCCCGGCCATTGCGTCCGCATCAATTGCTTGTCGAAACCAGCGGGACGGAGCGTGACTGCTTACACGATCCGGATAGGTTCTTATAATGGTTGTTCCTCAATCCGACTTCGATGAGCCCGCTGTAACTGCGCTCGGGGCGGTAGTTATAGAGCTCGATCGCGATCTTCTCGGTATGCGAGCTCGCCGTCATGTTGTCGAAGACTTCGATCTCCGATTCCAGGCGCACTGGTTCGTCGTTGGCGTCGAATCGCCATTTCGGAAACGGCGGCTCCTTCACGCGTCTGCGTGAGCCGTCCAATTCCGCAAGATAGATCTGTTCGAAGTGCGGTTCGTTCCCGTCCCGGCTGATATTGAAGACGACGGCCAAGCGCGGTGTCCCTGTGAATCCGATCAGCACACATTGGAGCTGTGGCGGTTCCTGTATCGCTTCAGCCAGCTCTTCGCTGGGCTGTGACGGGCCCACAAAGATCGCCCAGTACCCGGCTGCGAAGAGTGCAATGAGGCCGGTGATCGCAACGCCGATGGTCAGGGTCCTTCGAGACATCATGGGTAGTTCCCGGAGTTGCGCGCAATGTGCCGGACGTCAGCACCGCTGAAACGGCGGCTGTGTTCCTTTTGCGAGAAGACGTGCTTGCCTTCCGAAGCTTGCCACGCCGGTGTTCGCTTGCGCATGGCCATGTTCGCCGGGACTTTTGCCAGTTCTGTTGGCGCTCGCTCCTAACAGGCATTCAGCGTCTTTGTCACGCCCGGCCATCGCGCCGGGTTTTTGTTGCCCATCATTATTTGCACACCCTTGCTTCGCGCGACTTGAGCGCACGACTTCCTCGCTGGGGAGAGCGAGAGCTGACTCTAATACCAACATCAACGCCCCCAAGAAGAAGAGGACTGACATGAGCGACCTTCAAGACGTGCATGAGACTGAGGCCGCCGAGACGGAAGACATCGCGCCCGACGACATCGAGACCAAGGCGCGCGGCTACCGGCGCAAGCAAGATGGCATGACCGCCGGCGGTATGACGGGCCTGGTGCCGGAGACCACGCCGGTGATCGACACGAGCAGCCTGGGCGACGAGGTGGCGCTCGCCTTCGACGAATTCATGCGGGTCTTCGAGGCGTTCAAGGACGAGAACGACGCGCGCATCGCGCAGATCGAGCAGAACGTCTCTGCGGACGTGGTGACGACCGAGAAGCTCGCCCGCATCAATAGCGCGCTCGATCAGCAAAGGGCCGTGATGGACCGGCTCACCTTGAAGGGTGCGCGACCGCGGCTTTCCACGGCGCCGCACTTCACATCGGGCGCGCTTCTGCAGCACAAGGCCGCCTTCGACGGCTATATGCGCCGGGGCGAGACGGTGGGCTTGCATGCCATCGAGCAGAAGGCCCTGTCGGTGAGCTCCGACCCGGACGGCGGCTATTTGGTGCCGCCGGAGACGGAAGCCGCGGTGATCCGCGGCGTGAAGGAGATCTCGCCGATCCGCGCCATCGCCGGCAACCGCACGGTGAGCGCGAGCGTGTACAAGAAGCCGTTCTCCATCGTGGGGCCCGCGACGGGCTGGGTGGCCGAGACGGCGACGCGGCCGGAGACCAACTCGCCGACGCTTGCCGAGCTGACCTTCCCGACCATGGAGGTCTACGCCATGCCGTCGGCGACGCAGACCCTGCTGGACGACTCTGCGGTGAATATCGACGAATGGCTCGCCGAGGAGATCCAAGTCGCCTTCGCCCAGCAAGAGGGCGCGGCGTTCGTTGCCGGCGACGGTAACAACAAGCCGAAAGGCTTCCTCGACTACACGAAGGTCGACAACAGCGCCTGGAGCTGGGGCAATCTCGGCTATGTGGCGACGGGCACGGCCGGCGCGTTCGATGCGTCGAACCCGAGCGACGATCTCATCGACTTTGTCTACACGTTGAAGTCTGAGTACCGCGCCAACGCCCATTGGGTGATGAACCGGGCGACCCAGGCCACGATCCGCAAGTTCAAGGACGCGGACGGCAACTATCTGTGGCAGCCGCCGGAGCGCGCGGACCTGTCGCCGACGCTGATGAACTATCCGATCGCCGAGAGCGAGGACATGCCCGACATCGCGGCGGACAGCTTCTCGGTGGCGTTCGGCGACTTCATGCGCGGCTATCTGGTGGTGGACCGGGCGGGCATCCGCGTCTTGCGCGATCCCTTCTCCGCCAAGCCTTATGTCTTGTTCTACACGACAAAGCGCGTGGGCGGCGGTGTGCAGGACTTCGACGCCATCAAGCTTCTGAAGTTCGGCCTGTCGTAGGCGAACGCTTCGGTCACCCAAAGCCCTGGCCGGGCCGGCGGCCGCACATGTCGCGCCCCTCCCACGCGACGCGGCCGCCACTTCTTATGATGCGCTACCGCGCTTCGCGCTACGTGAGCGCTTGTATCGATGCGCACCCGCGCTCCTTCTATGCCCTACCGGCCTTCGGCCTACTTGAGGGCGTGGTTTACTTGAGCACATGCGCGTTTGCATCATGACAGCCAGATCGAGGACACAGCCATGGCGCTTGTGATGACGGCGGCGCCCGCCGCCGAGCCGATCAGCCTGGCCGAAGCCAAGGCGCATCTGCGCGTCGACGCCAACGACGATGACACGCTGATTGCCTCGCTTATCGCCGCCGCGCGATTGCTTGTCGAGCGGACGCTTGGCTTGGCCCTGGTCACCCAAGGTTGGTCCTATTATCTCGACGCCTGGCCGCAAGCCTGCTGCATCACTTTGCCTTTGGCGCCGGTGCAGGCGGTGAGCGCGGTCACTGTCCATGACGCGGACGGCGGTTCCACGGTGCTTCCGGCGGATGGCTACGCGGCGGATCTTCTGTCGGTACCGGTGCGGATCGTGCTGACTGACGCCACGCCGCCGGCGGTCACCCGGCCCTTCAATGGTTTCGAGGTGGCATTCACGGCGGGCTACGGCGCTGCGGCAGATGACGTGCCCCAGCCCATCCGCCAGGCGCTCCTGCTGCTCGTGGCCCATTGGTTTGAGCGGCGTGAGCCGGTGGCTTTGGGTCCGGGACCTCAAGAGGTGCCGGCGGTCGCCGCGGGACTCTTGCAACCCTACCGGCGGGTGCGGTTGTGACCGGGCCCGGAGACTTGCGCCATCGCGTGGTGCTGGAGGAGGCGCAGCGGGTTAGCGACGGCGCCGGCGGCTACACCGAAACCTGGGTCGCACTCGCGACCCTCTGGGCAGCGCTAAGCCCAAGCGGCGGCGGGGAGGGCGTGGAGGCCGGGCGGCTGGCCGGGCGCCTCTCCCACATCATCACAGTGCGCTACCGGGCGGGCGTGACACCCGCCATGCGGTTTCGCCAAGGCGCCCGCGTGTTCCACATCCTGGCCGTGATCGACGAGGCGGCCCGGCACCATTGGCTGCGCTGCCTTTGCGAGGAGCGCGACCTATGACGGCGGCCACGGTCAAGGGCCTCGATGCGCTAAAGCGGCGCTTGGAAGCGCGTGGGCTGTCCCGGGCGGTGTCCGACTCACTCCGGCGGGAGGCTGAGAAGATTGCGGCGGAAGCGGCGGAGGCGGCGCCCGGGCGGCTTGGTGAGACGGTCGAGGTTGTTGGCGAGGGCCGGGACGACCGCCTCGCCTTTGCGGTCGGCACGTCTCACAGGGCCGGGCGCTTTGTCGAATTCGGCACCGTGCGGCAGCCCGCTACCCCTTGGCTTTGGCCGGCTATTCGCGGGCGTTTACCCCGCGTTAAGCACGTGCTCACAAATACTCTACGCGCTTCCCTGGCGAAGCGGTGAGAGCAGGGCATTGTATTCGGTGTTCCGGACCCTACATGATCGTTAACGATGAAAGTGGAGGATGGCAATGACTGCCGCCAGTTGGGCACTCCAACGCAGCATCTATGAGACGCTTTCAAGCGCGCCGGAGCTGATGTCGCGCCTTGGCGGCGACGGCATTTACAGCAATCCACCGCCGGCGGCTGAATTTCCCTTTATCACCATCGGGCAAACCGTGAACCTGGATTGGAGCACGGGCACCGAGGACGGCAACGAGCACGATGTCACCTTGCATATCTGGTCGCGTGCCGACAGCGCCTTAGAAGTGTACGAGATCACGGAAATCGTCCGCAATCTGCTGCACGATCAGGCACTCACGCTCGATGGTCACGATTTGGTCAATCTACGGCACGAGTTCTCGCAAGCGCGGATCGATCCGGATGGCGAAACCCTGCACGGCATCGTGCGTTATCGCGCCGTGACTGAGCCTGCTCAGCAGGCGGCCGCCTAGAAGAGTTTCACCCCCAGTACCCCAAGTGGCATGGCCGGGCTTGTCCCGGCCATTGTCGTTTTGTAGGACCTCGGTCCGAGGGGCCAATTGGTGCGCGCCCCCGGGCAGGAGGCCGGATGTCGCTCTGGACCAAGCTGAAGGATCTCGTCGAAGGGGTCGATACGGACGCCTCGCGCGTGAAGGATCTCCATGAGGAGGAGCTGCGCGTTGCGGCCGGCGCGCTCCTGATCAACGCCGGGAGCATCGACGGGCGCTTCGACCCCGACGAGAAGCGCAAGGTCAAGGACCTGCTTCAGCGGCGGTTCGAGCTCGATCCGAAGGCAGCCAAGCAATTGTTCGAGGAGGCCGCCGCCGAAGAGCGGAACGCGGTGGACCTCTATCGCTTCACCAGCGTGCTGTGCCGGGAGCTCGACCAGGACGGCCGCAAGCGCATCGTCGAGATGCTATGGGAAGTGGTGATGGCCGATGGCGTCGTGGACGAATTCGAAGCCAATCTCGTGTGGCGGGTGGCCGAGCTGATCGGCGTTTCGACCCGCGACCGCGTGACGATACGCAAGATGGTCGAGGCTAGGCTGGCGACGTAGAGCGACCCAACACCTTTCAGAATGACGATTCTAAGGGCGGCGTTTCGGCCGCCCTTTTTGTTTGTCTCACCCGTGTTCGAGGACCAAGCATGACGGCGCAAAAAGGCAAGGACCTTCTCTTGAAGGTCGACACCGACGGACTGGGGAGCTTTGCCACCGTGGCGGGACTGCGGGCACGCTCGCTCGCGTTCAATGCCAATACGGTGGACGTGACGGACCAGGAGTCCGCCGGGCGCTGGCGCGAACTTCTGGACGGTACCGGTCTCAAGACGGCGCGCGTAAGCGGCAGCGGCATCTTTAAGGACGCGGCCTCCGACGAGACGCTCCGGCAGCATTTCTTCAACGGCACGGTGCGCGACTGGCAGGTCATCGTGCCCGACTTCGGCACGGTGGAAGGCGCTTTCCAGATCACCGTGCTCGAATATGGCGGTCAGCACGATGGTGAGGTGAGCTTCGAGCTTGGGCTCGACTCTGCCGGCGCGTTGACCTTCACGGCGGCGGTCTAGGAGGAGGTCCCATGGTCAATCGGCATCGCGGTGAGATCGAAGCGAATTTGGACGGCAAGACCTACCGGCTTTGCTTGACGCTCGGCGCGCTCGCGGAGCTTGAGCACGCGTTCGGCGAGGACGACATGCTGGCGGTGGCGGAACGCTTCGAGGCGGGGCGCATCGCCGCCAAGGATGCCATCCGCATGATCGGCGCTGGCCTGCGCGGGGCGGGCTACGACATCGACGATCATGCGGTCGCGGCCATGCGCGTCGACGGCGGCGCGGCGGGCTTCGTCGACATTGTGGCGCGACTCCTGGCGGCGACCTTCACCGCGGCACAAACTGGAGAGTTGAGCGACCCTTTGGAGAGCCGCGCGGCGTAGCTACGCGCGATCCGTTTTCTTGGGACGACGCCATGGCCGCCGGACTTGGCACTTTACGTCTCGCACCGCGCGACTTTTGGACGATGACCCCGCGCGAACTCGAGGCCGCCTTGCGCGGCGCCTTCGGGGCTGCGGTCTCCCAGCCCATGTCGCGCGGGGACCTCAGCGCGCTGATGACGCTTTACCCGGACACGACCAACCATGCCTGACGACCGCGACGGCCTCTACGTTGTCATCGGCGGCGACATCGCGCCCTTGCGTAGTGCACTGGCCGACGCGAGCCGCTTGAGCAGCCGCTTCGCCGGCAATCTCACGCGCGCCTTCACCGACGCCTCGCTGAAGGGCCGGGCATTGTCGGACGTGGTGCGCTCGCTCGCGCTGTCCTTGTCGCAGAACACACTTGAAGCGGCGCTCCAGCCGATCAGCCGTACCTTCGGCGACAGTCTTACTCGGCTCCTCGGCGGTGCGGGCCTCGGCACCGCGCTACCCGTGCCGTTTGCCAAGGGCGGGGTGATCTCGTCGCCTGTGACGTTTCCGCTGAAGGGCGGACGCGGGCTCGCGGGCGAGGCGGGGCCGGAAGCGATCCTGCCGCTTTCACGCGGCCGGGACGGCCGGCTCGGCGTGATGGCGGAGAGCGCGCCTGCGCCCGTCAACGTCACCTTCAATGTGACGGCGCAGGATGCCGACAGCTTCCGCCGCTCCGAAGGGCAAATCGCCGCCATGCTGTCGCGCATGGTCGGGCGCGGTCAGCGCAATCTTTGAACGGAGCGACCGATGGCCTTTCACGATGTCCGCTTTCCAGCGGGGGTGTCGCGCGGCGCGCGGGGCGGGCCGGAGCGGCGTACCGAGATCGTGGTGCTGGGCTCCAGCCACGAGGAGCGCAACAGCCGCTGGGCGGACTCCAAACGCAGGTACAATGCGGGCTACGGCATCAAGAGCTTGGACGATCTCCACGCCGTCATCGCCTTCTTCGAGGAACGGCGCGGGGCGCTGCACGGGTTTCGCTGGAAGGACTGGACCGACCATAAGTCATGCCCGCCCTCGCAAAGCCCGTCCGCGCTCGATCAAGCCATCGGCACGGGCGACGGCACGACCGCCGCGTTCCAACTGACCAAGACCTATGGGGAGACCTTCGCGCCGTGGACACGTGACGTCGCGTTGCCGGTGGATGGGTCGGTGCATGTCGCCGTGGACGGCGTGGAGCAAGCGGGGACCAACTACATCGTCAGTCTCACCACGGGTGTGGTCACGTTCTTGCCGGGCTTTATCCCCGCGCCGGGCGCGCCGGTGACCGCTGGCTTTGCGTTCGACGTGCCCGTGCGCTTCGACACCGATCAGCTCGAGATCGATTTGAGTGACTTCGAGGCGGGGGCGATCCCCGCCATCCCCATCGTTGAGGTGCGGCTGTGAGAGTGCTGTCGTCCGCTTTGCAGGATCATCTGGACAGTGGCGCCACGACGCTTTGCTGGTGCTGGCGTATCACCCGCAATGACGGTGTGGCCTTCGGCTTCACGGATCACGACCGAGATCTCATCTTCGACAGCACGAGTTTCGAAGCGGCAAGCGGCTTTACCGCTTCGGAGATTTCAGGCGCGGTCGGTCTCAACGTGGACACGCTGGACGTGGACGGCGCCCTGAAATCGGACCGGCTCAACGAAGCCGATCTCGCCGCGGGGCTGTTCGACGACGCGCTGATCGAGATCTATCGGGTGAACTGGGCAGCTACGGAAGAGCGCGTTCTCATGCGCTATGGGAACCTCGGCGAAGTGTCGCGCGGGGCGCATCATTTCCGCTGCGAGGTGCGCGGGCTGGCCCATGCGCTGCAGCAGCCCCAAGGACGGATCGTCCAATATGGCTGCGACGCCGATCTCGGGGATTCGCGCTGCACGGTCGATCTTGAGTCCGCGGCGTACTCGACGAATGCCGGCGCGGTGGCGGGCCTCGGGGACTCCCCCCGGCGCTTCACGGCATCGGGCTTGGACGGCTACGCCAGCGGCTGGTTCTCCCGGGGGCTGCTGACCTGGGCGTCCGGCGCGAACCAAGACCGCACGGCCGAAGTGAAGCTCCACGCCAAAGCCTCAAGCGGCGTCACCATCGAGCTGTGGCAGCGCCCGTCTGAGGCGATTGCGGTCAGCGACACGTTTCGCATCGAGGCTGGCTGCGACAAGCAATTCTCGACCTGCCGCGCTAAGTTCGCCAACACCGCCAATTTCCGTGGCTTCCCCCACGTCCCCGGCACCGACTTTATGCTGCGGGTCGCCAGCCGCACCGACAGGAACGACGGGGGGCGGGTGAGGTAGTGTCCAAATCCGATGCCATTGTCTCAGCGGCGCGCGGCTGGCTCGGTACGCCCTATCACCATCAAGGAAGTGTGCGCGGCGCCGGCTGCGACTGCCTCGGTCTCATCCGCGGGGTGTGGCGCGCGCTCTACGGGCCGGAGCCTGAAGCCATGCCCGCCTATACGCGCGATTGGGGGAATGCCACGGGCTCTGAAACGCTGATCGCCGCCGCCTGCCGGCATTTGACGCGCCTCGATGACGTTGCGTGTGCCGCGCCCGGCGATGTCTTGGTGTTCCGCATGCGCGACCGCGGCGTCGCGAAACATGCGGGTATTTTGATCACCGACGACCACATGATCCACGCGCAGGAAGCCTTGGGCGTGGTGGAAGTGCCGCTTGGGCTTTGGTGGCGGCGGCGGGCCGTGGCTGCGTTCAGGTTTCCAACTCTAACCTAAAGATCTTACCTCCTTAGGAGCAGTGAATTGGCGACACTGGTTCTCGGTGCCGTGGGCTCCGCCGTGGGCGGGGCGCTGTTTCCCGGCAGCGTGCTCGGCACGGCCATCACCGGCGCCACCATCGGCGGTGCGGTGGGCTCGGTGGCCGGCGCGCTCGTCGACAACACGCTGCTGGCGCCCCTCGCCAACGCCTCCGGCGAGACGCATATCGCCAAGGGTCCGCGGCTCTCCGACGTGCAGCTCGGCGCGTCCAGCGAAGGCGCGCCGCTGCCGCGGCTCTATGGGCGCGCGCGGCTGGCGGGCCAGCTGATCTGGGCGACGCGCTTCAAGGAGGAGGTGACCGTCACCTCCCAGACCACGGGCGGCGGTCAGGTGCGCAGTGGCGGCAAGAACCTGTTCGGCTCTTCAGGCGGGTCGGCGCAAAGGACGGCCCCGACCCAGACCGTCAAGACCATCGAGTACAGCTATTTCGCCAATGCCGCCTATGCGATTTGCGAAGGCCCGATCACGCGCATCGGGCGCATCTGGGCGGATGGCAAGGAGCTGAAGCAGTCGGACTTCACGATCCGCGTCTATTCCGGCAGCGAAAGCCAATCTCGCGACGGGCTGATCGCCGCCAAGCAAGGGGGCGCGGACCGCGTGCCCGCCTATCGCGGCACCGCCTACGTGGTGTTCGAGCGCATGGCGCTGGAGCGCTTCGGCAACCGGCTGCCGCAGCTTACCTTTGAGGTGTTCCGCGCGGTCGATACGTTTGAGACCGACGTGAAGGCGGTCAATCTGATCCCAAGTGCCGGCGAGTTCGTCTACGACGATACGCAAGTGCTCCGCATCGAGAATGGCGAGGCCATCGCGGAGAATCTCCACACGGCGGTGGGCGGCACCGATTTCGACGTCGCGCTCGATCAGCTTGAAGCGCAGCTTCCGGGTGTCGGAAACGCGTCGCTGGTGGTGAGTTGGTTCGGAACCGACTTGCGCATCGGCAATTGCGAAGTGCAGCCCGGCGTCGAGGTCGCCACGAAAGAAACGACGCCCTATGACTGGTCGGTCGGCGGCTTGTCGCGTGACGCAGCCTACGCTGTGTCGGAGGTCGACGGACGCCCGGCTTACGGGGGCACGCCCGCGGACCGTGCGGTGGTCGCCGCGATTAAGGACTTGAAGGCGCGCGGGCTCAAGGTCACGGTCTACCCGTTCATCTCCATGGACGTGCCGGAGACGAACACGCTGCCGGATCCCTATTCCGGTGCCGCCAGCCAACCGCCGTATCCTTGGCGTGGGCGCATCACCTGCGACCCCGCCCCGGGCACACCCGGCACCGTCGACAAGACGGCGGCGTGCGCCACGCAAGTTTCGTCTTTCGTGGGCACCGCGGCGCCGTCGGACTTCGCCGTGGACGGCGAGGACGTGTCGTATGCGGGGCCGAACGAATGGTCGTTCCGCCGGTTCATTCTGCACTATGCGCATCTCTGCGAGGCGGCGGGGGGCGTCGATGCGTTCATCATTGGATCGGAGATGCGCGGCGCCACGGCGCTGCGGTCGAGCGCGAGTACGTTTCCGTTCGTCGATGCGCTGGTTGACTTGGCGAACGATGTGCGCGGCGTGCTGCGCGCAAGCACCAAGATCACTTACGCCGCGGATTGGACGGAGCATCGCGGATATCAGCCGCAAGACGGCTCCGGTGATGTCTATTTTCACCTGGACCCGCTCTGGGCCTCCGGCGATATCGACGCGGTCGGCATCGATGTCTACTGGCCACTCTCGGACTGGCGTGACGGCGAGACGCATCTGGACCGGCTGGCCGGGTGGGAGTCGATCTACGACCTCGATTATCTCCGCAGCAACATTCGGGGCGGGGAGGGCTTCGACTGGTACTACCCGGCGGCGGGAGCGACCGGCAACGAGGCGAGCCCCGAGCGCTTGAGTCAAACGCGTCTCGCCATCACCGACAGCGCTTACGGCAAGCCGTGGATCTACAAGCCGAAGGCGATCCTGGAATGGTGGCAGAACCGCCACTACGACCGGCCTGGCGGTGTGGAGAGCGGGTCGCACACGGCGTGGGTGCCGGAGTCCAAGCCGATCTGGTTCACCGAGGTCGGCTGTCCCGCCGTGGACAAGGGCGCGAACCAGCCGAACGTGTTCATCGATCCGAAGAGCTCGGAGTCCTTTGCGCCCTACTTCTCGCGCAGCGTCCGGGACGATCTCATTCAGCGCCGCTACATCCAGGCGATCCAGAGCTATTTCGATCCAGCGCATGAGGACTTCGTATCGGGGCAGAACCCGGTCTCCAGCGTCTATGGCGGGCGCATGGTCGATCCGTCGCGCCTTTTCGTCTACACCTGGGATGCGCGGCCTTACCCTGCGTTTCCCTATGCGCTGTCCGTTTGGGCGGATGGCGGCAATTGGGAACTGGGCCATTGGCTGACGGGCAGGGTCGGCGGTGGGGCGCTCGCCGCGATCGTGCGGCAGATCCTCGAGGACTACGGGTTCACCCGCTACGAGGTGACCCGGCTCTACGGCTTCCTCGACGGCTTCGTCATCGACCGTGTCATGTCGGTGCGCGATGCGCTGCAGCCCTTGGGCCTGGCGTTCCTGTTCGATGCTTATGAGTCCGGCGGACTGATCCAGTTCGCTCACCGGGGGCAGGCGGGCTCGGTCGCGGCGGTGACGCCGGACGGCCTGGTCGAGACGGACCCGAGTGCCCCGCTCTATACGCTAACGCGCGGGCAGGAGACGGAGCTGCCGCTCTCCGCGAAGATCACCTATATCGACGGCAATCACGACTACAGCCAAGGGGCGGTGGAGGCGCGGCGGCTCGGCAGCCGAAGCCATCGCGTGTCCGCGGCGGAACTGCCCATCGTCATGGGGCAGGGGAAGGCGCTCGCGATCGCCGAAGGCTGGCTGCGCGATGCTTGGGCGGCGCGGGAGCGCGGCACGTTCGCGCTGCCGCCGAGCCGGCTCGCCTTGGAGCCGGGCGACGTGGTGACGTTCTCTTCCAAGGGACGCTCCTATCCCTTGCGGCTGACCGAGACACGGGATGCCGCCTTCAAGGAGATCGAAGCGCGCAGCATCGAGCCGTTCAATCTCGACGCCATTCCGGCGCCGGAAAAGGAGCGCGAGTTCGACGTTGTCACGGTCTATGGTCCGACCGACGCGCTCTTTGTCGACTTGCCGTTGTTGCGCGGGGATGAAGCGCCTTATGCCGGCTATGTCGCGGCCAGTGCCGACCCTTGGCCGGGTTCCGTTGCAGTCTACCGCTCGCCCTCAACCAGCGGCTATGAGCTCAACACACTCGTAGGCGCACAAGCGACGCTCGGTAAGACGGTGCACGACTTCTACTCCGGTCCGCTCTACCGCTTCGACAGGAGTAACGTGCTTCGGGTCGCTCTCGATCAGGGAGAGCTTGAGTCGGTCATGGAAGATGCGCTTCTGAACGGCGCCAACTATGGGGCCGTCCAAAACGCCGATGGCGATTGGGAGATGCTCCAGTTTCAGACAGCGTCGCTGGTGGAGGCGGGAACCTACGACCTATCAGTACTGTTGCGGGGGCAAAGCGGAACGGAGAGCGCCATGCGCGACTTCGTTGCGGCGGGCGCACGCTTCGCATTGATCAATAGCGCGGTGACACCGCTTAATCTGCGGCCCGACGAGATGGGTCTTGTCCTCAATTATCGCTACGGACCCGTCAGCGAAGGGCTCGATGCGGACTCCTACGGAGCGCAGGCCCACGCTTTTGAAGGCCTGGGGCTGCGTCCGCTGTCGCCGGTTCACTTGCAAGGCCAACGCGATCCGGTGACCGGCGATTGGACTTTCTTGTGGGTGCGGCGCACGCGCCTTGGCGGCGATAGCTGGCAAGGCCTTGAGGTGCCGCTCGGGGAGGAGGCGGAGCTCTATCGCCTCGAAATACTCGATGCACCGGGCGGCGCGGTGCTCCGCATTCTGGAGACGGCGGTCCCGTCCTTCGCCTACACCGCATCTATGCAGACGGACGATTTCGGCGCACCGCAATGGAACGTGACCATTCGCGTCGCGCAGGTTTCACCGGTCTATGGAGTCGGTCCGGCGACCGAGCAGCTCACATACGACTATCAGCACTAGGTGACCCATGGCTGAAGAGAGCGCGAAGCTGCGCATCCCCTACATCGCGGCGGCGCAAGCGCAGAAGCACGTGACCCACAATGAGGCGATGACGCTGCTCGACACGCTGGTGCAGCTCAGCGTGCTCGACAAGGATCTCACGACGCCTCCTGGAAGTCCGGCGGAAGGCGATTGCTATATCGTCGCGGGTGGCGGCGGCACTGCAACCGGCGCTTGGATTGGGTGGGAACAGCACGTTGCCCGCTATATCGACGGAGCGTGGCGGTCCTATCTGCCGGGGCAGGGTAACGGCGCCGGCTGGCTGGCCTGGGTGCAGGACGAAGACGCCATGTACCGCTTCGATGGGGCGGCGTGGACGCTTGCCGGTATCGAAGGGCCGACGGGCCCGCAAGGAGTGCCTGGCACCGATGGTGCTCCAGGCGTCGATGGTACGGACGGTCAGAGCTTCCAGCCCAATGCCGTCGTCAATGCCATCGCGGGCCGGGCGACCCATGACGCCGCCGCCGCGGCGTTCTCGGTGCTGGTGGTTTCCGACAGCACGAACGCCAATCAACCCACGCTCTATTTCAAGCTCTCGGCCGCAAATGCAGATTGGTCGGCCGGTATCACTTGGCTGCCGGAAGATGGCGGATCGCCGAGCGTGCGCGCGGCGACGACGGCCGACATCTTCATCGGTACGGCGCTGAATGCTGGCGACACGATCGACGGCGTGATGCTTGCGGCCGGTGACTTGGTGCTGGTCAAAGACCAGGCGGCGCCGGCGCAGAACGGCGTCTATGTCGTGGGCGCGAGCCCGATGCGTGCGCCCGCGTTCGCCACTTACGACCAGCACGCGGGCGCCGTCGTCACCGTGCAAGAAGGCACGGAGAACGGCGATCTGTCTTTCCAGTGTATCTCGGACACTGGCGGGACGCTCGATACCGACCCGATCGACTTCTTGGACTTGTGGACGGCGCTGACTCCTGCCGGCGAGATTACAGAGAACTACGACACGGTCGCGCAACCGGGCTGGATCAATCTCGACGGCGGCACAATCGTCAACGGGGCGCTCGACAATCCCAGATGCGCGGCGCGGTACCCCTGGATGGTTGCCGGCAATGATCTGATCCTGCCGGACCGGCGCGGCAAGTTTGACCGCGTGTGGAACAACGGCGCTGGGATCGATCCTGACGCAGCCTCCCGCACCGCGCGGGCCGGTGACGGTGCGACGGGCGACCTCCCGGGCACGGCGCAAGGGGATGGTGCGCCGAATGCCACGGGTACCCTGGCGTACAACGCGGCTGTCGGGGCCGCGAGTGGGGTTTTTGGGTACGGCAGCAACAATATCAGCGGCTCTATTTCGGGATCAAACAACCGCTTCGTTGACTTCGACTTAAGCCGCGCCAGCCCCAAGTTCGGCGCGGCATCGGAAGTGCGCGGCGTCAACCACTATGTCTGCAAGCAGATGAGGCTCGGCTGATGAAGGTATGGAGCTATCACCCGGAGACCAAGGTGCTCGTCTCCGACGCGCCGCGCGAGGCGCAAACTGTCTGGAACAGACGGCACCTCCCGAGCGACGACGAGACACGCTACGCGATCCCCGCCAACAGCACCGGCGTCAAGCCACCGCGTGAGAAAGCCGGTACGGCGCGTGTGTTTGACGCGAAGAGGCGGCGCTGGGTCCAAACCGAGGATCATCGGGGCGCGACCGTGTTCGAGACGGCCACGGGGCGTCCCCGCAAGGTGGCGGACCTCGGACCGCTCCCCGATGACGTGACGGTTCTGGAGCCGGGGCTGAACGACAAGTGGGACGTTGAGGCGAAGGTGTGGTCGGAGGATACCGGAAAGCGGGCGGCGCACGATCGGCAGTTCGTGATCGACGAGGCCCGCAAAGCAGCTTTGCAGCGGGTCGCGGAAGCTACCGCGGCCAAAGTATCTTCTGCGGACATCGCAGTTGCGCTCGGTCTGCGTGAGCCGGTGCTCTAGCCCCCCTCGTGCGGGCACCGAGAAAGGCACACCGCGATGGTATGGACCACGCTTAGCCGTATCGCAGATCACATGAGCCCGGTGCAGGCCGCCGCCGTCGGCGGTGCGGGAACAGGCATCTCGCTGTCGGCAGCAATGGTCGACCCCAGCGCTTTGTCGCCGTGGCTGCATGTCATGACGCTCGGCATCGGTATCCTCACCGGCCTAGCGTCGCTGGTGCTCGTTGCCCTCAAGATCGCGCAGCAGCGCCGGGCCATGCGTCAAAAGCCATGAGACCGCGCGGCTTCGTCCGGCGATGGATCGATATCGAGCCGCCATTGGCGGCTTCTTTTTTCGTTGAGCCCCGCCATTCCAGCTTGCATCAAAAGGAGATGAACCATGAATGCTATTGCTTGGCTGATCACCGGAGGTTTCGCCAAGGGCTACCGGACCCAGGTCCTCGGTGTGACGGCCGCGCTCTCCGCCGTGGGCCTTTGGGCGGTCGGCGATCTGTCGCTTTCCGAGCTCATCGCCCAGCTTCCCCTGGTGCTCGGCGGGCTGGGACTTGCAGCCCTCGGTGCGAAAGTGGACGATGCGGCGACAAAGCCCGGCGCAAGGAGATCTGGACGCGCCAGATAGCGGGTGGACACTGTTCATGCGCCGTTCATTGGGGGTCCTTTAGGGTGCTACCCTAAGAAGGATAATGGGACTGAGATGCGTTGTCTGACCATGAAGCGAGCTGCCGTAGCGGTGCTGACCGCGGTCATGTTGACCGCGGCGGTGCCGTCTGCGCGCGCGCAATGCGTTCCGTGGAATTCGGCCGGCGCGCTAATCTCGAAGAACAAGCTCGTCCCCGGGAACGTTATCTATAAGAAGGTGCAGGCGAAGACGGGCGGCAAGGTGATCTCCGCCAACTTGTGCCAGAGCGGCAACAACTTCGTCTACAAGGTTGTCGTGCTGGGTAAGAAGGGCGATGTCAGGAACATCACCGTGAACGCCCGCACAGGAAACTTCTAAAAGACGCGGCAGCGTCTTCATCCAGGGAGGGTATTCGTTTGCGGTTGCTTGTTGTCGAGGACGATCCGGATCTCAACCGTCAACTGGTGACCGCACTTGGCGAGGCGGGCTATGCCGTCGATACGGCTTTCGACGGGGAGGAGGGACACTTCCTCGGCGATACGGAACCTTACGATGCCGTGGTGCTTGATCTCGGACTGCCCAAGAAGGACGGGCTTTCCATTCTGGAGCAATGGCGGCGTGACGACCGCAAGATGCCTGTCTTGATCCTGACGGCACGGGAGCGGTGGAGCGACAAGGTCGCCGGCATGGACGCGGGCGCCGACGATTACGTGGCCAAACCCTTTCATATGGAGGAAGTGCTCGCCCGGCTTCGCGCGCTGCTGCGGCGTTCCGCGGGCCACGCCAGCAACGCGATGGAGTGTGGGCCGCTTCTTCTCGATACCAAAGCCGCACGCGTGACCGTGGAGGGGCGGGCCGTCAAGCTCACCTCGCACGAATATCGCGTTCTCGCTTACCTGATGATGCACCGTGACCGCGTCGTGTCGCGGACCGAGCTCGTCGAACATCTCTACGAGCAGGATTTCGACCGCGACTCAAACACTGTCGAAGTGTTCATCGGGCGGTTGCGCAAGAAGCTCCCCATCGATCTCATCAAGACTGTCCGGGGGCTCGGCTATCGCCTCACGGACAATGCCGATGGGGCCTAAATCCCTCGCCTTCAGGCTCTTCGCCTCGGCCGCGGTCTGGACCCTCGTGGTGATCCCCGCCGCCGCAATCCTCCTTGTCTCCCTCTATCGCCAAGCCATCGAACGCAATTTCGATGCGCGCTTGGACGTCTATATGACGAGCCTCGTTGCTTCGAGCACGGCAGAGGGCGGAGGCCTGCCCCAAGAGCCCACAACGCTGGGCGCCCCCATCTTCACAATCCCCTTCTCCGGCTGGTACTGGCAGATCAAGCCGCTCAAAGGCGCGGAGCGTCCGCTCTATATCTCCGACTCGCTCCTCGATCAGCAGCTTGATCTCCCAAGCCAAGGCGGTGTCGACCCCGACGACACGTTGACTCGGCGAAGCTACGCGCCAGGTCCCGACGAACAGAACTTGCGCATCGTGGAGCGCGAGATCAGGCCGGGCGGAGAGGATGCGGCCGGATACTCGTACGCGGTTGCGGGCGATGCGGCGGAGATCGATGCCGATCTCGCAGCGTTCACCACCATGCTCATTCTTGCCTTGGCCGTCCTCGGGCTCGGTCTTGTAGCGGCGACATTCTTCCAAGTGCGCTTTGGCCTGTTGCCCTTGCGTGCCATCCGCCAGGATCTCGCGGCGATCCGATCGGGGAACGCGGAGAGCCTGGAGGGAGCGCTTCCCGACGAGATCAAACCGTTGCAGACGGAGTTGAACGCGCTGATTCAGTCCAATCGCGACGTGGTGGATCGGGCCCGCACCCATGTGGGAAATCTGGCGCATGCGTTGAAGACGCCACTTAGCGTGATCAGCAATGAAGCGCGGACCCATGACGGGCCTCTCTCCGACAAGGTGGTAGAGCAGGCGGAGATCATGCGGACGCAGATCACCCATCACCTCGATCGGGCCCGAGTCGCGGCCCGTTCCGGCGTCATTGGTGATGTGACCGAGGTCACCCCCGTTCTGGACGCGCTGAAGCGCACGCTCGACCGCATCTACGGTGAGCGCGGTGTCGTGCTCGAGGTGCAGTCGAACTCCGATCTCAAGTTCCAAGGGGAGAAGCAGGATTTCGAGGAAATGGCCGGCAATCTCATGGACAATGCCTGCAAATGGGCCAAGGCCAAGGTGACCGTCACCGCCGGTCCCGCCCCTACGGACGACGCTGGTTTCACGGTCATTGTTGATGATGATGGCCCGGGCCTCACCCAGGCGGAACGGCAGCGGGCGGTGCAGCGCGGTCAGCGCCTGGACGAAAGTAAGCCAGGCTCCGGTCTTGGGCTGTCGATCGTGGCGGACCTGGCTCATCTCTATAAGGGCCGGTTCGAGCTTGAGCCGTCGCCCCGCGGAGGCTTACGGGCCTGCTTGACGCTCCCTAGAGCTTGATTTTTGTTAAGCGTTTCCGGTGCAACCTAATTTGGCCAGATTTGTTGTTCTTAAGGGATCATCTGTCAGGCTAAACTCTACCTATTCAACTCTCGCCGAGGACCGATTGGCTAGTTTGGGCTGAGGGGGAACTTATGAGATTTGGGCCGATTTTTGCGATTGCTTTGGTGCCGCTGGCTTTGGCGGCCTGCGGACCGGGCAATAAGCAAGGCACGGGGACGATCCTCGGTGCAGTCGCAGGCGGTGCCGCGGGCGCGGCCATCGGCGGTAGCGACAACCGCGGTCCGGGCATCGCCATCGGGGCGATGGCCGGCGGCATACTTGGCAATCTGATCGGCGCCGATATGGACGAGCGCGACCGGCAGCTCGCCGCGGCTGCCGAGTACCGGGCGCTGGAATACGGCCAGGCGGGACAGGCAACGCCCTGGAACAATCCTTCCAGTCAGCACCGGGGCCAGATCGTGCCCGGCGAGCCCTATCAGCGAAACGGCACCTATTGCCGGCCGTTCACCCACACGATCTATGTCAGCGGACAGCCGCAGACGGCGCGTGGGACCGCTTGCCGCCAGCCAGACGGCACTTGGAGCACGGTCGGTTAGCGGATTTGGCCACCCTTGCCACGATTTAATCTCTGCGCGCGCGGCTGGTGCTTGCCCACTTTGACGCCTTTCCCTATGCCTAGTAAGTGCTTGACTTCTGGAGGTTAGGGCGCGCTCGTGCTGCTTTGGGTCATTCTCGCCTGCCTGACGGCGGTGGTTCTGTTCTTCGTCCTGCGTCCTCTGGCCCGTGGAGAGGAGACGGTGCCGGCCCGCGACGCGTACAACGCCACCGTCTACCGCGACCAACTCGAAGAAATCGACAGCGACCAGGCGCGGGGCCTGATCGGCGACGCCGAGGCGGAAGCCGCGCGTCTCGAGGTGGCCCGGCGGCTCCTGTCGGCGGATGAAGTGGCGACCACCGAGTCGGCGCCTACTTGTTCCGGAACGCGTGCGCGGGTGTTGTCCATCGTGGTGGCGCTGGCATTGCCGCTCGCCGTGCTTGGCGTCTACTTGATCTATGGGTCTCCGCAGCTTCCTGACCAGCCGCTGACCGCGCGCCTGAACGATCCGGCTTTGGAGCAGAATTTTGGTGCCTTGGTGGCTCGGGTCGAGGCCAGGCTGCGCGCCTTTCCCGAGGAAGGAGAAGGCTGGGATGTGATAGCCCCCGTCTATCTCAGCGCGCGGCGCTACGGGGATGCCGTCGATGCCTATCGCAACGCCATCCAGATCCTTGGGCCGTCGGCGAAGCGGCTCTCCGGCTTTGGTCAAGCCCTCGTCTTGGAGAAGGATGGGCTTGTGACCGAGGACGCCCGGGTTTCCTTGGAAAGGGCTCTTGCGCTCGATGAGACGCTGGTGGAACCGCGCGTGTTGCTGGCGATCGCCAAAGAGCAGGACGGCGATTTCGACGCTGCGATCGAGGATTGGCGTGGGCTGATGGACCGGGAGGGCGCGGACGAACGGTGGCGATCGATGGTGGAGGCGCGCATAGCCAATGCCGAGGCGCTTCGGTCTGGTGCCCCGCCACCTGAGGCGGAGGCGCGCATGCCGAGTCGCGGGCCAAGTGCGGCCGATATCGCGGCTGCTCAGCGCATGAGCCCGGACGACCGGCAAGCGATGGTCGAGGGGATGGTGACGCGGCTTGCCCAGCGGCTGGCACAAGACGGCGACGATCTGGCCGGTTGGCTGAAGCTGGTGCGGGCCTATACGGTGTTGGACCGTAGAGATGAGGCGCAGGAGGCGCTGGCGCGGGCGAAGAGCCAGTTTGGCGATAACGCTCAGGCGATCCAGCAGCTCGATGCGCTGGCCGCGGAGCTCGGGTTGACGTCATGACACGGAAGCAGCGCAGAGGCGTTCTGATCGGCACCTGTCTTATGGTGCTGAGTGTTGCCGTCGGACTCGTCCTTTATGCGATGCGAGATTCGATCGTCTTCTTCTATACCCCGAGCGACGTGGCAGAGATGGACGTACCGCCCGGTCAGCGTTTCCGGTTGGGCGGGCTGGTCGAGACTGGTAGTGTCGTTCGCGACGAAGGCACGACCGTCCGCTTCGCCGTGACCGACAATGCGAAGAGATTGCCCGTCATGTACACGGGTGTGTTGCCGGATTTGTTTCGCGAGGGGCAGGGCGTTGTCGCCGAAGGTTTGCTCGAATCCAACGGGGTGTTCCGGGCCGATACGGTTCTGGCCAAGCACGACGAGAACTACATGTCGCCGGAACTCGCCGCCAAGCTTCGAGAGCAGGGCCACTGGAAAGACGGCGCCAAGGCGAACGAGGCTTCCGACAAGGGCGGTGCGGTGTACTGACGATGATTGCTGAAACCGGACATTACGCACTGATCCTCGCTCTTGGTGTCGCCATCGTGCAGATGGTTTTGCCCTTGCTCGGTGCACGCTTTCGCGATCCGCAGCTTGCCGCCGTGGCGGTGCCGGCAGCGCAAGCGGGGTTCGTGCTTGTCAGCATTTCCTTCATCGCGCTGACCGTCGCGTACGTGACCTCGGACTTCTCGGTCCTTAACGTCTGGCAGAACTCGCATTCGGCGAAGCCGCTCATCTACAAGATCTCCGGCGTGTGGGGGAACCACGAAGGATCCATGGTCCTCTGGGTCTTGATCCTCGTGCTGTTCGGGGCGTTGGTGGCGACGTTCGGCACCAACCTGCCGCGCCAACTCCAGGCCAACGTGCTCGCGGTGCAAGGGTCGATCGCAGCCGCGTTTTTGCTGTTCATCATCGCCACGTCAAATCCCTTCACCCGCATCAACCCGGCGCCCTTTGACGGGGAGGGACTCAATCCCGTCCTCCAGGACGTGGGGCTCGCGCTCCATCCGCCCTTCCTCTATGTGGGCTATGTCGGATTCTCGATGGCGTTCTCCTTCGCCATCGCCGCACTGATCGATGGGCGTATCGATGCGGCCTGGGCCCGCTGGGTGCGACCGTGGACGCTTGTGGCGTGGATGTTCCTGACGCTCGGCATCGCGCTGGGGTCCTGGTGGGCCTATTACGAGCTCGGCTGGGGCGGCTTCTGGTTCTGGGACCCGGTCGAGAACGCCTCATTCATGCCGTGGATTGCCGGCACGGCCCTGCTTCATTCGGCGCTGGTGATGGAGAAGCGTGACGCGCTCAAAGTGTGGACGATACTGCTTGCCATCGTCACCTTCTCCTTGAGCCTGATGGGCGCCTTCCTGGTGCGATCGGGCGTGCTCACCTCGGTGCATGCCTTTGCTGTGGACCCCGAACGTGGCGTGTTCATTCTCGGCATCATGGCGTTCTTCATCGGCGGTGCGTTCGCGCTCTTTGCCTGGCGGGCGCCGCTTCTGTCGCAAGGGGGCTTGTTCGCGCCGATCAGCCGCGAAGGCAGCCTCGTCTTCAACAATCTGATGCTGACGGTGGCGTGCGCGGCCGTATTTGTCGGAACGCTCTATCCCCTGGCGCTGGAATCGGTGACAGGTGAGAAGATCTCTGTGGGTGCGCCGTTCTTCAATCTCACATTCGTGCCACTGATGATTCCGCTCCTACTGGCCGTGCCCTTCGGTCCGCTGTTGGCTTGGAAGCGTGGAGACCTCTTGGCTGCCATGCAGCGATTGATGGTCGCTTTGATCGTCTCGGTTTTCGCCATCATCGCCGTCCTCGCCTTCCATCAGAAAGGCCCATGGCTCGCGCCGCTTGGGGTCGGACTTGGTGTCTGGCTCATAATGGGCGCGGCAACGGATATCGCGTTCAGAGCCAAGGTGTTCAGCGCATCTGCCGCTGAGAGCTGGCGCCGCCTGCGGAACCTGCCGCGCGCGGCCTTTGGTTCCGCCCTGGCGCATGCAGGGCTTGGCGTGATGGTGCTCGGTCTCGTGGGCACGACCGCGTGGCGCACGGAGCGCATCGAGGCCTTGGCGCCCGGCGGCACGGTCGAAATCGCCGGCTATCAGCTCGAGTTCAAAGGTGTGGCACCCCATCGCGGCCCCAACTATCAGGAACGCCGCGGCGTGTTCGACGTCACGTATGATGGCCGGCCTGTCACGGAACTCATGCCGTCGAAGCGGTCGTTCACCGTGGAGGGCAGTGAGACCACGGAGGCTGGCATCTACAACAGCTGGCGGGGCGATCTTTACGTGGTCCTCGGCGATGCTCTCAAAGACGGCGCCTATACGGTCCGGGTCTACTTCAATCCGCTGGTTCGCCTGATCTGGATCGGCCCGCTGATCATGTTCATCGGCGGTGCTATCTCCTTGTCCGACCGGCGCTTGAGGGTCGGTGCACCGAAGAAGGCGGACAAGGGCGTCAAGCCCAAGCCCAGGCCGAAGGTCGCCACGGCGGCGGCCGGTCAGTGACCGGGGGCCGTAAATGAGGCCTCGCGGAGCGCTCTTGGCCCTTTTGCTGTCGCTCGCCGTCGCGCTCTCGCCGGCGGGACCCGCCCACGCGGTTCAGCCGGACGAAGTGCTTCAAGATCCCGCCCTAGAGGCTAGGGCGCGTGCGCTTTCGCTCGGGCTGCGGTGTCTTGTGTGTCAGAACCAGTCGATCGACGATTCGGACGCGCCGCTCGCCAGGGACTTGCGAGTCCTTGTGCGCGAGCGTTTGTTGGCGGGGGATTCCGATGAGGAGATCATCGACTTCGTGGTGTCCCGCTACGGGGAGTTCGTGCTCCTGAAGCCGCGGCTTTCGCCCTACACTTGGGTGCTGTGGTTCGCCACGCCGCTCGTGCTTCTGGCGGGGTTCGGCGTCATCCTCCTTAGCTACCGCCGGCGAACGCGGTTGGCCGATGGCCCCAAGCCATTGACGGCGAATGAGAAACGCAATTTGAAGCGACTCGTGGACGAAGGCTGACTTCGCCCTCGTGGAATGCCGTAAGGCGCTCGAAATCAAGGGTTTTTCACCCTTGGAACCTTACCGAAAATTAATCCAGCCGAAACCGCGGCGTAATTGGTCGCTCCCTATATTCCAAGACTGGACGTCTGCCCTTGTCTTATCCGGGGGTGAGACAAGATCAACGGGAGCTTTCCATCTCAGGAGAAGAGGTGAACTGATGAATACTGACCAGAGTCCTGCCGGAAGCCCGTGGTTGCGGACGCTGACCCGCAAGCCCGCGCTTTTCGCCGCCGCCGCCATCATCGCCGCCGGCGCGCTTGGATTGTCGTTTAACCCGCAAGTGCCCTTCGCCGTTGCGGAGACCGCCCAAGAGGCCCAGACCGTCGAAACGCCGTTTGGCCGCGCTCCGCTCTCCTTTGCCGACCTTGTCGCCAAGGTGAGCCCGGCCGTGGTTAGCATCAACGTGAAGGGCGACGTGAAGGTCGCCGACAATAACGGGTCTCCGATCCCGGGCATGCCGAACATCCCCGAGGACAACCCGCTCTATGATTTCTTCAAGCAGTTCCGTAAGGGCATGCCGACCCCGAAGCAGGCGCCAAGCTTGGCGCAAGGGTCCGGCTTCTTCATCACCGAAGACGGCTTCGTGGTCACGAATAATCACGTGATCGAGGACGCGGACGACATCACGGTGACGATGGGGGATGGCGAGAAGTTCAGCGCCAAGCTCATCGGCACAGACCCGCGCACCGATTTGGCGCTCATCAAGGTGACTGATGAGTCGCGCGAGAAGTTCCCGTTCGTTGAGTTCTCGGAAAAGTCCCCGCGTGTGGGTGACTGGG
>JGI12316J15310_10000165_pt22 | contig 35616 bp, 34 predicted proteins | sample MarCyaLeptolynsp_FD_15310 | JGI IMG/M metagenome (IMG submission 15310)
GCCTCCCTGCCCGCGCGCCTGCTTGGCGATGTGAAGGGTTTGCGTGTCGCGGATCTTTGTGCGGCGCCTGGCGGGAAAACGGCGCAACTTGCCGCGGCGGGAGCCGAGGTGACGGCGGTCGATATCTCGAAGGGCAGATTGAAGCGACTCAAGGAAAACATGCAGCGGCTGAACTTCAATGTGCAGACAGTCGCCTCCGACTTGCGCGACTACGTGCCCGTCGCCCCGTTCGACGCAGTCCTTCTTGATGCACCCTGCAGCGCGACCGGAACCATCCGGCGGCACCCGGATGTGGCCTGGATCAAGAAACCCTATGACATCGAGAAACTCAGCGAGATACAGCACGAGCTGCTCGACCGGGTTTTCGACTGGGTCAAGCCGGGCGGTCTGATCGTCTATTGCACCTGTTCGCTCGAAAAGGCGGAAGGCGAGTTCCAGGCCGACGCCTTCAGGGCTCGCAATTCCGGCAGGGTTGAACTTGTGCGCGTCGCCGAGCCGGAGGTCGGCGGTCTCCAGCACCTGATCACTGAAGAAGGCTATCTCCGGTGCCTGCCGGCACACAGGGCAGGCGAAGATGAAGAAATCCGCGGCATGGACGGTTTCTTTGCAGCCCGATTCAGGCGCTCTTAACGTAGCTTAAACCGTTCACTTGCATTGTTTCCTTAAATGAAATGCTAACCTTAATTGTCTGTTTCAGCACCGAAGAGCCCTGAGGGGCCCTGGAAACCGGAGAATTCACAATAGTTGCGCGTAAACCATCGGTCTCGGGGATGGTTTGGTGAATATAGCTGGCCTGAACGAAAGAAGCCGCGTCTGGCGGCTCGTGGCCCTGCATATCTGGCACCGTACCCTGAAATGGATGCATGGCGGACCCCTCTTCCGCATGCAGCCGTTTTCGTCTGTGCCGTCACGCCTGCTGATCGCGCCGCAGGACCTGCGTACCTCGGACGAGACCAACGCCGCCGACATTTACGGCGGCAGGTTTCTGTTCTCCGGGCATCTGGTTGAAACGCAAGGGCGCTCCCCCTTTGAAATGAATGCCGTTCACGAGGACTGGCAACGGGAACTGCACGGGTTTGGCTGGTTACGGGACCTGAGAGCCGCCGATAGCCAGATTGCACGGCAGAATGCGCGGGTGCTCGTTGAAGACTGGATGAAATATTGCGGCCGCCGGCACCCGATTGGATGGGAAGCGCCGGTCGTGACCCAGCGGATCCTGTCCTGGCTCGCCCATTCGCCCTTCATCCTCCAGGACGGCGATCACGAGTTTTATCGCCGGTTCGTCAAATCCCTCGCGAAACAGGTGCGCTATCTGCGCCAGACCATCAACGAAACCGAAGACGGTGCCGTCCGTCTGCGGGCCTCCATGGCGATCGCGTCCGCCTGTATCTCAATGGCGGGTCAGGGCCGGTTTGCCCGTCAGAGTTTCCGGCGTCTTGATCATGAGCTGACACGGCAGATACTGCCTGACGGTGGGCATGTCTCGCGCAACCCCCGTGCCCTGATCGACATTCTGGCGGACCTCCTGCCACTTCGGCAGGCCTTTGTCGCACAAGGGCTTGAAATGCCGCCGGCCATGGTTCAGTCCGTGGACCGCATGATGCCGATGCTGCGCTTCTTCCGCCACGGCGACGGTGCGCTGGCCCATTTCAACGGCATGGGCTCCACGCCGAGCGATCTCGTGGCGACAATCCTTGCCTATGACGATGCACGCGGCGCACCGCCACTGAACGCACCGCATTCCGGCTATCAGCGGCTGAGCGGTGGCAATTCCGTTGTTCTGATAGACACAGGACCTGTTCCGGCGCTCGCGGTTTCCGGCGATGCGCATGCCGGATGCCTGTCTTTCGAGTTTTCCTCTGCGAGCAACCGGCTTGTCGTGAATTGCGGTGTCTCGCCGCGCTCGAACCCGCTCTGGCGCAAGGTCAGCCGATCGACCGCGGCCCACTCGACCCTGACCGTCGAGGATACATCATCTTGCCGGTTCCTGTCGGAAAAACCGTTCGGCAAGTTGCTCGGCTCTCCCATCCTGTCCGGTCCTTCCTACGTCCCGCTCGAGCGGGAAGACGATATGGCAGGAAGCCGCATCACCGCCTCTCACGACGGCTATGCAGCGGACTTCAATGTCTTCCACGAGCGTGACCTGCGTCTTTCCGGCGACGGGACCGTCCTTGACGGCATCGACACCATGAGGGCACTCGGCTCTATCGCCGCCGAACATCACTATGCGCTGCGGTTTCATCTTTATCCCGGGCTCAGGACTTCGTTGCTGCGCGGCGGATCCGCTGTCCTCATGGTCTGCCGGGATGGCGAGGCGTGGGAGTTTGAAGCTCCCGGTAGCGAGCTGTCGCTGGAAGAAAGCATTTATCTGTCCGATGTCTACGGTCACAGAAAGACGGAACAGATCGTGGTTACGGGGTCCTTGCTGGAAAAACCTGCCGTTGGCTGGCAATTCAGAAAAACCGCAACGGCCAAATTGAGCCGCCGCGGCACCAGCGAATTCGACGACGTCGACGAGTTGCCGCTGGAAGAATAAGCGCGCCCGTGTGCAGCGACGCATCTTCCGATTTTGCCGAAGACATGTTAGGGCGACGTCGAACCCCCCGATCGTTCCCTTCTGCGAGGCAAATTCATGGCCATTGTGTCCAAAGCCGTCCCTGTTCCCGAGCTGGTTCCCGTCAAGCGCGCCCTCTTATCCGTCTTCGACAAAACCGGACTTGTCGAATTCGCACGGGCGCTGTCGGAACGCGGTGTCGAGCTTGTCTCAACGGGTGGGTCCTACAAGGCTCTGGCGGACGCAGGACTTCAGGTCATGGACATTTCAGAGGTGACCGGCTTCCCCGAAATCATGGACGGACGCGTGAAGACGCTGCACCCCAATGTCCATGGCGGGCTGCTTTCGATCCGGGACGATCAGGACCATCAGGCGGCAATGACCAAGCACGGCATTGCCGGGATCGATCTCTTTTGCGGAAATCTCTATCCCTTTGAAGACGTTGTTGCGTCGGGTGCGGATTACGCCACGGGGATCGAGAACATCGATATCGGCGGACCGGCGATGACCCGCGCGGCGGCCAAGAACCATGCCTATGTCACGGTCGTCACCGATCCGTCCGATTATGATGCCGTGATCGCGGACCTTGACGCCAATCAGGGGCAGTCGCCGATTGCTCTGCGCAAGCGGCTTGCGCTGAAGGCGTTCGCGCGGACGGCGGCCTATGATGCGGCGGTCTCCAACTGGATGGCGGAACAGCTCGGCGAGGAAACTCCGGCGCACCGCGCCGTAGGCGGACAATTGGCCGAGGTCATGCGATACGGCGAGAACCCGCACCAGACCGCGGGCTTCTACAAGTCGGGTGAAAACCGGCCGGGTGTCGCGACGGCGAGGCAGCTTCAGGGCAAGACGCTCTCCTACAACAACATCAATGATACGGACGCCGCGTTCGAGCTTGTCAGCGAATTCGATCCGGCGCGCACCAGCGCAGTTGCGATCATCGGCCATGCGAACCCGTGCGGCGTTGCCGAAGGCGCAAGTCTCAAGGATGCTTACGAAAAGGCGCTGCGCTGCGATCCTGTGTCCGCTTTTGGCGGTATTGTTGCCTTGAACAAGACCCTGGACGCGGAGGCTGCCGAGGAGATCGTCAAGGTCTTTACCGAGGTGATCATCGCACCGGATGCCGACGAAGCGGCGCGGGAGATCATTGCGGCCAAGAAGAACCTACGGCTTCTGGTCACCGGTGGACTTGCGGATGCGCGTGCGAAAGGCCTGTTCGTCAAATCGGTTGCGGGCGGGCTTCTTGTGCAGTCGCGCGACAACGGTGTGGTCGACGATCTGGACCTCAAGGTCGTGACCAAACGTGCGCCAAGCGATCAGGAACTTGCTGATCTGAAATTCGCCTTCCGGGTTGCCAAGCACGTCAAGTCGAATGCAATTGTCTATGCGCGAGACGGTGCGACCGTTGGCGTCGGTGCCGGACAGATGAGCCGGGTGGATTCCGCGCGCATCGCTGCACGCAAGGCGCTCGATGCGACCGAAGCTGCCGGTTTGACGGAGCCCCTCACCAAGGGCTGCGTGGTTGCTTCTGACGCCTTCTTCCCTTTTGCGGACGGCCTGCTATCGGCAGCCGAAGCGGGTGCGACGGCGGTTATCCAGCCGGGCGGTTCCATGCGCGACGATGACGTTGTTGCCGCCGCCGACGAGGCCGGTCTTGCCATGGTGCTGACGGGAATGCGTCACTTCCGCCACTAGATCAACGGCTGTTCAATCGTCCGTACGATGCTCTAAGCGATAGCGGACCAAGGTCGCGCGACATCAGTGTCCACAGCGCGCCGGAACCCTATCCGGTGCGCCGCTCGGTGACCCAGAGCATCAGCGCAAAGCCGACGGCGAAGAACACGAGAACAACCGACATGCCGCCGGCCTGACTGCCTGTAAGCGCCGTCACGATGCCGACGGCGAGCGGCGCCATGAAGCTGGTGACCTTTCCGGACAGGGCCAGAAGGCCGAAATACTGCGTCATGTGTTCTCTTGGTGCCAGCCGCACAAGAAGGCTGCGCGAAGAGGCCTGCAACGGCCCGGAGACCGCGCCTATGACGGCGCCAAGAGCGATGAACATCTGTTCCGGCAGCGAGGCGAACTGCGCGCCCTCGGGAGCCGCCTGGGTCTTGATGAAAAACAGCACCGTCGTCTTGTCGATGGAGATCATGCCCAGACCGCAGATCATGAGCACGACAAGCGAGACAAGAATCACGGGTTTCGCGCCGAACCTGTCATCCAGACGACCGGCCAGAAGAAGGCCGCCAATCCCCGTGATGATGACTATGATGCCGAAAACGCCGATTTCGATCGACCCCCAGCCAAGCTGGCCGGCTGAGTAAATGCCGCCAAAGGCAAAAAGGGCGACCAGCCCATCCTTGAAGATCATGTTGGCGATCAGGAACTGGAAGATGTTCCGGTTCGTTTTCGCCTGGGCGAGGCTTGCAGCAAGTTCCGACAGACCTTCGCGAACGGCAGTCGCCATTTTCTTCCGGGCAGGTGCGTCCGGCACGAAGAGAAACATCGGGATGGCAAAGACAATGTACCAGAGCGCCGAGAAGGGGCCGGTTACCCTGTCGCCTTCCTGCGTTGCCGGGTCGAGGCCGAAAACGGGGCTGATCCCGGCCAGCGTCTTGCCGGTCTCCGCGCTGGCGGAAAACAGCAAAAGCGCGATCGCCAGCGTGATCAGGGCACTGACATAGCCCATTGCCCAACCGAAGCTTGACAGCCTGCCCACCCTTTCATGAGGCACAAGTGACGGCATCATTGCGTTGTTGAAGACGGTGGCAACTTCAATGCACAGCGTGCCGACCGCAAAGGCGACAAGGGCAATCGCAATGCTACCCGATCCTCCCGGCGCGGCATACCAGAACATCCAGCAGCAGATGACGAAGGGAATGGAGAACAGGAAGATCCATAGTTTTCGCCGTCCTGTCGCGTCGGCCACCGATCCGAGGATCGGCGCCATCAGTGCGATGCCAAGGCCCGCAATAGCGGTCGCGAAACCCCAGAGCGACTGGCCCTCCTCGGGCGTGCTTGCCAATACGGATGCGAAGTAGGGAGAAAAGACGAATGTCGTGATCAGGGTGAAGAACGGTTGCGCTGCCCAGTCGAACAGTGCCCAGGACCAGATGGCGCGACGATCCGTGCCATCGGGAAAGTCAGTGGTAGCATCCGTCACGTCACACCCTTTTTCGACTGAAAAGACCGGCAGAGGTGCTGCCGGCCTCGAGTTTACACAGTCGTCTGACTGAGCGTTATGCAGAACCGCAGATTTCGGCGAGCAGACCGGCAGCGACCGTGAATTTGGAGACGCTGAGCCCGCCATCCAGGATCTCGTTGACCGCACCATGCCGGCTTTCCGCCTCACTGGCGTGCTCCGTCAGCCAGTTGGCGAAACTGCCGGCCCGGATGGCGGCACTTGCAAGATCCCGATGAGCGGAGAACAGAATCGCGCGGGCGCGGTCAAGGGCAAGGCCATCATAGTAGTCACGAACTTCAAGGCCGCTCGCCAATTCGTGCATGTTACCGATCTTGAAGTGGTGCGCCACCTGATAGTAGGCCTCGGCCGCCGTTTCCAGATCGGCACCTGTTTCCTCCGAAACGATGACGATGTCGGGGATTGCCTGTTCCGCAATGAGCCAGGCAATCCTGCGCGCGAGTGTTTTGGGAACGCCCTTTTCCTCGTATTCGGCCGCACGGGCGTTGAGAAGTTCCGCCGGTTCCTCCGGCAGAAGGCTTTCCAGGCGTTCGCGCAGGTCGGCAATACCGTTCCTGAACCGGTCGACGACCGCCGACAGGCCCTTGTCGAATTGAACGTTGCGCTTGAACCAGACAACCCGTTCCAGAAGCAGCGACTGGACCTCGGTATAGAGATCAAGTTGCAGGCCGCCGTCGATCCTGGTGTCGAGTGCGTCAATTTCGGTATTCAGGTCGGTCAGGTCGAAACTGTTGCGCACCGCGACGAAACCTTGCGCAATTTCCGTCGGTGTCGCACCGGTCTGGTCCATCAGCCGGGTCAGGAAGGTCGCGCCGCCCCTGTTGATCATGGAGTTTGCCAGCATGGTCGCAATGATCTCGCGGCGCAGGCGATGGCCGCTGATCTCGTCCTGATAGGCCGTTGCCATCTGTTCCGGGAAATACCGGAACAGTTCCCTTGCAAGATAGGCATCGTCCGGCACGGAGCTGTCCAGAAGCGCGTCATACAAGGTGAGTTTCGCATAGGCGAGCAGAACGCCCAGTTCCGCCCGGGTGAGCAACTGCCCCACCTTGCGCATTTCGCGTAGCGTGGCTTCATCGGGAAGCTGTTCGACAACACGGTCGAGCAGATCCGCCTGTTCGAGCTGGCGCATCATGCGCACCTGGAAGCCAAAATCCTCCAGGCCGCGCAGTTGCGTCATCGAAATGGCAAGTGTCTGCAGATAGTTGTTCCGCAAAACCAGGTCGGCCACCTCGTCCGTCATGTCGGCGAGCAGCGTGTTGCGTTGCTCGAGAGTCAGCTTGCCGGACTTCACCGCAGCCCCGAGGGCGATCTTGATGTTGACTTCCATATCCGAGGAATTCACCCCGGCGGAATTGTCGATCGCGTCGGAGTTGCACCGGCCGCCGTTCTTGTTGAACTCGATGCGGGCCAATTGGGTGAGACCGAGATTCGCGCCCTCGCCGATGACCTTCGCACCGACATCAGGCGCCGTGATACGGATCGGGTCGTTGGCCCTGTCGCCGGCATCCGCGTCGGTTTCCGTCGTTGCGCGGATATAGGTGCCAATGCCACCGAACCACAACAGATCGACATTCATCTTCAGGATCGCCGTCATGACCTCCTGAGGCGTTGCCGCGGACTGTTCAAGGGCGAGCAGCGCCTGGATCTCCGGGCTCAACGGTATGGACTTCAGCTGGCGCGAGAAAATGCCGCCACCTTTGGAAATCAGGTCTGTGTTGTAGTCGTTCCAGGATGACCGGCCGAGATCGAACATGCGCTTGCGTTCGTCCCATGTCTTGGCCGGGTCCGGATCCGGATCGATGAAAATGTCGCGGTGATCGAACGCGGCGACCAGCCTGGTTGCCTTGGACAACAGCATGCCGTTGCCGAAGACGTCCCCCGACATGTCGCCGACACCGGCCGCCGTGAAGGGCTGTGTCTGGATGTCCCGGTTCATTTCGCGGAAATGGCGTTTGACTGCCTCCCAGGCACCGCGCGCGGTGATGCCCATTTTCTTGTGGTCATATCCGGCCGAACCTCCGGAGGCGAAGGCATCGCCGAGCCAGAAGTTCCTGCCTTCCGAAATGCCGTTTGCCGTATCGGAGAATGTCGCGGTTCCCTTGTCTGCCGCGACGACCAGATACGGATCGTCGACGTCGAACCGCTGCACCCGTTCAGGCGGCAGGATCCTGTCTTCATCCAGATTGTCCGTGACATCCAGAAGGGCGGTGATAAAGGTCTTGTAGGCTTCAATCCCGGCATCGCGCACGGCTTCGCGGCTGCCGCCCAGCGGCAATTGTTTGGGGAAGAATCCGCCCTTCGAACCAACCGGCACAATCACGGCATTCTTGACCTGCTGTGCCTTGACGAGTCCGAGCACTTCGGTCCGGAAGTCCTGCGGGCGGTCGGACCAGCGCAGGCCGCCGCGCGCAACCATGCCAAAACGCAGATGAACGCCTTCGACACGGGGGCTGTAGACAAAGATCTCGCGGAAGGGCCGCGGTTGCGGCAGGTCGTCGATCTGGCGGCTGTCGATCTTGAAGGAGAAAGTCGGCTTTGGCTGGCCGTCGGTATCCAGCTGGTAGAAGTTCGTCCGCAGCACCGACCCGATGGCGTTCTGGAAGCGCCGCAAGATGCGGTCGTCGTCGAGGCTCGAAACGTCTTCCAGGTCAACGCTCAATTCACTTGCAAGCCGATCGGATCCGAGTTCGCGATCCTTCTCCGTAACGTCCGGATTGAAGCGGAGATGAAACAGCTCCACCAGCTTTGCCGTGATCGCCGGATAGTTGTTCAGTGTGCGCCACATGTAGTCTTCGGAGAACGGGATGCCCGCCTGGCGCAGGTACTTGGAGAGCGCCCGGACGACCGCAACATCGCGCCAGGCAAGATCTGCGGTCAGGACGAGCCGGTTGTAGCCGTCATTTTCCGCGCGGCCCATCCAGATCGCCATGAACATGCTCTCAAGGCGCGTCTGGAGCTCTTCCGGCAGATCGAAGTCTTCTCCCGAATGACTTTCGAGGGTCATCTCGTGCAGGTAGGACATCGGTGTATCCGCCGGCGTGACCCGGTAGGTGCGCTCGTTGATGACGTTGAAGCCCATGTTTTCAAGCAGCGGCACGCGGGCGGACAGCGGGATCGGGGAGCCGCAATGATAGACTTTCAGGGACAGGCGGTTGGCGTTGGACCCGGCCGGTCGGTGGAAGGTGATCGTCGTGTCGTCCAGGCCGCTCAGCGTTTCCAGTTTCACGATATCGGAGAGCGCTGACTGGGCGTTGTAGACTTCCTTGTAGCCGCCGTGGAACGACAGGGCGTAGCGCTCGGCGAGCTGGCGCGCCTGAACGGGTGGAAACTCCTTGTTCAGGGCGTCCCTTACATTGTCCGACCAGGTGCGGACCATGTCGGCAACGGCGTTTTCCAGTTCTTCCTGTTCCGGCTTGGGTGTTTCGCCGGTATCGCGTCCGATAATGTAGTGGACCCGTGCCAGCGGACCTTCCAGATAGGTGACGTACCACGCCGACAGGCGCCCCTCATAGATGGAGGCCAGGTAGGTCCCGATGTTGATCCTGACCTCGGTCGAGTAGCGGTCGCGGGGAACAAAGACGAGAATGGAAACGTAGCGGTCGAACTTGTCCGGTCTGGACAGGACGCGGATGCGCGGGCGTTCATCCAGCTGAAGGATGGAGATCGCGAAATCGTAAAGACGCTCGCGTTCGATCTGGAACAGTTCGTCGCGCGGGAAAGCCTCCAGAACATTTCTGAGCGCGCGGCCCGAATGGCTTTCAGATCCATAACCAGCCCGCGCCAGCACACTGGCGACTTTGCGGCGCAGGAACGGGATGGTGCTCGTCGGCTCGGTATAGGCTGTCGACGCGAACAGGCCGACAATCCGCAACTCGCCGGTCAGACGGCCATCGTCGTCGTAGATCTTGGCGCCGACATAGTCCATGTGCACACGCCGGTGAACCGTGCTGCGCACGTTGGCCTTTGCAATGATGAGCGGCTCGGGGTTTTTCAAAAATTCGCGGATTTCGGGCGTGATCTGGACATATTCCGAGCCGCGCCGGAGAACGCGGACGTCCGGATCTGTCAGGAGACCCAGGCCTGTCCCTTCCGAAGGAGAGAGTTCGCCTTCGTCGACACCGCCTTCGAACCTGTATTCGCGCATGCCCAGGAAGATGAAGTTGTTCTTTTCCATCCACTCCAGGAAATGGATCGCTTCCCACAGATCGTCGCTGCTGCCCGGGATTTGCGTCGTCTTGAACGTATCAATGGCCTCGGCAAGACGTTCCTGCATCGGCTTGAAGTCATCGACAACCGACCTCACCGACGTCAGTACGGCGTCAAGCCGCGCCTGCAAGGCTTCGCGCGCTTCATCGGAATCGATCCGGGTGACGTGGATATGAATGAAACTTTCCTGGCGGTCCTTGCGCTTGGGCGGTTTCTTCCGGGCGACCGAAGACAGCAGTTTTCCGTTTTCGTCACGTTCCACAATGAAGATCGGATGGAGCACAAGGTGGACGTCGAGCTTGCTGTTCTGCAGCTCGTCCATGACCGAATCAACCAGGAACGGCATATTGTCGTTGACGATCTCGATGATCGTCAGACTGTCGATCTTGGGGTTCTTGTTCTGTGTCGAGGGATTGGTGATGCTGACGCGGTGCGTGCCGAGCTCGTGGTCCTGAAAATCATGCCAGGCGCTTCTGGCAAAGCCGTTCAGTTCTTCCGCGGTGTAGGCAACGAGATCCTCGGCGGCGGCCCTGTCGTAGAAGGCAGCCGCGAACTCCGCCAGGGCAGGACTTTCCTGGTTCAGACCAGCATGGACCGCGTCGATGAGTTTCTGTTTCTCGACGTCATGTTTGTCCGGCATTTCTTACCCCCTAGGCGATCTTAGTTGTGGCTCTGCCGCGTGATATGATTTTGTATTGCTGCGACATAAAAGTTTTCATGACGGGAGAGGCAAATTGTCAAGTAAAGTCACGGCCTTGCTAATCGATTCAAACGAACCTTTGAACGAAAAAACCAAGGCCTACTTCCAATTGTGCGAGGAGAAGCTCGGACTGATCCCCAATGTGCTCAAGGCCTATTCCTTTGATGACACGAAGTTGCGCGCATTCACCGACATGTACAACGATCTCATGCTGGCGGATTGTGGACTCACCAAACTTGAGAGAGAGATGATTGCCGTTGCGGTATCCGCCGTCAACCGCTGTTTCTATTGCCTCACAGCACATGGCGCGTCCGTTCGAGAGCTGTCCGGTGATCCGGTGCTTGGCGAACTGATGGTCATGAACTACCGCGTCGCCGAGTTGAGCGACCGGCAGCGGGCGATGCTTGATTTTGCGGTCAAGCTGACCGAGCGGCCTGCCGAGATACTGGAAAGCGACCGGCAGGCGCTGCGCGATGCAGGCTTCAGCGACCGGGATATCTGGGACATCGCCTCCGTTGCCGCCTTCTTCAACATGAGCAACCGCGTCGCTGCGGCAACGGATATGCGGCCGAATGATGAGTATCACTCAAGGGCCCGTTGAAATCTGATCGCACTTACAATCGGTGACAAGACGTTCGATTGGGTGTATGACGCACTCGATTTTATTGCAGTCGAGGAGAGGAGCGGGCCATGGCCGCGCGCGTGTTCATAGATGGTGAAGCCGGTACGACGGGTCTGCAGATCCGCGAGCGTCTCGCCATGCGCCGCGATCTGGAGCTGATCTCCATTCCCGACGAGAGCCGCAAAGACCCGTCGGCGCGCGCCGATTTCCTGAACAAGGCGGATGTTGCGATCCTGTGCCTGCCGGACGCAGCCGCCCGGGAAAGCGTAGCGCTGATCGAGAACGACACGACGCGTGTGATCGACGCATCCAGTGCACATCGGGTTGCCGATGGCTGGGCTTACGGATTTGCGGAGATGGAGCGTGGCCAGGCGGATATTATCTCCGCTGCCATGCGTGTCACCAATCCGGGCTGCTGGCCGCAAGGCCTGATCGCCTCCGTGCGCCCGCTGATTGCTTCCTGCCTGCTGCCGTCTGACTTTGCGCTGACCTATCATGGGGTGTCAGGCTATTCCGGCGGCGGCAAGGGCATGATCGCCGACTACGAAGACCGGGGCACCAGCGCAAATGTCTATGCGCCTTATGCGCTCGGCTTCAATCACAAGCATCTGCCGGAGATGACGGCCTATGGACGGCTCGCCTCCGCGCCTCTGTTCACGCCGTCTGTCGGCAACTACTACAAGGGCATGCTGACCGTTGTTCCGCTGAACCTTGCCGGCCTTGACCGGGTTCCGACGGGCGCGCAGCTGCACGCGGCGCTTGCCGATCACTTTGCGAGCGCTGCGAATGGTTTTGTCGAGGTGGCGCCGCTGGAAGAGCTTGAGCGCGCCGAATTCCTCGACCCGCAGGCGGTCAACGACACCAACCTTCTTCGACTGCACGTGTTTTCAAACGACGCACGCGCCCAGGCGGCGATCATCGCGGTCTATGACAATCTCGGCAAGGGCGCTTCCGGCGCGGCGGTGCAGAACCTCAATTTGATGCTTGGCGTCGATCAGACCACAAGCCTCGCGGCCTGAGCCCGATACATGGCGGCCGCGACAGGCTGATCCTTCAGGAGAAAGAAAATGGAAAAATTTGAAACCCTGACCGGTGTCGCGGCGCCAATGCCGATCGTGAACATCGACACCGACATGATCATTCCGAAGCAGTTCCTGAAAACGATCAAGCGGACCGGCCTCGGCACCGCCCTTTTTCACGAAATGCGGACCAATGACGACGGTTCAGAGAATGTCGACTTCGTTCTGAACAAGGCGGCCTATCGCGATGCGAAGATCCTGATCGCCGGAGATAACTTCGGCTGCGGTTCGTCCCGTGAACATGCCCCCTGGGCCTTGCTGGATTTCGGTATCCGCTGCGTTATCTCGACGTCCTTCGCCGATATTTTCTACAACAACTGCTTCAAGAACGGGATCCTTCCGATCCAGGTCTCTGAAGACGAGCTGGAGACGCTGCTTCATGCAGCCGAGCGCGGTGCAAACTTCACCCTGACGATCGATCTGGAGAATCAGGAAATCAAGGGTCTTGAGAGCGGCGATATTGCCTTCAAGATCGACCATTTCCGCAAACACTGCCTGATCAACGGTCTTGACGATATCGGCCTGACCATGGCCAAGGCCGATCAGATCGACACCTTTGAAGGGGAGCTTGGCGAAAGCCGTCCCTGGGTTTGACCCACCTGACCCGTTCACATGCAGCCAGATGACCTTTGGCTGCCGCAACCGGGCCATTCATATTGACCAAAAAACCCTGCTTCCGGTCACCGGAGGCAGGGTTTTCGTGTCTTGCAGACGTGATGCGGTCGCGGTCCATCCATATCGTCCGGACTATGAACCACACATTCAGACCGTCGCACGATCAGGAACGCGCGAACTCTGCCACCTGTTGTTTCAAGGCATCCCAATCAGTGAATTCGCGGGTGTCCTGCAAATCCTCGTTGAGATGTCCGGCCAGATCGCCTTCCAGCAGGGCTGATTTCTCGAACCAGTCATAGTTGCCGGGCTTCACCGCACCGGCGGCCAGGATGGTCTGTGCCGGTGTCCAGTGTGTTGCCTCAAGAAGCGTCTTGACGTATCCGCTGGCCTCGTTGAGCGTATCGGGAAACGCCGCCGCGAGGCTGACGGAAACGAGAAGGCCAGGGACCTGGTTCAGCCGGTCCCGGTTTGCAAACGCAAATAGTTGAAGATCGGGTTGGTGCTTTCCGGAATGTACCGATCCCGCGACAATCACCTTATCGTAGTCCGTGACGGTCAGTCCGCCAGACAGGTCGCTCACATTGTGAAACCGGACCTCATGGCCGTCTTCGGTCAAGGCTGCGGCCATGAACTTGGCGATCTTGTCCGTCTGTCCTTCAGTGGTTGCATAGGCAATCAGAAATTTCACGCGTGCCCCCATCTGCTTTCGTTCAGTGACCTCACGCTAGCACACGGCAGATCGTCGTTCCGTCCGCAATTCCACGTGTTTTTCCCGGCTCACTTGCGTCAAATTGACCTGTTTTCCGGGCTGTTTCTTTGATTTTGTCCTCAAGCGCTGCTGCAAAGTTCACGAGCCCTGGGCAAAGCCTCCTGTAAAGTTTGTCAAGCAACTACAAGCAATGCGTTTCGTTTCTATCTGTGCAACTGGATTAAATTCGTTTGAATGGTAATAAATACCATCATTGATGCCGCTTGTTTTTGTTTTTGACTTGATGGCAATTCAAGTTGCTCGTTAGCATCTCGACACCGATTGAATTAATCTGAGTTTCGTCAAGATGAATGAGTTAGTGGTTGTCTAATCTCTTTGTGTTTCATTGTCAGTGTGATCATTTGAGGCCCACACGTGATACCTGCGCAGATATTTGACCAAATCACCGACAAGTGCACCGAAGGGTTGGCACTTGCGCTGGCTTGTGATGATGACGGTGCGATCATGGAACTCCAGTGGTGCAACACGGCTTTCACGCGGATCACCGGTTACACATGTGACGATATCGTCGGCCGGCGGGGAACCATCCTGATCGGCTCGAGCATGGAGCAGGGCGATCACCTGATCATCATCGAGAAACTGATGAACTGGGAACATTTCTCGGTGAAGGTGCGCAACAACCGCAAGAACGGCGACGAATACTGGCAGAAGATGAGCTGGGTGCCCCTGTCTGATGCCGTGACCGGCAATCGCTGGTGGCTCTGTTCCCTGATGGAGCTGGAAGACCGGCCGCGCGAAACTGCGAGGCGCAGACCCTATCCTGTCGCCAACGCCGATGAAGGTCTGCTGGCGGATTATGTCGAAAAGATTGAGCGCCTTGAGAAAGAGAATGCGCGGCTGCATGAACTGGCCAAGATCGTTGCGAAGGAATCCAATGAGGATCCGCTGACCGGCCTTTCCAATCGGCGGCATTTCGAGGTCGAGTTGAAATCCTGGATCTCGGATCTGCAGCAGGGCGGGGCGGATTTTGCCGTTTTCTACATCGACCTCGATCGATTCAAGTCCGTCAACGATACGCTGGGCCACGATGCCGGCGACCGGTTGCTGATCTCGGTCGCGCGCATGTTGCGCAGACTGACGAGTGAAAGCGATCTTGTTGCCCGCCTTGGCGGCGATGAATTCGTCGTTCTGAGGCCGCTCAGCGACAGCGCGCTGAACATAAGCGGTCTGGCCGATGCGATCGTTCAGGAAATGCATGCGCCCTATTCGTTCGAGGGCAAATCGACCTTCTGCAGTGCAAGTGTGGGCGTTGCGATCGCGACTGCGAAAATGGACGTTCCGGAACAGGTGGTCGCGGACGCGGACATGGCGCTTTACCACGCAAAGTCCCAGGGCAAGGGACGCTGGTCCTTTTTTACCGAGGAAATGCATGCCGAGGCGGTCGCGACGAAGCGGCTGGTCTCGGATCTTCTCATCGCCTGCGAAAAACGCGAATTCGTTCCTTACTTCCAGCCTCTGATCGATGCTGAGAGCGGCCAGATCGTGAGCGCCGAGGTTCTGGTCAAGTGGGTTCATCCGAGGCTCGGTCTGCTGCCGCCCTCCGCATTCCTCGAGACGGCAGCAAGCATGGGTATCCTGAAGCGGATCGACGAAATCACCTTTGCCGCGCTTCCGGACGTTCTGGCGTCATTCGACAGCGCGGGTGTCGACCTGCCGCGCCTTTCGATCAACATTTCCGCCGGGCGGCTGGCGGACCCGACATTCATCCATGACATAAAAAGCTCGGGCATTGAGCCGCAGAGACTGACCATCGAGATACTGGAGTCGGTCTATCTGGAACGCATCGGCGACGTGGTTCAATGGACGCTTGGCGAACTCCGGGCGTTGGGGGTGACGATCGCGCTCGATGATTTCGGAACCGGGCATGCGTCCGTTCAGGGGCTCTTGAAGATCAAGCCGGCCGTGCTGAAGGTTGACCGGCAGTTCATTCAGCCGATTGTGCGGGATGAAACCGCCCGCGCGCTGGTGGCGTCCATCATCGGCATCGGCAAGAGCCTTGGGATGAGCATCGTGGCCGAAGGCGTGGAAACGGAAAGCCACGCGCAATTTGCAAGCGCAATGGGGTGCGACTGCCTGCAGGGCTTTCATTTCGGCAAGCCCATGTGCGCGGATGATCTGAAGGCACGGCTGGTCGAAACTCGCGGTGAATTCTGGCATCCGAGAACCGAGCTTGCGCAATCCCGGCGCGTATACCGGTCTTCCTGAAAGGTCTGGATCTGCGTATTCCCAGAATTGAACCGCGCTTTTGCCGGGCCGCCGCCAATCTCATGCGCCAGTGTTTTTGAGCAGGCAACCTTGCATGCGCCGGACCAGGTTGTCTGCTGAAGAGAAGCCGATATGGTCGCTGTAGCGGTAACTTTCGAGCTCCGCCAGAAGAGCATCTGAATACACGATCTGGAACGGCGAAAAACCGCACCCCTTTTCGATCAGGGTGGCGAGGACCGCTTTTGCGAGAACAGGATAAGCGTAGAGACAGAACTTGAAGCCGATGTGAAGCGGGTTCGCCGGCAGAACGCCGTCGCAGTCGTGAAACGGGAGGCCGGGCGTTTCGACAACAACCCGTCCTTCGTCGAAACCGGCATCCAGCTCATGAACGACAACCTTGCCAAGATGTCCGTTGGCCTGTTTCAGGCCGGCCTCGATCGTGTCCAGAAAGGGCCGGGGGCCGCGAATGCCGTGTTGCGTGTCCGACGGATGCACATTGTATGCGCCGAGTTTCGGTGCATGCAGAACCTCTTCGGGGATGAGCTGACCATAGAATGCGGACAGGACGACGTCCGGTTTGCAGGCTTCCATCCAGCTTTGAAAAGGCGCGGCGTGAACGGAGCCGGAAAAGAACTCAATTCCCCGTTCCGTGCAAAAGGACCGGGTTCGCTCGTAGGAAAGCCGGCATTGCTCAGGCGTATAGTGCTGCCAGAGCCGCTTTCCGGCACTGATGCGCGCATTCGGGTCGGTAACGGCGTCAGTGGCAACGCCCGCCAGGACCAGCGATCCGGGATGGCGCGCGTTGATGTCTTCGATTGCAGCAACGCATGCAAATAACGGGACGTCGCTGGCGAGCAGCAGGACACGAAGTCCTGGCCCGATCGCCTGTCCGGACGGGATGTGTTCTCCCCAGTCGTCCGCGTTGTTATTCATCTCCACCAAGGCGGGTCCGGTCTCCCCGATCCCTGATCGAGCCCTGATTGTACCAGGGATTGCCAGAGGCATTGGAAATCAACTCAAAAGAGGGTTTTTCATCGATCTCGGCCAGATGCGCGGCCACCATTGCGAAGAAGTGCAGTGTATGCAGTGTCGTATCAAGGAGAGGACCTTCAGGCGCGTGAAACTCGTGAATGTCGACGTTGGCGGCAGAGGGGCACGTTGCCAGCAAAGCCTTCGTCGCGTTCACGCGGTCTTCCTCGAACGGGTTTCCTGAAGGCGTGCGCAAGATCAGGATCGCTAGCTGACGGGACGTCGGCCCGACGGCCGCAATCTGGCTGTGGGTGAACTCGTGAATGAGATTGGTCGCAATGTTGGCCATCGCGATCTCGTTGAAATACATCCGTATCAGCTTGACGACCGATTCGTCCCAGACCGGGTTGGACAGGACCAGCAGATCCCGCCCTGCAAGACGTTCGGCCAGGCCTTCGGCTGCCGCCGGGTTTTCGTTGCTGGTCATGAAGCTGCCCGCTCGCGCAAGAACGGCTTCGCTCGAACCGGAAAGGATACCCAGTTCGCGGCAGATCGCCGTTGCGCTGGCAAAGAACTCGACCGCGCTGAACAAGGGGTATTCCGGGTCTTCCTCGTTTAACTGCCATTGAAACGCGGCATGGCCGTCGGCAAGCGCACATGCCTCAAGCTCGTCACCACCCTTGCCCGACGACCAGACCACGATGTTTTTTGTTCGCTCGGAGAGATAGTCATACGCGATCAACGGCTCCTGCGATGAACCGCTGTAGGAGCACAGCACGAAAACCGTGTGCGGGTCCGCGACCGCCTCGTCGTTGAAGTACCAGTCCAGACAATAGTCATTGATCACCCGGGCCTCGACATGGCTGTGCTCGGCGAAAAGGAAGAGACGCAACAGGTCGCCCACAACAGCGGAGCAGCCCATGCCCATCAAGACGATGCGCCGGACCTTGTTTTTTCCTGCATGGGGATACGGTTTCAGGCAGCGGTAGCTTGTCGTGCGTGTGACCTGCTCGGCCATTTTTGCATTCAACAGCTTGAACCGTTCAACCCGGTCTCCCAGTGCGTTGGCCGTGGTGTTGCTCATTTCGCCGGTCCTCCCAGGCAATGTTCCCGCTCCTGTGAGAGTTGGCGGGGTCCGGATCCTGCTTCTGATTGCAGGAGATGCGTGTTTTGTCCAGTCTCCGGCAGCGCCATCAGCCTACAAGCGGACGCGCAAAGGGCTGAATGGAGCTGCCGGACGGATTGACCAGAAAAAGCACTAGTTCACGCTCAACCGCGTGCCATCGAACTGGTTGGCGAATCTGCGGCTTGGCTTGGCATCATCAGCCAATGGGTTCTGACCCTTGGCAAAGGCCTGGCCGGTGAAGCTGCCGGTGACGCTTTCAAAGCGGCCGTTGTTCTCTCCGGCAAAATTCAACTCGTAAACGATCTTGGAGGCTCCGTTGCTGTCGCTCTCGCGCGCCGGGTCGTTGAAGTCGATAATCGCAGCGCGGGCGCTGTCAGGACCTGTCATTTCCCAGCTGCCGAGGCCGGAGGTGTAGCCACGGACCTGCTGGCCCTGGCTGACGAGACTGACGGAGCCACCCGGGTTGAGTGCGAGCAGCCGCTGGCTCTCGTTGGGTTGTACCAGTAGGTATGTGCCTTCCATTGCAGTGGTGTCGGTGTTCGTGGCGAAAGCCACCGGTGCGGCGGTCAGGGCACCGGCCAGGACGGCAGCGGGAAGCAAGGTTTTCATCATGTCATTCATCTCCTCTCGGTTCAGTGGCGCTCCTGTGGGAGCGGTTGACCGAGAGGTGGGAACGAAATGTGGCGGCGAACCGGCGGCAACCTTAAACTTTGGCAACGTGACGCGAGGTCGAAATGCGCGGAACCTGTTCGGGTGCCAGCCCGGCTACTCGCCCTTGGCGTCATCCTGAAGACGCCGTTCGGCGTTGAGCTGTTCCAGTTCCACCATCTTTTCGCCGATCGGCCGCAGGGCTGCAATCGTGGTGCGGTATTTCAGCGAGTGCTGTTCGAAGAGCCGGCGGGCAAGTTCGGGATATTCCTGGATCATGCGTTTGAAGAGCGCGCGGCGAATCCGGATGATGCTGACCGTTCCAACGGCGTCCGCACGGCAGGGCCGTCTGCTCTCGGTCAGGAGCGCGGTCTGACCTATGAGGGTGCCCGCGCCAACGCGGTCGACTTCCTCGAAATTGTCTTCGCTCTTCTTCAGAAGGACAACGGTTCCACTGGTGATGACAAGGCCGCCGTCAGCGCGCTCATTCTCTTCGAAGAGGCGCTGCCCGTCATGATAATCCATGCTTTCGGCGCTGAAGGCGAGCAGCCGGAGCTGATCGTCCTGGAAATCCGAAAGCATCGGTATTTGTCTGAGAATGGCAATGTCTTGGGCAAGGCTCATGCCCAAGATTTACGCTGAATAGCGGTCAGGGCACAAGCTTATATCCACCGGCTTCTGTCACCAGAAGTTCGGCATTGGACGGATCGCGCTCGATTTTCTGCCTGAGGCGGTAAATATGCGTTTCCAGCGTGTGTGTCGTGACACCGGAATTGTATCCCCAGACTTCGTGCAGGAGAACGTCGCGGGTGACCGGTTTTTCGCCGGCACGATAGAGAAACTTCAAAATGGAGGTTTCTTTTTCCGTCAGCCGGACTTTGCTGCCGGCGTCGTCCTGCATCACCTTGGCGGCGGGACGGAAGGAGTAGCGTCCGATTGCGAAGGTTGCGTCTTCACTCTGCTCATGCTGACGCAGATGGGCGCGGACACGCGCCAGCAGAACCGCGAATTTGAACGGTTTGGTCACGTAGTCGTTCGCGCCGGCTTCCAGACCCAGAATGGTGTCGCTGTCGCCGTCATGGCCGGTGAGCATGATGATGGGTGCCTTGAAACCGTTCTTGCGCAGGAGCTTGACGGCTTCCCTGCCATCAATATCCGGAAGGCCGACATCCATCAGCAGAAGATCGACATGTTCGTCCTTGGCAAGACCGATGCCGGAAGTTGCCGAATCCGCCTGAATTGTTTCGAACTCGTCATAGAGGGAGAGCTGCTCAACGAGCGCTTCGCGCAGTTCGGTATCATCATCGACAATCAAGATCGTGCGGGCGGTCATGGGTGCGGTCCTCGCCAAGTGTCTTCAATTGATCACGCCAACTTGTGCAAACGTCACATGCGTGTTCCTGCCTCTATGTGCGTGGGAAATACTCGCCACACAAGCAGGCATTCGTCAATTCTTCTTCACGCGGGGTTTAGGTCTGGTTTATCAATATCTTCAATCGGCAATGGCAGGGCGGGAACCCACATCATGCTTAATACGGGCAAACCGGCGGAAATACTGGAAGTAAGTCCTCTGCCGCGCGACCGGACCAAGGGAATAATCCGGCTTGGTTCGATCACGGTTCCGTGTGCTCTCGGGAGATCGGGCGTGATCGGCCGCAAGAAAGAAGGTGACGGGGCAACGCCACTGGGTTCGTTCGAGCTGCTGCATGTCTTTTACCGACCGGACCGGGGCCGCCCGCCCAGGACGGTTTTGCCGCTCGAACCGCTGACGCCCGATGCAGGCTGGTGCGACGACCCCGGGCATCGTCTTTACAATCGCCCGGTCACATGTCCTTTTCCTGCAAGTCACGAAAAAATGTGGCGGGACGACCGGCTCTACGACGTCGTCGTGGTGCTGGACTGCAACATGTTTCCGGCCGTAAAGGGACGCGGCAGCGCCATCTTCTTTCACATTGCGCGTGAGACCTACGCGCCAACGGCAGGCTGTGTCGCCGTTTCGCCGAAGCACATGCACCTTTTGCTGGAGCGCGTTGCGCCCGGCGCGCGAATGACAATCAGGCATTAGGGTACGGGCTCATCAATGAGGCCGAAAGGCCTTGCCCCTGGCGTCAGCGTGCTTGACCGGGCAAGAAGCCCGATCAGCACACCATTCTGGCGGATCTATTCGCTTTGCGCTTCGGCCATTTGCGGCCGGTACACCGTGAATGACCCGCGCGTGACGACGCGCGTGCGCCGGCCCTCGTCATTGGTCCAGTCGGCCGTGCGGACGTGGAACGTGTGCTGCTGCACGCTGAAACTGCCACCTATATTGCATTCCAGGAACGTGGCGAGGCCATTGCCATCAATGCTCACCAGGATCGCGGTGTGCCTTGGTGTGCCGCGTTCAGCAAACTCGTCGTAGCCGCCGCCATCGGGATTGTCGACCGAGACGTCGACGCGGAAATTCGTGAACTGGAAAACATCGCCAGGTCTTGCCTCGCTCAGCTGTTCAACTTCCCGCCCCCAGGCATAAGTTGAAGAGGGTTTGTGAAAATCGAGTGCGCTGAAACCATTGTTGACAAGTGTCCAGCATTGGCCGTCGCCTTCCTGCCTTCCCAAACGGTCCCGTGCGAAGCTGATGAGCCGTTGGGCTTCCTGTTCCGTGACATCCCGCATTTTTTAGCGTCCTTCAATTTCGGCCCTGACGGCGCGCATTGTCCAACGGAAGCTGCGAAATTGCTGTAATCCGGATCACAAACGAGGCGTCGTTCCTTTTTTTGCCGTACCGGTCGCGCAGCTGGTCTGATATTGATGACGTTGGGTCAATGGAACGGACACGTGGTTCATGCGCTGGAAAGGCCGCCGCGGCAGCAGCAATATCGATGACAGGCGGGGCAGGGGCAGTCGCCCGCGGCTTCGCGCTCCAAGAGGACGGCGGGTGCGAGCCGGCGGTGGCATCGGACTGACGGGTCTTGTCATCGTGGTCGGTATCGCCTGGCTCATGGGCATCAATCCGCTGACCGTCCTGAGCCAGCTTGACGGCGGCGGATCTTACGTGCCGGACACAAGAACAGAGGCGCCGCGCCCGGCGGCCGACGACGAGACTGCACAGTTCGTTTCCGTCATTCTCGCGGACACAGAAGATACCTGGAGCACCATTTTCTCCGACCTTGGAGGTGACTATCCGGAACCGACACTGGTGCTCTTTTCCGGATCTGTGTCGTCCGCCTGCGGTTATGCAAGCGCTGCGACCGGGCCGTTCTATTGCGGAGCGGACGACAAACTTTACATCGATCTTTCCTTCTATCGGCAGCTGGCAGAGCAACTGAATGCACCCGGCGATTTCGCGCAGGCCTATGTTCTGGCGCATGAGGTCGGGCATCACATCCAGAACGTACTCGGCATCCTGCCTGAGTTTCACAAGATCCGGCGGAGGCTCAGCAAGGCCGAGGCCAATGCCCTGTCTGTCCGGGTGGAGTTGCAGGCGGACTGTTTTGCCGGGATCTGGGCCCATTACGCCACGCGGCAGCAAGGCTTCGTCGAAGCCGGAGATATCGATGAGGCGCTCAACGCGGCCAGCCGGATCGGCGATGACACCCTGCAGCTCCAGGCACAGGGATATGTCGTGCCGGAAAGCTTCAATCACGGGACGTCCGAACAACGGGCCAGATGGTTCAAGAAGGGTTTTCAGGCAGGTGCGATTGATGCCTGCGACACGTTCAAGGTCGCGCAGCTCTAGCAGCTGGCCTTGTCATTTGTCCCGGCGCGGGACGCATGGCTGGTCTGAAGTGGGCCCCCACTGGTAATTTGCGGCGTTTTCAGCCATATAAGGCGCCAGATCGCAAAAAACCGATCCGTTTTTCAAGAACCTGAAAGAAGTGCACCCGGTATGGCGTCTGAGACCAGACCCTTTTTGAAGATGAATGGACTAGGCAACGACTTCGTTGTCTGGGATGCGCGCGAGCAACCGCTGCGGCTGTCCGGTGACGTCATTGCGAAGTTGGGTGACCGCGAGAACGGTATCGGATTCGATCAGATGATTACGGTTGAGCGTTCACCGCTCGGCGTTGATGCCTTCATGCGCATTCACAATCAGAATGGCGGTGAAGTCTCGGCCTGCGGCAACGCGACCCGGTGCATTGGGCGCCTTTTGATGGAAGAGGTTGGCAAGGATCTCGTGACCATCGAGACGAGCGCCGGGCTTCTGCACGCCTTCGATAGCCCCGGACCGCGCAACGTGACGGTCGATATGGGCGCACCGCGGCTTGGCTGGGAGGAGATCCCGCTGGCCGAAGAGTTCGCCGATACGCGCGCCATCGAACTGCAGATCGGTCCGATCGACGATCCCGTTCTACACACGCCGGCTGCCGTCAACATGGGCAATCCCCATGCGATTTTCTGGGTCGATGATGTTGAAGGCTACGAGCTGGAACGGTTCGGCCCGTTGCTTGAGCATCATCCGATATTCCCTGAAGGGGCGAATATCTCGCTGGCACATGTGTTCGATGAAGACCAGATCCGTCTGAAAGTGTGGGAACGGGGCGTCGGTCTGACACTCGCCTGTGGCACGGCCGCCTGTGCGGTCGGTGTCGCTGCGGCGCGAGATAGCAAGACGGGCCGCAAGACGACAGTCCACCTTCCTGGTGGTCCGATCGGTATCGAGTGGCGCGAGAGCGACAATCACGTGCTGATGACCGGATTGACGGAAGTCGAGTTTGAAGGCGAGGTCGATCTTGAAACGCTTCAGTGGCGCAAGACCGGGACCGGGGATGTTGTGAAGGCCGGAGAAGCCTCATGAGCATCGACGTTGTGACTTTCGGCTGCCGGCTTAATTCCTATGAGTCGGAGGTCATGAAGCGCGAGGCGGAAGCGGCCGGGCTCAAGGACGCGATCCTGATCAACACCTGTGCCGTGACCAATGAAGCCGTGCGCCAGGCGCGCCAGGCCGTTCGCAAGGCCAAACGCGACAATCCCGATGCGCGGGTGATCGTGACCGGCTGCGCTGCGCAGACGGAAACGGAAACCTTTTCCGCCATGGAAGAGGTCGACCTGGTGCTCGGGAACACGGAAAAGCTTGAGCGCAAATCCTACCAGGATGTTGTCGCCTTCGGGATCTCGGAAAGCGAAAGGGTCCGTGTCAACGACATCATGAGTGTCGAGGAAACGGCTGGCCATCTGATTGACGGGCTCACCGGACGGGCCCGCGCCTTCGTCCAGGTCCAGAACGGCTGCGATCACCGCTGCACTTTCTGCATCATTCCCTATGGCCGGGGAAACTCCCGTTCGGTGCCGATGGGGGTGGTTGTCGACCAGATCAAACGGCTTGTCGACAATGGCTACAATGAAATCGTCCTGACCGGTGTCGACATAACCTCGTACGGTGCGGACCTGCCAGGTGCGCCGAAACTCGGCACGCTGACCGCCAAGATCCTGAAGATGGTGCCCGAACTGAAGCGCCTGCGCCTGTCGTCTATCGATTCCATCGAAGCGGACGATGATCTGATGAGGGTGATCGCCGAAGACGAGCGGCTGATGCCGCATTTTCACCTTTCGCTGCAGGCCGGCGACGACCTTATCCTCAAACGGATGAAGCGCCGACACCTTCGTGACGACACGATCCGGTTCTGCGAAGACGTCAGGCGCATGCGGCCCGACGTGGTGTTCGGCGCTGACATTATCGCCGGGTTCCCGACAGAGACGGAAGAAATGTTCCAGAACTCGCTGCGCATCGTCGATGAGTGCGGGCTCACCCATCTTCACGTATTTCCTTTTTCACCAAGGCCGGGCACACCGGCCGCGCGGATGCCGCAGCTGGATCGCAGCATCGTCAAGGAGCGCGGTGCGCGGCTGCGGGCCAAGGGGGAAGACGTGCTTGCGCACCACCTGAGGAGCGAAGTCGGCAAGGTGCGTCCCGTGCTGATTGAAAAGGAAGGCCTTGGCCGGACGGAGCAGTTCACGCAGGTGGAACTCGCAGGCGGACGGGCCGGTGATATTGTCGAAACACGAATTATCGGTCATACCGGGCGGCATCTGCTGGGCGAGGCGCTCTCGAAGGCCGCGTGATTTTCGAATTGCGTCCGGGTTCACATCAGGGCAGCTGTCAGTCCGGCCGCCAGCCAGCGCGGCGTACGAGTTTTAGGGCAAATTGATGAGCGAGAAAAAACGCGGATTTCTGGGTCGGCTCTTCGGCGGCAAGGAAAAGCCGGACGGGGAGCCGGATGTCGCTGCTGAGTTCCCTGCAGCTCTGGAAGATGCTGAAGAGCAGCGGGATGAAGACACCGCCGATGTGACGGCATCCGTTGAAATGGATGTCGAGCCGGTCGCCGCAATGTCCGCGCCTGTCGAGCCGTTTGGTATCGGCTCTGAGCCGCAACTGATCCCGGACATGCCGCCGCCGCCGGCTCCGGTCGGGCCGGAAGAAATCCTGTCGACCGATCTTGCAGACGAGCCCGAAGAACCATCTCACGCAGCGTCTCCGGCAGAACCGGAACCGGCGCCCGCGCCGGACCCTGCCCCCGAGGAACCGAAGCAGTCCTGGTTCCAACGGCTGAAGAAAGGGCTCTCCAGATCGTCCGCGTCGCTGACCGAAGGCATCACGTCGATCTTCACCAAGCGCAAGCTGGATGCTTCCATGCTGGAAGAGCTGGAAGATATCCTGATCCAGGCAGATCTTGGCGTCGACACGGCGATGGCCATCACGGAGCGTTTGTCGGACGGACGCTATAACAAGGAAATTTCACCGGAAGAGGTTCGGGAGATCCTTGCGGAAGAAGTCGAGAAAGTGCTGGAGCCGGTAGCGCTGCCGCTCGATCTCGATACCGGCAAGAAGCCTCACGTCGTACTGATGGTCGGCGTCAATGGTACGGGCAAGACGACGACCATCGGCAAGCTCTCCCGCAAGCTGCGTTCCGAAGGCAAGAAGGTAATGCTTGCCGCCGGGGATACGTTCCGGGCGGCTGCTGTGGAACAGCTCAAGATCTGGGGCGAGCGGACGGGGGCAGACGTGATCGCCCGGGATACGGGCGCTGATGCCGCCGGGCTTGCCTTTGACGCCATGAAGGAAGCGCAGGAAAAGCAGGTCGATGTTCTGCTGATCGATACGGCAGGAAGACTTCAGAACAAGGCCGAGTTGATGGATGAGCTTGAAAAGGTCATCCGGGTCATCAAGAAGCATGATCCCGAAGCCCCGCACACCGTTCTTCTGACACTCGACGCGACGACAGGCCAGAACGCCCTCAACCAGGTCGAGATCTTCGGCAAGGTCTCCGGTGTGACCGGGTTGGTCATGACAAAACTGGACGGCACGGCGCGCGGTGGTATCCTGGTGGCGATCGCCGCCAAACACGGTCTGCCGGTGCATTTCATCGGCGTCGGCGAGGGTGTCGAGGATCTGGAGCCGTTTTCGGCCAAGGACTTTGCCAGCGCGATCGCCGGGTTGGCCTGACGGTTCAGCCAGTCTCAGCCTTTCTTTTTTCGTTCCCTGAAGGCGGCCGTCTTGGCGCGATTGCCGCACAGCTTCATGTCGCACCAGCGGCGTTTCTTGTTTTTCGTGATGTCCGTGAACCAGAATGTGCAATTCGGCCCGGCACAATTCCGGGTCAGCTGGCACTCCGTGTCCGTCAACAGCCTGGAAAGCTGTTCGGCGATCGGTGCGAGAAGGTCTTCTGCCGTTTCGATTTCATAACTGCCTGAAAGGCGAAGGCCTTCACCCCCGGTGTCGCCCGGCAGCAGCCGCAAGCGATAAGTCCCCGCCGACATCATGGTGTTGACCATCTCGCGGTCCTCGGCGGTGAGTTTCCATCCTGGGCCGCTGTTCTGCCTGATGACCAGCTCGCGGAACCACTCGCGAAGCTCCCGGGCCCGCCGGGCCGCTTCATCCAAATCCATCACAGGCAGGTCGCCCGTCGCCTTCGATGCCTGGGCGTCACTCAGGATGCCTGCCGCCACCATCCAGGCAATCAATGAGCGGCCGTCGCCGATCCATTCGATATCGCTTCCGTGAGGCGCACCAATCGTGTTCAGGAAGTCGAGCGCCGGGTGATCGGCAATCAGGATTGGCGGCGGTTTGGCAGGATCAGTCAATCAGTTTCCTTTTTGCGTTCACAGGGTTTTGAAACCATCAAATGGCTGTTTTGTAGGTTGCTCAACTTGTTTGTAACCGTCAAATATGCATTTAGAAGGTTGCAAGTTGTTTTTCTTGAGAATCAGGAGTTTTTCAATGACCAGAGTCCTGCACATCAACGCGTCGCCGCGCGGTTCGAAATCGCAATCGGCCCAACTGGCAAACGCCTATCTCGACACGCGGAGACAACGGGAAGCCGCCCTTGAAATCGACACCTTGTCTCTTTGGGAGGAAAATCTGCCAGAGTTTGACGGCGACAAGAATGCCGCGAAACTGTCCTTCTTCGGTGTCGGCGAGATGGACGCGGCCAGGCAAAGCGCCTGGGATCAGGTGGTGGACGTGACGCAGCGGTTCATTGCCGCCGACGAATACGTCTTCAACATCCCCATGTGGAATGGCGGGGTTCCCTACAAGCTGAAACACTATATCGACGTGATCACGCAACCTGGACTTCTGTTCGGTTTCGAGCCGGAGCGCGGATATTACGGTCTTCTGGAGAACAAGATCGCGCACGTGTTCTACAGTTCAGGCGTTTTCGCCCCTGGTGCCGACAAGAAATACGGCGAAGACTATCATTCGGCCTACATGAACTGGTGGTTCGGGCTTGTCGGGGTTGAAAAGGTCGTCACGACGCGGCACCAGCCAAGCATCCTGACAGCGACACCGGCAGATGACCTGGGCAGGGCAATCGAACGAGCGAAGGCAGCCGCCTGACAAAGCCTCTTATCCGAATGACGGCGGTGGCCGCGAGGGCCGCTGCCGCAGTCGTTACTGGCCCGGTTCCCAGCCGTCCGGCGCCATTTCGAACCCTTCGAACTGAAAACCGGGCGCGACGGTGCAGCCGACAAGTGTCCAGTCACCCAGCGACCTTGCCTGTTGCCAGCCATCGCGAGGTACGATGCCCTGCGGGCGCTCGCCGGTACCAAGACTGTTTCCCAGCCTGAGATCCCGTCTCAGCTTCCCGTCCGTGCTTATGGAAAGCTCCAGCGGTGCTCCGGCATACCAGTGCCAGGTTTCAACGGCGTCCACCTTGTGCCAGCGCGAGACGACGCCCTTGGGCAAAAGAAAGTAGATGAGCGTGGACGCTGCCCGGCCATCTTCGTCGGTTACCTCGTCGCGGAACGTTTCGACATAGTAGCCGCCCTCGGGATGTGCTTGCATGTTCAGCAGGCCGACGACCTCGTCAGCCGACATTTCGGCAATATGCTGCATGTTCAAAATCTGCTCCTTCCAGGAGCGAAAGCGGTCAAACGCGGCTCATGAGGGCTTTGTGTCCGTACAATAGGCAAGATCGTCAATGGTCTCGCGCAATGCGGCAACAACTTCCTCATAGAGTATCTGCATATCCAGCTTGTGGCCTCCACCATGGTGCATGGGGATCGCCTCGGCCTGGCTCAGGATACGGTGTACGACGTCCTTGGCGCGCTGTTCGGCAGTGCGAGAAGTGGACGTTTCGACATTTGCTGGTGTCATGGTTTCTGCCCCGACATGATCACGATTGGGTGCATATGGGGACAGAAACCGCCGATTTAAGGCTTTTGCCGAAGAAATGAGCTTCGTATTTTTGCCGAATGAACGTTCGGCAAAGAAACGGCGTCAGGCGTTGTCTTTTCGTGTTCTGATTTCGGCAAAAACTTCTGCAGGCGACTTGCCGCTCATGCCGAGCGCCTCGGCGACGGAGGCTTCCGCAGCCCGCAGGAACGGGTTTGTCGCCTTTTCGCGGGCCATCGTTGTCGGGAGCGTTGGCGCACCGGTCGCACGGATTTGGGCGATTTCCTCGGCACGGGCCTGCAGGTCTTTGTTTCCGGGCTCGATGGTAAGTGCAAAATTTGCATTCGCCTGGGTGTATTCGTGACCGCAATAGATACTGGTATCGTCTGGAAGCTCGCGAATGAGTTTTTCGAGCGACGCCCACATCATTTCCTTGTCGCCCTCAAAAACCCGGCCGCAGCCAAGAGAAAACAACGTGTCGCCGGTGTGGGCCATCTTTATGGCCGGGAAATACCAGGAAATCTGATCGAGTGTATGCCCAGGTGTTGCGATTGCTTCGATTTCGTAAGGCCCGCATCTGATGTGGTCCGCATCTTCGACGGTCCGGTCGAGCTCTGCAATCTTCTGCCGCGACCGTGCAGGCCCGTAAACGGTTGCGCCGGTTTTCTGCTTGAGTTCTCCAAGACCCTGAATGTGATCCCAATGATGATGGGTGATCAGGATATGGGTCAGATCCCAGCCTTTTTCCGCCAGGGCTTTTTCGTATGTCATCGCCTCGGGAACGTCGATGGCGATGGTCGTGCCGCTTTCGCTGTCATGGACCAGTACGCCGAAATTGTCGTTTAGGCAGGGAAACTGGTGGATCTCGGTTGTGTCGCGCAAGGTCATGTCGAAGGCTTCCGAAGTGATTGACTTGTTGTTTGTCACAGTGGCAAACAGGAAGCCGGAGGGCAAGACAGGAAGCGATCGCTTTCGGTCCGTGCCGAGACGTAAACCGCCTCAAACCATTTCGGCCTCATTTATGAGCCCGTACCCTAGCCAGTTCGAACCCGCATGTATCTCGACGTCGTTCACTTGCGCGCTTTCTACGATCTCCCGCTCGGGCGCCTGCTGCGCAGCCTGATCGGAGCACCGATCCGGGAGATGTGGCCCGAACTGAACGGGCAGCGGCTCCTGGGAGTGGGCTATGCCGGTCCGTTCATGCGCCCGTATCTGGATTCGGCGGAACGAGCCATCGCGGCGATGCCGGCTCCGCAGGGCGCAGTGCCCTGGCCGCGTGAACGCGACAGTGCCTGTACACTCGTCGAGGATGCCAGTCTGCCATTCCCGGATATCTCCTTCGACCGCATCATGCTGGTCCATGCCCTGGATCATTGCTCGGAGCCGGAGGCGGTCTTGAAGGAAGCCTGGCGCCTGCTCAGTCCCGGGGGGAGGCTGATCGCCGTCGTGCCGAACCGGCGCGGGCTTTGGGCGCAATCCGAGTTGTCGCCCTTCGGCTATGGCCGTCCCTATTCAGGCGGCCAGTTGAAAGACCTGCTCAAGAGCTGCGAGTTCAATGTCGTTGACGACAAGGAAGCGCTTTTCATGCCGCCGTCAAAGGCGCGCACGATCCTGCGCGCGGCGCGCACCTGGGAGGGGATCGGCAGGCGGATCTGGCCTGTCTTCGGTGGTGTGCTTGTTGTGGAGGCGGAGAAAGTCGTCTTCCAGAGCCTTCCCGCCGACGGCAAGAAAAGCCGCTTAAGGGTCTTGCGCCCGGTGTTTATTCCCGAAGGTGTTGCCACAGGTCTGAAGCCAGTCAGGGCGGTGCGGTCCCAGAAAACAATCCTGTCGCATGAAGCGCCTGAAGGATCCTGATCCGGCAGGAAAGCAACGGTTGCTGCCGCGCTACCTTTTCAGCAGAAAAACAGCCTGTTCCGCAACGATGTTCCAGACCCACCATGGCGCATTGACCGGTATCTTGTTGCCATGCGCACTCAGCGCAATCGCTTTTTCAACATCCGCATCCAGCTCATGGCAGAGTTCGACGAAATCGCGCAGCGAGCAGAAGTGGATGTTTGGTGTATCGTACCATTCATAGGGCAGGTATTTGGTGACCGGCATGCGGCCGCGGAACAAGAGCTGCATGCGGTTGCGCCAGTGGGCGAAATTCGGAATCGACACGATCACCTGCTTGCCGATGCGCAGCAATTCGCTCATCACTTTTTTCGGTTCGCGTGTTGCCTGCAACGTCTGGCTGAGAATGACGACGTCAAAAGCGTCGTCGGGGTAGTCGGCCAGATCCTTGTCGGCGTCGCCCTGAATGACCGACAGGCCGCGTGCCACGCACCGGTTCACGCCTGCCTGGCTTAATTCGACGCCGCGGCCGTCGACCTTACGCTCACGGACAAGATGGTCCAGCAACGCACCGTCTTCCGAACCAATGTCCAGAACGCGCCCGCCGAGCGGAACCAGCGACGCAACGACCTTGTGATCTCCGCGTACCTCGCCGGCGCGGGTCTGTCTCGGGGCAAGGTTCATGTCAGCCGGCCTCCCCCGGTGCCGGTATGCCGCGCGCATGGGCGGCGCCGGTCATGAAACCCTGAATGGTCTCGAACATTTCCGGGACATCGAGCAGGAAGGAATCGTGTCCCCGGTCGCTTTCGATCTCCACAAAGGAAACGTTCGCAGCGGCCGCATTGAGCGCCTTGACCACGCTGCGGCTCTCTGACGTCGGGAACAGCCAGTCGGAGGTGAACGACATGACGCAGAAACGGGTTTTCGTGCCGGCAAAGGCCGCGGGCAGCGAGCCGCCGAATTCATGTGCCAGATCGAAATAGTCCATCGCACGGGTCACGTAGAGATAGGAGTTGGCGTCGAAACGGTCGACGAAGGTCATTCCCTGGTGGCGCAGGTAGCTTTCGATCTGGAAATCGGCATCGAAGCCGAATGTCAGCCTGTCCCGGTTCTGCAAGTTGCGGCCAAATTTCTGGTGCAGGGATTCGTCGGACATATATGTGACATGGGCGGCCATACGGGCAACCGCGAGGCCTTTCGTGGGCCTGACGTCTTCCTCGATATAGCTGCCGCCACGCCAGTTCGGATCCGCCATGATCGCCTGGCGGCCGACCTCATGAAAGGCAATGTTCTGGGATGTATGCCGGGCTGCGGCAGCGATTGGGACCGCCGCGAAAACACGCTCGGGATAGCTTGCCGCCCATTGCAGCACCTGCATCCCGCCCATGGACCCGCCAATCACGGTGAAAAGCGTGTCGACGCCGAGATGGTCCACAAGCCGGGCTTGCGCCCGGACCATGTCCCGGATGGTGATAACCGGCAGATCGAGGCCGTAGGGAACGCCCGTTTCGGGGTTGATCGAAGCTGGTCCCGTTGTGCCGAGGCAGCCGCCGAGCACGTTGGCGCAGACAACGAAATAATGATTGGTGTCGATCGGTTTGCCCGGCCCGACCATCAGATCCCACCAGCCGGGCTTTCCGGTCACCGGGTTGGTCGACGCGACATACTGGTCACCGGTCAGGGCGTGGCAGACAAGGATGGCATTCGATTTGTCGGCATTGAGCGTACCATAGGTCTCATAGGCAATCTGCCACGGTGCCAGCTGAACACCTGAATCCAGTTCCAGCGGCTGGTCGGCCGGGAAGCAGACGAGCTTGCTCGAAGGCGTCTCTGCCTGGTTCGCTTTCACAGGGTCAAGCGCTTCCGGATGTTTGCTCTCAGTTGGCATGATGGGTCGGGCGTACTTCTTGTATGAACCAGGGAACCTCGGGCAAAGTCGACGTGCGGGATTGCGCGCGGCCCATATCCGGTCAGAGGAACGGGCCTCGGCAAATCAGCCAGACGAGCGACCTAGCCGTGCCCGGCTTGATGAGTCAATGATTTCTTTTGCGTTTGGGCGATCACATGAATATGACTATGCGCCGCTGCACTTTTTAAAAAAGGCTGGGACTTCAGATGCCGCAAACACCGGACGATGGCATGACAACCGTCGACCTGCGCACCCGTATCGACGAAATCGACACACGCATCCATGAGGCATTGATGGAGCGCGCGGATGCGGAAACCGCGATCCGGAGTGTCGGGGGCGCCAGTTCGGACACGGTCTTGTCCTACCAGCCGGACCGGGACGCGGACAGTGTTCGTCAGATGCTGGAGCGGCATCGGGGCAGCCTGCCGATTACGACGGTTGAGCAGATCTGGCGCGACATCATCTGCGCCTGCACGCTTCAAGGCAGCGACACCGTCGTCTATCTGGATGGTGGGGCCGAGCTGATCGATATGTTTGATCTGGCACGGTTCTATTTCGGATTTTCAACCGAACTCGATCCATGCAGCGATGCGTCGGATGTCGTCGATGCGGTTGGTCTTTCGACCGGAAACGCGATCGGTCTTGTTGCCCTGAACGACCGCGCGGATCTGCCCTGGTGGCGAGGCCTCAGCGAGACAGGTGCCCATGTGAGGGCCCGGCTGCCGTTCGTCATGCTCGACGAACGTCCGGCCGATTTGCCGGCGCTGGTTCTTTCTCGGGCAGACAACCTTGTCGACAACACCGACGTTACGGTTTATGACGCCCGCTGGTCGGATGTTCTGCCCGGAAAGCTGATGGATCAGGGTATTGAAGTGCTTAGCTTTTTCCGGTCCGGCAGCGGTGTTGACGCGCTTTTGGCGATTTCCGGCGAGCTGACCGAAGAAGATGCGCTGGCTGCCTGTGCGGCCGCCGGAGCCAGACCTGACGTGCTGCGCCGTGTTGGTGGCTATGCCGCTCCGATCGACGGCGAGAACGATGGCGACGACGAGTTCGGCGGCGAAGAGCCGCAAGAATGAGCGGGAAGAAGACAATGAGTGAAGCCGATGTGACCAGACCCGAGCGCCCTCAGCCGCGCGCAGGCGTCCTGGAAATTGCAGCCTATGTTCCTGGCAAATCCAAAGGCACGCATGGCAAGACGGTGCACAAGCTGTCCTCCAACGAGACCCCGCTTGGCGCCAGCCCGAAGGCAAAGGCGGCCATCGAAACGGTCGCTCGGAACCTTGAGCTCTATCCAGACGGTGCCGCCAACGAGCTTCGTGATGCCATAGCGGAAACCTATGGGCTGCATCCCGACCGGATCATCTGCGGTGCCGGATCGGACGAAATCCTGAGCTTTCTTGCCTATGCCTATCTGGGGCCCGGCGACGAGGCGATCTACTCCGAGCATGGCTTCCTGATCTACGACATCGCGATCCGCGCGGCAGGGGCGACCCCCGTTGTCGCGCCGGAATCGGGTCTGAAGACCGACGTTGATGCCATCCTTGCCCGGGTGACCGGCAAGACCAAAATGGTTTTCATCGCCAATCCGAACAATCCGACCGGCACCTACCTGCCGTTCGAGGAAGTCAAACGTCTGCATGAGGGTCTGCCACCGCATGTGCTTCTGGTGCTTGATGCGGCCTATGGCGAGTATGTGCGCAAGAACGACTATGAAAGCGGGATCGAACTTGCGGCAACATCCGACAATGTCGTCATGACACGCACCTTCTCCAAGGTGTACGGGCTTGCCAATCTGCGCATCGGCTGGGGTTTTGGCCCGTCGCATATCATCGATGCTCTCAACCGGATTCGTGGTCCCTTCAACGTCTCCGGCATGGCCATCGCGGCTGGGATCGCGGCAGTTCAGGACCGCGAATTCCTGACGCGCGCGGTCGAACACAATGACGAATGGCTGCCCTGGGTCACCGAGGAGCTTGAAAAGCTCGGCCTCAAGGTGACGCCGAGCGTCGGCAATTTTGTGCTCGTTCATTTTCCGGACGAGGACGGCAAGCGCGCCGCTGATGCAGATGCGTATCTTCTCGAACACGGCTGCGTGCTGCGCCGGGTCGCCAATTACGGCCTGCCCAATGCCCTGCGCATGACCGTCGGATCCGAGGACGCGAACCGGACGGTTGTCGAGCATCTGAAGACATTTCTGGGACAGGTCTGAAGGCAGAACAAGAACACATGACTGTTGCTCCCATATTCGACCGGATGGCCCTGATCGGGATAGGCCTTATCGGTTCCTCGCTGGCGCAGGTTGCCCGGCAGCGCGGCCTTGTGAAAGAAATTGCCATTTCGACCCGTTCGGCCGCGACACTCCAGCGCGCGGAAGAGCTTGGGCTCGGCGATTCCTATGCGCTTGACGCTGCAGAGGCGGTCGAGGGTGCGGACCTTGTCATCCTCTGCGTCCCTGTCGGGGCGAACGAGGCCGTTGCCAAGTGGATCGCACCTGCGCTGAAAAAGGGAGCGATCCTGACTGATGCGGGTTCAACCAAGGAATCGGTCGTTGAGCAGGTCAGTCCGCATGTGCCGGACGGTGTCCACTTCATTCCGGGGCACCCGATCGCAGGCACGGAGCATTCCGGTCCGGATGCCGGCTTCCCAACCCTGTTCGACCAGCGCTGGTGCATTCTCACGCCGCCGGAAAACACTGACCCGGATGCGCTCGCCAAGCTGAAGGCCTTCTGGGAAGGATGTGGCTCCGACGTGGACATGATGGAGCCGAAACACCACGATCTGGTTCTGGCGATCGTTTCGCACCTGCCACATTTGATCGCCTACAACATTGTCGGTACCGCCGACGACCTTGCCACTGTCACCAAGTCACAGGTGATCAAGTATTCCGCGTCCGGTTTCCGCGACTTCACGCGACTGGCCGCGTCCGATCCGACCATGTGGCGCGATGTCTGCCTGAACAACAAGGAAGCCATCCTGGAGATGCTTTCACGGTTCTCAGAGGATTTGTCCGCGATGCAGCGGGCGATTCGCTGGGGCGACGGCGAGATGCTGTTTGACCTGTTCACGCGCACCCGGGGCATCCGCCGGTCGATCATCGAGGCGGGCCAGGAGACCGACGCACCCGACTTCGGCAGGCATGTTGCGGGTGGCCCCGTCAGTTCGAACGACTGACAATAAAATCTGCCAATGCCGACAGTGTCCGAGCGTTCTCTCCGTAGGGGGTGAGCAGCAGTTCGGATTCCTTCAAGAGAGTTTCCAGTTCGGCATGGGTTCTTTCTGCGCCCCACAAGCCGACAAGCGTGGCTTTGCCGGCTTCGGCGTCCTTGCCGGTCGCCTTGCCCATGACTTCCGGGCTGGCTTCGACATCCAGAAGATCGTCGGCAAGCTGAAAGGCGAGACCGATCACCTCACCAAAACGCGTCAGTCTGTCGACATCGTCACCCGATGCATCGGCGACGATGGCGCCTGCGCGGCAGGCATAGCGCAAGAGTGCACCGGTCTTCATGGACTGCAGCTGACGGATATCCGCTTCCGACCGGTCCCGGTGCTCGGACTCCAGATCGAGCATCTGGCCGCCAGCCATG
>JGI12316J15310_10000061_pt1 | contig 35604 bp, 31 predicted proteins | sample MarCyaLeptolynsp_FD_15310 | JGI IMG/M metagenome (IMG submission 15310)
ATGACATCGAGGGGGACCGTCCACGCGTGGCGCGCGAACTTGGCAATGTCCATCCCGGCGACGGCGTTCTTTTTCACGGACGCGGCTATGTGCAGCTCACGGGCCGCTCCAACTACACGAAGATGCAACGCAAATTCGGCGTCGACCTGACCAGTTCGGAGAAGGCGGCGGACCGCGCCCTCGAACCTGAACTCGCCGCCAAGATCATGTTCTACGGCATGGAGCACGGTGTCTTCACCGGCAAGAAATTCGCGGACTATTTCAGCAAGGACCGCGACCGGTGGGTGCAAGCACGCTCCATCATCAATCCTGGCGACAAGCCGCGGCTCGTTGCCGACTACGCGCTCGATTACTACGCCGCCATCAGCCACACGACGTGATGCCCGCAGACCCGGTTCAACAAATCTTGAAAAACTGACGCAGGGTTTGTGTGACCGCTAGCTGTTAGACTCGCTGCACTCTGCTGTCACCCAACCACGAGGAATACATGACCGCACTGCGTACAAACCCCGCCCTTCTGCTTCCAGTACTCGGTTTTTTCGTACTCGCGCCGCTCGCCGCACACGCGGAGGCTCCGGCACCAGACGCTGGCCTAAAGGAAGTTGTCGCCGGCGATCACCGGTCCGAGAAGAACAAGGCGCGCGACAAGTACCGCAACCCGGTTGAGACGCTCACGTTCTTCGGCATCAAGCCCGATATGACGGTGGTCGAGATCTATCCAGGCCGGGGCTGGTACACGGAAATTCTTGCACCCTATCTCAAGGAAAACGGCACGTTGTATGCCGCCCAGCGCCCGAGCGAACCATCCTACGGACCGGGTCAGAGAGCGGTTGAAGCCTTCGATCAGAAGGTGAAGGATGCCCCAGAGCTTTACGGCGACATGAAACGCACGACGCTCACGAACGAGGGGGACATGGTGCTTTCGGAACCGGCCGACCTCGTCCTCACCTTCCGCAACACCCATAGTCTCATGAGAAGGGGCACTGAGAATGAGACCTTCGCCGCCATGTTCAAGGCCCTCAAGCCAGGCGGCGTGCTCGGCGTCGTCCAGCATCGCGGCGATCCCAACGTGGAGCAGGACCCCAAAGGCGGCAAAGGATACGTGAACGAGGACTACGTGATCGCGCTTGCCGAAAAGGCAGGATTCGAACTGGCGGAGAAATCCGAGATCAACGCCAATCCGAAGGACACGAAAGACTATGCGAAAGGCGTTTGGACGCTGCCCCCTTCACTGACCCTCGGAGACGAAGATCGCGAGAAGTACATGGCGATCGGCGAGAGCGACCGCATGACGCTGAAGTTCGTGAAGCCCGCGAGCTAGACCACAAAGACGCTCGGGCCGCCTTAGGCCCGGGCGAACTTCTTGTATTTTATGCGCTTCGGAACGACGGAGTCTTCGCCGAGACGTCGTTTCTTGTCTTCCTCGTAGTCCTCGAAATTGCCCTCAAACCACTCCACGTGGCTGTCCCCTTCGAAGGCCAGGATGTGGGTGGCGATGCGGTCCAGGAAGAAGCGATCGTGGCTGATGATCACGGCGCAGCCGGCGAAATCCTCCAAGGCCGCTTCCAGCGACGACAGGGTCTCCACATCGAGGTCGTTGGTGGGCTCATCGAGCAGGATCAGGTTCGCGCCTGATTTCAACATCTTGGCAAGATGCACACGGTTGCGCTCACCGCCTGAAAGCTGACCGACCTTCTTCTGCTGGTCGGGGCCCTTGAAGTTGAACCAGCCCACATAGGCGCGCGCCGGCACCTCGCGCTTGCCGAGCGTCACCACCTCAGCCCCTTCGGAGATCTCCTCGTAGACGCTCTTCTTCTCATCGAGCGCGTCGCGGGACTGATCGACATAGCCGAGCTTCACCGTGTCGCCGACATGGACCTCGCCGTTGTCCGGGGTCTCCTGGCCCACGATCATGCGGAACAAGGTCGTCTTGCCGGCGCCGTTGGGGCCGATGACACCGACAATGCCGCCGGGCGGTAACTTGAAGGACAGCCCCTCGATGAGAAGCCGCTCGCCAAAGGCCTTCTCCAGCGCGTCGGCCTCGATGACCACATCACCCAGGCGCGGGCCCGGCGGGATGGTGATCTGCGCGCGCGTGGTCTTGTCCTGTCCCGCCTCAGCGAGGAGCTCGTCATAGGCCTTGATGCGGGCCTTGGACTTGGCCTGGCGGGCCTTGGGGCTGGCTCTGATCCAATCGAGCTCCCGGGCGAGCGTGCGCTGCTTAGCCTCTTCCTGCTTGCCTTCGACCTCGAGCCGCTTCTGCTTCTGCTCAAGCCACGACGAATAGTTGCCCTTGTAGGGAACGCCGGCGCCGCGATCGAGCTCCAGCGTCCACTCAGTGATGTTGTCGAGGAAGTAGCGGTCGTGGGTGACCATGACCACGGTGCCCTTGTACTCGCTGAGGTGATGCTCGAGCCAGGCCACGCTTTCCGCATCGAGATGGTTGGTGGGCTCGTCCAGCAGCAAGATGTCGGGTTTCGCAAGCAGAAGGCGGCACAGCGCCACCCGGCGGCGCTCACCGCCAGAGAGTTTGGCAACGTCCGCATCGCCTGCGGGGCAGCGCAGCGCGTCCATGGCTTGCTCGACCTGGCTATCGAGGTCCCACAAATCCTGCGCGTCGATCTCGTCCTGGAGCTGCGCCATCTCGTCCGCCGTCTCGTCGGAGTAGTTCACCGCCAATTCGTTGTAGCGGTCGAGCTTGGCCTTCTTCTCTGCGACGCCCTCCATGACGTTGCCCATGACGTCTTTGCTCTCATCGAGCTGCGGCTCTTGGGGCAGATAGCCGACGGTGACGCCCTCGGCGGCCCAGGCTTCGCCGACGAACTCCTTCTCGTCGCCCGCCATGATGCGCAGAAGCGTCGACTTGCCGGCGCCGTTGACGCCGACCACGCCGATTTTCGCGCCAGGGAGGAAGGCGAGCGTCACGTCTTTCAAGACCTGCTTCCCGCCGGGATAGGTCTTGTTGAGCTTCGACATTACGTAGACATATTGCGGGGTGGCCATGATCGCGGGCGTCCGTTCAGGTCGTGTTGGGTCCAGGGAGATTTGCCCGCGCTTTTTACGGGGTCGGGCCTGCCAACACAATGTAGGATGCACGCCTTCCGACACAATCCGCCTGGCCTGGGACATCCGCCAGGTGGACAAAGACGGCGTGCGGATGACATTCTGTGAGCGCCCGGCAGATTTGCCGCCGCCGAAGCTTGAAGGAGGTGCCGTTGAGAACGCTCGTAATCGCCATGTTGGCCTTTGGCCTGCTCGCCGCGTCCGGTGAACGCGCGGCTGCTCAGTACACGGTGATCGAAGTAAACTTCATCATGGCCGACAAGAACGGGGATCTTTTGATCAGCAAGCCGGAATACCTGCTGGTGGCCATCAAGGACTTCGAGAAGCTGGATCGAAACAGCGACAACGTGCTCTCTCCGGACGAGATGGGCGACCTCGCCGATGATCCGGAGTATCTGGACGGCGATACCGACAAGAGCGGCGCGCTCTCTATCGAAGAGGTGATCGCCGAGAAACTGGCGGACTTCAAGGCGGCGGACACCAATGAAGATGGTGCGCTGAATGTCGACGAAGTCACAGAGTACGAAAACAAGAAATAGGGAAACGCAATGCCAGCCTTATCTCATTCGCGCGCACTCACGCTCCTTGCGGGTGCTCTCATTGCTCTGACCGCGCTTCTCGCTCAGCCCAAACCGGCGGAAGCCCAAGAAGGCGCACTGATCGGCGGCGCCATCGGCCTTGGCATCGGTGCTGCGGCGACAAGGGGCCGCGCGGGCGGTGTCATTGGTGGCGCACTCATTGGTGGTGTGATCGGCAACCAGATCGAAAAGGACCGCCGCAAGAAGCGCCGCAACTACAACCGCTACAGACGGTACCGTTAGGCCGCTTCTCGGGCCAGATTGCCGATGAGTGCGCGCAGCATGTCCTGGGCTGCCCCCTCCTCCATGAGGAAAACCGGCAGCTCTAGATCCTCGGATCCAGGGCTATAGCCGTCGCCCCTTTTGCGCGACCACTCGTGAATGACGTAGGTTCGCCCACTCTCCTCGTCGTGGGCGAGGTAATACCAATCCTCCTCCCCGACACCCTCAGACGTCTGATAAATGAGCCTCCGAGCGATCGCCATGCCAACTCCTCTTTGCATCACGCCCATCATATGGGAGCCGATGGCCGGTTAGAACAGCTGCGGCAGGCGTTCCTTCAGCTTGGCCGCAAGCGCATCAAGCGGGTTTTCTTGCAAGGGTTCGATCTCCGACAGGGCCTTGGCGAACGTGTCCGGCGTCAGGTCGGCGATGGAAACGACCCGCGACCAGCCATTGCGCATGAGAAAGTCGCGGTAGAGCGTCTCTTCCTCGGTGAAACGGTGCCTGGCCGGCGCGACACCCACCACGGGCAGCCGGGCGGAGACGGCCTCGGAGATCATCGAGCTTGAATCCTCGGTGCAGACGATGACCTCTGCGTTGGCGAAGATCTCCGGCAGCGTACCGGGCCCCGCGGTACGGAAATCGATGAACGTCTCCACGATGCTCTTGTTCTTGGCGAGCTCGGCGATGCGATCGGCGACGGGGTCCGGCGTGCGGCGGGAGGTGGAGATCAGCCAGCGCGTGCCCCAGGCTTTGGAGACCGCGGTGACAAAGGCCAACAACGCCTCCCACTCCTTGCCGGTGTACCGGAAACTCCCCGCCTTGCCGCCGATCAAGAGGCCCGCCCGTTTCGGCGGCCGGTCCGGGCCATAGCGCGGCACGGTCTTGGGCCGGCCAAGCACGTCTGGATCGATGGACGACGGCTTCAGCACGACGAGGTAGCGCTCGTCGTCGGCGTCGCGGTCGTAGGATGAGATGATGAGGCTGAAATTCTGCGGGTCGAGGCCGCGCAAAAGTGAGCCGCAAAAGATGTTCGGCACGTCCAAGAGCCGCGTCACGCAGATATTCGGCATGTGGGTCTCGCCGCCCGCGGAGACCACAAGATCGGCTTCGGGCAACGTCTCCGCGTCGATGCGGTAGGCCATGCGCAGCATGCGCGGCGGATAGAATGTCTGCGCGTTGATGCGCGCTCGCAGCCAGCGCGTGGGCACGATCCACTTGCGCTTCACCTCGATGCGCGTGACGTCGACCGGTCGCAGCCGCGACAGCGCCGCGATCACGCCTTGCGCGATGTGATAGTGGCCGGGCCGGGTGTCGGCGAGGAAGATGATCCTGAGCGGGCGCATGCGGTCCGGTCTTACGAGGAACCTGCGTCACAGCGCAACCCGAACCGAGGCGCAAGGCCTCTTTTTCGCTCACGGTTAGCGCCTTGGCAAAGACCTTGCGGCCCCGCACAATCGACCCCAGCTACGGCGTATGAGAGGTGGCGTGATGCCCGAGGAACGGATGAACACGGAAGCCGATTGGGTCCTGAAGGCCATGGTGGCGATCGCCGCCTCCGATGGCCGGCTCGATACGCGCGAGGTGGGCCTCATCCAGCAAATCTACGAGAGGCAGACCGGACGGCGTCTCACCGCCACCGATATCGCCGACGCCGCCAAAGCCAACGCCGAGGGCGACGTTCTGGCGCAGTTCACCGCGGCGTCCACCGTGCTCGACAAGGCGGCCAAGGAGGAGATCATCCGCTCGGCCTATCTCGTCCTCTTGGCCGACAACAAGATCTCCGGGGAAGAGCGCAAGAAGCTCAAGGATATCGCCCTGGCCTTGGATATCCAGGAGATCCACTTCGGCACGATTTTGGAGAACCTCGCGCTTTCCCTTGAGGGCGACAAGGGCTGAAGCGCATGCTTGCGGCAAGCGGCTGGAAGCGACTAGGTTCACGCCTCCTCACCCCGCCAGGGACCCCGACCGTCCAGTCCATGATCCTGTCGCACAAGCATAAGTTCATCTACATCAAGACGCGCAAGACCGCCTCGTCGAGCATCGAGGCGATGCTGTCGCAGATTTGCGGACCCGACGATGTGATCACGCCGACCACGGACCGGCTGATGACCGGCGAACGCATGCCGCCGCAGAACTACCGGCTCGATCATCCCCTCGTGCCCAAACGCCCGCTCTGGCGGCGCCTCCTGCGGCGTCCGGAACGCGTCTACCACCCGACAATCGGGTTTTACGAGCACATCTCGGCACGTGAGATCAGAGCCTATGTGGGCGCGGAAGTCTGGAACAGCTATTACAAGTTCACGTTCGAACGGAACCCGTGGGACAAACAGGTCTCCTGGTACTTCTACAAGACGAAGTCGAAGACGCACCGGCCCTCGTTCGAACGCTTCATGAGCAACAAGGCGAAAGCGTGTGTCGAAAACTACTCGCTCTACACGACCGAGGGCGACATCGCGGTCGACTTTCTAGGCCGCTACGAAACGCTGAACGAAGATCTTGGAGAGGTCCTGAAAGAGATCGGCATCGGCGATGCCGTGTCCCTGCCCCATCTCAACGTGTATGGCAGCGGCGGCGACTACCGGCAGCTCTACACCGACAAGACGCGGAAGCTCGTTGAAGATTGGTACGCGCCGGAGATCAAGGCGTTCGGTTACGAGTTCTAGGCCCAACTAGGCCATCTTGTGCTTGCCTTGCATGCGCTTGGCGTAATAGCGCGTGTCCTCGCGTGCCCGCATCAAGTGGTAGCGCAGCGTCTGCTTCGGGCTGCGTTGCCAGGTCTTGAAGCCGGCGCGGGCGCGCCGCAAGGTGCGGACCGGATAGAGTGGACCGAAATGTTTGGCGATCCTCTCCCGCCACCAGTCATGGGGCTTTAGGGTCACATGCAAGTTCCGACCGTCGGGAAGCGTTCCCTTGGCCGGTGCGGTGTCGACGATGATCAGCGCCTCGCGGCACAGAGCGCGCATGTCAGAAAGGACGTCGTCAAGGTCCGAGTCCTCAATGTGCTCCAGCACATCGATATTGATCAACAGATCGGCCTTGAGGTCCGGTCTCTCGGCGAACTCTGGGATCGCGGGGTCGTACCGAATGCCCTCTACCGGATAGCCTAGATCCAACCGGTCCAAGAGGAGACTCTGACCGCAGCCATAGTCGATGATCGAGCGGGGCTTCAGCAGCTGAATCTCAGGGCGGATCAGCCGCAGGTTCTTCAGCGATGTGTTGCCGTACGCCTGCGTCGCGTGGATTTGCGCGTAGTTCTCGATAAGCTTGCTGTTTCCGACCATGCCTGACCCGCTTGCCTCTGGCTTCGCCAGCCAGCTGGGGTCCATAGCATGCCGCGAGCCCCTCCGTCATGGCGCTTGAAGCGTCGCACGACATGGGGGTGAGCGGCGGGCCCTTCGACCCGCCGCTCCAGCCCGTTACTTCGTGCAGGTCTTGGTGTCGGCGTTCCAGGTGCCGCCGGCGGCCTCACAATCGGCCTGGCTCCCGGCGAAGGCGGGGCTCGTGACGGCGAGCGCGGACGCGATGGCGAGGGTTGCTACGAAATACTTCATGATCTGTCCTCCGTTTGAACGCGACCTGCGACTGGGCAGGTCCGCGGGAGAACGCGGGCCCGATGGGTTGGTTCCTGGAGTTCGCCAACTAAGGCAGCCTGCCGCCAAAAGACCCAAAGTGTGGTCGACGGGCCTCCTCGGCTAAGCCTCGGCAGGCGCCAGCGATCTGCGTGAGCGCAGCGCGGAGACAAAGCCGACGATCATGGCCGCACCGCTATAGAACAGCACGACAAACATGCAGCCGTCGCGTGCGGCCGCGATGATCTCTGCGTCGCGTTCGGTGCGCTCCGCCAGAACATGGCTTGGGAACATCGACGTCAGAACCAAGAGGCCCAAGAGGCCGTTCTTGATGGTGGCCTCGATGGTGACGGCAAATCCGCTTGGCCTGGCCAACCCAGCGGCACGGGCGGTGGCGCGCGAAAGATAGACGTTGCCAAGACAGAATAGGAAGATGGCCGTCGGCCCCAACCAGCCATAGGGCTCAAATTGCAGCCGGCCCGCTCCAAGCGAGCCAACGATAATGACGGCGAGCAGGACAAGGCTCGCGCGCACCATGATCGTCGTGAAGCGTTCCTGCTGCGCCGGAGTGGCATAGACCCGGACCGCCATGCCTGCAAGCAGCGGCGCGATCAGGAACAAGCCGATGTCCATCATGATCCGGACCTTGTCGATCTCAAAGTCGCCCGGCACTTGCACCGTCATTAAGAAGCCCAACACGATCGGGGTCGCGAACAGGCAGAAAAAAGTGGTGACCGCCGTCAGCGCCACGGACAAGGCGACGTTGCCGTTGCCGATAAACGTGATCAGGTTCGATAGAGCGCCGCCGGGCATGGCGGCGATCAAGGCAAGGCCGGTCGCAATGCCGACGGCCCCGGTCGCCGACATGTCGCCAATGTCAGCCGGAAGCAGGCTGAGGATGAGAATCACCACCCCCGCCCAGACCGGAATCAAAAGCAGCTGGATGACTAGGCCAATCGCCAGCCCCTTCCAGGCGAAGATCGTGTCCGCCAGGTCGCGAACCGTGAGCGTCGCCCCCATGCCGAGCATCGACAAGGTGACCATGACCGCCGACAAGGCATGCTCGTAGTCACCGAAATTCTCAAAGAACCAGAGCGGTTGGTCGAACATGTGGGGGCTCACTTGCGCCAGCGCGGCAGGTTGACCTCAGACGCGCCCGGTCGTGGCCCCTTAGGGCCCCAGCGGCGCGCACATTCGCAGGGACAGCGCCTCGGCGCGGGACATTGTGCGGAAATTGACCGTGACAGCCCGCGTCGGCAAGACCAAAAGCGTCGCAGGCACGGAAAATGAGACCGACCTCCGCGAGCGCCGCGAGAAATGGTGGGCCCGGGAGGGCTCGAACCTCCAACCAGACGGTTATGAGCCGCCGGCTCTAACCAATTGAGCTACGGGCCCCACAGCTGCACGCATCAAAATCCCGTTTTGTTTCGGGACGATATATGCATCTCACAATTCCGCCTCATAGCAGATTCCTGATACGGCCAACACCGAATGAACGCCCCCTTCCGAGACGGATACCCCTGACCATGACCTTGCAAACCTTGCGCCCGTTGTCCCTTGCCGCCGCCTCGAAGCTGGTTTTTCCGGCTCTGGCGTTTGTCGCCTCGCTGCTTGCGGTTGAGGCACCGGCCGCGCGCGCCGACGCGCCTGAAAAGCGGACCATTTCCCTGTCCGCCATGGGCACCGCGAAGGCCACGCCCGACAAGGTGGATATCACAGCGGGGGTCACCAGCGAGGGTCAGACCGCGCGGGATGCGCTGACCAAGAACACCGACGCGATGACCAAGGTGGTCGACGGGCTCAAGGGCGCCGGTATCGCGTCGAAAGACATCCAGACAACGAACTTTTCCGTCTCGCCCATCTATGACCGACGCAAGAAGGGTGAGTCTGCATTCATAATCGGGTACCGCGTCTCCAACCAAGTCCGCGTAACCCTGCGTGATACCAAGAAGCTGGGCGATGTCTTGGACAAGGTGGTGAGCCTTGGCGCGAACCAGATCAACGCGATCAGCTTCGGCGTGTCGGAGCCCGAAGCCCTGAAGGACGAAGCCCGCAAGCGCGCCATGGAAGAGGCTATCGCCAATGCCAAGCTCTATGCGGAGGCGGCGGGCGTCGAGCTCGGCCCCGTGCTCACAATCTCTGAGTTTAGTGGCAGCAGGCCGTTGGCCCGCCACGACGTTGCCGCCGCGCCCATGGAGATGGCGCAGGCTGTTCCAATCGAGGCCGGTACAGCGTCGATCCACGTTCGTTTAAATGTCACGTGGGAGCTTCGAGACCGGTGACGCGCTACGGGGTCGCCTCGATCTCGTTGCGATCGCCCAGCACGATGACATTGGGGCGATAATTGCGCGCCTGCTCCGCCGGTATTTGGCAATAGGAGACGATGATCACCTTGTCGCCCTTCTGGACCAGGCGGGCCGCCGCGCCGTTCACGGCGATATCGGCGGAGCCGCGCGGCGCCTCGATGGCGTAGGTCGTGAAGCGTGCGCCGGTGTTGATGTTGAGTACGTCCACCTGCTCATGCGGCAGGATGCCCGAGGCATCCAGGAGGTCCCGGTCGATGCCGATGGACCCTTCATAGTGCAAATCGGCGCCGGTCACCGTTGCCCGGTGAATCTTCGCCTTGAGCATGGTTAAGAACACTTGATTTGCCTTTGAATTCCCAGCCGGGCCGCAAAACGGCCATTTCTCACCCCTGGGTATAGTCCAAGCGCCCCGTTGTTGCAATGCAACATTCTCGCCTGCGTTGGGAGCCGTGGCCCGGAGATGGTTAGCGGAGTGTCACCAAAATGCGCACAATTTTACGAAAATTGCGCCCAGCGGGCTGACCGGAATCTTCACGCGTAGCTGTCATGGTGTCTCCCAAGAGCCTGGGGCTTTAAGCGCTACCGGGCCGGACCGAAGCAGGAGGCCACCACATCATGACCTACCGGATCATGACCGACATCATGACCGACCGGGACCCCCGGTTCAGCCGGGCTATCATCTCTCATACGCCGAGCCGCGTACTGGAGATCTTGTCGGTCGTCATCACCGCCGCAGTGTTCACCGGCGGGTTTTTGCTCACCGTGAGCCAAGCCCTGGCCTAAGCCCTCGCGCCTAAGCGGCGCGCCTCTCACCTGGATGTCAGATCTGGAGCGCCCACAGCCGCTTGGCCGTGGGGATGCCGCGCAGATCGTGCGGCCCGAGGTCGTGCAGGCGGAAGCCGAGCCCTGAGGAGGCCCGCGTCACCACGTCGTCCGAGGCGATGATGGACTGGCCGAGCTGCTTTGACATGTCTTGGGTGCGCGCCACCTCGTTCACCGCGCGGCCGATGACGCCGAATTTCAGGCGCTCACGGGTACCGGCATTGCCGAACACCACGTCGCCGAAATGCACGCCGACCCCGAAGGTGATCTCGGCTGCGCGCGGGCAGGCTTTGGCCTTGGCCGCCGCAAGCCGGCCTTGGGCGTTGGCGGCCGCGCGCAACGCCGCAGAACAGGCCGCCTCCTCGTTGCCGGCATCGGCCGGAAAGAAGGCCAGGATGGCATCGCCCACGATGTCGAGGACCTGACCGCCCTCCTCCATCACGGCGCCGGCGGCGCAGTCGAAATAGACGTTGAGGAGATCCAGGAAAGCTTCCACGGAGAGCGCATCCGCAAGCCCCGTGGAGTTGCGCAGGTCCGAATACCACAGCGCCGCGGTGAGCCGCTCGCCGTCGCCGCGCTTGATGGTGCCCGACAGGATGCGCTCACCAACCAGCGGCCCATGGAAGGCGTTCAGCGCGTTCTTGGTGATCTGATCCTTGATGACCACCCGCAAGGCCAAGGAGAGCGGCGCCAGGATCTCCTGCATGACGCTCAGATGCGCAGGGGAGAAGCCGTCCGGGTCTTTCGTGGACCAGGAGATACCGAGCCCGTCATGGCTCTCAAGGGTCAGCGGCTTATCGCCGAAGGTGACGATCAACGCCAGATAGTCGCGAAAGCCGTCCTCCCGCAGACCTTGCAGCAGCGGGAACTTGTCGATGAAGGCGGCAATCTCGGCCTCTTGGGGGCGCAGGCGCAGCTCGCGCTGGCCCTCGCAGATCATCCAGTAGAACGGGCTCAGGGTGAAATCCGGATTGCCCTCGTCCAAGGCCTGGAAGTATTCCACCTTGACGCCGCCGTCCTCCGTCCAGGCGATGCTCATGCCGTCGAACAGCGGGTGCAGGATGCGGAAGCCCACATACATGCGGTGCAGCGGCACGCCGGCGGCCACCAGCCGCTCCATGGCGATCTCCACCAGGGTCGTCACCGGCGTGTCGGCAAGCCCTGAGGCGATGATGGTCGCGGCGATGTCGGTGGAAGGCCCAAACTCAATGGTATCGGGTCCGGCGGCGGGCGCGGCTTGAGACGCGGCTTTGGGCGTGGCGGGAATTGCGGTGTCGGTCATGATGGGCTCCCTCACGACACTGTATCACGCAGCCCCATGGCGGGATCGGGGCAGACGCCGCACCCGCCAAATCACATCTTCGTTTGCCCTACCGCGCTTCGCGCTACTTGAGGGCCTTTCGTTTGCGCTACCGGCCTTCGGCCTACTTGAGCGCGATTTCGTTGGCGCTACCGGGCGTCTTCTCTGCGCTACCGGCCTTCGGCCTACTTGAGCGCACTTTCGTTTGCCCTACCGGCCTTGGCCTACTTGAGCGCGCCAAGCCTCACGCCGCGGCGCGGGCCTTGCCTTCTTGCGCCAAAGCTTCGAAGGCATCGAAGGTGAGCGCATGGGCGCCGACGGGCTCGGAGATCGCGCCGAGCGCCTTATAGAAACCGCGGGCGGCCGCGTTCCAATCCTTGACCACCCACCACAGGAATGTCCGGTCCGTCGCCTTGGCCGTCGCCGCCACGGCCGCGACGAGCGCGCGCCCGACGCCCTCCCCTTGGGCCTCCGGCACCACGTAGAGATCGCAGAGATAGACCCCGCGCTGGGCGTAGGCCGTCTCATAGCCGTCGTGAAAGAAGGTATAGCCGATCAGCTTCCCGTCCCGCTCGGCCACGAAGGCCCGCAAGCTCGCGTCCTGCCCGAACACGTCGCGATAGAGCTTGTGGGCATCGAAATGCTCCACCGGATCGCCTTGATATTCGTTCAGCGCGCGCACCAGGGCCAGAAGCGCCCGGTCGTCGCCGCGCCGCGCCGGGCGAATGAGGAGTGCGGTGTCCATCTCTTGCTCGTCTCGGGTTTCGGCCGAATCAGTTTGCGGGGTCAGTATCGCCCCTTGAGCCATGGAACTGTGAAGACGGTGAGACAATTCAAGGCGCCTCGCGGGGTTGTGAGGCCCGCGCGCACATATGTCGCAGGGGCTCTATCTATGCGCTACCGGCCTCTGGCCTACTTGAGCGCATGTTTGTTGCCCTACCGCGCTTCGCGCTACTTGAGGGCGTGTACTTGTGCTACCGCGCTGCGCGCTGCTTGGGCACTTGCCTATATGAGGGGCGAGCGCCAACGCCCCGGCGCGCGGATGCGTGCCGGGTCGAAGCGGTCTCCCTACGTCTCCCAAGTTATGCTCGCGAAGCGAGCCACGAAGTGGCGGGACTGCGGGGCGCATGAGAGCCTGCGTCCTACTGCAGTCTAGGGCAGCCTCTTCAGGCGCCCCGCACGCGCTCAAGTAGCGAAGCGATAGCGCCACTTAAGCACTGCGACGATGTTGCAGCCCCCATCTCCGCTTATCGCGTACCGAGCGGGGTCGGAACCCGCATAGCCGGACCCCGGAATATCTACGCCCGAGGCGGGAGGGAGGGGACCCCCGAGGCTGGTCCGTTAGGCCGTGCGCGCGGGGGTCCGGCCCATCGGGCCATCTGTCCCACGCGCCTCCTCGGGCGCCGCGTCCCTCGCCCCGAACGACAGACGGTCTGCAGCTCGCGTCCTCTTAGGTGAGGGATAGAGGCAGTATGGGGGTGATTTAATGGGCGGGGATAAGATCTTTGGTGGGGCGCGAGTCGCGTATTCAGTCCGTTGCGGCTGGTGCAATAGTACATTCAATGATAGCAACTCTAGCGAGAAGAGGTGTCTGAAGACTGATGTCCAACGTCGAGCACGTCTCGCTAGTTGTTGAAGAGGACTTCCTCGAACGCCAGTCATGCGCGAGTCCCGTCTCAGCGCTGGCCGAACTCATCTGGAATGCCCTGGACGGCGAGGCAACGGCTGTAACCGTCGAATTCGAGCGTGCGGATCTTGCGGGCGGCATCTCGAAGATCGTCATCTACGACAACGGCTTCGGATTCGCGAGATCTGAGGCCGCTGAGCTGTTTGGAAGGCTAGGTGGTTCGTGGAAGCGACAAACTCGCCGCACCAAAACAATGCGCCGGATGATCCATGGACAGGAAGGCAGGGGACGGTACAAGGCGTTCGCATTGGGACGAGCTGCAGTTTGGAAGATCAGCTACGACAACGAAGCAGGTGAAAGGAAGGCATTCGAGATTTCCCTGCTGGAGCCTGACCTCAATGATGTCAGCATAACGGATGAGCAGGACGCTCCCACACATGGTCGAGGTGTCATTGTTGAGATCACCGACACGAAGAAGGACTTTAGCGTTCTATCCTCAGACGAGGGCATTCAGGAGCTCACTGAGATTTTTGCTCTGTACCTTATGAACTACAGAGATGTCTCCATCCGTATTGACGGCAACGAACTAAATCCCGAGATAGCGATTGCAAGTCAGGAGACTACCAAGCTACCCGCAATCAAAGATTCGGAGGGGAACGAGCATCCCGCAGATCTTCACATCATAGAGTGGCAGAAAGAGACCAAGCGTACGCTTTATCTCTGTTCCGAAGATGGCTTTCCACTCGATCAGGTGGAAACTCGCTTTCACATTCAGGGATTTTCATTCTCGGCCTATCTCAGATCACCCTACGTCACGCTGCTGCACAACGACAGTCGCCTAGGACTCGCTGAAATGGACGCACCGCTACGCGCGAGTGTTGAGGTCGCGAGAGAGAGGGTTAAGCAGTATTTTCGCGAACGTGCGGCCGAGAGAGCGAGGGCTGTAGTAGACGAATGGAAGGCGACGGATATCTACCCATTTGAGGGCGAACCAGTCACGCCCGTCGACAAAGCTGAAAGACAGGTTTTCGACATTGTGGCCGTGACCGTCCAAGACCTAGCCCCCGACCTCACGTCAACAACACCCAAGACTCGAGCTCTCCATCTTCGAATGCTGAGGAGTGCGATTGAGCGTGGGCCCGAAGAGCTACAACTCATACTTAGAGAGGTTTTGGACCTACCCAAACGCAAGCAGAAGGAACTGGCCACGCTACTGCAGGAAACGACACTCTCCGCAATAATCACGGCCGCCAAGACCGTGGCGGATCGTCTCAAATTCGTAACGGCACTTGAGAGCATCGTCTTTGATTCTGAAATGAAGGGCCGGTTGAAAGAACGTTCGCAGTTACATCGAATCTTAGCCGAAAACACTTGGGTCTTCGGCGAGGAGTACAACCTGTGGGCTAGTGATAGAGGACTTAAAAAGGTTCTTGAGACGCACAAGAAGCTACTGGCCCCCGACATAGTGATCGACGACCCCGTTAGAGTTGACGGAAAAAGCCGAGGCATAGTCGATCTGATGCTATCTAGGTCCGCACGCCGCCATCGCGCCGATGACATCGAGCACTTAGTGGTCGAGTTAAAGGCACCACGAGTGAAAATCGGAGCAGCGGAAACAACACAAGCCAAACGCTATGCTCTTGCTGTCGCGAAGGACGACAGATTCCACACCGTGAAAGGACTGAGATGGCACTTTTGGCTCGTATCGAATGCCTATGATGAGTTAACTGCATCCGAGATTGAGGGCGGCCCCGACCCAGCACGCCGATTGATTCTCAAGACCGACCGAGTCTCTGTAGGCGTCAAGACCTGGGGAGAGCTAATTGAAGAAAACCGCGCGCGACTACAGTACATCCAAGAGCATCTGGAACATGCTGCCGACGAGAGCGAGGCAATAAAGTACTTGCATGAACGGCACAGCCAATTCCTGGAAGGTGTAGTGGAGCTTGGCGAAGAGGAGAAGGCAACGGCAGAAGAGGAGAGTTAGCGACTTTTCTCAAGGCGAGACGAACTAGTCATAGACCCCAACAAATATTCGCCAGCTTCCGCGATCGGTTGGGTGCGTCGGCTTTGCGTGAAACTAAGCGTCCCCTTTTGCGGCATGCCCCCTCGGAACATGACGATCCCCATGACACTCCATAGATTTGCGGCCTTGAGGTCGCGTGCGGTCACGCGGTGCGGCTAGGGGCGGCCGGGAAGCTCTCGCGTGCGACGCTGTGGCTGGGCGCGGTGTATCTGGCGTTCTGCCTGATGGCTTTATTCGGCCATCGGGTCTTTATGTATTTTCCGGACCCGACGCGCGTGGCGCCGGAGGCCGTAGGCCTCACGGGCGTTGCGGAGGTGGTGCTTGAGACCCCCGACGGGGAAACGCTGATTGCCTGGCATGCGCCGGCGAAAGCGGGCAAGCCGACGCTGCTCTATTTCCACGGCAACGGAGCCAACGCCGCCAACCGCGCGCCGCGGATCGCCATCCTGCAAGAGGACGGTTTCGGCGTCTTCTATTTGAACAATCGCGGCTATGGGGGTTCCGGCGGCGCCCCTTCGGAAGCGCGCAATGTCGCCGATGCGCTCCTCGCCTACGATCATTTGCGGGGGCTCGGGGTGCCGGCGGGCAAGATCGTCGCCTTCGGCGAGTCTTTGGGCTCCGGGCAAGCGGTGCGCGTGGCGGGGGCGCGGCCGGTTCGTGCGCTCGTGCTCGATGCGCCGCTCACGTCCACGATCGACGTCGGGCGCGCCGTCTATTTCTGGCTGCCGCTGCGTCTGCTGGTCGCCGACCAGTATGACGTGGAGCGCCATGTGCGTGGCGTCACCGCGCCCGTGCTGATCCTGCACGGGGCGCGCGACCCAGTGATCCCTGTCGACATGGGAAAGCGGGTGTACGAAGCCGCTAACGATCCGAAGGAGCTCGCGCTGTTTCCCGACGGCGGGCATCTGGATTTCTTCGACCGCGGCGGCTGGGAAAGAACGCGCGACTTCCTTTACGCGCTACCGGCCTCTTAGTTTGCCCTACCGGCCTTCGGCCTACTTGAGGGCAAGCGCTACTTGAGCGCTACGAGTCTTTAGATGCGCTACCGACCTATTGTTTGCCCTACCGGCCTTCGGCCTACTTGAGGGCAAGCGCTACTTAAGCGCTACGAGTCTTTAGATGCGCTACCGCTTCGCTACTTGAGCGCTAGTTGTCAGGCGCCGGGCTCGCCGCTATCGACCGGCGGCCGGTCGAGGACCTTCCGCCCGGTGAACATGGCGGAGATGATGCCGCCGCCTTCGTAAATCTCGGTGAGGACCGCCGCTACGATGTGCATCGCGATCAAGACCAGCAGCAGGTAGAAGTTCCAATAGTGCGTGATGTAGAACGGGTAACCGAAGGCGCGCATGGCCTCCCATGAGGCCTGATCGATACCGGCCTGGTCGTAAGCCACGATCGTTGATGGATCGACGCCGGGGGCCGCGATCCAATCGACGATCCACGGACCCAAGGGCGGGTAGTAGATGGATATTCCGGCGAGGACGAGCCCCGTCACCGCCTGCACCACCAGGAGAACGAGCAGCGCGCCGATCATCAAGCGCGCGACCGGGTTGTGACCGAGATAGGTGGGCGGGCGCCCGGCCAACAGACCCTGCACATAAGCGCTGAACGCCGCGCCATAGCCTTTGCCGAACGGCAGGAGCGCGGACCAGCGTGCGCGCGGACCGCCGATGAAGGCCCAGACGATGCGCCAAGTCAGATTGACCGCGAAGACATAGCCGACCCAAACGTGGACGGTCTTGAGCAGGACTTCGCCGACCTCGCTGATGCCGAGCTCTTCGGCGTAGAGGATGCCGGCGCCCAACGCGATCAGCGCCACGATGCAGACCACGTTGATCCAATGGAACCAGCGGGTCTCCGCACCCCACACCGCGTAGTATCGAAGCGTGCGTGTCGTGGTCTTAGTCATGCGCGTGCCGCCCGCGAATCGCTCGAAGCACAGCAATGACGGTAACCGCACCCAACGCCGGTGCCTAGAGCACTGGGGCGCCTCTCAGACAGGCGTTGTGTTTGCTGGATCCCGGCCTTCGTCGGGATGACGCTCGGGTATTTCTATTTGCCCTACCGGCCTTCGGCCTACTTGAGGGCAAGCGCGACTTGAGCGCTAGGTTCTTAACGCGCTACCGCTTCGCTACTTGAGCGCTAGTTGTCCAGGAAGGACCGCAGCTTCCTAGACCGAGATGGATGCTTCAGCTTCCGAAGCGCCTTGGCCTCGATCTGGCGGATGCGTTCGCGGGTCACGCTGAACTGCTGACCGACCTCTTCCAAGGTGTGGTCGGTGTTCATGCCGATGCCGAAGCGCATGCGCAGCACGCGCTCTTCGCGGGGGGTGAGGGATGCGAGCACACGGGTCGTGGTCTCGCGCAGGTTCGACTGAATGGCGGCGTCGATGGGAAGCACGGCGTTCTTGTCCTCGATGAAATCGCCAAGATAGCTGTCCTCCTCGTCGCCGATGGGCGTCTCCAGGCTGATGGGCTCCTTGGCGATCTTGAGCACCTTGCGCACCTTCTCCAGCGGCATGGCGAGCTTCTCGGCGAGCTCTTCGGGCGTCGGCTCGCGGCCGATCTCATGCAGCATTTGACGGCTGGTCCGCACGATCTTGTTGATCGTCTCAATCATATGCACGGGGATGCGGATGGTGCGCGCCTGGTCGGCGATGGAGCGGGTAATGGCCTGGCGGATCCACCACGTGGCGTAGGTGGAGAACTTGTAGCCGCGGCGGTATTCGAACTTATCGACCGCCTTCATCAGACCGATATTGCCTTCCTGGATGAGGTCCAGGAACTGCAGCCCCCGATTGGTGTACTTCTTCGCGATGGAGATCACGAGGCGCAAATTCGCCTCCACCATCTCCTTCTTGGCCTGGCGCGCTTCGCGCTCGCCCTTCTGCACGATGGATACGATGCGGCGGAACTCGGCGATCTGCAGGCCGGTCTCCGCGGCAAGCTGATGGATGTCGGCGCGCAAGGCTTTGACCTGGCCGCGTTCGTCCTTGATGAAGTCGGCCCAGCCCTTCTTCTTCAGGCGACCGACGCGGCGCAGCCAGTTCGGATCGAGCTCGTTGCCCTGGTATTCGCCGAGGAAGTCCTCGCGCGCGACGCCATAGCCTTCGGCGAGGCGCAACAGGCGCCCTTCCGAGCCGAGGAGCTTGCGGTTGATCAGGTACAGCGTCTCGACCAGGGTCTCGATGCGGTTGGCGTTGAGCTGAAGCGACTTCACCTCGGTGACGATCTCGTCCTTCAACGCCTTGTAGCGGCGCTCTTGGCTGGTGGAGAGACTGTCGTTCTTCAGCGCCTTCTCAACCTGCTGGTCTTGCAGGCGGCGGAGCTTCTTGTAGTTGGCGGCGACGAGGTCGAAGGTCTCCAGCACTTGCGGCTTCAGCTCAGCCTCCATGGCGGCGAGCGAAAGCGAATTCTCCATGTCATCGTCGTCGTCGTCGTCAATCTCCTCGGACGCGCTCTCCTCTTCGGCCTTGCCGTTGGCTTTGGAGACGCCGTCGCCGCCCTCGCCTTCCTTGGCTTCTTCGGGCTCCTCGCCCGGGAGCGGCTGGGAGGGAACCTGCTTGGCGTCTGGGCCTTGATAGGTGGCTTCCAGATCGATGATGTCGCGGAGCAGAATCTTGCCTTCGTTCAGCTCGTCGCGCCAGATGATGATGGCTTGGAAGGTGAGCGGGCTTTCGCACAGGCCGGCAATCATGGCCTCGCGGCCAGCCTCGATGCGCTTGGCGATGGCGATCTCGCCTTCGCGGGAGAGAAGCTCCACGGAGCCCATCTCGCGCAGATACATGCGCACCGGATCGTCGGTGCGCTCGGCCGGCTCGCGGGTGGTGGTGGCGGGCTTGGCGATCGCCTGTTGCGCAACGACGGCCTTGCCTTCTGCGCCCTCACCGCTTCCTTCGGCCTCTTCGGCTTCGTCTGAGTCGATCACGTTGATGCCCATGTCGGAGAGCATGGACATGGTATCCTCGATCTGCTCCGACGACACCTCCTCGGAGGGAAGCACCTCGTTCAATTCGTCGTAGGTCACGAAGCCGCGCTGCTTGGCGGTCTTGATCAGCTTCTTGACGGCCGCATCGGACATGTCGAGGACCGGGCCGTCATGGGATTGGGTTTCGGTCTCTTGTTCTGGGGCTTCAGCGGTCTTGGTTGCCATTCACGTCTCTCCGCAGCGCGCGCGCCTCATGTTGGGGGCGCCGGTCTGATGGTCGAGACGGCCGGTCCGTCTCGCATGTAACCCTCGGGGCCCCGCGCGGCCCGTGGGGCAAATTCCAGAAGCGATTACCGGGCACACCCTTAATCGTCAATTAAGCATGCCCTTTGAGCCCAGCCCTCTCGGAGCGCTGCCCCCGCGGATACGGACGAGAACCTGGACGCAAGGCGCTTAAAGACAGGCTTTTCCGCCATTTCGCAGGGTCCGGCGCGGGTTCCCACGCCTTAGGCATGACTTGGCGAGAGGTATCCCCCCTGTCAAGGCCGCAACGTCCGTGCCAGCAACGTTTTTTCAACCCGCTTCGTTCCGTGAAACAGACACCTCGCCCGCGGACACTCTCTCGGGTCTGAATCGGACCTCCCTCCGCCCTTGACGCAAGGCCGGACAATATATAACCATTCGGTTATGAACCAAGCCGCCTCAGGACCGGACGCCGATCCACTGAACGCGATCTTCTCCGCTCTCGCCGATCCCACGCGCCGTGCAATCCTGGCGCGGCTCGCCGCCGGCAGTGCCTCGGTGCACGAACTTCAGGCCCCGTTCGCCATGAGCCAGCCGGCCATCTCCAAGCACTTGCGCGTGCTGGAGCGCGCCGGGCTGATCGTGCGGGACGCGGACAAGCAGCGCCGCCCTGCCCGGCTCAAGGCCGAGCCCATGGCCGAGGCGGTGCGCTGGCTGGAGACATTCAAGACATTCTGGGCGGGGAGCTTTGATCAGCTTGACGGCCTGCTGGCGGAATTGAAGACGACGAAGACCAAGGGGGACAAAGATGGCTGAGACACCGACCTTCGTGCTGGAGCGGGTGTTCGATGCGCCGCGCGAGCTGGTGTGGAAGACCTGGACGGATCCAGACCTGGTGGCGCGCTGGTACGGCCCCAATGTCGAGACCGTCGTGCATCGTCTCGATCTGAAGCCCGGCGGTCTTTGGCTGGTCGAGATGAAATGGGGCGACACATCTAAGTATGAGCGGGTCGAGTACACGGAAGTCGATCCCCCTGCCCGCCTTGTCTGGCTGCAGTCCAACGCGGATGCCGATTTCAACGCGGCGGCCAATCCGATGATGCCGGACTGGCCGCGCGTGCTGCTGACGACGGTGACCTTCGAGGAGGACGGCCCGCGAACCAAGCTCCGCCTGACTTGGACGCCCCACGACGCGAACGACGCGGAGCTCGCCTGTTTCGCCGGCGCCATCGCCAACCTCGACAAAGGCTGGGGTGCCGGCATGGATCTGCTCGAAAAGCTGCTGGCCGAGCTGCAGAGGTAGCCGGTGCGTCAGACGATGACGGCCAACGCGGCAGCTAGCATCAGGAATAAGAAGAGGACGCCAAGCTGGGACGCGGTGCACGACTCAAGAAGAGTTCCTTCGCACAGCTTCGCCGGACAGACATTGAGAGAATTGCGGATGGCAAGCCGTTTGAAAGAATGGGCGCGCGTCATCAAGCGGGACGTGCACGCGCTTTACCTTGCGAGCCGCGATCCGCGTGTTCCTTGGTATGTCAAAGCGCTGGCGGTTGCTGTTGCTGCCTATGCCCTTTCGCCGATCGACCTCATCCCGGACTTTATCCCGGTGGTGGGATATCTCGACGATCTGATCATCGTTCCCTTAGGCATCTTGCTTGTCGTCTGGCTGATCCCGCCCGCGATCATGGACGAGCATCGCGAACGCGCCTCAAAAGCAACGGAGCGACCGTTGAGCCGAGCGGGGGCGGTCTTTGTCATCGGCGTCTGGATCGCTGCGGCCGTGCTGGCGGGCTGGGTGATCTATGCGTGGCTCCAATAGAGCGCGGCGGACCGGCTTACCCGCCGGCATGGGTGAACACCAAAACGAGGAACGTGCAGAACAACACCAGGTGAACCAGCCCGAGCAAGATATTCGTCGGCGCGCCCGAGAAGGTCATATGCGCCAGGAACAAGGTCACGACCAACAGCACGATGTCCACGCTGTTGAGCCCGAGCACCAAGGGCGATGCCGTCAGAACGCTGATCGCCAAGACCACCGGCACCGTGAGACCGAGGGTGGAAAGCGCCGCCCCCAGGCTGAGATTGACCGCACGCTGAAGCTCGTTCCTCGAGGCCGCCCGCAAAGCAGCGGTCCACTCGGGCATCAGGATCAGCATGGCGATGACGATGCCCCCAAGCCCTACCGGCAGCTTGAGTTCCGCCAGCCCATAGTCGAGAAGCCCGGCAAACGGCCTCGACAGTGCCACCACAGGCGCCAGCGTCGCGATCAGGAGCACAAAGTGATAGGCCGCGGCGTAGCGGGGACCGCGGCGCCCCCTGAGGCTCGTCGGCTCGATGCTCGTCCACTCCGCAACGTTCGTTGTGGCCCCAGCCGGCAGGACGAAGAAACCGCGATGCCGAGTGGTTTGGATTATGAGAAACGCGCCATAGAGCAGCATTGTAAGAATGCCGAACAGGATCGCCTGTAGAGGCGTGAAGGTTTGATCGGACGTATTCACTGTGAAGGTCGGCAGCACCAACGTGACGATCGCTACAGATGTGAGGACGGCCAGGAAGGTCGTCGCGCCTTCCAAATTGTAGTGTTGGCGAACATGGCGGAAGCCGCCGACAACTAAGATGGTCCCGACCATGCCGTTCAACACGATCATAAGCACCGCGAACATCGTCTCGCGCGGCAGGCGCGGATTTGGGGCCTCGCCCATCATGACCGCGGCCAAGATGGCGACCTCGATGGTTACCACCGAGATGGTCAGAATGAGCGTGCCGTAGGGTTCGCCCAGAATGTCCGCCAGCGCCTCGGCGTGGCGCACGACGCCAAAAGCGCACCAAATAATGACAACCAGCAGCCAGGCGAACATCGCCCCCAGCACTGGTAGAGGCGACGTGTCGGCGAGCCATTGCTGACCTATTGTGAAGACAAGGGCCACGGTGACGAGGCCGACCATGAGCCCGCTCTCGGCGCGGATCTTTCCGAGCACGCCGTGTGGCTCGTGGTCGTTCTCGTCTATCGCCTTGGGGTCATCCGGCTTTTCAAGCGTCATGCCGTCCACCATGCGTCGGGCTGATATTCGTAGCTGCCTAGTCTTTAGTCACAGAGACGGACAGGCAATCCCAACCAGCCCTTATCTTGACCAAGACAATAACTTGGCACCGTCCAATGAGTTCGCTGCAAGCGACATGCCGGCTCCTTCTGAGCGCTACCGGCCTTCGGCCTAGTTGAGTGCGGGGCGCCTGGCTACTGCCTAATGCCCCACGCCGAAGCGGATGTTGACGCCGGCGCGCACGACATCGGCGCGGTCCTCGATGTCGAGAAAGGCGATCGGCAGGCCCGGCAGTTGCGGGATGAAGCGGACGCGGTCCGTGCCAAAATCGAAATGATCGTAGGCGGCGAAGATGGAGACGGTGTCGGTCACGGCATATTCGCCGCCGCCGCCGACGGTCCAACCGGACCGCGTCTCGCTCGCCGTGTAGGCTACGCCCGTGATGATCGTGGAGGCGGAATAGTCCACCCGCTCCCAGGCCGCACCTGCCTTGGCGTAGGCGAGGAAGCGGCCAAAGGCGTAGCCGAGGCGCGCGGTCACGCTGCCAAGCCCCTCGACGTCGCTATGATAGAAGACGCCGAACTCGCGCGCGCTTGGATGGCTGCCGCTTGCGTCCGTCCAGCCATAGTCGCCTTGCACGCCGACCACGATGCCGCTTGCGGTCTGATAATCGCATCCGGCTTGGACACCGCCGATGACGCCATCGGCGTCGTGGCCGCCGAGCGACTGACCTTCAAACGCGCCCCCTTGGGTGCGGACGATCCACTTGTCTTGGCTGGTCCACGCGCCGCCGACATGACCCCCGGCATAGCATCCGGTCCAGCGCCACTCCGGCGCCGCGTCATAGACCGGCGGACCAAGGTCCGCTGCTGACGCCGATGTCGCGAATGCCACCAGCGCCGTGGCTACAAGAAGACGCCCCCACCGCATGATCGCCCCCCTTCTTAGTCTGCTTGCGACTATACCCCGAAAATGCCTAGCCGAGGGACGCGGCGATCGTGACACCGGCCGCAATGATGCACGCTCCAAAGAAGCTGAGCAGAAATCCGGCACGAAGCATCTGGGGCAGTGAGATATAGCCGCTGCCGAACACCAGGGCATTGGGCGGCGTCGCCACCGGCAGCATGTAGGCCGAGGATGCGGCGAGCGCGATGGCCATCGCCAGATAGAGCGGCGCCAGATCGGTGGCGACGGCAAAGCCCCCGGCGATAGGGAGGAGCGCGGCAGTGGTCGCCGTATTGCTCATCAGCTCGGTGAGGCAAACCACCAGCAGCGCGATGCCCAATAGCACGAGGATCATAGGGGCCCCATGGAGGAAGGAGAGGCCGTTGCCAATCCACGCCGCGAGCCCCGAGCTGTCGATGGCCCTGGCCAAGCTCATGCCGCCACCAAAAAGAAGGAGAACATCCCAGGGCACGCGGCGCACGGCGCTTTTGTCGAGCAGGAACTGCCGGGTTCGCCAGTCGGCCGGGATGGCGAAGAGCGCGATCGCACCGGCAATGGCGATGCCGGTTTCCGAAATGCCGATCTCGAGCCAGTCTTCTGCGATGGGTGCAAGGATCCAACCAACGGCAACCAGAAAGAAGACGATCGCCACGCTGCGCTCCGCACCGCGCAAGGGGCCCATCTCGCGCAGCGCGTCGGCGGCGACGTTGGTCTGCGATCCCCGCAGCGCGGTGGAGACCGGAAAGGCGAACCGGGTCAGCAAGACAAAGGCGAGAGCGAGCAGGACGGCGGAAATCGGGACGGCGACCCCCATCCAGGTGATGAAGTTCACTTCGATGCCGAAGGTTTCCTCAAGATAGCCCGCGGCGACGGCGTTGGGCGGCGTGCCGATCAAGGTGCCCATGCCGCCGATCGACGCCGCATAAGCGATCCCCAGCATCATGCTCGCCGCGAAGTTGGTCCCGTCGCGTCCGTGATCGGTTCCTTCCGGCAAGACTTCGTGGATCAGCGAAAGTGCGATCGGCAGCATCAGGACGGTTGTCGCCGCGTTGGTCACCCACATGCTTAAGAACGCGCTCGCCAACATTACGCCGGCGACGAGATTGAGCGGCCGGTTGCCGACCCCGAGAATGATCAGGAAAGCAATGCGCCGATGAAGGTTCCAGCGCTCGAAGGCAAGGGCGATGAGCAAGCCACCGAGAAGCAGATATATGACCGGGTTGGCATAGGGCGCGGAGGCGGCCCGGATGTCGGCAACGCCGAGCAGCGGTATCAAGACCAAAGGCAGCAGCGCGGTGACGAAAAGCGGTGTGGCTTCGGTCGCCCACCACACGGCCATCCACACGGCGAGCGCCGCCACCTTCCACCCCTCCGCGGAGAGCCCCGATGGCGGCGGACTGAAAAACAGGACCGCGAAAGCCGCAGGTCCTGCCAGAAGTCCGATGAGCTGATGGAGTCTATAGCCGCTTTTGTCTTGCGCTTGGTCTTGCATCTTCCCCCGCGGCGACCGCCCCACTCCTTGAAGAGAGCATATGGCCCCAGGGGCCCGCAACCGTCGTGAACGGCACGGTCTGTTCCAAGCAGCGGCACGATGTCGACCAGGCTAGTCTCTAGAGACGGCCGACGCAGCGCTTTGGGCTGGAAATGCGACGGCCCGGAGATAACCTGAGGCAGTCCTCGGTATCGTCGCTGCCGCGCCGCTGATAGGGAAGCTCCACATGACGCTCATCGGCCCGCCCCTCAATCGTTCGGTCGATCTATCACGGCTTCTCGAGCGGGGTTTGGGGCAAGCGCCGGATGCCATTGCAGTTTCCACGATGAACGACGGTCTGTCCTGGCGCGCGCTTGAGACACAAAGCCAGAACCTCGCCAGCAATTACGTCAATCTCGGTCTTAGGCGCGGCGACAGAATTGTGTCTCTCTTGCCGAACCGCCTACAAGTCCTCGTGCACTACCTGGCCTGCCTCCGTGCAGGCTTTGTGGCCGTCCCGCTGAACTACCGTTACCTGGCGCACGATATCGACCACGCCATCGGGTTGACCGCCCCACGGCTGATGGTCGCCCATGCCGAGCGCGCGGATGATGTTTCGCAATGTGCCGGTGTTGCCAAATTGGACCTTGGCGGCCTTTCCGTCGGCGGTGAACTGCCCGGGTTCGGCGCATTCGAACCGCTGACAGAGCGCGCTGCCGCCGTTGCGTCGCCCGGCCGGCCTGAGCCGCAAGATCCAGCCGTGGTCTTCTTTACATCCGGCAGCACAGGGCAACCGAAAGGCGTCACCCACACCCACCGCAGTCTCGGCCATATCGTGTCTTCCCTTGGCGCCGCTTACCGGATCACAGGGAAAGACATCATCTTGCCGGTCTCTTCGTTCTCCCACATGCTCGCGCAAATCATGTCTTATGCGGCGCTCGCCGTGGGAGGCAGCGCGGTTGTCGCAAAAGACATCAGCGCCGGTGCAGTGATGCCCTTGATGCGGCACCACCAACCGACCGTGATTGCCATGATGCCCTACGCCCTCACTGAAATGGTCTATGCATCCCATGACGACGACCCAGCATTTCAGAACCTACGGATGTGCGACTGTGGCGGAGATAAAGTGGCGACCGACCTGCAAAAGAAATTCCAAGAGGTGTCTGGCGTAGAGCTCTCGGAGGGCTATGGGGAGACGGAGGCCGGTATCGTGATTCACAACCCGCCCGATGGTGCCATCGTTCACGGCTCCGTTGGTCTTGCCATGCCCGGAAACGAGTTTTCGATCCGCGACGCAAGTGGCAAGGAGCTTGGGGCGGGCGAGGAAGGCATTCTCTGGATTCGGTCACCATCTGTGATGTCCGGGTATTTTGGGGAGCCGGCTGCGACCGCCGAGGTGATCAAGGATGGGTGGCTCGACACCGGCGATCTCCTCCGCTTTGACGATCAAAGGTACTTCTGGTTCTGCGGGCGGAAGAAGCAGATCATCATTCACGACGGTTCAAACATCTCGCCGCAGGAAGTCGAGAATGTCCTGCTCGAAAACGATGCGATAGAAGCCGCGGCCGTGGTTGGTGTGCCGGACACCCTGCATGGACAGAACGTTCGCGCTTACGTGGTGCTAAAGCCCGGAATAAAGAAATTGCCGGCGGCGGAAATCCTCAAACGGGCGCGTGACCGTATTGGCTATAAGGCGCCGGAGGAGATCTTTGCGATCAAGGAGCTTCCTGAAAACGCCGCGGGCAAGATTGACCGCATCGCCCTTGCCAAGATGGCCGCGGCGGATGTCTCGCCAACACATGCTGCCTCATAAGAATTCAATTTGACGCGTTCGTGCCTTTGAGGGCTCAGAGCGCTTGACAGCTGTTATGCATAGATGCAAAGCTAACTTGTCAAAATGACAAGGACACCTTTCATGCTCATGTCAACAAAGTCTCATATTGTGGCGTCTATCGTCGTGTTTCTTGGCGTCGCGTATATTTGGGTCTTTGCGCCCCCGTTTTTCGTGACCGTTATCTTCGCGGTTCTTTGTGTCCTGTGGTCGGCGTGGATCTTCATCTCAATTTTTCGGGGGACCGATGAACTGCAATCGGCAGGCGTAAGATACGCCCTTGCGATGGCGAGTGGGATCGGTGTGCCCCTTACCCTCGCGTTTGTAGTGCTGATGATCGCAATGCCGGGTGTTCAGCATGCAATTGCAAGTATTGCAGCGTTTTCAGGAAGTGGATTGCCGCCTGCCGCGATTGGCTTCGGATTGGGCGTAACTTTTTCCCTTATTGTGTTGTGCGCTGTCTTCGTCATCAGCCATTCGATTTGGTGGACATCTAAACGGTAACGGGCGCAGGCATTTGAAATATGAAAAACAATATTCGGGTTTTGCGCGCCGAGCGACGTTGGACACAAGCCGACCTCGCCAAAGAGATTGGCGTTTCGAGGAATTCGGTCAACGCAATCGAGAACGGAAAATACGACCCTTCGTTGCCGCTAGCATTCAAAATCGCGAGACTGTTTGAGCGAACGGTTGAAGAGATTTTCGAAGACGATAACGCTGAGCGCCGAGGCCCGTAAACGTTCATGGACGCTATAGACGTCTACGTCACCAGTTGACGCGCATGCCGGCTCTTTAGGTGCGCTACCGCGCTTCGCGCTACTTGAGCGCGGGTCGGCATTGTTTGTGCGCTACCGGCCTTCGGCCTACTTGAGCCCGGTGCGTCACCAATTCACGCGCATGCCGGCCTTGCCGCCGACGCCGGAGATATCGTCGCCGATGGTGACATCGACCTTGGCGAACACGGCCGTGGTCTGGCTGAAGTTGAAGACGTTCACACCGCCGGAGATTTCGCCCCAAACGTCTTCCAGGTCGTCTTGGAAATTGAACGTGCGGCCATTGGAGACCAGCGTTGCCGAGTTGTCGTCGGAGAGGTTGCCCCACACGCTGCCAATAACGAAGGGCTCCATGAGGGTGCCTTCCCAGGCTTGCATCGTGGTGCCGGCGCGAAGGCCGAGGCGTCCGCGCACATTGGCGTCGTCATCGAAGCGCACCGTGTTGCCGCCGAGGCTGAACCCGTCGATGTCGGCCCAAAGGACTTCGATGGTGGCCAGCGGCTCGAGGAACGCGCCGCCGGTGAACGAACCGAAGCGGTAGCCCGTATCGGTCCTAAGACCCACCGTGTTGGCATCGAGCGAGCTGGGGAAGCCCCGCGTTGCCGTGCTCAGCTCATAGAGATGCACGTTCAAAAGCGTGTCGACGAACAAGCCGCCATTGAGGTACGTGGCGTACGCGCCCACTTGGCCGCCGGAGAAGTCGAAGTTGCGCGGAATGGCGTCGTAATCGAGACCGCCATAGACGAAGCCGCCGAGCATGCCGAAGACGAGCGCGTCGCCTTGGGACCAGACATCGCGCTGACCCATGTCGACACCGACTTGGAAGTCGAGCGTCGTCAGCTCGCGCTCCAGATCGAACGTGTAGTTGCGGCCATAGGCGGTGGTTCTGGCGCTGTCGTCGCGGTCGAGCCAGCCACCCGACCCCCGCGCCCACACCGCAGGCGTCAGCGGATACGGTCCCGCCGCCTCAAGGGACTTGCCACCGAGAGACTTACCACCAGGGTCGTAGGCCGTGGGCGCCAGCCCGCCCGCGAGCAACACGCGCAAATCGGCCGTCCTGTCGAACCAGGTGTTCGACCCTTGATGCCAGATGTCTTGCGCGGCGGTGACGAGCTGCGGCAGCAGGAACGCACCCCCGCCGATGAAGCTGCGCAGCTCCCAGACGCCGCTGCCCCGCGGCTCGAAGAACAGATCGTAGTCGAAGAAGCCCGTGTCGACGGGCTGCTCCAAGAAGAAGGCGTTCGGATTCGGCGTAGCGCCGGTGGCATAGATCACGGTGATGCCGTCCGGGTTGAATGTGCCGGGGCCGAAGTTGGTGTTGTTGACCTCGACGGTGGTAAAGCCCGACACGTTGCCCTCAATCTTGAAGACATCGGCAGGCGATGTGGGACCGTCCAAGAACACGTCCACGCCAAGGGTCCCGCCGCCCTGGAAGTTGTGGTCTGTGCCGTCAACCGTGTTGGAGAGGATGAATGTGTCGCCCGCCCCGCCATCGATCATCGAAATCAGCCCGCGGTTGCGGAAGGTCTCCAAGCCCTGAAACCGGCTCGTCTCGCGCCTTGAGGCATCGGTTGCCGCCAGCACGGTGCCACCCGCCTCGTTGACGAAGAGGTCGTTGCCGCCACCGAAGAAGCTGGTCAGCTTGGTCTCGAACACACCGCCGGACCTGTTGAAGAAGCGGTCGTTCTGATCGGGCAGCGAAACATAGCCGGTGATCCGGCCAGCGTTGTAGATGTCGGTTGTCCCCTGCCCGATGACGTAGATGGCCAGGTGCGACTGCGCCGAGATATCGCCGGTGTTGAAAATCCGCGTTGGGTTCACGCCGTCAAGACCGTCGACCCCGATGCCGACACTATAGGCCCCACCTTCGGCGTAGACCGAGCCGGCGTTGCGAATGGTAACGGGGCTGTTCAGACCATCCATATCGGCGTAGATGCCGACCGCGTAGCCGTTGCCCGTGGCGATCGCGCGCACGTTACCGGTGTTGTGAATGGTCGTCGGGCTGTTGTCGTTTTCCGTATTGGAATAAATGCCGGTCGCGGTGCGCCCCGTGACATTGATGTCGCCATGGTTCTCGACGGTAATCCTGGAGTTGTCGTCGTCCGTCTTGGTGTAGATGCCGTAGCCGAACGTGCGTGCGCGGACCGTGATGTCACCGCTGTTCCAGACCGACACGGGGCTGGTGTACCCATAAGAATCGGCGTCAATGCCGCGGCTATCTCGTCCGTCGGTGGTGATGTTGCCACTGTTGGTGACATTGACCGAGCTAAAGCAACAATAGCTATATGCATCGATGCCTTCGGCCGTGCCGTTCTGCGAAACGGCATCGAGATGGCCGGTGTTGATGACGGTTACCGAGCTCCTATAGCCATAGGACTCGGCGTCGATGGCGTCCGTCTCTTCGGCGCCCCTGACTTCGATGTTGCCGTGGTTCGTGACCTCGACGGGGCTGTAGGCTGAAAAGATATTGAACCTGTCACCCGAAACGGCTTCGATACCGTCCGCATAGTCGTTCAGAGATGTGACGTCGAGATCGCCGGTGTTGTAGACGGTGATCGGACTGAACGCGTCAAAGGTGTATGCAAAGATGCCCGTCGCGCGGGCGAAGGTCGACGTCACCTCGAAGTTTCCGTGGTTTCTAATGCCAATCGAGCTGCCGTAACTGTATGTATCGGCCTCGATGCCGCGGGCGCTGTCCAGGGTCGCGGCGATTTTGAAATTGCCGCTATTGATGATGGTGATGTCGTTATAGGCAGAAAAAATGTTGCCGGCCTCCGCATCGATGCCGTCGGCGTCGCTACCGACCCTGACGTCGATGTGCGCGCTATTCCTGATATAGATCGTGCTGTTCAGGCCGCCGACATCCGCTGAGATACCGTTTCCAGAATCGGTGGTTGAGCGGACGATGATCGTTTCGCTCGTGTTTGTTATCTCGATGTTAGAGTTGATGCCATTCGTTTCGGCGTAGATAGCATCGCTGTCCAGGTCGCCTTGGACAAGAAGATTGCCGCTATTGGTGATACTGATCCCGCTGTTCGGGCCGCGCGTAAAGGCATAGATGCCGTAGGCATCCCCCGGGAGCAATCCAACCGACACATCGCCGTCGTTGATGATGGTGATCGTGCTGCCGTCGTTGTCTGTTTCGGTTCGGATACCGAAACCGCTGCCGGCGCCATAGACCTGTAGGCGCCCGCTGTTGTTGAGATAAATAGGGTACGCGTTGCCTAGGCCTATCCCTGTGGTGAGATCGATGGCCGCGCGGTCGACGGCGACGTCCGCGTTCCGTGTATCGCCATTCACGCAGATGATCTCGTCCGTCTCGTTGAGGACGATCCGACCAGGCGACGCCGGGACATCCGGAGGATTCGGGGCGCAGGTCACCAAAGCGGTCGCAGGTGTCGGCGCCGCTATAGTGCCGAGGAGAAGCGTCGAGGCGAGCGCGGTGCCGAGCAGCAGGGCCTTGCGGTTGGCGGCGCCGAAACGCGACGAGATGGCGTGCCGCCGCTCCGGCGCGCGGACCGGCCGCGCAACCCCATTGCCTGCTCGTGCCAGCGCCCTCAACCGGCGCCGATCCCGTCGTGTCATGAAGCCCCCAACGCCACCGGGACCGTCGAATCTGCTCGCGGTCCTTTGGGGGCAGGCTATCGGGCGCCCTTCTGGGCCACTAGTGCAGAAATGCACCAGGTGTCCGAAGAACGACCAGAATGGCGGGTTTTCCTGGCAATTCGGTCAGGAATAGTCCCCTGACCGGCTCAGCCGACGCCCGCCCGACGCGACAGTGCCCCCGCTACCAGTTGACGCGCATGCCGGCCTTACCGCCGACGCCGGAGATGTCGTCTCCGATGGTGACATCGACCTTGGCGAAGACGGCCGTGGTCTGGCTGAAGTTGAAGAAGTTCACACCGCCGGAGATCTCGCCCCAAACGTCTTCCAGATCGTCTTGGAAACTGAACGTGCGGCCATTGGAGACCAGGGTGGCTGAGTTGTCGTCGGAGAGGTTGCCCCACACGCTGCCGATGACGAAGGGCTCCATCAGCGTGCCTTCCCAAGCCTGCATGGTGGTGCCGGCGCGCAGGCCTAGACGCCCTCTCACATTGGCGTCGTCGTCGAAGCGCACCGTGTTGCCGCCCAACGAAAAGCCGTCGATGTCCGCCCAGAGGACTTCAATGGTGGCGAGGGGCTCAAGGAACGCGCCTCCGGTGAAGGAGCCGAAGCGGTAGCCCGCGTCGGTGCGCAAACCCACGGTGTTGGCGTCGAGGGAATCGGGAAAGCCCCGGGTGGCGGTCGACAGCTCATAAAGATGCACGTTCAGCAGCGTGTCGACGAAGAGGCCACCGTTCATGTAGGTCGCATAAGCGCCCACTTGTCCGCCGGAGAAGTCAAAGCTGCGCGGGATCGCGTCGTAATCAAGACCGCCGTAGACGAAGCCACCGAGCATGCCGAAGACGAGCGCGTCGCCGTCGCTCATGACGTCTCGTTTGCCGAGGTCGACTCCGACTTGGAAGTCGAGTGTGGTCAGCTCGCGGTCGAGGTCGAGACTGTAATTGCGGCCATAGGCGCGCGTCTTGGCGCTGTCGTCCCGGTCGAGCCAGCCGCCGGAGCCGCGCGCCCACACCGCGGGTGTCAAAGGATACGGACCTGCGGCTTCAAACGATTTGCTCCCACCAGGATCGTAGGCAGTCGGCGCGGCACCACCGGCAAGCAGCCCGCGCAAATCCGCGGTGCGGTCGAACCAGGTATTCGAGCCTTGATGCCAGATGTCTTGCGCGGCCGTGACCAGCTGCGGCAGCAAGAATGCACCGGCACCGGTGAAGCTCCTCAGCTCCCAGAAGCCGCTATTGGTCGGCACGAAGAACAGATCGTAATCGAAGAAGCCGGTATCGACCGGCTGCGCCAGCTGGAAGTTCGACTCGCTCGGCGTCGCACCGTCCACGAAGATGACCGGGATGCCGGTGGGATTGAACGTGCCGGGCCCGAAGTTCGTGTTGTTGATGGCGACAGTCGTCGTGCCCGACACATTGCCTTGGATGGTGAAAATGTCGGCGGGCGAGGCTGGACCGTCCAGGAACACGTCGAGCGCCAGCGACGAGCCGGAGCCCGCGACGAAGTTGAGATCGGTACCGCCAAGCGTGTTGGAGATGGTGAAGCGATCCCCAGCGCGGTTATCGACCAGCGAGATCAGACCACGATTCTGGAAGGTCTCTAGCCGTATAAATCTCGTCGTCTCATTGGCCGTTGCATCGGTCGCCGCTTGCACGGTGCCGCCGGCCTCGTTCACGAAGAGGTCGTTGCCATCACCGAAGTCACTGATACGCTTCGCCTCGAACACGCCGCCGCTTTGGTTGATGAAGCGGTCGTCCTGCGCCGTCAGATCGACAAAGCCCGTGATGCGGCCCGCGTTGTAGATATGAGCGGTGCCTGGACCCTTCACGTCGATGGCGCGATGCGACGAGGCCGAGATATTCCCTGAGTTGAAGATCCGCGCCAGGTTGGGGCCGGCATAAATGCTATTGGGATCGATCCCGATACCAGTGCTCAACGGGCCCGCGGCGTGCACGTCCCCTGAATTGTAGATCGTGACAGGACTATTATCCCTTTCCCCCTGCGCGAGAATGCCGAAACTGTCAGAGGCGATTGCGCTCGCCTCGAGACGGCCGCTGTTGCGAATGGTGATCGGGCTGTTGTTGCCGTCGCTTTGGGCCCGGATGCCATGGGCCTTGGAAAACTCACCCCGTGTCGCCACCGAGATGTCGCCGCTATTGACGATGCTGACGGCGCCGCCCGCGTTCGCGTTCACTTCGATACCGTAGACGTCGGCGTAAGCACCGTTGGCGCTCAGCCACATATCGCCGCTGTTGTTGACGGTGATCGCGCCTCCGTTGGTTAGCACTTTGATGCCACTCACATCCATCTCGCCGACGGCCGCTCGAATGTCGCCGCTGTTGACGAGGGTCACGGGGCTGCCAGACGCTGTGTTGACTTCAAAGCCGTTGACGTCCCGGGCATCAAGGGTGTTCAGCCACATATCGCCGCTGTTGTGGATGACCACCGGACTATTGTCTCGGACCCTCACCTTGATTCCATAAACATCGGAATTAATACCTTGCGCGGTCAGCCGAAAATCACCGCTATTGTGGATGGTGATGAGGCCCTCGGCATCGCCGAACCCAGTAACGTCGATTCCGACGGCGTCACCACTTGACCCATTGGTGGCCAGCCACATATCGCCGCGATTGTCGATGGTGACGGAACTGCCGGGTTCATAGGATCTCGTCTCAATGCCGTTGGCTTCACGGCCGCTGGTCGCCCGGATGTCGCCGCTATTGGTGATGTCGATGGAGCTATCGGTATCGAAGGTCCGGGCCCTGATACCGAAGAGATTGAGCCCCAGGGGGCCCGTGGCCGTGAGATCTCCGCTATTGTCGAGGGAGATCGGTTCGTTCACACCATTGGTCCTCAGCTCGATAACGGTGTCCGTCCCGCCGTTGTTGCGGTCGAACGTGTTGACGCAGTCGATGGCGCCTGGCGGGGGAGGCGTGATCTCAATCGGACCCGGCGGCGGCGGCGTAAACACAGGGACGCCACCAACGGTGCAGTTTGTCTGCGCCTGCGCCGGCGGCGGCGCCATCAGCCCCGCAATAAGGAGCGTGGAGGCGAGCGCTGTGCCCAGCAGCAGAGCCTTGCGGTCGGCGTGTCCGCATGGCTTTGCAAGGCTGGTGTGTTGCTTTGAGGTTTGGCGCGGCCGCGCCACATTCACGCCTGCGCGCGCGAGCGCCCGTTCCCGGCGCCGGTCCCGTCGTGTCATGAAGCCCCCCAACGGCTTTCGGTGCCGAGCGAATCAGCTAGAGCATTTTTTTTCACGCTAGGATGATCGCTGCCGGGTTGCTAGTGCCCGACTACCACGTGCGACTAAATGGAGCGCGCCCGTTGAGCGCGACGCGTAACTGCTACAGACCTGACGTGCATCGACGACAATGTTATGGGACACTTCGACAAACTAGGTGCTACCGCGCGACGCGCATGCAGGCATCTTCGTTGCACTACCGGGCTTGTCTCATTGCCCTACCGGCCTTCGGCCTACTTGAGCGCAGGCGCTGCTTGAGCGCTGATTCTTTCGCGCTACCGCATTCGCTGGTTGAGTGCTGGTTCTTTCGCGCTACCGCTTCGCTGCTTGAGCGCTGGTTCTTTCGCGCTACCGCTTCGCTGCTTGAGCGCTGGTTCTTTCGCGCTACCGCTTCGATGCTTGAGCGCTGGTTCTTTCGTGCTACCGCTTCGCTGCTTGAGCGCGGTTAGTGCCGCTTTTCCGAACGGCGGCCGCGGGCGAGCGGTTCCTTTTTCAGGCGCGTCAGCATTTCCTGGAAGCGCTTGCCCGCCTCGCGTTCGCCCGCATCGTCCGCCTCATGCCGGGCGCCGACGCTCGCCACTTCTTGTTGGAGCGTGGCGAAGCGGTCGAACTCCGCCTCCGACATTTCGGCGAGAGCATGCGCGCTTTCTTCGATCTCGCGGTTCAGGGTGGGGAGCGCCCGCCAACGATAGAGCACGTCGGCGAACTGCGCCGTGACCGTGGCGTCCGGGGTCTCGGGCTGCAGGAAGGCGACGCGGGTATAGGGGCTATCGAACAAGAGCCGTTCCAGGAGCTTTGCATGGGGCCCGTCGCGCAAGCGCTCCACCAGCCGCGCATGGGTGATTGTTGGATCGTCGAAGATCGCAGCGGTCACCGCCTCCAGCAGAGACGCCAGCGATTTGTCGCGCACGTCCAGGCTCGCGATCTCCTCTGCGTAGCGGTCGAGCAACGACGGGTGATTGACGAGCGCAAGGATGACGATGGTGGCAAACCCGTAAGCCGATGGCGGCGGC
>JGI12316J15310_10000518_pt3 | contig 35318 bp, 24 predicted proteins | sample MarCyaLeptolynsp_FD_15310 | JGI IMG/M metagenome (IMG submission 15310)
CGGCGCCGGGCCGGCCGGTCTCGAATGTGCGCTCGCTCTTGGAAACCGCGGTTATGCGGTCACTCTGGCGGAAGCCACAAAAGAACTCGGCGGTCGCGTCGTCCAGGAAAGTCGCCTGCCGGGCCTGGCCGAATGGAGCCGGGTGCGCGATTTTCGTCAGGGACAGATAGCCCGGATGAACAATGTCGAGGTCTTTCTCGACAGTCGGATGGATGCCGCCGGGGCCATCGAATTCGGAGCGGATCATATTGTCGTCGCAACCGGATCGACCTGGCGAAAAGATGGAATTGGACGGGAGAACGCGACCCCGATCGATGGTTGGGATCAACCCCATTGTTTCACCGCCGATGATGTGATGTCCGGCAGACCCCTCACCGGTCCGATTATCCTGTTCGACGACGACCATTATTACATCGGCGGCGTGTTGGCGGAGAAACTGCGTGCTGACGGCCATGAGGTGGTGCTGGTCACCCCGGCCGCCGATGTCAGCCACTGGACCCACAACACGATGGAACAAGGGCGTATCCAGACCCGATTGCTGGAAATGGGCGTCGACATCCTGGCGCTCCACAATCTGGTTGCGATCCGGAATTCGGAAGCCGAATTTGCCTGCGTCTATACGGATCGCAAACAGGTCAGGCAATGCGGTTCGCTTGTCCTGGTGACGGCGCGGGATCCACGCGATGCCCTCTACCACGACTTGCAGGACGCCCCTGAGGCCCTGAAGGAGGCCGGAATAAAATCCGTTAAAAGAATCGGTGACTGCCTTGCGCCCGGCACCATCGCGGCGTCGACCTACAGCGGCCATCGCTACGCCCGCGAACTCGACGAACCGCTCCAATCCGGCGTCCCGTTCCGCCGGGAACTGCCACAGCTTGCAGACGAGAAACAGGTGCCATGAATCGGGATCCCCGTTACGATATCTTGTTCGAGCCCGTGTCCATCGGCCCTGTCACGGCCCGCAACAGGTTCTATCAGGTGCCACATTGTACTGGCCTTGGCTGGATCCGGCCCCGCATGCTTGCTGCCCTGCGCGGCGTCAAGGCGGAAGGCGGATGGGGCGTCGTGTGCACCGAATTCTGTTCAATTCATCCCACGTCCGACGACCTGCCGCACCCCTACGCGTCCCTGTGGGACGAGCGGGACATAAAGGCTCATACGCTCATGACCGATCTGGTCCATGAGCACGGGTCGCTCGCCGGGGTCGAACTCTGGTACGGCGGCGCGGCAAGCGCCAATCTGGACACAAGAGAAGTCCCGATGGATGTCGGCGGTGCGCCGAACCTGGTTGGGCATCCGTTCCAGACCAGGGCCATGGACAAGGCCGACATCAAGGCCTTTCGAACCTGGCACAGGGAAGCCGCCGTTCGCGCCAGGCGGGCCGGTTTCGACATAATCTATGTCTACGCGACCCATGGTTATCTGTTGTCCAGATTCCTGTCGCCGCGTGCCAATACCCGCACCGACGAATATGGCGGCAGTCTGCAAAACCGCACCCGCCTGGTACGCGAATTGATCGAAGACACGAAGGACGCTGTCGGAGACACGTGCGCGGTCGCCGTACGATTTGCCGCGGACGAAAGGATCGGTGTCGACGGTGAGCCTCTGCACGGCGAGCGCCGGGACATGCTGGGTTTGCTTGGTGAGCTTCCAGACCTTTGGGATATCAACATTCACGATTATTCGCGAGAAATGGGAACGTCGCGCTTCGTCAAGGAAGGCGGGCTCGAACCCTATATGGACTATGTCAAGAGCGTCACGTCAAAGCCCGTTGTCACGGTGGGACGATTCACTTCGCCTGACACGATGGCCTCCCAGGTCAAACGGGGGATCGTCGACTTCATAGGCGCCGCCCGACCATCGATTGCCGATCCGTTCCTGCCGAAAAAGATCGAGGAAGGCCGGCTGGAAGACATTCGCGAGTGCATCGGCTGCAACATCTGTTACGCGGGCGATTCCCTGAGTGTTCCGATCCGTTGCACGCAAAATCCCGCAATCGGCGAAGAATGGCGCCGCGGCTGGCATCCAGAAAGGATGAATGTCAAGGGCTCGGGGGGAAAAGTGCTGATCGTCGGCGCCGGACCGGCAGGGCTTGAAGCGGCCCGTTCGCTTGGCCTGCGCGGATACGACGTCATGCTTGCCGAGGCAACCAGAGAGTTGGGGGGGCGGGTTACCCGCGAGGCCGCCCTGCCCGGCTTGAGTGAATGGGCGCGGGTGCGCGACTATCGCGTCCAGCAGATCGAAAAAATGGCCAATGTTGAGATTTTCCGGGAGAGCGCGCTCACGGCGGAGGATATTCTCGCGGTCGGCGCCGACCACGTTGCACTTGCGACCGGCGCCCGCTGGCGGTCGGACCGGTTCGACGGGGCAAGGTTTCACCCCATCGCGATGGACGCCGCCGCGCAGCCGGTCCTGACGCCCGACGACATCATGGAAGGCAGGTTGCCCGACGGAAAGACTGTGATCCTCGACGATGACAATTATTATATGGGCAGCGTTCTGGCCGAGCATCTCCGCCGGAACGGCCGCGACGTCATTTTGATCACATCTGCGGACAAAGTGTCGGCCTGGAGTGAAAATACCGGCGACCGTACGCGGGTTCAATCACGCCTTTTGAACCTGGGTGTGGAGCTGATCGTTGGCCATGACATGGCCGCGTTCCGGAATGGCCAAGCGATCTTGAATTGCTCCTATAGCGGGCGTGAGCTGCAACGCGACGCGGAAAGCCTGGTGTTGGTGGGCCATCGAAGCCCGAACGACACCCTGTATGGCAAGCTCCTGGATTGCATGGACAAACGCGTTGAAGGGTCCCCGCAGACATTGGCGCGCATCGGAGATTGCGACGCACCTGCGATCATTGCCGCGGCGGTTTATTCCGGCCACCGCTTCGCCCGCGAGCTCGACGCTCCAGAGGCGCACGGCGCAGCGGCCAGACATGACCGTGTCCTATTTGGATAGGATCACTTCAGCGAAGAGACAGCGGGAGCGACGGTGGAGACCAGAAGCCTCAATCTGGATGCAAGTTTCAGCAGGTATGGCGCTAAGACCGTCGGTTTGACTTGGCGATCATGTTTGCTGTTTGGCGCCATTGTCGCCTTGATCGGCACCACACCGGCAAATGCCCAGGATCGTCGCGTCGTCAACCTGGAACTCTTGTTGCTGGTCGATGTCTCCGCCAGCGTCGACGATGCCGAATTTCATCTGCAGAAACGCGGGCTCGCGGCGGCGTTTGCAAGTCCGCCGGTATTGGACGCCGTTCGGTCATTGTCGCGCGGTGGGATGGCGGTCAGCATTGTTCAGTGGGCTGATCACGCACACCAGCAAGTGGCGGTTGGCTGGACTTTCATTGGCCGGGATTCGGATGCGCTGCAACTGGCGCAACGGATTGCAGCCATGCCGCGCCGGATTCACGGCGGCCATACAGCCCTCGGCGATGCGCTCATCTTTGCGATGCGCGAGATCGACTCCAGCCCATACGCGGGATTGCGGCGCGTCATTGATCTCTCCGGCGATGGCCGGTCCAATGACGGTCGCTCGCTCAGCCGCGCACGCCGTGATGTGTTGGAGCGTGGCATCACGATAAACGGTCTGGCCATTCTGAATGAAATCCCGTTGCTCGGACAATATTTCGCCAAGCACGTGATCGGCGGCGACTCGGCGTTCATGATCACTGCCCGGGACTATACGGATTTTGCCGACGCCATACGTCGCAAACTGGTCCGGGAAATCCGTTCGGCGCCCGTCGTAAGGAAAATGGATCAGGATCGCTCTCTCAGGGCCCAAGCCGCCAGAGTACACACGCTAAACTGAAAATTTTGTGGGACGCGCGAACCGTTCGCCTTGGTCACGGGTCCGCCCACGGGCGATGCAGAAATAAGGGGCCGGGAAACCAGGTTCCCGACCCCAAACGAGTCCTGAGCAATATTCAGGGATATGCTGAAATAAGTCCCTTTGACAAACTGTCCTAAGCGCGAAATACGTTGCGCTCTTGACAGTTATGACGTTAGGAGAGCGGGCGTGAATCTTCCGTGAAACGGATCACATTGCTCCGTGAATTCTTATCTCCGGTTCAACAAAATCCGATATTTGTCGCGAATTTCCCTGTCAGCTGTCTCCGACAAATGTTCGGGATGATAATTGTCAAGGATCGCACGTTTTTTGTGGATGGCGGTCTGCACAAGATCCGGACGTCCGATTTCCACCCATTCCTTCGGGCTCGATCGATCGCTGACCTCGGGATAGACATATTCCGTCTGCATCAGTCCCAGGGTCTGGCTGTGTCCGAGGTAATGTCCGGGTCCCTCCAGGCAAACCTCACGCATGGTCTCCAAAGACAGTGTATCGTCGTTGACCTCGATACCGCGCACGCACCGCAGGCATTGTCCGATCAGATCATTGTCGATAATCAGCGATTCATGACAAAATCCTAACAGCGACGCGTGCATTCCAACCGACTCGTAGACCATGTTGATGCCCGCAAGGCCTGCCATGACATTGGTAATGCCCTGTTCATAGCCGGCCTGCATGTCGGGGAGCTTCGCGTCGGTCATGCCTGCCGCCGAACCGGCCGGCAAACCGTAATATTGCGCCATCTGACCGCAGGCCGCCGTCAACAGGGCCTGTTCGCCGGACCCGCCTGACATGGCGCCCGAGCGCAGGTCGGAGACGAACGGCCAGGTTCCGAAGATGGCCGGATGTCCCGGTGCGATCGCATTGACGTAGACGACGCCGGCAAGACATTCGGCGACCGCCTGTGTCACCGCGCCGGCGATTGCCGCAGGAGCGGTCGCACCCGCCTGCCCCGCCGACAGCAAGAGCACCGGCATGCCTCCGCGAATACAAACCTCCATCACCTCGCAGCTTTCCGTCGCGAATTTCATCGGCGGCACCACGAATGTATTGGAGAGCGAAACGAACGGGCGTTCCCACCATGCCTGTTCCGACCCTGCCGCAATGTGCAGCATTTCAAGCGCTTTCGCCGCATGTTCGTGAGCGACGAACGCCGTTCCAATATGTTTCGAGGTCCCGGCAAGACAGGCATAAAGCGTATTCAGGTCGAGATCTTCCGGATCCTCCATGTCGCGGGCGACCATGGAGCGCTGAAAGAAATGGACATTGTCCATATTATCGACGATGCGCGCCGCATCATAAAGGTCCTGCAGGGTGGAGTCGCGATACTCGCGTTTTTCGACATCCACCATATGCACCGCCGCACCGGCGGTTCCGTAGTGCACCCGCGCGCCGTCCAGGAGCAGGTCGTGTTTCGGATCGGTGCCGTGCAGTGTGATACCGCGCGCAGCCTTTGCCAGCATGTCCTCGACAAGCGCTCGCGGAAAACGCAGACGCCCATCGTCTCCAAGAATGGCGCCGGCGGCGACCATAATATCGATTCCGGATTGCGGCGCATCCGCTACGCCGATCTCTTCAAGTGCTCTGAGAGCCGCATCGTTGATGCGGTTCATGTCGGCCTCGTCGAGCGGCTTGTAGCGCCCGCCCGTCATGCCGGGACGGATGGGCCGGATGTTGTCCGCAAGTGGCGCGGCGCGCAGCGCCTTTCTGGCTGCCCTCCCGCCAGAACGTTTTGATGATCGTTGTTCCGTCGCTTCAGCCATGGCGCTTCCCCTCCCAGGCAAGTCTTTGAGACGTCGTTTGGCTACGCCCGGATCCTTTCAGATTTGGGGTCGTAGAGCGGCTTCATCGATGCCTGCGCCTTGACCCGGACGCCGGCAACTTCGATTTCGTATGCGGAAGCCAGAACATCAGCTGGCTTTTCACCGATTTCGGTTTCGACATAACCCAGCCCGATCGCGGCGCCGAGATGATGGCCGTAATTGCCCGAAGTCAGGTAACCGACCAGTTGCCCGTCCCGGAATACCGGCTCGGTATGAAACAACAGGGGTTCCGGATCGTTGAGTTGAAACTGGACCATGCGTTTCGACAGGCCGGTCTGTTTCTTGCGCAAGACTGCCTCGCGTCCGATGAAGTCACCGAACTTTCCGGTAGGCTTGTCGGTTTTGACCGCAAATCCGAGACCGGCCTCAAGCACGTGATCCTCGGTCGAAATGTCATGGCCGTAATGGCGAAAGGCTTTTTCGATGCGGCAGGAATCCAGTGCATGCATGCCGGCAAGCCGCAAGCCATGGCTTTCACCGGCGGCCATGATGGTATCGAACACGTGTCGGGCCATGTCGCTGGACACATAAATCTCCCATCCCAGCTCTCCGACATAGGTGATCCGGTGCGCGCGCACCTGGGTCAGTCCGAATTCAATGGTCTTGAAAGTTCCGAACGGAAACGCCTCGGTCGACAGGTCGGCCGGCGTCAGGGTTTGCAGGAGTGCCCTGGAATTCGGTCCCATGACGGCCAGAACAGATTCGCCGGCCGTCACGTCGGTGGCGACGCAATGGGCGTCCTCGGAGATATTCTGTTTCAGCCAGGAGAAATCCCGCGCCGTCGTGCCGGCCGCGGTGATCACCATGAATTCGGTTTCCGATATTCTGGAAACCGTCAGGTCCGCTTCAATCCCGCCATTGCGGTTCAGCCATTGGGTGTAGACGAGCTTGCCGGCTTCCACATCGACATTGTTGCCCGACATCTTCTGCAGAACATCGCAGGCATCACGACCTTCGACGCGGAACTTGCCGAAAGTGGACATGTCGAACATGCCGACGGCTTCTCGCACCGCCCTGTGTTCGCCCGCGGAATAGTCGAACCAGTTCTGCCGCTTCCAGGTATAGGCATATTCCGGCGTCACGCCCTTGTCGCGATCCGCCTGCGGCACGAACCAGTTCGCCCGTTCCCACCCCGACAGTTCGCCGAAGCAGGCGCCATTCGCTTCCAGCCGTTCATGCAAAGGCGTGTGGCGCACATTACGCGCCGACGCAAACTGCCTGTAGGGAAAATGATCGGCGTACAGGAGCCCGAGCGTTTCCGTCACCCGTTCCTTGAGGTAGCGGCTGTTGCCCTGGAACGGCGCCATGCGCCTTATGTCCACATCCCAGAGATCGAAGGGCGGTTCACCCGCGTCAATCCATTCCGCAAGCGCCTTGCCCGCGCCACCGGCGGATTGGATGCCGACGGAGTTGAAACCGGCCGCGACATAGAAGTTGCGCAGTTCCGGCGCCTCGCCGAGCAGATACCGGTCATCGGGCGTGAAGCTCTCCGGACCGTTGAAAAATGTATGAATGCCCGCTTCGCCGAGCATCGGGATCCGGTTGACGGCCTGTTCCAGGATCGGCTCGAAATGGTCGAAATCCTCCGGCAGCTGGTCGAAACAGAAATCCTCTGCAATTCCGTCCATGCCCCAGGGCTTGGAGACCGGCTCGAAAGCGCCGACCAGCATCTTGCCCGCATCTTCCTTGTAGTAGACGCACTCGTCAGGCACCCGCAGCACCGGCAATTGGGTCAGACCCTTGATCGCTTCGGTGACGATGTAAAAGTGTTCGCAGGCATGTAGCGGTACATTCACGCCGGCCATCTGACCGACTTCGCGGCCCCACATGCCGGCGCAATTGATCACCACATCGGCATCGATCCGCCCTTCGCCACTTGAATCGGATTTCCAGGAAACGCCCGTAACTTTCCCGCCGGCCTTGTGAATTTCCGTAACCTTGACGCCTTCAATTGTTCTGGCGCCCATTTGGCGGGCGCCTTTTGCCAGCGCCAGCGCGATATTGGCCGGGTCTCCCTGCCCGTCTTTCGGCAGATAGACGGCTCCGACCACATCATCGACATTCAGATGCGGGTATTTGTCCTTCACATCCGAAGCGCTGATTTCCTCGATTTCGACACCGAACGAACGCGCCATGGATGCGCCCCGATAGATTTCCTCCTTGCGTTCCTCCGTCAGGGCGACCGTGATCGAACCGACACGTTTGAATCCGGTCGCGATGCCGGTTTCCGCCTCAAGGCCGTAATAGAGTTCCTGGCTGTACTTCGCCAGCTTGGTCATGTTCTGGGTCTGGCGCAATTGCGCGATCAGACCGGCCGCATGCCAAGTCGTACCGCAGGTAAATTGTTTGCGTTCCAAGAGCACGACATCGGTCCAGCCGATCTTTGCCAGGTGGTAGGCGACGGAACATCCGATGACACCACCACCGATAATCACCGCCCGCGCCTTTTGTGGAACGTCTTTCATTGTTCTTTCCCTTCATACTCAATGCGGCGATCATCCTTCCCGGCGTTGCGTGTTGCCGGGAAGAAAGGTCATGCCTGGGGTATTGCCCCGAAACGTTTCGCCTCGTCGTTTGCGTCAGGCCCGCAACCGTTCGTTGGCGGCATCATAGAGCGGCTCGTCCGCCTGGACTTTTGCCGGCCTCCTTTCGCCATAGATCTCGATTTCCAGTTCGGTTCCCGGGGCAACCAGGTCGGCGCGAATGGTCGCCAATGCAATCGATTTGCCGATCCGATGACCGTAACCGCCAGACGTGACCAGCCCGACCTTTTCATTTCCATGCCACACCGTTGCCAGGTAAGGCGCGTCAAGATCAGCGCTGTCGACGATCAGCGGCGCGAACCGTTCCTTCACGCCATTCTGCTTCTCGCTCAGGATCGCATCCCGGCCGATGAAGTCCGGCTTGTCCAGCTTCACAAACCGTTCCAGTCCACCGGCGAGCATCGTATAGTCGGTAGAAAGATCCTGTTTCCAGGACCGGTAGCATTTCTCCAACCGCATGGATTCCATGGCATACATGCCGAACGGCTTGAGGCCGTGTTCCTGACCGGCCGCCCACACGGCATCGAACACAGCGTCGATTTCGTCAGCCGCGGTGTGAAGTTCCCAGCCGAGTTCACCGACGTAGGAAACCCGGACGAGGCGCACGGATTTCCCGGCAATTTCCGCCATCTGATGTGTCAGCCACGGGTTCACGTCGTTGGACAGGTCGGCGTCGGTTACCGCGGACAGGACGGAGCGTGAGTTCGGCCCGGTCAGAACGAGGCAATCGATCTCGTCGGTCCGGTTGACGATCTGGATGTCCGAGCCTTCGGGCAGGTTCTTGGTGATCCATTCGAGATCGTGCCATTCGGCGCCGGCGGCCGTGATCAGCATGAACCGGTCATCTTCCAGCCGCATGATCGACATTTCGGTCAGGATCCGCCCCTTCGTGTCGGCGAAGTAAACCAGTCCGATCCGCCCGACCCTCGGAATCACGCCGGTCACGATCGTCCGCAGCCAGGCGACACAACCTTCTCCGGAGACTTCATACCGGCTGAAGCCCGGCAATGAGCAGAGGCCGGCCGCGTTCTGGACCGCAAGGCATTCCTCGCGAACCGTGTCGTGCCAGGGTCCGGCGCGCGCAAATGTTTCGCTGGCTTCAAGCGACGTGTCGTCTCCAGGCCGTGCGTACCATGTGGCGCGCTCCCACCCGGCGCGCGCGCCGAACTGAGCGCCGAGACCGGCGAGCCTGTCCTGGATCTTGGAAACCCGCTTGTTGCGCGCCTCCGGCCATTCGTAGTGAGGAAAGTGCATCGCATATTCATGCGAATAGATTTCAATCCCCTTCTTGTTTGCGTAATCCTGGTCGGCAAAGCTGGTAAACCGCCGTGGATCGACGCCCCACATATCCCATTCGGTTTCGCCCTCGACGACCCACTCGGCAAGGGTCTTGCCGGCGCCGCCGCCCTGGACGATGCCGAAAGTGAACACACAGGCTTCAAAAGCATTGGGAACGCCCGGCATCGGACCGATCAAAGGATTGCCGTCCGGCGTATAGGGGATTGGTCCATTGATGACCCGTGTAATGCCGGCCGTACCGAGGATCGGCACACGCGCGCAGGCGTCCTCAATATACCATTCAAGACGCTCCAGGTCGTCGGGATAGAGCTGGAACGAGAAATCTTCCGGCATGGGATCGTCCGACGACATCCAGTGCGCCTTGCAGTTCTTCTCGTACGGCCCGAGCAGCAAACCGTGTTTTTCCTGGCGCAGATAATAAGACGAATCCGGATCCCGCAGCAGCGGCAGCAAGTGTTCGCGCTGCTTCAGTTCCTCGATTTCCTCGGTGATCAGATATTGGTGAGCTAGCGTGACCATCGGAATTTCGCGACCGAACATACGGCCGACTTCCTGCGCCCGGTATCCCGCGGCATTGACCACATATTCGCAGCGGATTTCACCCTGCGCCGTCTCGACGACCCATTCACCGTTTTCGCGACGTACGCCGGAGACCGGACAGAAGCGGATAACCCGGGCACCGAGATCCCGGGCTCCCTTTGCAAAGGCCTGCGACAGTTGCGCCGGGTCCATGTCTCCGTCCAGCGGGTCCCAGCACCCGCCGAGAATGTCGTGCGTCTCGTAGAACGGATATTTGTCCTTCATTTCATCGGCGGTCATCATCTGCAGATCAGCGCCCTGATAGCGCGCCATCGAACAGACATGTTCGAATTCTCTCATACGCTCAATGGTGTGCGCGAGACGGATCGATCCGGTCACATGATAGTTCATGGGATAGTCGACTTCCTCGCCGAGCCGCGTATACAGGTCGTTCGAATAGGCCTGCATCTTCATGATCGACCAGGAACCGGAGAAGGTCGGACAATTGCCGGCAGCGTGCCAGGTCGAGCCGGAGGTCAGTTCGTTCTTTTCCAGCAGAACACAATCGGTCCACCCCATCTTTGCCAGATGGTAAAGGCTGGAACAGCCTACGGAACCGCCGCCGATAATCACTACGCGGGCGTGGGTTGGGAAGTCAGCCATACACTCTCTCCGTATCCTTTCGAACCGGTCCGCGCATCCGCGGGATCGATTCCGACTGTCGTATCGCTCTCCAATCTTCGTTCGGAGAGCCCAGATTTTCAGTTCCTGACGTGCCGGCCCTAATAGACCGGCGGCGCTATCGTCCAGATGATGACGCAGGGTTCATCGTTCGGATTGTGCCAGCGATAAGGTTCGTTGTGAAACCGGAAACTGTCGCCCTCGCCGATCACAAACGAACGGTCCGAGACGAACAGGGTCATGGATCCGGAAACGACGTAACCGGCTTCCTCGGTTTCCCGATGCAGGAACGTGGGCAGTTCCGCACCCGCGTCGAACACGCTGCGAAAGACTTCGAAGGCACCTCCGAGATCCGGTGACAGCAACTCCTCCTGCAATCCGTCAGACGCGTCGCCGAGTTGCCGGCGGGCATTGGCGCGCACGATGTAACCGCTTTCCGAGGGATCCCAGGGTTGATGACCGAAAAAGAATCCGAGCGGCACATCCAGAACGCTGGCCAGTTTGCGAAGATCCGAAATGGAGGGATCGGACAGTCCCCGCTCGATCTGGCTCAGAAAACCAACTGAACGCCCGATTTTGAGCGCGAGCTCATTCAAGCGAAAACCCTTGGATTTTCGGAGCGCACGAATATCCGCACCAAGCGAAGCGCCGGCAGACATCGCAAACTCGTCCTGTGTCAACGCCGATCCGCTCACAAATACATTTCCCAAAGCGTGAATTTTTTCGAAATTGACGGAGTTCTCATGAAATTTCAATGCGAAATTTCACCAAATCGATGATCTGTCGGAAATTTCGTTTATCCCGACGCATTTTCCACGCGTTCGACGGTCTTTCGGCCCAGACGATTTGTGAATTCGGCATGCGGTCGAATTGCGGAAGAACCGGGACGCGCCGCAAGTTGTGAACGGCAAATTGCACGACAGGTCGAAACAATCGTTACCACCTCCGCTCCACATGCCTATATAGTGTCGATGGGCAGCAGATCGTAACGACAGATCGATGCCGTTGCGAAAGGCCGGACGAATGAGACGGTCGGTCACCATCTACCGGACAATGGCGGGTCTTTATGGGTCGTGTGAGACTACCACGCGGATTTTCCAGACGCGGGAGGCAAGTAGCGTCCCTGGCGGCGATTCTGGCTGTTTTCGTGTCTGCGGAAACCGCCGCGCAGGGCGGACCTGCGCTTGTTGGCGTTGCCACGACCGAACAGATGCCATTCACCGAAACCGTTCCGATTTTGGGACGTATGGTGGCGCCGACACAGGCCGACATCGCCACGCGTGTCGCCGGCATTGTGGATGCCGTCTATGTATCGGTCGGCGATCGCCTGGCCATCGGCGATCCCGTTGCCAAGCTCAACAGCGAGTTTCTTGAGATCCAGCGCGACGCCGCCAAGGCGAGCCAGGCTCAGGCAATCGCCGCGATCAAGGTTGCAATCGCCAATCTGGAAATGGCGAAACAATCCTTTGCCCGCATGCAGAATCTGAAATCATCGGTCGCGTTCTCCCGCGCACGCTTCGAGGATCTCCAGCGCGAAGCGGAAGCGGCAAAGGGATCCCTTGCGGAAGCCGAAGCCCGCATGGCAAACGCCACCGCAGCGCTCGCCCAGGCCTCCTACAATATTCGCAATACCGAGATCCGGGCGGCTGTCGGCGGCGTTGTCATTGCCCGGCAAACCCAGCCGGGCGAGTATATGCAGGTCGGATCGACAATCGTCACCATCCTCGACGACACAAAGCTGGAGATCGAGACCGACATTCCGACCGAAATTGTCGGCTCGGTCACCCCCGGCCAGATCCTGGATGTGACACTGGACGACGGGTCCAAGCACAAAGCAACGGTTCGCGCGCTTATTCCAAGCGAGTCTCTTTCCACCCGCACCAGACCGGTGCGTCTGGCGCCTGATTTCGCTGAACTGGACAAGCCTCTCGCCGCTGGGCAGAGTGCGACAATCGATGTCCCCGTCGCGGCCGGACGATCCATTCTGACGGTTCCAAAGGATGCGCTCGTGCAGTCACGCGGCGGCTGGATCGTTTATGTCGCCGTCGATGGCAAGGCGCAACCGCACCCTATCGAGATCGGATCGGCGTTCGCGGACCGGTTCGAGGTTCTTTCCGGCCTTGAAGCCGGTATGATCGTCGTTGTTCGCGGCAACGAGCGACTGCGTCCAGGCCAGGACATTCGATTTGAAACGGCCGCGGGAGAAGACCAGAGCGCAGCTCCGGATACAGCCAGCAAGACCAGTGGCGTTCGAGCGCCCGGCAAAACCGGCGGATAGAGCCGCATGGATATCATCAGAATTGCGATCGAGCGGCCCATAGCGGTCATATCCGTCGTGATCATGGCCATCATGTTTGGCGCGGTGGCACTGACCGCGATCCCGATCCAGTTGATTCCCGACGTCCGCAAGCCCGTCATCTCGATTTCGACGCCCTGGCCCGGAGCAGCGCCCGCCGAGATCGAACGTGAGATCATCAATCCGCAGGAAGACGAGTTGAAAGGCATCGAAGGCCTGGAGACGATGATTTCCAGGTCCCAGACGGGACGCGGACGCATCACGCTCGAATTCGCTATCGGTACCAATATGGACCGTGCCCTGTTGCTGGTATCCAACCGGCTCGATCGTGTCGCCGCCTACCCCGACGAAGCCGATGAGCCAACCTTCGGAACGTCCGGGTCGGACGACAATCCGATTGCCTGGTTCATCATAAAGAGACTGCCGGAGAATACCCGGCCGATTGCCGAATATGGCGATTTTGCCGAAGATATTGTCAAGGAATGGCTTGAGCGCGTCGAAGGGGTGTCCGCGGTCAACGTGTATGGCGGCGCACGCCGGGAATTGCAGATCACAATCAGGCCCGAACGGCTTGCACGATACGGACTGACCATCCCGGATGTCGTCAACACATTGCGACGCGAGAGCATCTCGCTGTCCGCAGGCGACATTGAAGAAGGCAAGCGTCGATACGTCGTGCGCGCCGAAGGCGAATTGAACACGATCGACGCAATTGAAGAGGTTGTGCTCAGCAGCGCCGCCAACCAGGACAATGCCGGTTTCGGCCGGGTTCTGGTCAAGGATGTGGCGCAGGTCGGATTTGGATATTCCCGGCCAAGAGCCCGCATTCGCAACCTCGGCGAACCGGCAATCGCCGTCAACACGGTGCGCGAAACCGGCGCCAATGTCATAGAGACCATGGAGGGCATCAGACTTGCGGTCGCCGAACTGGAAGAAGCCCAGTTGGAACCGGCCGGTCTTTACATCACCCAAGTTTACGACGAAACCATCTATATCAACGGCGCAATCGAACTTGTGATCCAGAATATTTGGATCGGCGGGCTCTTGGCTGCGTTCATATTGATGCTGTTTCTGCGCTCTCCGCGCGCGACCCTGGTTGTCTCCCTGGCAATCCCGGTCTCCGTGGTTGCCTCTTTCGTGGCCATGGCCGCCCTCGGCAGAACCCTGAATGTTATCTCGCTTGCCGGCATTGCGTTTGCGGTCGGGATGGTCGTCGACGCGGCGATCGTTGTCCTTGAGAATATTTATCGGCTTCGCCAGGAGGGAAAGTCATCATCCGAAGCCGCCTACGAGGGCGCACGCCAGGTCTGGGGCGCAATCCTCGTTTCGGCTCTGACCACCGTGATGGTCTTCATTCCGGTCCTGATCATGGAACTGGAAGCGGGGCAATTGTTCAGGGACATTGCCGTTGCCATTTCTGTAGCCGTGATGCTCTCCCTCGTTGTCGCGGTCACTGTCATTCCCGCGCTGACAAACCGGCTATTTGGCGGAACCACGGCACTGCGTCCGGTCCGTCTGCCCGTCATCGACTGGTTTGCCAATGGCTTCAAACGGCTCATTGTCGGGTACGCGCGCACGGCAAATGCGAGCCCAATGTTCGGGTTGATCGTCGTTGTCGCGATCTCCTCCGGCGCAATCTGGGCTGCGCTCACCTACTTGCCGGAACAGGAATATCTTCCGGACGGCAATCGCAACCTGGTGTTCGGGGTGATCATTCCGCCGCCGGGATATAACCTGGAAACAACGACAAGAATTGCCGAACGGATCGAGTCGACCGCACGCCCCCTTTGGGAAAAGGACGTCAACGACCCCGACGGTCCTCCGGCAATCGACAGCTTTTTCTTCGTCGCGACGCCAGGCAATTCGTTTCTGGGAGCCTCCGCACAGGACGGCAGTCGCGTCGGCGAACTGATCCCGGCCCTGTCGAAACCGATATTCGCGGAACCCGGGACCTTCGGTTTCCTTTCGCGCCGCTCCCTTTTCGGTCGCGGAATTGGTGGCGGCAAGGTCATCGAACTGAACATTTCCGGTCCGGAACTCGAACCGATCCTCGGTGTGGCGCTTCGGGCCGCAGGCAAGGTTTCGCAGGTCATGCCCCGCTCGCAAGGACATCAGTTCAGGCCGCGTCCGGGTCTCGAATTGGGGGCGCCGGAAGTTCGCCTTGTACCGAACCGGATTCGCCTGGCCGATGCCGGTGTGGATGCCCGCGCCCTTGCGTCGAGCGTGGACGCTTACAATGACGGACTGCGCGTCGACGAAATCACCGTTGGGGGCCAACGTATCAACCTCATGCTGAAAGGCCCGACTGGGTCTACGGGAACACGCACCCAGGATATCGGCACTTATCCGGTGGTCACGGCCTCCGGCGGCATCCTGCCCGTATCCGCCCTCGCCGATGTGGTGATTACCGCCGGACCGACGGAAATCAGGCACAGGGAGCGTATCAGGACGGTTACACTGGAGGTTAAACCGTCCGACAGCCTGGCATTGGAAACGGCCATAAATCTGTTGAACGAGAAGGTCGTCGCCGAACTGACGCAGGAAGGCGTACCCGATGGAATCCGGTTTTCATTGTCCGGGACGGCAGACAAACTGACCCAGACGCAACAGGCGCTGCAGGTCAATCTCATGATCGCCCTTGTCATCGTCTATCTGGTGATGGCCATTCTGTTTGAAAGTTTCATATTGCCGTTTGTCATTCTGCTTTCGGTGCCGGTAGCGGCTGCCGGCGGCGTGGCCGGACTGGTTGCGATAAATATGTATCAGACGCAGCCGCTGGATATGCTGACAATGCTGGGCTTCGTCATTCTGGTCGGGATTGTTGTCAACAACGCGATCCTCATTGTTCACCAGACTTTGCTGCACCGTCGCGAGGACGGCCTGTCGGTGCAGGAGGCGATCGTCGAGGCGACCGGCAATCGGATTCGGCCGATCTTCATGTCAACGCTGACAAGCATATTCGGTATGTTGCCATTGGTCCTGTTTCCGGGCGCCGGTTCCGAGTTGTACAGAGGTCTCGGCTCAGTCGTTGTCGGCGGCCTGACGCTGTCGGCGCTTCTCACCTTGTTGATCGTCCCGCCGCTGCTGCGCCTTTGCATTTGGGAGCGCGCATCGATGTCCGGCAAGTCAAGGCAGTCCTCAGTGGCCACGGCGGGCGCGCCGAGCGCCGCCGAGTGACCAGATTTTCCGAAGTCGGAGTTCGTGACCCAAGACTACGAGAATGTCTGTCTGCATGCCGAATTATACGTAAATTCACTTAAACCAATTCGTAAACACTCCCTGTCACAATTGTAACAAATTGATCTTGGATTTCGCCGGAGATTGTCATGTTCGGATTAAGTCGCGATGCAAAAGCCAAATTGGCGGCGCTTGACAAATCACAGGCGACAATCGAATTCGCGGTTGACGGAACGATCCTGACGGCAAACGACAATTTTCTGAAAGTTCTTGGATACGATCTGTCGGAGATTGTTGGCCAACATCACAGCATGTTTGTGAAGGACGAAGAGCGCAACGATCCTTCCTACAAGGAGTTCTGGGCAAACCTGAAACGCGGCGAATTCCAGGCTGACGAGTTCTGCAGATTGGGCAAGCACGGAAAGGAGGTTTGGATTCAGGCTTCCTACAACCCACTCCTCGACACCGGGGGCCAAGCATACAAGATCATCAAATTCGCAACCGACATTACCGAAGAGAAGCTGAAAGCCGCCGACTCAGCCGGACAACTTTCCGCAATTGAAAAATCTCAAGCCGTTATCAGTTTCGATCTGGATGGAAACATCCTGGACGCCAACGAGAATTTCCTCGCTGCCGTCGGGTATCAATTGTCGGAAATCAAGGGCAACCATCACCGTATGTTTGTCGATCCGGAGGAAGCTAACACGCCACAATATGCTGAATTCTGGGCTTCTTTGGCACGTGGAGAATATCAAGCAGCCGAATATCGCCGTATCGGTAAAGGCGGCCGGGAGATTTGGATCCAAGCCTCCTACAATCCGATCATAAGCATGTGCGGCAAGCCATTCAAAATTGTGAAATTTGCCACTGACATTACCGAGGAAGTGAATGATCGATTGCGGCGCACCGCAAATCAGCAAAATATCGATAACGAGATCCAGGGCATTATGGGCGCAATTGCCCAAACCAACGACCAGGCAGTCGAAGCAACCAACGCATCTTCTCAGGCTTTGCAAAATGTCCAAGCGGTCGCGTCGGGAACCGAGGAACTCGCCTCTTCGGTGGCAGAGATAAGTCAACAGGTCTCGTCGGCCTTGGAGATTTCGGTTGAGGCCGTCACACAGGCCAACCATACCAACTCAATCGTATCGGGCCTTGCTGAAGCCGGACAGAAGATCGGCGAGGTGATCGAACTGATAAATTCGATTGCGGAGCAGACCAACCTGCTGGCGCTTAATGCGACAATCGAGGCGGCCCGCGCCGGTGAGGCTGGCAAGGGCTTCGCGGTCGTCGCAGCCGAGGTCAAGAATCTCGCGACACAGACCTCCAAAGCCACTGATGAAATCGGGTCTCACATTTCAGGTGTACAGAATTCAACAACCCAAGCCGTCAACGCTCTTGAAGTGATCACATCCACGATCTCGAAAATCAACGAGATCTCGAGCGCGATTGCCACAGCAGTGGAGGAACAATCTGCGGTGACCAATGAGATCTCGTCCAACATGCAGATGGCAGCCAGTGGCGTCGATACCATCAACGCCAGCATGACGGAAATCGCATCGTCCGCCCAACTGGCGAACGAAGCAACGCAGAAAGTATCGGAATCGTCGAGGGCGATGATCTAGTGGTCCGAAGCAAACGGTTCGAACCCCTGATTTGGCTGCGTCACTGATTCATGACCTTGTCGACTTATCAGCACATGACACGACAGGATTTGAACCAAACTGTTTGAGACGAATTTCGCCACCTATTTCAGACGTTTGAAACCCACCGGCCTCATCCTGAGAGCCTGTGAGTAAATTGGATATTGTCAGGTTTTGTTAGTCGGATTTCGCTTTCCGAGCCAGGATGCGGTCTGTGTTTCCAGGATCGGATCAGGTTTCGGAGTTTTTTCGAGCGTCCCTGCTCTTTGCTGTTTCAGGTTGTTTGAGGACGGATTAGCGATTTTGGCGCGTTTGGGGTGGCAAACCTGTCCCCTCAAGTTGCCATCAATTCAAGGCGGCGGCCTTGCAGGATGTTGTTGGCCAGTGCGAAGAGATACGCAATGCAACTGGCCTTTCTTGATCCCCTTACGAGGAACTGGTGGATGTTCCATTGTCGGGCCCGGGCATTGACACATTCGACTTCGACACGTTGGCGATAGATGGTCTTGCCGGCCTCGCTTGCCATGCGCTCGCGCCAGGCGGCGACGCCCGCAGCATCGGCCTTTCTCGGTGCGAAGGGATCGCTGCCGTGTTTGTTGTTGGCAGGAGGTGCATAGATTTCCGTACCCCCGTTTCGCGGATCGAACGCCCAGTCCAGATCGCCGTTCTTGGTAAAGCCTCCATCGGCCAGGTAGCGCCGCGGTTTCTTGCCATAACGCCCGTGGATTTGCTCCAGCATCGGCCGGATCAAACCGCGGTCGGAACCCGTTGTGTCGATATCGACGCCAACGATAATCTGGTGATCGGCAACACAGCACAATTGTACATTATACGCCGGCCGGTAGCCGCCATCGGCCATCTTCATCACCCGCGCCTGAGGGTCGGTCGTGGACGAGCGTGGCGCTTTTTGCTTGCCGGTATCCTTCTTATGCGTCTTTTCGCGCTGTTCACGCTGTTTCTCCAACTCCGCCATCCGCTCAAGCGCCTGTTGCGCGCGGGCCTGCTTTTCCCGAGCCGCTCGTTTCTTCGCCGCAACGATCCGCTTGTTGCTGGCATCGGCATCGTCAGTCAGTTCCTTGTCCAGAAGCTCAACAAGCGCTTTGGCCTCCGCCAGCTTTTGCTCCAGCTTGCCGCGGCGCCGGAACGAACCGGATCCGGCCGCCGCGCGAACCCGCAGACCATCCTGCGCAAGCTGGTCCAGATCAATCAGCCCCGCAGACAGCAGGGCGGCCACGTTGTCAGTCAAAAGCCGGGACCAGAGTTCCGGATGCGCCGTGCGAAAGTCCGAAAGACCATGATAATTGACGCTGACCCCTCCACAAAGCCAGCGATACGCGTCATGACTGCTGCAAAGCTTGGCAAGAGCCCGCGCGCTTCCAACCCCCTGGCTCGTGGCAAAAAGCCACAAGGCAAGCAGCAATCGCGGATCCGTTGCCGGATGGCCCCGACTTCCTTCGCGTGATTTGATAAGACCGTACAGAAAAGAAAGATCGAGCCCTTCAACGTAAGCCCAGAAAATCCGAGCCGGATGATCATCGGGAAGCAAGCTGTCAAGGTCGAAAGACCGTAACTCGATCTGGTCTCTTACCGGAGCCCGCAAACGAGGCCGCCCCTTTCCCGTCCGCTGCGGGCCCAGGACTTCAGGCAAATTGCCGAAAAGATCATCATCTTCCATCACAAACCTCGAGCCAAATCAGGGACCCATCGAATCATGCAAACACGACGGACGCAATCAGTTCGAAAACAAGCACAATAGATTCACAGGCTCTGAGGTGCTGAGGCGCGGAGCGAAGTGGAGCCTCGAAGGACGCTCCGAGGCTCCACTTCGCTCCGCACCTCAGGACGAGGTTGACGAATATGAATATCGTTGGGTCGTAGGATCTTTTCGGCAGCTTACGCGCAATTAAGACGGTTGGTGAAACTGTTTTATGACGCAGTCAAACTAACGCATGTCGCGCTTGATCTGCTCGAGATAAAACGCGACATGCGCAACAAAAGGTCTGCAGCTCGTGGCATGGATCCTATTTCACGCGACATGCTGTAGCGTTTCTATACCAACGGCGAAAAACACTTGAGCGAGCTACGCTGGATTATCTGGGCGTATGACAGGGCTTCACATGTTTCGGCCAATCCACGAGGATCTGTCGACACTTCTTTTCTGTTCACACGACCTCGTCCGAACAGACGTGCTTGAAGTCGGGATGCCGGGGAAGCGGGCTCTGCAGCCAAAACGGCTCCGAATTCGATCGTTGCGCGCCCCCTCCCCGTCACGCCCACAGTTTCCTAAATTGCGCGCACCTGATCCAGGAACGCCGTCATGCGTCGGGTGAGGTCGCTGGCCTGTTGCGAAAGCTCACCGGAGGCCTGCTGCACGGCTATGACCGTGTTGCCTGATTCAGCGGACGATTCCGAAACGCCTTCGATATTCTGTGCGACCTGATCGGTCGCCGCCGACTGTTCTTCGACGGCGGAGGCGACGGTGGCGGAAATCTGGGCCATTTCCTCGATGATTTTGTTGATCGATTCGATGCCCTCGACAGACGTTTCCGTCGCGGATTGGATCTCTCCGATCTGTTGTGCAATCTCATCGGTCGCCTTGGCCGTCTGATTGGCGAGTTCCTTGACTTCCGAGGCGACAACGCTGAAGCCCTTTCCGGCGTCACCGGCGCGGGCCGCCTCAATGGTTGCGTTGAGCGCCAGAAGGTTGGTCTGTTCCGCAATGTCCTGAATGATTTTCACCACATTGCCGATCTTCTGTGCCGCATCCGACAATCCCTGAATCAACTCGCCTGATCTCTGCGCTTCCTCAAGCGCATTTTGAGCAAAATTGTTCGATTGACTGACCTGTTGCGAAATTTCAGCAATTGAGCTCTTCAGTTCTCCGGATGCCGTCGCGACCGTCGATGCCTGCGCGTTGGTCTCTTCCGTCGTTGCCGCCATCGACCCGGCGCTTGCTTCCAGTTCGGTTGCCGCTGCGGACACCGCTTCCACGACAGATCCGACATTCGTCTCGAAATCGTCGGCAAGCGCAACCCGGTCCGATATGACCATCCAGTTCAACATCGGGCCGATATATTCGCCCTTGGTTCCCATAATGGCATTGACCCGCAAATCGAGTGTTTCGTCTCCCAGCTTGATTTTCGTGTGGTAGGGCAGATTTGCCGGATCACTCAGAATTCTGCGCTGATGTTCCGGATTCTTGTGAAAAACGTCGACGCTGCTGCCGAGAATTTCATCCACGGGGATCTTCAACAAATGCTGAAGCGGACGGAGCGTCTCGACGCTTGTCTTGTTGATGTAGGTGATATCGAACGTTTTCGGGTCCAGCATCATTACGTTGATCGGCATGTCGTCGAGCATTTTCATCAGCTTTGCGGTTTCCCGCTCGACGCGCACCTTTTCGGTGACGATCTGCCAGGTCAGCATCGGGCCGATATATTTGTTGCCGTCGTAGAGAGGACTTACGAGCAGATCCAGTGACTGACCGCCAATCTCGATAATAGTCTGGTGCGGAAGATTTTTCGGATCGGCCAGCATTTTGCGCTGATGTTCGGGATGCTTGTGGAAAATATCGATACACTGGCCAACAATCTCGTCTGCCTTGCAAGGAAGAACATCCTCGATCTGCCGCAAACCTTCTATGGTCGCTTCATTCACATAGGTGATTTTGAAGTCCCTGATATCGCAGGTCATAACCGCAACAGGCATTTTGTTGACCATGTTTGTCATGGCCTTGGCGCTCAATTTCCCCTTGAACATGTCCAGCACTCTTACATCTCCATCAGTTAGTTCGGGTTGACCAGTCTGGACAACCAACCCGGTTGCCAAGCCATTCAGAGATCCCCACGAACAATCTCCCGAACAGACCAAGACTTCGAGAAGTCCTTAATGGACAAATGAATACTTGTCTGATCTCTCAACACACCAATCAACACCGTAAGTATCAATACGTACAGCGTCGATTTTCACTGTCGCCGATTAGTTTCTGTTTGTAAAAAATAGTATCGGTCGGTTAACGAAACACTAAATCGTCAATAAGATTTACCTGAGAGTTTTAATTGTAATTTTCGCCAATGTACTTACAAGTAAAACAGCAATAGCTGGGCTTGAAAATTTGGATAATTTCCACTATGCGGCATTCAAAAATCCCTTCTAGACTGACGTATGCATTAAATCCCGATATTTTAGATATGTCACAGGCGCACTACCTTAAGTTCATAAAGAATCATCGATACAAATCGTCCTGATTTACCCAGGAGGCGCTCCCGTCGCGAAATGTGCCTGGACGCGTTGTCTGGAACGCCAGAACAGAACAGGCGATTGGGCGATACCGCCCAGCCAGAAAGCCCAATTTGCACGGCGCGGATTGTATCGCGCCTCAACATGAAGAATGATAAAGACGATACGCGGCACGAACAATGATTTTCAGGGAAATGTCTCTCACCAACACCATCAACCAGCTGCCGGTTAACGGGTCGAAAGCGGATGATTTATTCCCGCTTGCGCTCACGAACCTGACCTATTTCGGACCCGACAAACAAGTGCTTCTGGACAGCACGCTTGTCCTGAGCGCGACCGGAGTAACCATTATTCTCGGTCCGAACGGCGCTGGAAAATCTCTCCTGCTGCGATGCCTGCATGGGCTCTTACGGCCGGCCTCCGGCAGGATTCGCTGGAATGGACACAAACCGGATGACGCAATTCACGCTCGTCAGGCCATGGTTTTTCAAAAACCGGTTCTGTTGCGACGCTCGGTGGCGGGAAACATGGATTTTGCCATGAATGCCCACGGCCCAAAGGACCCGGCGTTTCGAGATGAATTGCTTTCAGCCGTCGACCTTCTCAGGCACAAAGGCCAGCCGGCGCGTCTGCTCTCGGGTGGAGAGCAACAAAGACTGGCGCTCGCCCGCGCCCTGGCGACCCGCCCCGACATTTTGTTCCTCGACGAACCAACGGCCAATCTTGACCCCGCATCGACGCTTGTAATTGAAAACCTGATCCGCCGGGAGGTCGCGGCCGGCACAAAGATCATATTTGTCACCCACGACATCGGGCAGGCGAAACGCCTGGCTGACGACATCGTATTTCTGCATCGCGGTCATGTTTTGGAGCAATCCTCCGCAGCGCCCTTTTTCGAGCAGCCGCAAACGGAAGAGGCCGCCAACTACCTTGGCGGCCAAATCATCTTGTAGGGTCCGGTTCACGGTGCCCCTGGAGGGCAAAAATCAGGCGGCGCGCAGGGAAAGCGCGCGCGCTTCGGCCCGGTCTGCATTGCTTCTGTCGCCGAGCCCCTGAAATGCCCGTTTGACATAGGTCCAGTTTTGCACGCTTGTCGGCTTCAGGGCGCAGCGTTCGTTGGCCAGGCCAAGCGCCAGATCGAATCGACGCGCCCGCAACGCCGCTTCCAGCAGCGTCCAACCGATGATATCGCGTTGGGCGAAACTGCCTCCAAGCCGGTGGGTCATGTAGCGAACCGGTAACAATTGATCGACACAGGCGCCGTATCGCCCGTTGTGAAAGTGCTGCATTGCCAGGCAGAACGGCATGCCGATTTCCCGGCTCATGGCGACATTGGCGTCAGAAGCGGATTCCAGATAGCGTTCGTTCGCGGTCAGGAGCTTGTCCTGCGCATCCTGCCGATTGTCGGACACGAATGTCATCATGGCATGAACGTCATTGAAGGCATAAAGCGTATCCTGGGCCGATGGCTCCCACTTGTCGGCAAGGATCGACCAACGTTCGGCAGTGTCGATATCGAGCAGTTTCAGCCGCCATAGCAAGGCTGCCGCATCCAGTTCCTCGTATTTGTTGCCGTGCGCATCGTTATCGCAAAGGTGACTGTCATAAATCTTCAGAACTTCATCGACATCACCGATATCGAGATGGAAAAGCGACGTATGCCACCACAAATGGTTGGCGAAGTTCGATGTGCCCCACCGGTCGACATAATCGCCCATGAACCGGATACCGCCGGCCTGTCGGCCTTGCATCTCCATGACGTGGCTGACCGCATGGACCGCATAGGGGTTGTCCGGCCGGATCGCCAGTGACCTCCGCCCCATTTCTTCGGCCAGATGGTAGTCGCGATTTTCTTCCAGTCCGAAAGAATAAAATCCGAGAACAAATTCGTACCCCGGGACACTTTCATCCCACAGATTGAACACCCGCGCGACCACGTCGCGCTGTCCGACAACGTCGCCAAGCAGAACGTCGGTCAGATGGACCATTTGCAGGGCCAGAAGGTCCTTGGGGTAGTGGAAAAGAACGGCTTCCCATTTTTGTACCGCGCCAAAAAAATCGCCATGCATCCAGGCCTGCAAGGCTTCAAGATGGCCCCGTTCACGGTCGTTGCCGCTGTCGATCAGAGCTTCTGCCCTGGCCACCGCATCGACCATGTCCTGGTAAATCCGGGTTTCCATTGCCTGCGTCAGCCACGCCGCCTTGAAAATGTGGGCCATCACGAAATTCGGATGCTCTTCAAGGATCGTATTTGTCAGCGCAATGGCGTCGCCACGAAAAGCCAGCGCGCATTCATGCGCCGCTTCCAATGCTTCAATCGCCGCATTGTTGGCGTAGGACACCGGCACACCACGACAGTCGGTCGCATTCGTTTTCAGGCCGGTGTGGGTTGTCGTTGGCATTTCCACCACTCCTTGTCATCTCCGTTATGCAAAACTAGTGCAGAATCGCATCGATTTGAACCATCGACAATGTTTGCTTTTCTGACAATATCGCGAGTTTTCGTGAAAATAGGATCGTTGGGCGCACAGGCAGTTGACGGTCAAGCGGCGATGTCCGACGGAAATATCGTCCTGGCATCCCCCGTGCGCCATTGTTGATATTTGACCATAATCGCGGCAAACCGCTTCGAGGCAAGAAAGCCCTGAAGCCAGGCGTGCAGGCCGGGCCAGGGTTGGGCATCGAACCAGGTCCGGTCGACGAACGCGAACTGCCGGACGAACGGCAATATCGCAAAGTCGGCATATTTCGGTTGTCGCCCGAAAAGCCAGGGGGAGGCTTGGAGGCGGGCGTCCAGGCCAGCCAGAAAATCGCATGCCCCGTTGCGCTCCCGCAGGCTGTCGACACCCTCATATCGATTGGAATATTTGTACCGGTCGAGCCGATCCTTGAACGAACCGTCACTCAAGGCCACCAGATCGCGCATGGCACCGGCGTCCTCGGCCTGGGGCAACAGATTTTCAGGATCGTGGGCCTCAAGGGCCCAAAACATGATGTCCAGACTTTCCTCAAGAACGGTGCCGTCCTCAAGCACCAGGACCGGCACCGTCGCCTTCGCCGACGCTGCGACAAATTCCGGCGCCTTGTCACGAAGGACAATCTCGCGCAATTCGCAAGTGCACTCGCTTGACATGAGCGCGAGACGCGACCGCATCGCATAGGGGCAACGGCGAAAGGAATAGAGGATCGGCAGGATTTTCGAAGACATTGACAAAGACCCACTTCTGCAGCGCGCGCCATTTCATAACGGTTCAAGGCGTGTTGACCAGCGATTTTGTAGACGGAGCGAAAGTCGGCTACACCTCGTTTCCGCTCCTGTCGAGACTCGAATCTTGCTGAACCACACCCTGACAAAACCAGAAACGCATCCTGCCATTGCCGCCAGCATGATCGTGCTCTCCACCTCCATGTTGGGGTCGCTCTATTTTGACCACCCATGGCTCATGCCGCTCGCATGCGCAGCCTTCCTTTGTTTCATCCTCGTCAGTACCCGTTTCCACGGCCGGCGCGAGAGGTTCCTGATCGCTGTCTCCATCGCACTGACCGTGACGGTCTGGTTCAGATCCCCCGATGCACAGCACCTGCTGCAATCCGCGTTGGAACGGGGCGTATTTCTCGCTGCATTCATGATCCTCCTGGCGCTCCTGCGCGAAGGCGCGGTCACCTCGCCCGCCGTCCTGGAAGTCGGGACCTATCTGACACGCCAGCCGCCGAGCCGGCGTTATCTGTCGATTCACCTCGGCGGGCATCTGCTTGCGATCATCCTGAACTTCGGTGCCCTCAATCTGCTTGGGCCCCTGATCATGCGCGGGATCGACTCCAGCACGACGGATGAGCGTGTGGCCGAAATTCGCAAGGAACGCCAGATTTCAGCTCTTTTGCGCGGATTTGCATGGATGGTTGCCTGGTCTCCGACCGCGATCACCCAGGCGCTGGTTTTTGCAATCGTGCCCGGGGTCGAGCCTGTGCGTATGCTGACGATTGGCCTGGTGCTTGTGCTTCTGACAAGCCTCGCCGGCTGGGGTTTCGACTGGCTCACCGGATTGAAGGCGCGGCGGGTGATACCGGCTTCCGCCCGCCCGCAATTCGACGGGAGCGACCCGTTTCCGCGCATGTCGTTCCTGAACTTTCTGGCAATCTGCTTCTTTCTGGCCGGCGCGACCGTGGCGGTTATCCTCCTGTTCGAAGTCACAACGGTGCCGGCCCTGATGCTGGTTGCGCCGATTGTCACCGGATTCTGGATCATCAGACAAAACCTCCAGCAACGGGACTGGCCGCGCCGGGTTGTGTCGCGCGTCAAGACCATCGCCACCGGTTCCATGCCGCTTGGCAGTCCGGAAGCGGTCACCCTGGCATGTGCCGGCTATTGCGGAATTTGCGCGGCCGGTCTGGTCGATGCGACATGGTTTGCCGAACAGTTTTCCCTGGCCCAATGGAACGATCTAGCAATTTATGCAGCGGCGATGCTGCTTCCCGCTATCCTGTCCAACGTTGGCCTGCCGCCGCTGATGGTCATAACGTTCATCGGCACTCTGCTCTCCGGCCTGCCCGGACTGGACTATGATCCAACATTACTGGCGATGGCGTTCTGCGTCGGCTGGGCCCTCAATCTCACCGGATCGCCGTTTGGTGTCAGTGCCGTCATCATGGCGCGCATCACCAATGTTCCCACGCGCGATCTGGCCTGGCGCTGGAACGGTTTGTACTCCCTTGCCACATTCGCCATCTCATCGGTCGTCCTGATCGCCTTCGCGAGGATTTGACTTCTGTCCACAGGCCCTGGTCGGACGGATTGATCTGCTTTGACTGCCAATGTGCGATCGGCAGGCGGAGCGCAAATTTCAGGGGATGCTCCGCCTGGCCCAGACCAACAGAACGGAGGCAGCGAGTATTCCGATTGCACCGGGCCAGCCAAGTGCGATGCCAAATCCGGCAAGGTCCGCCAGCCATCCCAGCAAAATCGCGCCGACTGCCGCACCACCGATCCCCAGAACGGTCCATAAACTCATCACGCGTCCGCGATAGGTATCGGTCAGGGACAATTGCACTGTGGACTGCAATCCAATGCCGACAGTCGCGCCGCAAAATCCGATACCGACCACCGCCGCAAGCGCAACGGCCCAGTTTTGCGTGAGACCAAGCAATATGCACAAGCCGAAACCGGCAAACACGGAAATCACCGAAATCAGCGGGAGCCGGCCGACGACCTGGCGGTTGCGAACCGCCATGAATGTCGATGCTATCAGCGCACCGGCGCCACCGGCAGCCGCGATCTGACCCAATCCCGACGCTCCCCTCTCGAACGCACCGTCTGCAATCGCCGGCAATATCTCGAGCGCCCCGCGACCGACGATCGAAAACAACCCGGTCATCAGCATCGCCACCCGGATCACGGGATGCCGGACGGCCACAAGGGCGCCGTCCCTCAACTGGCGCAGGAACGGCTCCCGTGTTCCAGCCTCCTGATCGCGTTCGCGCAGCCTGATCCGGGTGAGTGCTCCCAAAAACGGCAGGAAACATGCAACCGTAATCGCCATAGCCGCAGTCGCCCCGTAACCCGCAATGATAACACCGCCGATGGCTGGCCCGATCAGGCGCGCAAAGTTGAAGTTGACCGATGTGATTGCGACAGCATTGGCAAGCGCATCACGGGAAACAAGACGCGGAGCCATGGTCATGCGCAATGGGTGGTGGGCGCTGGTGACAGTGCCGATTGCGAGGCAAAGGAAGGCAAGGCTCCAGATCGACGTCAAACCGAACAGCTGCAACAGCAACGCCGCCAGACTTAACCCCGCCTGCAGGGATTGGGTGCAAAGGGCGGCAATACGAACATCAACCCGGTCCGCAAGGACGCCAAACAGCGGGCCGGACAGAATCGTCGGCGCAAACAGGAGGAACGACAGCCCGCCGACCCAGGAGGCCGAACCGGTCAGATCCCATCCGAGCCAGCCGAACACGATGCGCTGAATCCACAAACCCTGCAGCGAGAAGAAAGTTCCCGCGACATAGATTCGAAAATGAGGCGATTGAAGTGCGGGTAGCCGCATGGACGGTGGGAAATCCGGTTGAACGAACACAGGGACCACCAGAAAGACGCTGATGGAATGACGAGAAAAGAAGCCTGGGGCAACGCTTCAGGCCTGTCAGTTTTCAGTATAGGTCGGTTCGGGGAACTGCGTAAGGTGATGCCACACGATCTTTGCAGACGGGACGGTCCTGGAAATCCAACATCGACGGACGCCGGTTCAACCCGACCCTCCGCGCAGCCCCGGCAATCCGATTCCGGTTGCATCGAATCCGCCGTCGACGCCCAGGATCTGGCCATTGATGTAACTGGCCGCATCCGAGCACAAAAACCAGATTGCGTCGGCAATCTCCTCTTCCAAGCCATAACGTGCAAGGGGAATGGCGTCGTGGTACCCGGCCCGGATTTCAGGACTGTGCACCGCCTTGGCCATCGCCGTGTCGACCGGTCCCGGCGCGACCGCATTGACGCGGATGCCGACACTGCCAAGCTCCGCCGCCTGTTGCTTGGTGAGATGCATGAGGCCGGCCTTGCTGGTTCCGTAGGCGACCCGCAGGGTGCTTGCGCGCTGGCCGGAGATCGACGCGATGTTGACAATGCTGCCGCCACGTTCGCCGTCAAGCATGATTCGGGCAGCGGCCTGCGCGCAATGAAATGGGCCTCCCAGGTTGACCGCAAGGACGCGGTCCCAATCCTGTGCGCTGGTTTCCAGTATAGGTTTGAAGACTGCAATCCCCGCATTGTTGACCAGTGCATCGAGGTGGCCAAATGCGCTCTCGACCTCGGCAAAGGCCGAATTCACGGCTATCGGATCGGCAACATCGCAACACAGCGCCAGGACGCCTTCCGTCGGTTGCAGCATCGCCGCCGCATCCGTCAGGGTCGCGCCATCGATGTCGATCATGGCGACCCGCCAACCCTCATTGAGGAATTTCCGTGTCGCCGCCAGACCGATCCCGCGCGCGGCACCTGTTATGACGGCAGTCTTTTGAGATGGAATTGTCATTTGGACCCGGATTTGTTGCCGCGCAACCATTTCCCGATCAGCATCGCGGGTCAAGATCCAAGCCCGGCATGTTCACACCGGTCACAGCATCAGTTTGAAGCCTTCATGGGTCGCGCTAAAACCCAGGCGCTCGTAGAACCTCAATGTATCGACACGTTGTTTGTTCATGGTCAGTTGCACCATGCAGCAGTCCGCAGCCCGCGCTTCCGCAATGCCGAATTCAATCATTTTCTTCCCGGCGCCCTGCCCCCTCAGCGATTCATCTATGCGAACCGCTTCTATCTGGGCACGTTTGCCGCCCGTAAAAGACAGGCCGGGAATCATGGTCAACTGAAATGTCCCCACCACTTCGTCATCGCGACAGGCGACGAAAAGCCTGTTTTCCGGACTGGCCTCGATCGCCTGAAAGGCCGATCGATAGGCCTCGGAGATGCCGGTCTCGTCTGCGACTTCGCGCGTATTGCCGAGAAAATCATCCGACAGAAGCGCGATGATGCGGGCAAGATCGGTCTCGACTGCGTCGCGAATGACAAGTTCGACCGGCTCGGTCATGGCGCTCTATTGCCTTATCCCATGGAAATTGACGCTATTGTAGGACGATCCGCCCAAGGACTGAATAGCCGCGATAGAGGGGCTGGTATGCAAGAATGCCGCCGCGCGCTTCTGCAGTGGCGCGGAGAACTCCGTACAAGGACTTGCGCGGCGTGACATGGAACCATGTCAGCCAGGTCCGCAGCAGACTGCGAAACGGTTTCGGCAAATCGCACTGGTCGCCAAAATCGACGACATGCAAGTGCCCGCCCGGCACAAGATGGTTCATCGCGTTGGCGATCGAAATCTCCCACGCCGGAATCATCGACAGCGAAAAGGAAAAGAACACACGGTCGTAGGTGGCGGCGCCAAAAAGCACAGAACCGGAAAAATCGGCCGCATCGGCCTGTGCCACAGCAATCCGATGCCCAAGTCCGGCGCCGGCGATCGTGCGGCGGGCCGTCTTCAACATCGCTGTGGAGATGTCCACACCATGGAACTGCGTGTCGGGATAGGTCCTTGCGGCGGCAACAAGATTGCGCCCGGTGCCGCAGCCGATTTCCAGTACCCGCCCCCCGGACGGCGGCTCCAGATCCCGGATCAGCCGGTCGCGACCAAGCAGGTAATATCTGCGGGTTGCATCGTAGAAATGCCGCTGCGCCCCATAGATTTTGTCCATCAGGTCGCGTGTGGCAATCGTATCGTGCGACAGGTTCATCTGCGATCACCGCGCCTGCGACGATACAGGTGAAATCCTCCGTAAATCGACGACCTGTCTCGCTCAGAACAGGATTTTGAACCGGCAGAATCGTATTCCCACTGCGACAGATATTCGTCGCGGACGCGCCCCGGCAGAATTGTGGGAACGCCCGCGGTCCTGAAGATCACCCGCGCACCCGGCGCGGCGGTGCGGGTTATCTCGGCCCAAAGCGCATTCAATTGCACATCTGTCATCCAGTCCTGCGCGTCGAGCAGAATGTAGGCGTCGAGGCTTGCGTCCGCTTCCAGACCGAGGTGATCGGTAAACGACCGATTGTGCACACGCACCCGGTCCGCCCGGTGTCGGATCTCGGAAAAATGCTTGCGTTTCAGGTACGCAGGCAAAGGGCCGGCTCCGTCACTGGCATAGGCGCGTCCGAAGGCCTGCCAGGCGAAATAATTCTCCGACATGGAAAAATCGCAGGCAAGCCGTTCAAGACGCTGCCGCAGCACCGACGCCATATGTCCGTCGACAGATGCGCCCGCCAAAGCCTCATATTGCGCGGGCGGAATACCCAGACCGTAAAGCGACAGTTTTTTGGACGTCGCCCAGCGGACGAACCATTTGTCAAAAAGCGGAGCGACCCGCTTGTCGAAATAGGCGCGCTGATCGGCAAGGGTTTTCTTGGCGGTCAGTTCCTTCAGATCAATGCCGTAGAACCGCGCCGCCAGATGACCGATACCAATAAAATAACCAAGCAGTCCATGCCGGTAGATGTCGCGGGCAAACAAACTGATCCGGCGCCGGCCGGTCCAGTCCCGACCTTCCCAATAGGAGCGTGTGTCGACATCAATCGCTTCTCGCAGAAACCGTTGATAAGTGGTCACGTTTGCGGCCTGATCCGCTCCGCCGAAAAACCGGAAAAACACGTCATAGGTCGGCAGGTTTTTGATGGCTGCCAGCTTCAGGCGGGTCAGCGACACGTGCGCCTGATTGAGATCGACGGCGATAATCTGTGCCGGGTCGGCGGTGAGATAACTCATCACGTTGCAGCCGCCGGAGGCAATGGTGATCACCCGGTCGTTCGGACCGAGCACCAGCGCCTCCATGTCGACTTCCGGGTCTTCCCAGATTTGCGGATAAACCAGTCCCCTGAACAGGAACGTGAAGGTCCGTTCCAGAAAACCATCATAGGAACGCGAACATGAACGGTGTACGGCGGTTTTCAGATGAAGCGCACGATCCGGAGAAAATGAGCCTGTCATGACGATTCGCATGGTTTGATGAACACAAACCAGCGTTAGTCCGCCCGCATGACAGGCCCGTGACGTCTGTTACCCAGGCCGAGAAACAGCCCCGTCGGACAGGTTTCAATCAGTCGTCGAGGCCGAGCTTGGTCTTCAGCAACTCATTGACAGCCTGCGGATTGGCCTTGCCTCCTGTTGCCTTCATGACCTGCCCGACAAACCAACCGGCCATTTTCGGTTTGTCCCTGACTTCGTCGACCTTGTCGGGATTTGCGGCGATAACGTCATCCACCGCCTTTTCTATGGCGCCGAGATCAGTGACCTGTTTCAGGCCCCTGTTTTCGACGATCTCCCGCGGGTCCCCGCCTTCGGCCAGAACGATCTCGAACACCTCCTTGGCGATCTTGCCTGAAATCGTCTTGTCGGAAATCATGTCAATCAGGCCGCCAAGCTGATCTGCCGAAACCGGGCTGTCGTCGATACTCTTTCCAGCCCTGTTCAAGGCCCCCAGTAGCTCGTTGACCATCCAGTTCGCGACGGTTTTTCCATCCCTGCCCCGAACCACCTCTTCGAAATAGTCGGCAATCGCAATTTCGCTGACGAGAATCCCCGCATCGGCAAGCTTGAGACCGAATTGTTCAATCAGCCGGTTGCGTTTTTCATCCGGCAGTTCCGGAAGGTCTTCGGCAATTTCATCGACATAGGCCTGGCTGAATTCAAGTGGCAGCAGGTCCGGGTCGGGGAAATAACGATAATCGTGCGCCTCTTCCTTGGAGCGCATGGACCTGGTTTCGCCGTTCTTCGGATCGAAGAGCCTTGTTTCCTGGTCGATCGAACCGCCGTCTTCAAGAATGCCGATCTGCCGGCGCGCCTCGAACTCTATCGCCTGACCGGCAAATCGCATGGAGTTGACATTCTTGATCTCGCAGCGGGTTCCGAAATCTCCACCGGGGCTGCGAACGGACACATTGACATCAGCCCGCATCGAACCCTGTTCCATGTTGCCGTCGCAGGTGCCGAGATATCTGAGAATCGAGCGCAGTTTGGTCAAATAGGCCTTCGCTTCGTCGGAGCTGCGAATGTCGGGCTTTGACACGATTTCCATCAGTGCCACGCCTGACCGGTTCAGATCGACAAAACTCATGCTCGGATGCTGGTCGTGCAGTGACTTGCCCGCATCCTGTTCCAGATGCAAACGCTCAATGCCGATCTCAACCGCTTCGCCATCGTCCATGTCCAGATGAACGACGCCCTCGCCGACGATCGGGTTCTTGAACTGGGATATCTGGTAGCCCTGCGGAAGGTCGGGATAGAAGTAGTTCTTGCGATCGAACACGCTCTTCAGGTTGATCTTCGCCTTGAGTCCAAGTCCGGTCCGCACGGCCTGGCGAACGCATTCCGCATTGATCACCGGCAGCATGCCGGGCATCGCCGCGTCGACGAGCGACACGTGATCGTTGGGCTCGCCGCCGAACTCCGTTGAAGCGCCGGAAAACAGTTTCGAGTTGGAAGAGACCTGGGCATGGACTTCCATGCCGATGACGACTTCCCAGTCGCCGGTCGCGCCTTTGATGAACTTCTTCGGATCGGGCGTGCGTGTATCGATGAGAGTCATGGAAGCTCGGTCAGCCGGATTGGAGGAAAAGGATTTATCCTGTGTTGGCGAAGAACGGTCCGTTCGTCAATGGGGATTTGAGCCTGGACCGATTGATGCATGTCAAGACGGCTTGCGCAAATCACTGGCATGATCGTCGAAAAAATAAACTTGGGAGAAAACGCATGGCATTCGCTCGGGTTTTTCGAATGTTGGACGAACGGTCCGATCTGATGGGAAGAATGCTCGACACGCTCGGCATCAGGCAACCGCGATGCAGCGATCTGCAATCCGCCAGGGATCTTCGCGAAGCCGCGCAGAACTGCGTCCATTGTCGCGCAAGTCCCGAATGCAGGACCTGGCTCGACGAGCAGGACGTGATCGGCCAGACATCGGAACCGACGTTCTGTCCCAACTATGAACGCTTTCAGACCTGGGAAAAAACGAAACGGTAAGCCGTAGACGATTGCGCAACGACATGCGCCCGTTCACGCGTCATTGTCCGTTCTCGCAAACTGCGAAACGACCTCACCGGTCTCCTTGCCTGGGACGACCGGGACAATTTCGAAGCTCACGCCGGTTCCCTGCCATTGCAGAATCCAGGCCTGCAATTTGGTCAGGTCGTCACACTGCATCAACTGGAAACACCGGCTGAAATTCGGCTCTACCCAGGAGTCCAGGTAAAGCAGGCCTTCGGGGAGCATCCGACCCTTGCTTTGAAGCCTTTGATAAACCGGGACCATATTGTTGTCCCGGAAGGTTTCGATCACCATGAAGAGCATGGCGTGATCAGCCTTTCTGCCACCCGAAATCGGTCAGGAGTTACCACCAGCGCGCCGGAGCAAACCGTCCCGCCGCGTCTTCGACGACCTGGCCCAATTGGAACAGGGTTTCCTCCTCGAACGGCCGTCCGATCAGTTGCACTGCAAGCGGCAGACCGGACCCGGTCAATCCCGCCGGAATCGCAATACCCGGCAATCCGGCCATGTTCACCGTCACGGTGAAAATGTCGTTGAGATACATCGCGATGGGATCCGCCGCCATTTCCGCCATGGCAAAGGCCGGCTTCGGTGTGGCCGGCGTCAGAATTGCGTCAACGCCGGCGTCGAACACGCGTTCGAAATCGCGTTTGATCAGCGTGCGGACCTTTTGCGCCCTGAGATAATAGGCATCGTAATATCCGGCCGACAGAACGTAGGTGCCGATGAGCACGCGCCGCTTGACTTCCGGTCCGAACCCGGCGGCGCGCGTCTTTTCGTACATATCGACGATATCGTCACCGTCGACTCTGAGGCCGTACCGGACGCCATCATAGCGCGCCAGGTTCGAAGACGCCTCCGCCGGCGCGACAATGTAGTAGGCCGGCAACGCGTATTTGGTGTACGGCAGGGTGATATCGACAATCTCTGCGCCCGCATCCCGCAACCAGTCGGCGGCCTGCGTCCACAATGTTTCGATGTCCCCGGGCATGCCGTCGAGACGATATTCCCTGGGAATGCCGATTTTCATGCCCTTTACGGAGCGGCCGATTGCGGCCTCGTAGTCCGGTACCGGGACGTCCACCGACGTCGTGTCCAGGGGGTCCACCGACGCCATTGATTTCAGCATGATTGCCGCATCGCGGTTCGTTTGCGCCAGCGGGCCCGCCTGATCGAGCGACGAAGCGAACGCCACCACGCCGCGGCGGGAACATCGTCCATAAGTGGGTTTGATCCCGACGGTCGCCGTCAACGCCGCCGGTTGGCGGATCGATCCGCCGGTATCTGTTGCCGTGGCCGCCGCGCACAGCCGGGCGGACACTGCGGCGGCCGAGCCTCCGGAAGATCCGCCCGGGACCAGGTCGGCATTGTTTCCGGTTTCCCGCCAGGGATTGATGACAGGTCCGTAATAACTGGTTTCGTTCGACGACCCCATGGCAAACTCATCCATGTTGAGCTTGCCAAGCATGACCGCGCCATCGTCCCAGAGGTTCTGCGTAATCGTCGATTCGTAGGTCGGTTCGAAGCCGTCGAGAATATGGCTGCAGGCCTGGCTGTGAATGCCCTTCGTGCAAAACAGGTCCTTGATGCCCAGCGGGACACCTTCCAGGGGGCGCATGTCGCCCGAGGCGATGCGCGCGTCGGAGGCTCTGGCCATCTCCAGCGCC
>JGI12316J15310_10000547_pt37 | contig 35307 bp, 29 predicted proteins | sample MarCyaLeptolynsp_FD_15310 | JGI IMG/M metagenome (IMG submission 15310)
GCAAGTTTCCACGCCTTGCCGAGATTGCGCGCCGTTTTCGCAAACACGTCGATCTTGTCCCGCTCCGGGTGTCCGTGGTTCGGAGTGAACTGGATGGCGTGAAAAACCGAGATCTCGCCCTGGTCGTAGAGGCGCGAGCCGAGGAAATAGCGAAATCCGTGATATTGTTGCATGGATGCGTAGAATTCACTTCCGTCCATGCCGCTTTCACTGATGAACAAGCCGTCATAGGCAACATGCCCGGCGGCATGGCGGAGCGAGTAGCGCATGCGCGGATTGATCGAATTCAGGTGTTGCAGATAATCCTTGGCGCGGGTTTCCCGAACCAGTCCCGGAGCGATGAACCGCTCGATTGTCCCAAGTTTGCGGTTGAGCTCGAACAGGATCCCGTCGCCTGCACCGAAATGATCGTTAACGAGAGCCAGGACGTCGTCGAATTCCGCGGTTCCGAGCGCCGCGTCAAACATTGTCGCGTTGAGATATTGTGTATCGTCAAGCCGGCGCACCCGGACATCCCCCTGCCACGGCCGTTTGACTTGCGCCCTTCCGCGCTTTCAGACGTCCGCTGCGGATAGTAGACACCTTTTCATCGCAAAAGGAAATGCCGTCGCTTCCCGGAAGTACGACGGCAAACATACAACGCGGCCGCCCCGTTGCCATTGGAGCTTATCCTGCTCAGGCGAAATCATCCAAACAGGCAAGAAAGGCGGAAAACAAGGGAATCTGCCCCTTTTTGTTTCCGCAAACCTGTGAAGAGCTCTATCGCCGAAGACAGGGTCGGGAAACCGGATCGCAATCCGCTCCATGGTAGATTCGTACCAATTGCCGGCGCTTCGCAATCAACTCTGTTTGCGCGACGCGGAACAAGGTGGCGTGCCGACCTGTCGCTGCCGGTTTCCACCACAAGTCCGATCAAATCAGTGTCCGGCACCGAGAATGCCGGTCTTGACCGAATAATCGACGGCAAGCCCGTAATTGGGATCGTCATCGGAATCGACCATGATCTGGCCCGCTCGATTGAGCACCTTGTGACAATCCCGCGACAGGTGTCGCAATTGCAGCGTCTTGCCGATCGCCTCGTATTTCATGGCAAGAGCCTCGATTGCCTGCAGCGCTGACTGGTCGACGACCCGGCTCCCCATGAAATCGACGATGACCCTGTCCGGATCATCCTGGGGTTCGAACAATTCGGAAAACCCATCGGCAGAACCGAAAAACAACGGTCCTTCAATCCGGTAGACTTTGACGCCTTCCGCTGTGACTTCCGTTCTGGCGTGAATGCGTGTGGCATTGTTCCAGGCGTAGGCAAGCGCGGAAACAATCACCCCGACGACAACCGCGATCGCCAGATCGCTCATTACCGTGACAACGGTGACCAGTACCATGACCATGGCGTCGGTCAGCGGGATCTTGCGCAGGATCGTCAGGCTCTGCCACGCAAAGGTGCCGATCACGACCATGAACATGACGCCGACCAGCGCGGCCAGCGGAATCTGTTCGATCAATCCGGAGCCGACAAGGATGAAAGCCAGCAGAAACAGGGCAGCCATGATGCCGGACAGACGGGTGCGGCCACCCGATTTCACGTTGATCATCGATTGGCCGATCATGGCACATCCGCCCATGCCGCCGAAAAAGCCGGTCACCGTGTTGGCGACCCCCTGCGCGATACACTCCTGCGACGCGCCGCCGCGTTTTCCGGTGATTTCACCGACCAGGTTGAGCGTCAGCAGGCTTTCGATAAGTCCGATGGCGGCAAGGATCAGTGCATAGGGAAAGATGATCTTGAGCGTTTCCAGATTGATCGGCACCATGGGGATGTGGAACAGCGGCAGACCGCCCTCGATCGACGCGAGATCGCCGACGCGCGGGACGTCGATTCCGAACGCGATGACGATCGCGGCGACGATGCCGATCCCGGCGAGGGGTGCCGGCACGATCGAGCTGACTTTCGGCATCAGCCAGATGATCGCCATCGTCAGGGCGACAAGTCCGAGCATGTTGGCCAGAGGCCAGCCGGTCATCCAGGTCTTGACCCCATCCGCGCCGGGAACTTGAAACTGCGTCAGTTGCGCCATGAAGATGACGATGGCCAGACCGTTGACGAAACCGAGCATGACCGGATGCGGCACGAGACGAATGAACTTGCCGAGTCGGAAGATGCCGGAAAGGATTTGTAGCGCGCCCATCAGGACAACCGTCGCAAACAGATATTCGACACCGTGGGTTGCGACCAGCGATACCATGACGACGGCAAGTGCTCCGGTCGCGCCGGAAATCATGCCGGGGCGGCCGCCCATGACCGCTGTGATCAAACCGACGATGAAGGCCGCGTAGAGACCGACGAGAGGGTGGACACCGGCGACAAACGCAAACGCGACCGCTTCCGGCACCAGTGCCAGAGCGACGGTCAAGCCTGACAGGGTTTCCGTCTTGATGCGCGAAGGCGTGAACGCGTTCAGGTCGGTGGGTTTCCAGTCGGCACGGGAAAAATGCTCAGCGAAGGCCGCAAGGCTGGGCTTGGTCACGTCAGCGATGTCCATGATTAGAAAGTCAGAAGGGTAGCGGTAACATAGGGCAATTTTGCCGCATTGCAAAAGAAAAATGCTGCGATGCAAAAAATGGTTATTGAAGCGCGAAGCTGTCGCTTCTGCTCAGATATCCTCTTGCAGGCAGATCGCTATCACAGCGTTCATGAAGGCAAGGTTACCGATGTCGTGAGACCGCGGACCGCCCCGCAGATTCGCTCGAAACTGGCTTCGGCTTTTCGGCTGGTTCGACGCGCTCGCAAATAGCCATGCACCAATCCGGCTTCCGTATGGCACCGGGCCATCGTACCGGCCTGTCCAAGCCGCTCGGCATAAGCAGCGCCATCGTCGCAAAGCGGGTCGACGGCCGCGGAGAATATTGCGGTCGGAGGATGCCCGGTCAGGTCGGTTGCAAGCAGGGGCGCGGACAAGGCATCGCCAAGCACCTCGCTGCCGCCGTGCCAGAGCCTGTGGTAGAGATGCACATCCTCGGTCGTCAGCATCGGCGCATCCGCCATCGCCGAATAGGACGGCAGGTCGAGCTGGTCGCCGCCAAGCGCGGGATAGATAAGGACCGCTCCGTCAGGTTTGCGGGGTTTGTCGAGGGTGGCGACACAAAGGGCGGCGGCCAGATTGGCTCCGGCGGAATCGCCGGCGACGATGATCCGGTCATAGGTGCTGCAAAAATGCCGGAATATTGTGAGGCAATCCTCGATCTGGGCCGGATGGGAATGCTCCGGCGCAAGGCGGTAATCGACGGAAACAAGCGCACAACCGGCCGCGGCGCTCAGTTCGCCGCAAACGCCGTGGTGACTTTCCAGGCCGCCGACAACAAATCCGCCGCCATGCATGTACAGGATCAGGGTGTTCGCACGCGCCTGATCCGGTACATAGACCCGGATCGGAATGGCCGGGCGTCCCGCCCCGGCGTGGATGAGTTCATCGTGAATCGCCAGGCCATCCGGGACTGGGAGATCGAAGGCCGCGCACATCTGATCGTAGACCCTGCGCTGTCCGGCAGCGTCCAGAGTCGCGGCGTTTTCAGGATAGTGACGACCGGTTTTTTCTATGAAGGCCTCGATCTCCGGATCCAGTCCAAAAGCGGCGTTTTGCGTCATGCTGGTACTCTCCGGATCTGAGACCAATCGGCCCGAACAGGCAAACAATCATGCGGGCCCGTTCCCCTGCCCCTTATCGCAGAACAATCGCCGGAATCAATCAGTGGGCAATCCGGTATAGGCATTTGCAGTCGCCTGTGAATGTGCGATAGAGCAGCTTGCAATGCGCCGCAATTGCGTGCAATTTGCGGACCCCGGAACCGTCCGGGCGGTCCTTATTCCATTCAATGTTCCCAGGCCGATTGTGTGGGAACCGAATTCTGCAAGGCTTAGGCAAGGCTATGAAGGCGACACTTGAGCGTCAGACCCTGTTACGGTCCCTCTCCCACGTGCACCGTGTGGTTGAACGGCGCAACACGATTCCGATCCTGTCCAACGTTCTGATCCGCGCGCAGGGATCGCAACTGGACTTGAAGGCGACCGATCTGGATCTTGAAGTGGTCGAATCCGCAGATGCCATGGTGGAGCGTGCCGGCGCGACGACGGTCCCGGCCCATCTTCTGTACGAGATTGTTCGCAAATTGCCGGACGGCACCCAGGTTGTGCTCGATGCGCCGGCAGACGGCTCGCAGATGAACCTGTCGGCTGGCAAATCTTCGTTTTCGCTGCAAATGCTGCCGGAATCCGACTTCCCCGATATCACCGCGGGGACCTTCAGCCACACGTTCAAGATTTCCGGCGCCGAGCTGAAACGTTTGATCGACCGGACCCAGTTCGCGATCTCCAATGAGGAAACCCGTTATTACCTCAACGGGATCTATGTGCACACGGTCGAGGAAGGCACCGACGTCAATTTGCGCGCCGTGGCGACCGACGGGCACCGTCTGGCCCAGGCCGAGATGAAAGCGCCGCTTGGTTCGGAAACCATTCCCGGTGTCATCGTGCCGCGCAAGGCGGTTGGCGAGATCCAGCGCCTGCTGGAAGATCCCGAAAAGGAAATCTCCGTCGAATTGTCCGATTCCAAAATACGCCTGACGGTTGGGACGGTGATTTTGACCTCCAAGTTGATCGACGGGACGTTTCCGGACTACGAACGGGTCATTCCCCGCGGCAACGACAAGGAATTACAGGTCGACCGGGATATTTTCAAAGAAGCTGTCGATCGGGTTTCAACCGTCTCGAGCGAGCGCGGACGTGCGGTCAAGCTGGCACTGACCGATGGACAGATGGTTCTCACTGTGAACAATCCGGATTCCGGCAGTGCGACCGAGGAACTGGCGGTGGAATATGGCGCCGGGGACATCGAAATCGGATTCAATTCACGCTATCTCCTCGACATCACCAACCAACTGGATGCAGAGACGGCGACGTTTCTGCTCGCAGATCCCGGATCTCCGACACTCATCCGCGACCCCCAGGACAAGAACGCGCTCTACGTCCTGATGCCGATGCGGGTGTGAGTGCAGGCGACGTGGCGACTGAGCCGGATCCTGTTTCGCAAAACGGCCCGATCCGGCGAAATGCACCGTCATTGTCCAGTCTCGCGCTGACTGGATTCCGGAACTATTCCACGCAAAAGCTCACTCTGTTGCCGGACCCGGTCGTGCTCTTCGGTGACAACGGCTCCGGCAAGACCAATCTGCTTGAAGCCATTTCGTTTCTGACGCCCGGGCGCGGATTGCGGCGGGCGACCTTCGACGCCGTGGCACGGGCACCGGGCGACGGAACCTGGGCGATTGCGGCCAGGGTGTTGAGCGGCGGCGATGAAGTATCGATCGGTACCGGCTGGCAGGTTGTGCCGGGAACCTCCGACAGGAAGCGTGTTACGCGCATTGACGGGGAAACCGTCGCCTCGACGGAGGATCTGACCGACTATCTGAGAATTCTCTGGCTGACTCCGGCTATGGACGGTTTGTTTACCGGATCGGCGGGGGATCGGCGCCGCTATCTCGACCGGCTGGTCCTGGCGGTCGATCCGGCGCATGGCCGCCGCGTCAATGCTTTCGAAAAGGCCATGCGCGGCCGCAACAAGCTGCTGGAATCGGACCGCCCGGATCCGGCCTGGCTCGCCGCGCAGGAAGCCCAGATGGCCGAACTTGGTGTGGCGATCGCAGCGGTCCGGGTCGATCTCGTTGCCCGGTTTGCCCATTCCATGATCGAGATCGGCGCAGCCGGCGCCTTTCCTTCCGCGATCCTTGCACTGGAGGGAACACTGGAAGCAGCGCTTGGCGAGGGATCCGCAATCGATGCCGAGGATGCCTATCGTGAGCGCCTGGATGCCAACCGCTATCGCGACCGGGCAGCAGGCCGGACTCTGGAAGGACCGCACCGCTCTGATCTCCTGGTGACCCATGCCGGAAAGGCCATGCCGGCGGCGCTTTGTTCCACCGGCGAGCAGAAGGCTCTGCTGCTCGGCCTTACTCTGGCTCATGCCCGCCTGGTGTCGGATTATGTCGACAAGGTGCCGGTGCTGCTTCTGGACGAGGTCGCCGCCCATCTGGATGCGGCGCGGCGTGCGGCGCTTGTCGACGAACTGGAACGCCTGGGCGGTCAAAGCTGGCTGACGGGAACCGATCGGGCCCTGTTCACGGCCCTGGAGGGCCGTGCGCAGTTTTTCGAAGTCGCCGACGCCGAAGCGCGCGCGATGAACGCCGAAAAACAATAGCCGGCCCGATAATCCCCGGGTTATAGTCAACTGCGAACCGTGTTCGGAGGAAGCCGTGGACTGGGCCAGTCTTTCAACCTTCTGCATAGCCTTCATGCTCGCTGCGGCGACGCCGGGGCCGAGCAATGTGGCGGTGATCGTTCGCTCGATGACCGCCGGCTTCCGTACCACGGTGCCGATGCTGGCGGGATTGATCGTCGGCGAAATGTTCTTCGTCGGTTTCGCGGTCTTCGGGCTCGCTCTTATCGCCCATACTCTGGGCACCCTGTTCCTGGCGATCAAGTGGATGGGGGCAGCCTATCTTTGTTTCATCGCCTACAGGTTATGGACCGCGCCGGCTTCGGTTCCGGCCCGCAACACGAAAGAAGTATCGCCGCAATCGCTGCAGGCAACGCGCGGTCGGACGGGCTTGTTCCTGCTTGGATTGGCGCTTGTGCTGGGCAATCCGAAAACCATCGCATTCTATCTCGCCCTGTTGCCGGTCCTCATCGACATGACTGCCGTGGATGTTCCGGGGTTCTTTACTCTGCTGGCTCTGATGGTTGCGATTTACACGCCGATACTGGTTTTTTATTCGCTCGGAGCGGCCCGAATCGGACAGGCGATTCGCAGTTCGCGCGCCGTTCGTATCGTCAATCGGACAGCCGCGGCGGCGATGGCCGGGGCAGCGGCGGCAATCGTGGCAAAAACTTGATAAAATACAAGATGTTAAGAGGTGGTTTTGCAAGCTTGCCAACGCCGCGAAACCGCCTATAACATTCTTATGATTTCCAGAGATTCAACCGAACGATTCGCATGACCGATACGCCAGAAGACGATCTCGGCGCCGAGGATTATGGCGCAGATTCCATCAAGGTTCTCAGAGGGCTCGATGCGGTGCGCAAGCGCCCGGGCATGTATATCGGCGACACGGACGACGGGTCCGGCCTGCATCATATGGTTTACGAGGTTGTCGACAATGCCATCGACGAGGCGCTTGCCGGTCACGCCTCGGCTGTCAGCGTCGCCCTGAATGCCGACGGCACCGTCACTGTGCGGGACGACGGGCGCGGCATTCCGACCGATATTCATGCCGAAGAGGGGATCTCGGCCGCCGAAGTCATCATGACCCAGTTGCATGCCGGGGGGAAGTTCGACCAGAATTCCTACAAGGTGTCGGGCGGCCTCCACGGTGTTGGCGTTTCCGTGGTCAATGCCTTGTCGACCACGCTGGAACTGCGGATATGGCGCGGTGGCAGTGAACATGTCATGCGGTTTCGTCACGGCGAATCCGAAGGGCCGCTGACAATTGTCGGGGATGCCGGAGGAAAAACCGGAACCGAGGTGACGTTTCTGCCGAGCCCGGAAACCTTCAGCAAGATTGAATTCGACTTTTCGACCCTTGAACATCGGTTACGCGAACTGGCATTCCTGAATTCAGGAGTGAAGATCGTGCTCTCCGACCAACGCGGCGTCGAGCCTCGCGTCGAGGAAATGAGTTACGAGGGCGGTCTTGAAGCGTTTGTGCGTTATCTGGACCGGGCCAAGACGGAACTGATCGAGGAGCCGATCACGCTTGTATCCGAGCGCGACGGCTGCACGGTCGAGGCCGCGCTGTGGTGGAACGATTCCTACCATGAAAATGTTCTCTGCTTCACCAACAACATTCCGCAGCGCGACGGCGGCACGCACCTTGCCGGCTTCCGTAGTGCACTGACCCGTCAGGTGACGGGCTATGCCGACAAGAGCGGACTTTTGAAAAAGGAAAAGGTTTCCCTCACCGGCGACGATTGCCGCGAGGGCCTGACCTGCGTTTTGTCGGTCAAGGTTCCCGACCCGAAATTCTCCTCGCAGACGAAGGACAAACTGGTCTCGTCGGAAGTGCGCACGGTTGTGGAAAGCATCGTCAACGAGACCCTGAGTCAGTGGCTGGAAGAGCACCCTTCCGAAGCGAAGTCGGTCGTCAGCAAGGTCGTCGAAGCGGCATCGGCGCGCGAAGCCGCGCGCAAGGCGCGCGAACTCACAAGGCGCAAGGGCGCGCTCGACATCGCGTCCCTGCCGGGCAAGCTTGCCGATTGCCAGGAACGCGATCCCGCCAAGTCCGAACTGTTCCTGGTGGAGGGCGACTCCGCTGGCGGGTCCGCCAAACAGGGGCGCAACCGTGAAAACCAGGCCGTGCTGCCGCTTCGGGGCAAGATCCTGAATGTCGAGCGCGCCGGGTTCGAACGCATGCTGTCGTCGAATGAAATCGGAACGCTGATTACGGCGCTTGGCACCGGCATTGGCCGTGAGGAATTCAATCCCGACAAGCTGCGCTACCACAAGATCATCATCATGACCGATGCGGATGTGGACGGCGCCCACATCCGTACGCTGCTCCTGACTTTCTTTTTCCGGCAGATGCGTGAACTGGTCGAACGCGGCCATCTCTACATCGCGCAACCGCCGCTCTACAAGGTCAAGCGTGGCCAGTCGGAACAATATCTCAAGGACGAACAGGCTCTTGAAGAGTACCTGATCAATTCCGGGCTCGACGACACCTCTCTGACCCTGCACACCGGCGAAACCCGCACTGGCGCCGATCTGCGCGCGGTTCTGGACGAGGCACACGTCATTTCCTTTGTCCTGTCCAGCCTGCACTCGCGCTACGATCGCGACGGCGTCGAACAGGCGGCGATCGCCGGCGCCCTCAATCCCGACATCCTGTCGAATCGCGAAAAGGCGAGCGAAGCAGCCGCCTATGTCGCAAGGCGGCTTGATATTCTCGCCGACGAATTTGAGCGGGGCTGGACAGGCGAAGCAAAGGATGACGGCAGCCTGGTCTTTTCACGGGTGGTGCGCGGCGTGAAGGAAGTAATTTCCATAGATGCCGCCCTGATCGGATCGGCGGATGCGCGCAAACTTGACCGATATGCCGGCCACCTTCAGGAAGTTTACGGCAAGGCGGCAATCCTGAAACGCAAGGATGTAGAGACCGAAATACGCGGGCCGCGGGCATTGCTCGACGCAATCTATGCGACTGGCCGCCGGGGCATCTCCATGCAGCGTTACAAGGGGCTGGGAGAGATGAATCCGGATCAGCTTTGGGAAACCACGCTTGACCCGAACATTCGCTCGCTGCTGCAGGTCAAAATTCGGGAAGCCGACGACGCGGATGACACATTCGCCCGGTTGATGGGCAACAATGTCGAACCGCGCCGAGAATTCATTCAGGACAACGCCCTGACTGCGGAAGTGGACGTTTAAGACGCGCTGATCCTGCCGGTTACCTGACTTTCTGTTCGGGCGATAACGCCCGGGCCGATGAAAAGTGAGGACAGGGGAAACGTTCATGCCTGCCGTGCAGAGACCGCCGGAAGACAATCCGGTCCAACTGGTCATCACGTTTTTCTACTACCGCGATCTCGCCGCCGCGATGCGGTTCTATGAAGATGTCATGGGCTTTACCCTGGCCATCGATCAGAAATGGTCAAAGATCTACCGGATCGGCGGAGGCGCCCATGTCGGGCTCGTCGACGAGGCGCGGGGCATGCATCGTTCGGCGCCGGTGAAGCCGGTGCAATTGTGCATCCGCGTCGCGGACGTCAACGCCTGGTACACCTACGCACAGGCGCGCGAGGTTGCCGATCTTTCCAAACTGTTCGTCAATGACGCGCTCGGCATTCGGGCCTTCACATTTTGTGATCCCGAAGGCTATCAGCTGGAAATCCAGTCGGCGACGCGCCCGGGCGCCTGATGGCGGTCCGTCCCCCGGATTGACAAGACGGGAATCCGGGATCGATACTTGCCCGGCAGTGACCGGTGGCGGAAATCCCCGCGTATTTGATGGAGACCGAACGATGAGCACCAGAGACCAGATCCTGTCCGCAGCTGTCGAACGCCAGGACGTGCCGTTTGTGGTCGCCATGTCGGGCAATGCCAAGGGGGTGACATTTTCCGGAGCTGCCGGCAATGCCGCGCCCGGACGCGCCGCGGGCGAGGATACGTTGTTCCGGATCTTCTCCATGACCAAGGCTGTCGGATCGACCGCCGCGATGATTCTCATTGACCGGGGCAAACTGGCTTTCGATACGCCGGTCGAAGCGATTCTGCCGGAATTCTCGCAGATCCAGGTCATCGACCGGTTCGAGGGTGATGATCCGATCACACGGGCACCGGGCACAAAGGCCACCATCGAGCATCTTGCGACCCACACGTCCGGGCTCGAGTATGAATTCTGGAACGCAGATGTCCCGAAATATCTTTCCGCGACCGGTCATCCATCCGTTCTCGCCGGCACCAAGGCGTCGTTGTTCTATCCCATGACCTGCGATCCGGGAACGCGATGGGGCTACGGCCTTGGTATCGACTGGCTTGGGCTCGTGGTGGAGAAGGTCGACGGGCGCCGCATCGATCAGTTCTGCCGCGAGGAAATCTTCGAGCCGCTGGGCATGAACGACACCATGTTCGAAGTTCCAGATTCCGAAACGGAACGGCTCGCGGAAGTGTCCATGCGCGACGAGACCGGGGCTTTCGCTCCGTTCGAGATGGCACCGCCGGCAAACCCGGAAGTCTATGGCATGGGCCATGCGCTCTATGGCACGGCGCCGGACTACCTGACCTTCCTGCGCATGTTCCTGAACGGCGGCACGCTTAATGGCAATCGCATCCTGTCCGAAGCCGGCGTGGCCGAGATGCTGCGCGACCACATGAACGGATTGCGGTTTGAAAAGATGGTCTCGCTGGCGCCGCCCCTGACGGCCGATTGTGATCCGTTTCCGCAAACCCGCCGGACCCACAGTTTCGGATTTCTGCGTTTTGAAGACGATGTGCCGGGCATGCGCGCCGCCGGGACACAGAGCTGGGCCGGCGTCTGCAATACGCACTATTGGTTTGACCCCAAGAACGACACCGCATCCGTCATCATGACCCAGTCGCTGCCTTTTGTGGAGCCGCGTTTCATGCAGCTTTACGAGGCGTACGAGCGCGCCGTTTATGCGGAATCGGAATAGTTATTTCTGGTCAGGTTCCCTCGGATCCGGGACGTCCGGTCCACATATGCCGTCATTGATCTTGAAACCGCTTTCGGTTTGAACCTGCTCCAGATCGCTGTTGCCTATCGCGCCGGTCGTCGCGCAAACAAAGTCATAGACATCGCCTTTTAGAAAGGCGCCAACGTCCCACAGGGCATATCGCCCGTTAACGCTGGTCAATATGTGTTTTCCATCCGGGCTTTGATGAAACACGCTTCCTTGAAGCGCATTCCCTACCTGGGTCGTGAACGTCACATCGAAGAGTGTGACGAGGCCCGATTGGTCGGAGACAAGCACTCGATTTCCGTCGGCAAAAAACTCGGCATGATCGATCCCGCGGTCCACGGTCAATTGCTGTCCGTGTCGACGTCCTTCCGAAACATTCCAGATCTGCGCATATTTATGCGTCCACAATAGCAGAAATCGAGCGTCAGGACTGAAGGCCGCGCCGGCAATCCTGTCGCTCATTTCCATAGTGACAGGGTCTCCTTCGCGAGCCCCAACGGACCAAAGCCTGGCGGACGTCCCGGACCAACCGACAATCGTTTCGCCAATCGGGCTGACGATTGCGCCTTCAAGGCCCTCGCCAACTGTCAGGCCGTCGTGTACCGGCTGTGCTGTTTGGCTGTCCCAAATGTGTAAATCACCGCCTTGTGTCCACGTCATGAACCAGGCTCCGGTGGAGCTCGACGCGCCGCTCTTGAGCGGATTGGGGTGGGCGAGCGGTTTGCCGATTTGATGACCGTTTTGAAAATCCCAGATTTTCGCGGTCTTGTCCCATGACCAGGTCAGGAGCCGATCACCGTTCGGAGTGAAGTCGGCTCCCCATGCTTCGCTGCTATGAGAAAAGGTTTTGCCTGTCGATCTGCCGTTGGCCGCATCCCATGCAAACACATTACCTTCCCGGTCGTGGGTAACGACATAACGATCGTCAGGGCTGAAAATCGCGCCGGTTACCTGGCCTTCATGCTGTAAGGGCGGACTGAGCGGCAGGCCCGTTTTTGCATCCCAAATCCGGGCTTCGGTGCAAAGTGTCGTGAAGGTCACCACGCGCGATGCATCGGAGTTGAATATGGCAGATCCTTCACAACCGAAATTCATGACCGGTGTCAGAGGGTTGCCGCTATAGGCGTCCCAGATCCGCGCCTCTCCGGTTGATGTGGAGGTCAGCACTTTGCCGCCGGCATGATCGAACACGGCACTTACGCCTGCATCCGCGTATTCGGGTTCGCCAATCCGTGCGTGGACCGGTCGCCCCTTGGCGATGTCCCACAACGCGGATCCCTTGGACCATGTCGTCAGGAGCGTATCGGTGCCAGGGAGTTGTACAACCTTCTTGAAATCGCCGGCGCGCAGTGTGTCCGGATTTCCGAGCAACATTCCGCTGGCCGCGTCCCATGTTGCAATGAAACCGCGCGAATTGTCGTTTTGTGCGGGTGCCCATGTCACCACCCGCTCTCCGCCTTCCAGAAAGAAGCCGCCCTTCAGACCATTGTGTTGTACCGCGAATTTCGTTGGTAGCCCGGTTTCCAGGTTCCAGATCCTGACAGCCCCATCTTGTGACCACGCAAGCAGTTGTTTTTTCTCTGCATTATGAACCGCACCTTTGACCGCCGTGGATGAATGTTGCATCGGGGCATGGAATTCCGCACCATCTGCAAGGGTCCAGGTGCGGATCGTGCCGTCTCCGTGCCAGGTTACGAACCGACCCCTGTCGACGAACAGAACGTCTTCTATGTCACCGGAAAAAGGGCCCATCGTGCGAATTTCCGTCCCGCTTCTGCTGTCCCAGATGTGAAGCTTGGACGTGTCCGTATGCTGCCATTCTTTGGACCACGCGACGACGAAAGATCCTGACGGGTTGAAACGAGCGTCAACAAAGGCCCGGTCAGGAAGACGCAGCCGCCTTAGAAGAGAACCGGTTTCTGCGCTGTGTATTTGTATGGCGAACGGACCTGTTGCAAGAATGCGTTGCTCACTGGGATCGAATTCGGCGTGATGCATGTCGGAAGTGTGTCGGATCGTCTTGCCGACCTGCTGCCCGGACTGCCTGTCCCACACTCTTGCTCCGCCCGAGCCCGTCCATGCCCAGGACAGAATGCGAGACTCGTCCCGTGAAAAAACCGCTCGTGACACGAATGCCTTGTGCTTTAGCTTTGGTGCGAGATCGTTGCCCTTTCGCAGATCCCAAATGTGAATGGCCTCTTCGGTCGAGACGTTTTTGCGCTTGATGAGTGCGACCGTGCCAGAGCGATCAATGGCAAGAATGCTCATATATTTGTCCGGCAATTTCAGTTCCGGTCCAAGGGGTTGGCCGGTGCCGGGTTCCCAAAGCCGGGCGCGATTGCCGTCCCAGGTCAGAACTTTTCCGATGTCTTGCAGATATTGAGCGTTTTTGAATTGCAGTTTGTGCAGGTATGGCCCGATCGAAGCGCCAGCCAGAGCCAGTATCGCCTCGGGAGTTTGCGGCCTGGGATCGGCCGCGTCCACAGGCCAGGCCGCGAGCGCCAAAAGCCGCGCGGTTTTCAGATTATCCTCCGGCTGGGTCAGCCGGGTAAGATAGCTCTGGGCCGCCAGCCCTGCCGTCTCATTTCGAATCGATTGTTCCAGCGCAGCGGATTTGAGGTCGGATTCCCGTTCTGCCCTCTGTCTTTCAGCGTCAGCCGTTTGAAGCGCTTCATCTGCCCGGTTCCTTTGCTCCACGGCGGCTTCACGTTGTTGTGTCGCGATCAGCGCCTGGTTCTCCGCGGCTTTTTGGTTCTGATAGGCGAAAAAACCGGCAATGCCCGCCACCACTGCCAGAACCAGCGAAGCCGCAAGCCCCATCAGTGTGCGCCGGGCGACACTCCGTGCCGCCTCCAATTCGCGGCGATGGCGATCGGTTTCCTCGCGTTGCCGAGCCTGCTCGGCACCTCTGGCCGCGTTCAGATATTCATGATCCGACGCGGCGAACAAACGGGTTATGTCCGGCCGCCTGGACACCGCCTCAGCCGCTTCCAGTCTCCCGCCGGCATGCGCGAGCCATTCCGCGTCGCGTGCGTTGGCGTGCCACTCTCGAGCTGCTCGCCTGACGCCCTCGGCAACCGCCAAATCCTCAAAATCCTCTTCGAGCCACCCTTCAAGCAGACCCCATTGCCGGAGCAACGCCTCGTGCGCCGGTTCGACCGTCCGCTCGTTGGTAACGCGATCCAGATCGGTTGAAAGCAGGCGTTGCTCGACAAGAAGCTCAACCAACGGCAGGGCTTCAGCCGGGATCTCCGAAATCTTCGCCACGCGACGACGCGGTGCGCCGCTGTCGGGATCAATTCCGGCAAGCCAGGGGATCAGGCCATGACGCATGAGCGCCAGCCGCGCGGCCTTGTCACGCGGTATCGCAGGATTGGCATCCGCGGCCTTCAGAGCCTGTTCAACCGCTGATTCAATCGAGCCCTTCACCCGGCCGAATTCTTCGTAGTCGGCAAGTCCCAATTGGCCGTCGCCGCCATGTTCCGAAAAAAGGCGCTCCAGAGTAAAGGCCAGGAGTGGCAATGCGTCCTTGGCGCCGCCTGTCTCGATGTCGGTAAGCAGGGCGTCAACAAGGGCGCTATCGATTATGAGTGCCCGATCGCTGCCCGCGAGCCGCTCGGAGGGTCCTTCGATAATCTGGCTGTAGGATCCCCTCGGCATCGGCGGGAGCGAGAAGGTCTGCTGGGTGACGGTTTCGAGCTCCGCGACAGCTTGCAAAGGTTCGTAGGAATCGGAACGAATTGTGACCAATGCCGTTAAAGACAGTTTTTCGTTCCCAAGAAGATCGGAAAGAAGCGACAAGAATATCTGCCCTTCCTCCGCCCCCTCGGCGAGAAACAACTCCTCGCCCTGATCGATCGGAAGAATGAGCGTCGGCGCCTTCATGCCCTCGGATACTTCAGGAATCAGCGCCGCAAAGAGTTGGCCCAATGCATCTGCGCCCGCATTCACGGCCTTGCGTATTTCCGCTTTTGTGCATGGCCGATCGGCTGCCTTCAGTGCCGTCTCCAAGACCGCAACCAGTCCCGCCTCTCCGGAAATGATCGCACGGTTCGGCCGCAACACCGGCAAAATCACGAAATGTCGATGATCGCGGTCAAGGCGCGGCAACAGGCCGGCGCGCATGAAGGAGGATTTGCCGGCGCCCGATGCACCCAGGATTACCAACATGCGTGGCGGCGCGGCATCCCTGAGACCTCTCAGCCGATCCAGGACCTCGACGATCGGCCCATCACGGCCGAAAAAGATACCGGCATCTTCGGCTTCCAGCGGCTTGAGGCCGCGAAAAGGTGCGCGCTCAGGATCGTTTTCCGGAGGCCATTCGAAATATTTCGGATCCAGACCGGAATTCAACAGACCGAGGCGCATCCGTTTGAGGCCGTCCCCGGAAAATGCGACCGTTTCCGATCGATCGCCAGGGGGCAATGTCACCGTTTTTTCATGATCCAGGCGACCGGCGGTCAGATCGACCAACTGCCATTCGCTGGTCATTTCACCCGGCAACAACTCAAAGGGAGTTTGTTCCACGATGACGCCGAAAATGCGCTTGTTCATCTGTTTCGCCAACAGAAACTCCGCAAGGCACCATTTCGAATCTGTCCAGGCCGGTGAGATCAGAAAAATCACCAGTTCACAGCGTGACGCCGCCTTTTTCAGAGCATCCTGCCAGCGTTCGCCGGCTTTCAGGCCACGCTCCGGATCGAGGTCAAGAAAAATGTCGTCCCAACCTTCATTTAAAAGCCAGTCGCGGACTGCCAGCGCAGCCCCGTTGTTCGAACTCGAGTGGCTCAGAAATATGCGTGCCACGGCCTACCCCTCCGGATGTTGTCATCCATGCCCGTCCCACGTCCATGATCAACACTTTATCGTGATGATCAAGAGCATGAAAAAGAGGACGACGTCACATCGGCGGCAAAGTAGTCCGGATCAGAGTAACGGTTGAGGTTGCCCAGTTCGGCGCGATCGAGAGCGATCCACTCTGATTGGGGATCAATCATCCGTCCATTTGTAGCGGAAGTCGCAGTGGCTGGCGCCCTGCATGATGGTCTGGGTCCGCTCCAGGGATATGCGCGGATCGTAGCCGGTGCAAAAGGTTCCGTCGCGGCCGCAGGACAGCAGATGACCGATCTCGGCGAGCCCCATTTCCTTGTACATTTCAGCGTATTTGCAGCGGGTGACGTTATAGCTCACCCGGCTTTCGGTTTCTTCCAGCATGTCCATTTCAAGGGCGCCGTTGGCCTTCCATTGCGGCAGCAATGAATGGAAACCTTCAAGCGATGTCGGTTCATCGAGGCCCTCGGCATAGGCCTGGCCCTGGGAGATGGAATCCTTGCGGATCGCGTTGCCGAGAATGGTTTTGGCCTTCTCCGCACCGAGTTCTGCGACCATTTCCTCGTAGATCGGCTTGATGATATTCGCCTCGATCCGTCTTTGGTCGAGAATAGGCAGGTCGGTCTTGGCCATGTGTCATCCGCTCCGGGCTGTGTCATGCGGGGAAACCGCATTTGAGACATCAGGAAAAGCGGCAGATTACCGAAATCTGTAAGGCCTGCAAGCCGCGCATCAACTGCGCTTCTTTCCGTCCTGACCCTTGATCTTGTCCCATGTGTTGGGTTGTTTGAGCATCGCGCGGAGATAGGAGATATTGGCGGCCGCCTGTTCCTTGCTCAACTCGTTGTTGGCCACGGATTCGGCCTCCTTGAATTTGCCCTGCAGGCCGAGGACCAGAGCGAGATTCTGCCGGACCTTGCTGTTCGCCTTCGGGCTTGCCGCGGCCTTGCGCAGAATGTTCTCCGCCTTTGCCAGGTCGTTGGTCAAGACGTAGGACAGGCCGAAATTGCTCAACACCGTCGGCTCGCCGGGGGAAATCTTCAGGGCTTCCTGATATTTGATCCGGGCGGCGGCGTTTTCGCCGATCTGGTCGAGAATCGCACCTTCGGCCGATGTCAGTTTCCAATCCGGCTTGTGCGGCGGGTTGGCGTTGCGGATAACCGTCAGCGCTTCCTTGAACTGGCCACTGGCGGCAAGCGCCTTGCCATAGGCCGAGGCCACTTCCTGATCGTTCTTGTGGGCCACGACGGCGCGGCGCAAGACGGCCACGGCCTGATTCGTCTGTCGGTTGAGGCGCAGGGCGGCGGCGTAGTTCAGCGCCGCCTTTTTATCGTTCGGATGCTTCTGGTAATAGGCGGCCCATTTGTCGACATGCTGTTGCACCTGTCCGCCGGAATAATCCTCGGCCGATGTCGCCGAAAGCTTGGCGTGCGTACCGCTGGCCCGCTTGCTGGAAGCGCATCCTGCCAGCACCAGGGCGGCCACAAGCGGCAGAACGATCGTTGCAACGGAGTTTGTTTTTTTCAACACCATGGATACACGCCCCCGGGGCACCTTGTCGGAACTGATAAACTGGCATTAGAAGTAGATTGTTAACCCTAATGCTTGGTTAAAAATCACAATTTCGCCGCAATGCCGACGAATTCGAAAGGGAAGCCGATGCCTGCAGCCGAAGCAAAATCCGTCCATGTGGTTCGCGACGAGGGCCAGTCCGCCTGTCCGATCCGGTTGGTGCGCGAGGAGGATGCGACGGATTCCGGTGGCGCTGCCTTTGCGGGACTGACACCGGCCCAGCTGGCCTGGGTCACCGCCAACGATTTCAAGGCCAAACCCGGGACCACTCTCCTGGTCCCCGATGCCGACGGCGCGCTTTCCCTCGTACTCTGCGGCGCCCCTTCCGAAGATCCCTATGCAGCGTTTGAGCCGGCCGCACTCTGTTCGAAACTGCCGGATGGCCACTATCGTTTCGAGGGCGACGGTCCGCAGGATCCGGAATTGACGGCGCTTGGGTGGGCACTGGAGGCCTATCGTTTCGATGAATTCAGCGAAAAGCCGTCAAGCGGCGCGCAATTGCTGGTTGGCGACGATGTCGACCTGACGCGGCTCAACGCAATAGACGCGGGCGCATCGCTCGCTCGCGATCTGGTCAACAGGCCGGCAAATGTGCTCGGGCCCGAACAATTGGCCGATGCGGCAATGGCACTGGCCGCCAGGTTCGGCGGCGAAGGCACGGTGATTGCCGGAGAGGATCTGCTGGCGCGGAATTTCCCGCTTGTGCATGCGGTCGGCGCGGCCAGCGACCGCGCGCCGCGTCTGATCGATTTTACCTGGGGCAGCTCCGATCACCCGAAAGTGACCCTGGTCGGCAAGGGCGTGTGTTTTGATTCCGGTGGCCTCAACATCAAGCCGGGCAACTCCATGGAACTCATGAAGAAGGACATGGGCGGAGCGGCCAACGTGCTCGGTCTGGCGTCGATGATCATGCAGACGGACCTGCCGGTGCGGTTGCGTGTGGTGATCCCGGCGGTTGAAAACGCGATTTCCGGTTCGGCCTTCCGGCCCGGCGACGTGTTCAAGAGCCGCAAGGGCATCACCGTCGAAATCGGCAATACGGACGCCGAGGGGCGGCTCGTGCTGGCGGACGCGCTGGCGCTGGCAGACGAGGAAAGTCCCGCTCTGATGATCGACATGGCGACCCTGACCGGCGCGGCCCGCGTCGCCACCGGCCCCGACCTGCCGCCCATGTATACCGATGACGATGCCTTTGCCGCGGAGGTTCACGATGCCGGCCTGTCGTGCTGCGACCCGGTCTGGAGACTGCCCCTGTGGCCGCCCTATTCCAAGATGCTGTCGTCCAAAGTCGCCGATATCAATCACATTTCCGGCGGCGGATTTGCCGGATCGATCACGGCGGCCCTGTTCCTCAAGCGGTTTGTCGAGAATGCGTCAACCTGGGCACATTTCGATATCTACGCCTGGACGCCGACGGCGAAACCGGCCAGGCCGCAGGGTGGGGCGGCGCATGCGATCCGGGCTCTGTACGAAGTGATCCGCGGGCGGTACGGACCGCAATAGCGGCGGCGAAGAGCGATTTCCGTGTCATGACGAAAGATCTTCCGAATGTCGTTGAAACGGAACGGTTGTGCCTCAGACCGTTCGTCGAGAGCGATATCTCCGCCTACGCAATCATGCGGGCGAAGCCCGCCGTCGTCAGGTTCCTTCCCGGCGGCGTCGCCGCGATTGATGAAGCCGCGGCGGCCGCAAGGCGGATCGTTCTACATTTCCTTTCCCTCTGGGAGAACGGCGGGTTCGGCCCGTGGGCTGTGGTCGAAAGGCGAAATGGGCGATTGTGCGGCCATATGGGGCTTCGCAGACTGCCTGACCTTCAGGGCCAGACGGAACTGCTGTACATGCTGGACGAGGATGTGTGGGGCCGGGGATTTGCAACGGAGGGGGCCCGGGCGTCGCTTGCCTATGGCTTCGATGGTCTCGGCCTCGATCGTATCATCGCCCTGGCATTGCCTGAGAATCTCTCGTCCATGGCCGTCATGGAGCGTGTCGGAATGACCCGCAGTCCCGGACTCGTCAGTGCGTTCGGGTTGCAGCTCGTGCACTATGCCGTTTCCCGGGACGATTGGCTGAGCGCTCGCGCGGCGGACAGGGGATCCGTCGCCTGAACGGGTCCAATCAGACGGGACCCGATCTTGGGATCAGGCGGGCCCGGCTACCGGTCTGCTGGCTACCAACCATTGCGACAGCCCCCAGACAACGAAACAGCCGAAGACGAACCGCCCGACGAGGACAATCCACAATGTCGATCCCAACAGCACCATGACCGTCGTGTCTTCGATCAGGCCGTGATTGACCGACAGGAAGGCCAACGGCGGAAGCAATTGCACGGACTCGAACGTTTCGCCGCGCAGTTCGTCGATCAGGAGACCGCTGCCATAGGACAGGCCGAGCAGCATTCCGATCACCGTAATCGGTGCAAGCCTCGGTTCGATGCCCAAACGACGGCACAGCGGTGAAACCGCCTTGACCAACCAATCGAAAATGCCGAACCGCTTCATGGCGTCAATCGCAATCAAAAGCACAAAGAGGATCACAAAGAGCACCGCAAACGTCTTGCCGACCGACAGAAACCAGATCGGCCAGCCCAGTTCCACCTGTGGCAGTGCGAGCAAGCCGAGATCCACCTTCTGTGGAAACAGATTGAGTGCTGAGCAAAGCCAGTGTGTCAGGAGGCCGTAGGATATGGCGCATCCCACGCGCAGCGCGCTTGTCAGCCAGAACGAAGCTCCAACCTTTTTCACGATCGCCTGCTCGATGGGTATTCCGTGAGCAAAGAGGATCATCGTCGCGAGGATGCTGATCTGGGCCACCGACAGGTCGAGCTGCCCCCCCATTCCAAGGAGCGCTCCGACCGCGCCGTAAAGGCCGGTGAGCAATCCCACCGCCCAGACAATGCCGGTTTCACCCGGCAGTCCGACCAACCGCATCACCGGCTCAAGCCAGACGCCAAGCGCCTGCGACAGATCGAACATCTCCCCGATGCGCACGGCAATCATGATCGGGACCATGATTTTGGCCAGGGCGAACAGCGTCAAGGCCGTGCGCCGTATGAGGTGATATGCCGTGGAGATCATCTAAAGCGGTTGGCGTTTAAGGGGAACCGAACTTGGCAACCGGCTTTATAGAACACAAAACGCGAACGATCTCCATCCTTTGATGGATGGTGCCGTCCCGTCCCGTGCGCTATTTCTCATTTGAACACATGAGTGCTGCGACCTTGCCGCGGCTCTCGACATCCAGCTTTGTCAGGACGGCATGCACGTGATCCTTGGTTGTCGTGACTCTTATTCCGAGCTCGGCGGCGATCTGTTTGTTCGACAGACCGCGTGCAAGGCAACGGGCGACCTGGAGCTGGCGCCGGGTCAGCGTATTGAGGCGGGGCGATATCGCGGCGTCGGTACCTGCCTCCGCCTGACGGACGATGACGATCGGCGCCCCGATCAGTTCGCTGGCGCGCAGGTCGATTTGCAGATCCAGCCCGGCCTCGCAAAGGTCCGACAATACCGGCAACGCGTCCCAGGCACCGGCCCCGGCCTCGCTGCACGACAGGGCCACCAGCGCGGATTTTACCTTTTCCGACGTGTCATGATCCAGCATACTTGATCCGGGAGCACTTCATTGACTGACGTTCCAAGAGAAGTGAGCAACTTTTTTCTGGCGATGCAAGCCGGAAAGACCGGCGCCGCGGCACTTGCGGCCTGTTTTGACGACGAAGCGGTGTATGTGGAGCCTTTTTCAGGGACCCTGCGCCGTCATGAGGGCAAACAGGCCATCATGCGCGCCATGCAGGAGGGATGGGAATTTCCGATGCCTGACAGACACATCACCATTGACACCGTCAAGGCGGCGGGCGCTGAAATCTCGGTCGCATGGACCTGTTACGCATCCGTCCTGCCCGGCGGCAGGGGGAGCGGCGTCAACCGCTTCCGGATGCGCGACGGTCTGATCGTGTCCCTTGAAACCACACTCCGGGAAGGATCCGGCAATGGCGAGGACTCCTGAGGTCGATGCCTGGCTCGAGGCATACGACAATCCGATGAAGCCGGTGGTTGCGGCCATGCGCGCGGCGATCCTGGCCGCGGATGAACGGATCTCGGAGACGATCAAGTGGCAGGCGCCGACCTTTGTTTACAAGGGCAATATGGCGAGCTTCTTCCCGAAGGCGAAGAAACATGCCAGCCTGATGTTCCACAAGGGTGCCGAGATCCCGGGCACGTTCGCCAATCTTGGCGGCGAGGGCAAGGAGGCTCGTACGTTCAAGGTGGACAGTCTCGTCGATCTCGAAACCAAAGCCGGTGAGCTGGCTGCAATCACCCGCGCCTGGTGCGACATGAGGGATGCCGGATAGGACTGTTTTCGGCCGGCCATCGCAAATCTGTACCCCGTACACCGCCTCCTTGGCGTGAGAGGTGAACCCTTGCGGAGCCCCCGCGGACGGATGCCGCGCTGACCGTCCTGCAAATGGCCGGACCAAACCGCATGGCCGCCATTTCTGCCAAGCTTCCTGAATTCCCCAGAGTAAAGTAGAATTACTGTCAGTATCTTGCTTTTCGACGATTTGAATCATAAAATGAGACAAATGTCCGGAAAGTGAGAAAATCGTTGCAGCTCGAACGGCTCATAAACATTCTGGAAATGACGGCGATTGCCGGTCGGCCGTTGGCCGTGGCCGACATACAAAAGGCGACCGGTCTGCCGCGGCCGACATGTTACCGGATGGTGCAGACCCTTGCCGACCATCGGCTTTTGGACGCACCCGATGACGGGTCGCGCTATGCGATCGGCGAACGTCTCATTCGCCTGGCGCTGCTTGGAAAATCCGACATCGATGTGCGCCGGGCTGCTGCCGGGTCCTTGAAGGAGGCTGCGATCCGGCTCGGTGAGACGACATTTCTGGCGCGGCTGCGCAACCGCGCGGTGGAGATCATTCATGTCGAAACACCCGAAGACGTCTCGAAGGCCTTCATTCATCCCGGACTGGGCAATCGGCCGTTGCATGCCTGTTCCTCGGCCAAGGCGATCGCCGCCTTTGCCGACGACGGAATTCAGAACGAAATCCTGAAAGGCGCTTTTGAACCGTTCACCGGACACACGCATGTTTCAATGGAAACGCTGCTTGAGGAATTTTCCGCGATCCGGGCGGACGGATATGCGGTTTGCAATCAGGAAATCAATCTCGGGATCTCAAGTGTCGCCGCGCCGGTCCGTTTCGGCTCGATCGGCGTGACATTCAGTGTCGGGGCGGTTGGGCATGCCGGTAATTTCGAGCAGGAGCGTTTCCGGACCTTTGGAGAAAAGCTCTGCGATCTCGCCGGGCGCGTCGAGGCCGCCATTCAATTGTGCAACGTTGCGGAGATTTGAATGGTCTTTGCATGAACAACAAGAACACGACATTCCGGCGCTTTTCCGGCCCTGTGGAATCATCTGGGCCATCCGGAAATGCGTACAAACGGGGAATGAGGGCGGTTCGGTGTTTCCGTGAACCGGCGAACAGCCCGAAGGGGGACGTTAACTGCAGGACTGCCTGCATTTTGGGAGGAAGAAAATGTCAACTGAAACCACTGAAAGCTGTTGCACCGGACCCGGTTATGCTTCTCCTCAGGAAGCGATCAAGGCGCCGAGAGAACAGGTCGTCTACACGATTTGCATCTATACCGGCACCGGGATCGAAAAACCGGACTATCTCGCAACCATCGATGCTGACGAGGCGAGCCCGACCTATGGTCAGGTGATTTCCAGGCTGGAAATGCCGAATCTCGGCGACGAACTGCACCATATGGGCTGGAACGCCTGCTCCTCATGCCATGGCGACAGCAACATGGCCCGGAAATATCTGATCATACCGGGTGTGCGCTCGACCAATTTCTACATCGTCGACACGGCGACCGATCCGCGCAATCCAAGTCTGTTCAAGGTGATTAACGGCGACGAGATCAAACAGAAAACCAATCTGTCCGCCCCTCACACCGTGCATTGTCTCGGATCCGAAATAATCGTCTCCATGCTTGGCGATGCGGATGGAAACGCACCCGGCGGTTTCCTGCATCTCAACAAGGATTTCGAGATTGTCGGGCGCTGGGAGAACGACATTACCGGAATGAACTTCAACTACGATTTCTGGTATCAGCCGAGGCACAATATGATGGTGTCGACCGAATGGGGCGCTCCCAACACGTTCATGCCTGGTTTCGATCTGGAAGATGTCGGCGCGGGCAAATATGGCCGCCACATCCACTTCTGGGATTTCGAAAACCGCAGTATCGAAAAATCCGTCGACCTCGGCGAGGAGGGCATGATCCCGCTGGAAGTCCGGTTCCATCATGACCCGGCTTCGAGCCACGGATTTGTCGGCGCCACCCTGTCGTCGAACATCTTCCATTGGTACAAGGACGACGCCGGCGAGGTTCAGATCGAAAAAATCATCGATGTCGATGCGATCGATGTGAAGGATTTCCCGGTGCCGATGCCCGGTCTTATCACCGACATCCTGGTATCGATGGACGACAAATATCTGTATTTCTCCAACTGGCTGCACGGTGACCTGCGCCAGTACGACATTTCCGATCCCTCTAACCCGGTGCTGACCGGGCAGGTCTGGATCGGCGGGATGCTCGGCAAGGCACCGGTGGTCAATGGCCGCGCGGTCGAAGGCGCGCCGCAGATGATCCAGCTCTCCCTCGATGGCAAGCGGCTCTATGTCACCACGTCCCTGTTCTCGACCTGGGACAATCAGTTCTACCCCAACATGAAGGGCGCCGGAGGTGTCATGCTGGTCGTCGACTGCGACACGGAAAATGGCGGCATGACCATCAACGAAAACTTCCTGGTCGATTTCGGCAAGGAGCCGAACGGTCCGGCGCGCGCGCACGAAACGCGCTATCCCGGCGGCGACTGTTCGTCCGACATCTGGATCTGACGGAAGGCGGCCGCATCCCGCGTCGGGTTGCGGTCGCTTCCACTGTTGACGGAACTGCGTGGAGGTGAGCGTGGGTACCTATCAGGTCACGTTGAAAAACCGCGACGGGTTGACCCTGGAGGTCGGTGAGAACGAGGCCATTATCGACGCCGTTGAGGCGACCGGGCGTGTGCTGCCGATTGCCTGTCGCTATGGCGGCTGCATCACGTGCGCCGCCCGCCTGCTCGAAGGCAAGGTGCGACAACCGAACGGAACTGCGCTGAACCGCCGCCAGTCCAAGGCCGGTTACGTGCTGTTGTGTGTTGCCCGTCCGAAAACCGACTGTGTCCTGGAAGTCGGCGTGGAGAGCCATGACGACCTCTACGTCAATCCGTTCGCCAATCCGGGACGATTCAAGGGGTTTGGAACAGGGACCGACAAGGTCTGACTGTCGGCCGTACCTTGAACTACGACGGGCTGGCGCGGTGACAGAATGGCCGGCGCGGTGGGACAGCAGGACAGCAGGACAGCAGGACAGCAGGACAGCAGGCTCTTTCAGTTCGCTGCCCGCCATCTGCCGGAACCACGGGTTTGCGGCGGAGGCCTTGGTATCTATTTTGCCATTTTCGAGAATTCCAGTTTGCACATTGCGAGCCTCCGGATTTCACCGAGATAAATTGCTGCTGTATAAACGATTATCCGAACGGAGGAGACGAACATGGCCGTTCTTACGCAGGAGCAGAAAGACCGGTTCTGGCGCGACGGGGTTCTGGTGGTCGAGGACGCCGTGAATTCGGATCAGCTGTCGGAACTGCGCGAGGTCTTCGAAGCGTGGGTCGAGGAAAGCCGGACCCACACCACAGACTATGGCAAGACAAAGGACGGACGCCCGCGCTTCGATCTGCAACCCGGTCATTCCGCCGAAATCCCAGGCCTGCGCCGCGTCCAATCGCCGGAGGAAGTGTCCGGAGTCTATGCCGACATCATGCGCAATGCCCGCACCGTCGATTTCTGCGCCGAACTGATCGGCCCGGCGATCCGGTTTCACCACGGCAAGGTGAACTCGAAACTGCCCGGCACCGCGACCGAGGTCAAGTTCCACCAGGATTTTCCGTTCCAGCCCATGACCAACGACGACATGATCACCTGCTTGTTGTTTGTCGACGACGTTACGCTTGAAAACGGGCCGCTCGAGGTCGTGCCGGGCACGCACAGGGGGCCGCTTTTTTCACACTGGCACAATGGAATGTTTACCGGCGCGGTGGCCGGGGACGTTCTGGACCGGCACAGGCAGGATATTGTCACCTGCACCGGCAAGGCCGGGTCCGTGTGCCTGATGCATGCCCGCCTCCTGCACGGTTCCGCGCCGAACCTCTCGAACAGGCCTCGCACGCTCTACATCACCACCTACTATGCGGAAGACGGGATCGAGCTCAGTCCGAATCATCTTCCCAGCACGCTGACCCACGAACTGGTGCGCGGTGAACCGTCCGGGCGTGTGCGCTGCACGCCCTATGAAATGCAATTGCCCGAAGTCCCGAAGGAGACGTCGTTTTTCGCTCAGCAGGAATTGGCAGAGGCCGGATGACCGGGACATGAGAGGGGCCTGACACCCGTTTCCGGAACCGGCTGTCATGGTCGAGGCACAGGATGTCGACAACGTGTGTCGAGTTCTTGCTGGCGCACGGCGACCGGCCCGCGGCCCGAGATCAGGCCACGGGCAATCCAAGGGTACTCAAACGCAAACCGCTCTAGAGTTTTTCACAGTTTCACGGAAACAGTAAAAAGCTCAAAGTCCCTGTATTCCGCATTTCTTATCTGTCCAGACGATTCCGTCTGAACAGGAAAAGCTCTAAGCCGCGGTACGCTCCGGATAATCCACATACCCTTCCGCGCCGGGTGCATAGAACAGGTCCGGTTTCGCTTCGGCGAGACCGGCGCCCTCGCGCATGCGCTCGACAAGATCCGGGTTGGAGATGAACGGCACGCCGAAGGCGACCAGATCGGCTTCGCCCTTTTCGATGACCGTTTCGGCGCCGTCCCGGTCGAACCCGCTGTTGACAATCAGCGTGCCCGTATAGGCATTGCGGACCGCATCGAGGGTTTCCGCAGGCAGGCCGGACTGACCGAGAACCAGATGCACATAAGCAAGGCCCATGGCCTGGAACTGACCGGCAAGCCAGCCATAAAGGTCGGCGACCCCGTCATAGGCCGGGTGGTCGTTGAAGGTGCTGTGCGGCGACAGCCGGATGCCGACCCTGTCGGCACCAATCGCATCGGCGGCAGCCTGCGCGACTTCCACAACGAATCGGCCACGATTTCGCATTGATCCGCCGTATTCGTCGGTGCGCATATTCACATGCGGGTTCAGGAATTGTTCCAGAAGATAACCGTTGGCGGCGTGCAGTTCGATGCCGTCGAAGCCGGCCTCGATTGCATTGCGTGCCGCATTGGCGAATTCATCGATTGCCTGTCTGATGTCGGCGGCTTCCATTGCGCGCGGCACCGGATGCGGTTGCATCCCATCCGTGTCGGTAAACATGGTCCCGGCCGCGGCGATGGCGCTCGGGGCGACGATTTCCGCGCCGGCCGGCATGTTGATGGAATGGGAAATGCGGCCTGTATGCATGACCTGGACGAAAATCGATCCGCCCGCTGCATGCACTGCATCTGTCACCGCGCGCCAACCGGCGATCTGCTCGTCGGAATACAGTCCGGGGATCCGGGGATAGCCGAGCCCGTTGATCGATGGCGCGGTGCCCTCGGTGACAATCAGTCCGGCTGAGGCGCGCTGGGCATAATAGTCCGCCATCAGTTGACCGGGCACGTTGCCGATCGCCCGGCACCGGGTCATTGGCGCCATCACGGCTCGGTTCTTCAAGGTGAGTGGCCCGAGTTGATGATTGGAAAACAGGGTCATGTCGCTTTACTCCGTTATCGTTGGAGCAGAAATAGGTTCACTGAATTTGTGGACAATATCGGATAGTTGGATTAATTGTCCTGAAATGCGGACAATGAACGACATCAACCTGAATGCTATCACGGCCTTTCTTCTCGTTGCTGAAAAGCAGAGCTTCCGCGGCGCGGCGCGGGCGCTCGGCGTCTCGAAGTCGACGCTGAGCCAGCGCGTCGCGACACTGGAGGAGCAATTGGGCGCGCAATTGCTGCGGCGAACGACCCGCAGCGTCCGGCTGACCGACATTGGTGAAAACTATTATCGGTCGGTGGAACCGGCGCTCGCCAGCATCCTGAATGCCGAGCGCCAGGTCGGCGAAATCCAGGGTCACCCGCGCGGCCGCTTGCGCCTGTCGGCGCCGGTCGAAATGGGGCAATGCATTCTGGGTGCAGTGCTGGTGGAATATGCGCGTCGTTATCCGGATGTGGACGTGGCGGTGGATCTGAGCGACCGCCGGGTCAATCTGATAGAGGAGGGATTCGATCTGGCGATCCGTATTGGTCCGCTCGACGATTCCAGCCTGATTTGCCGCAAGATTTCGACCCTTGGTCCGCTGCGCCTGTTCGCCAGCCCGGACTATCTGAAGCGCGAGGGAACGCCGCTTGCACCCCCCGATCTCGCAGAGCATGCCTGCCTGGTCATGTCGGGCGCGCAGGAGGCGGTCACGTGGCGGCTGGAAGGGCCGGACGGGACGTTGGCGGTTCCTGTCCGCCCGCGCATGTCCGTTGGCAGCTGGAATATCCTGCGTGAACTGATTGTCGCTGGTCTCGGGATCGGCCGTCTGCCGGACCTGACCGGTATGCAGGAGGTTACCGACGGCAAACTGGTGGAAGTCCTGCCGGACTGGGCGCCGCACGGCGACGCATGCTATGCCGTTTATCCCGGTGGAAAAAATCCGTCTCCGGCGCTCCGCGCCATGGTTGACCTTTTGATCGAACATCTGTCGAATGTTTTGACCTCGTGCGTGGCTCCGCCGCGACGTCGCTGACAGTATGTGAACAGGATCAAACCGTGCAGCTGAAACCGGGAATTGCCAGTGTAGAGGCACGCGCATTCATTGCCGCGAATGCACCGGGATCTCTTCCGGTGCCGTCCGCATTGACGATTGCGGAATTTCGTGACGAAAGCGCGTCGGAGTTCCGCGCCCGAGCCGAACGTATGCTCACCCGTTTACCGGTTCGCCATCGCGAATGCGTTGTCGCCGGGATCCCCTGCATTGAAGTTGTGCCAACCGACTCCGATCCGGCAGCCACACTGCTTTATTGCTATGGCGGTGGATTTGTCTGCGGCAGCGCGTTTGAGGACCTGATCATTTCCGCGCCGCTGGCCGCATTCGCCAACCTCCGCATCGTCGCGCCGAAATACCGTCTTGCGCCCGAGCACCCGTGGCCGGCTGCGGTTGATGACGGTTTTGCGGTTTACCGCGATCTGGTTGAGCGAACCGCTCCCGGCCGGCTTGCGATAGCAGGGGAATCGGCAGGTGGCAATCTGGCGCTGGCCATCTTGTTGCGGGCCCGCAGGGAGAATTTTGGCATGCCGGCCGCCGCGGCGCTGCTGTCGCCCTGGTGCGACCTTGAACATGGCGGCGACAGCCTTGAGGCAAACGATGGTCGGGACCCGACCCTGAGCCGTGCCTGGGTCGAGGCGGCCGCGCGGTTTTACTGCGGAACCCGGGATGCAGCCGACCCCGACATATCTCCGATCAACGGTGCGTTCGACACCACGTTCCCCCCGGTCCTGATCACCACCGGGACACGCGATCTGTTGATGAGCCAGTGCGTCCGGCTCGCCGGGGTGTTGCGGCGTGCCGAGGTTCCGGTCGATCTGCATGTCTGGGACAGTCTGTGGCATGTCTTCGAGTTTTATGACGAAATCCCGGAATCCGATGCATCGCTGCGAGAAATCGCTCGGTTTTTGCAAGATCATATCCGGTCCAAGGCAGACGCTTCATGAACAGACACCCGCTGACTCCCCTCGATTGCGACGAAATTGAAATCGCCGCCCGAACGATCAGGGCAGAGGCCGGGCTGGACGAAAGCGCCTGGTTCGAAACCATCACCCTGCAGGAACCGGATAAGGCGGATTTCAAGGCCTGGCAGTCCGGCGCCTCGATTGTCCGGCGTGCCTTTGTCTGTTGTTATGAACCGTCCAGCAACCGGACCCTGCGGGGCGTCGTCTGCCTGGAGACGGAAACGCTTGAACGCTGGGGCCATGTTCCGGGCGTGCAGGCCCGGATCGTTCCCGACGAATTTGCCGAAGGTGACAGGCTGGTTAAAGAGGATGCAGGATTTCGCGAGGCCTGCGCACGGCGCGACATCACCGATATGGACAAGGTTCTCGTGGAAACCTGGGCTGCCGGCAATTTTGGTGTTGCCGATGAGCAGGGTGAACGCATTGCCTATTGCCATTGCTGGCTGATCAACGAGGCTGGCGACAATCGCTATGGCCGTCCGATCGCCAACCTGCACCCGGTATTCGATCTGCGGCGCGGGAAAGTCTTGCGTATCGACGATTTCGGTATTGTCGATATCCCGCCGGACACGGCCGCAATCCGCAAACAGGACGGCTTGCGACAGGACGTCAAACCGCTCGAAATCACCCAACCCGAGGGCCCGGGTTTTGCCGTCGACGGCCATGCGGTCGCCTGGCAGAAATGGACTGTCAGGGTTGGCTTCAGCCTGAGAGAAGGCCTGGTTCTGCACGATATCGGCTACCAGGATGGCGCACGTTTGCGGCCGATCATGCATCGCGTGTCTATGGCGGAAATGGTTGTTCCTTACGGGGACCCGACCGCCGGTAATTACCGCCGCAATGCCTTCGACACGGGCGAATACGGTATCGGGCAGGCCGTTGATTCCCTCAAACTCGGCTGTGATTGCCTGGGCCATATTCATTATTTTGACGTCTGTTCCCATGACTGGCAGGGCGTGCCGAAAGTCATCGAGAACGCCATTTGCATGCATGAAGAGGATTTTGGCCTGTTGTGGAAACACACGGATGCAAAGACCGGAACCCTGCGCGCGGTCCGCTCAAGGCGCCTGGTGATTTCTTCCCTTTGTACGATCGGCAATTATGTCTACGGCTTCTACTACTATTTCTACCAGGACGGCATGATCGGCGTCGAGGTCAAGGCAACGGGCATTCCGTTTCCCTCGGCAATCGCGCCCGGTAAGCCGTCGCAATACGGAACCATAGTTGCGCCTGGTGTTGAATCGCACGTGCACCAGCACGTGTTCAGCTTCCGTTTCGATATGTGTGTCGATGGCGAGGGCAATTCCGTCCGTGAAGTGGAGTTCGAAGCGGCCCCGGTTGGGCCTGAAAACCCCCACGGCAATGCCATACGCATTCTGGAGCGGGATCTGGAGAGTGAAAGTCAGGCGCAACGCCGGATCGACATGGCGCGGTCGCGCTACTGGAAGGTGATCAACCCGAAAAGAGCAAACCGGTTCGGGCAACCGACTGCCTACAAACTTGCTCCCGGCGCTAACGCCCTGCCATTGCTCGACCCGGCGTCAAGCGTCGGCAAGAGGGCGGGATTCATGTACAATCATTTCTGGGCGACCGCCTACGCGCCCGATGAATTGTATCCGGCCGGCTGGTATCCGAACCAGAGCGCCGGCGGCGATGGCCTTCCGGATTGGACGCAGGCGGACCGCTCGCTGCAGAACACCGATATCGTCGTCTGGTACACGCTGAATTTCCATCATTTGCCAAGGCCCGAAGACTGGCCGGTCCAGCCTGTTGTCTATGCCGGCTTTCACTGGATGCCGGAAGGTTTTTTCGATGAAAATCCGGCCCTGGACGTGCCTCCGAACGATCTGGTGAAACACTGAAACCGGACCGATCAGTCCGTCTGGACGATCAGACCATGGCAATGCAATCGATTTCGATCAGCATGTCCTTATAGGCGAGATAGGGAAACGGAATGCCGGTCGAGGCCGGGCCCGGTTCGCGATAATATCCTGCCCGGACCGAAGCGTTTTTCAAAAGATCGGCTTCTCCGCCGGTGCCGACATAAAACGTGTTTATTTTGACCAGATGTTCGAAATCGAGACCGAATTCGCCGAGCACCTTTTGAATGTTGTGCATCGATGTAACTGTCTGCGCCACCATATCGCCCGGATCGATGACAGCGCCCGTTTCGGTGAGGGAAACCTGGCCGCCTAGGAAGACCAGATCCCCGACCCGCAATCCGTGCCTGTAGGGAAGGTGCACAGGCCAATCCCAGTGACCGGTCGGCCAGACTGCATGCCGGTCGAGGCGGCGTCCGTCCAGCCCTCGCATCGCAATGACATCATAGCGCACCATCGCGCTTTTCTGGGGCAAGCGTGGAAGCGATATGCCCGTTGCCGCGGGTCCGGGTTCGCTGAAAAAGCTGGCCCTCACCAGGGCCGCTTCTTTCCAGTCCTCCTGATCGCCCGGTTCGACATTGAAGGCGTTTGCCTTGACCGCATCGTGCAGGTCGGCGCCGAGGCCGGCCAGCAGGCGGGCTTGTTTTTCAAGGACGGTGCGGCTCTGTGCGACCAGGCTGCCCGGATGTGCGATCGTGCCTCTTGCGTCTTCCGCCGTCTGGCCGCTGGTGAAAATCATCTGGCCGCACCGCACGGCCTGACTGAATACCGACGGCAGGGCCGCGGCGTCGGGGATCCAGGACGCGGACCGGTCGAGACGTTCGCCATTCTGCCCGCGCATGGCGATACCCTCGATTTCGATGGACAGGCCGTCAAAACAATTGGTCTCGATCGGTATGAGGGTGATCGCCGGGCCCGGCCGGCGCAGGTCTCCGAGGACATCGGCGACGGTTTCCAGGATCGTCTGTTCATCATCGGGTTCGTGCAGCACATAGAACCCGGTCAGTTTCACCAGATCACCGGCGTCAGCCCCCATGCCCGCCAGAACCGACACGACACCTTCCATTGCGAGCCTGGTTTGCGCAACGAGGTCGTTTGGCCGGGTGACTTTTGCATGCCCATCGATGTCGGCCTGGCCACCAACGAAGATCATGTCGCCGCAGGCAAGGGCATGGCTGTGTTTGAGCGGAATACCGATCGACAGGTGATCGTCCGGGTGAAACCGTCGTCTTGGCAGCATGGCGGGTCCTTGTGTCTGGCGCGGAGCGTAATTCAGGCACGTCCGCTCCGACGATTATGTACAACGCCGTTGAATCACACTTCGGTGAATGACGCAAAATGTCCCGGTCTCGTCTCAATACCGAATTGGCCGCGTAAGGTTATTTTCAGATTTGTATTCAATAACAAGGGTGGAGCCACCACTGGTTGTGGGAACGAGGTGCGAGGCTCTCGACAAAAAGGGATCAGCGTGCCGGGCACGGATTTGACAATCGGGGACACGGGATGAGCGTTCGGCATCATCTGGCATCCCGATCTTCAATCATTTTCGCCGTACGCGTTTTCGGCGCCGGGATTGCCTTCATCGTGCAGGCCCTGATCGCCCGGTTGTGGGGATCGGCGCACCTTGGCGACTATCTTGTCGCAATAGCAATTTCCAACCTCCTGGCCGTCAGCCTGCCACTCGGATTCCACACGATCGGCGCTTATTTTGCAGCCGATTATGCGGCCAGAGATCAGGGGCGTTCGCTGCGCCGGTTCATGCTGCGCGCCTACGGACATATTGTCTTTCCCGGGATCCTGATTTTGATTGTTGCCGGATTTTTCGCCGGCCAATGGTCCGCGGCCGGCCAGAGATTGTCGGATATGTGGCTGCCTGTCTGCGTCATGGCGCTGGCAACTGCCACGATCTACGTCAACGGCGCGGTCCTGATCGGGCTGAAACGTCCCTATGCCGGGTATTTTCCTGACACATTCTTTCGCCCGATCATCTCAATTGCCGGTTTTTTGGCCGTTCTTGTGTGGCTTGAGGACTCCGACAAGGTCGTCAGCCTGCTGTGGTTCCTGTCTCTTGGATATCTCGCCGTTGCACTGGTCCATTTCGCAGTAACGGTCCGAAGCGCGTTGCGCATTTCAGCCGAGGAAGCGGTACCGGATACCGAAGGGAGGCGATGGTGGCATTTTGCCGGTCCCTGGCTGGCGATCTCCCTGTTTTCCGATTTTTTCTTCGACTTCGATCTATTGTTGCTGGCGAACAGTCTCGACTCCGAAGAGATCGCCATATTCGGCGTCTGTACCAGGATTTTTGTCATTGCATCGTTTGCGATCTCGGCCGTTTACGCCATCTCCGTGCCCGATATTATGAAAAATGAGGCACAGAAAGATGTTGAAGGCCTCAGAGGCAAGATTTCGGAAGCGAATCTTGTGGCCGCCGGATTGTCGGCTGCGCTGCTGGTGATCATCAATCTGATCAGTCCGTATGTCCTGCAATTGTTTGGTGAGCCGTTCCTGAGGGGGGTGGTTCCGCTTGGCATAATCTGCGGGGTGCTTCTCGTGCGTTCGATCTTCGGTCCGACCTCGATCGTCCTGTCCGCCCGCAACTACCCCTACGCCAATCTGCCGGCAGTGGGCGTGGGGCTGGTTAGCCTGGTTTTGGGCAACATGGTGTTGGTTCCGGCGTTCGGCCTGACTGGCGCTGCCCTCTCGGCGTTTCTGTCGTTCCTGTTCGGATCAGTCACACTGTGGATCACAACGCTCCGCTTGACCGGTCTTGATGTTTCGATTTTTGCCGGGTTGCGGCGCGCGCGATATTCCTGACGCTGGCGATGGATCGGCTATTCGGTTTTGTTTTCTGTCGGATTCGTTGGGTCCGTCCCGCCCTCTTGCAAACCCGATACCCGGTTCTCAATGAATTGAATCCGCAGGGCGGACTTGCGGTAGATGAAAATGAACCGTCCGTCTCCCGCCGTTCCTTTCAAAACTTCAACGGGCACATCGCGAAGGTATTTGCCCTCAAAGGACACGATCCTGTCCGGGGCGCCCAAGCGTGCCCAGACCTCTTGCCGGGACATTCCGATTTCAATCGCGGCCGGCTCCGACGACAGGTCGGGCGGGCTGAACAGGACAGTGCTTAACAGCATCCATGTTGTGCAGGCGAGCACTGAAAACCTTGAATACATGGGTGTTGGCCCTGCTGTATTGTTGTGCTGGCAGGTTTCGTCGCACAATGGGTGAATTCCCATAGTCATCAGCCCCTATCTTCACATTGTGGCCACAATGCGGTCACAAGCACGCTGTATTTGCACTATTCAATCTTAGTTTGTATAATTGCTCATATCTCCAAAAATTGGGCATGGTATCCTTATTAGGAGAAAATCATGGCATATCCCGCGTCCTATTTCGGGCAGTTCGGTCTCCCGGCCCGCTTGCCCACCGGGCGGATCAAGCCGACCCTGGCGATTTTGGCTGCCGCCGGACTTGCGGTGGTCATGGTTGCAGCAGCCATTGTGCCCGTGCGCGCCCAGACCGGTGGCGACACTTGTCATGCAGACAAATCTCCGGACAAGAGTGAATTTCATCGCGACGGCCATGAAATCGACAAAACAGGGGCGGCGGAAAATTGTGACGAGGACCGCGTCGCCGACGACCGGGAACGCCGGCGCATGGAGAAATACCTGGCTGACTACGTGTCACCGAAAGCGATCGTCAAAACGCTGGAATTGCCGTCGGGCGATGTCATTGACTGTGTCGACGTCTATCAGCAGCCGGCCTTGCGCAGACGCGGCATGGAAGGGCACACGTTGACGTTCGAACCGCGGGGCGAACCCGAGGAGGCGAAAGCCGGAGACAATGAAAGGGCGGCTGGAATTCTGGAGCTCGACTCCAGCGCCAGCGAAAAGGACGTCGATCCCGGTTCGATCAGGGACCAGCTCGCGGCCCGCCAGACCTATGGCGCGAC
>JGI12316J15310_10000048_pt14 | contig 34967 bp, 35 predicted proteins | sample MarCyaLeptolynsp_FD_15310 | JGI IMG/M metagenome (IMG submission 15310)
CCCGCCACGGTGCCCTCGCCGACGGTGCAGGCGACCGTGCGCGACAGCATCTGGGCGCCGCCGGTCAGGCCGGGCTTCAGGCCCTCGAACATCGCCTGCAGGATGCGCGGCACGCCAGCCATCACATGCACGTTCTTCAGGATGAAGCCCGGGGCGGCGGAGACCGGGTTGTCGATCAGCGCCGCACCGACCGGAATGTCGGCCATCTTGCGGCGCGCCTCGTTGAACTCGACGCCGCTGTTGGCGTAGTGCGCGGTCAGCCGGCGCATCGCCTCGGTATTGCGCTCGACCTCGGCGCCGAAGGCCTTGGCGATGCAGGCGGTGGTGATGTCGTCATGGGTCGGCCCGATGCCGCCGGAGGTGAAGACGTAGGTGTAGCGCTCGGACAGGGTTGTCACCGCCTCGACGATCGCCGCCTCGTCGTCGCGCACCACCCGCACCTCGGACAGCCGGATCCCCATGGCGGTCAGCTCCTCCGCGATGAAGCCGATATTCTTGTCCTTGGTGCGGCCGGACAGGATCTCGTTGCCGATGATCAGCATGGCGGCGGTGACGGTCTCGGGCATGCGGGTCTCCGGAGGCGATGGCGGGCGACAGAGGATGGGTCAGCGGCGGCGCGGCAGCAAGAGGGGCGCGGCGCTCAGAACCCCCGGTCGTTGTCGCGCCGCAAGGTCGGCAGACCGATGCCGGCGGCGTCGAAACCGCCGTCGACCGCCAGGGTCTGACCGGTGATGTAGCTCGCCTGATCGCCGCAGAGGAAGAACACGGCGTTGGCGATCTCCTCCTCCAGACCGTAGCGGTTCAGCGGGATCGCGTCGTGATAGTCGGCGCGGATCGCCGGGGTGTGCACCTCCTTGGCCATGGCGGTGTCGACCGGGCCGGGCGCGATCAGGTTGACCCGCACGCCGATCTCGCCGAGCTCGGTCGCCTGCTGCTTGGTCAGATGCATCAGCGCCGCCTTCGAGGTGCCGTAGGCGACCCGCAGCGTGCTGGCGCGCAGGCCGGAGATCGAGCCGATGTTGACCACGGCGCCGCCGCCGGTCTCGGCCATGACCCGCGCGGTCTCCTGCACCATCAGGAACGGCCCGTTCAGATTGACCGCCAGCACCCGTGACCACTCGTCGTAGCTGGTGTCGAGCAGCGGCTTGAACACCGCGATGCCGGCATTGTTGACCACCGCGTCGATCCGCCCGAACCGGTCGCGCGTGGCGGCGACGGCGGCACGCACCTGATCCGGGTCGGAGACGTCGCAGGGCACCGCCAGGGCGGCGTCGGTGTCGAGCCCGGCATGGGCCGCCGCCAGTTCCTCGCCGGAGATGTCGAGCTGCGCGGCCCGCCAGCCCTCCGCCAGGAACCGCCGCGTCACCGCCAGGCCGATCCCGCGCGCCGCCCCCGTCACGATCGCCACCTTCGCCGTCATGTCGGTCTCCGTCATCGGCCGTTGAAGTCGGGCAGCAGCGTCACATCGAGAACACCGTCATCGCGCATCGGCGACCGCGGCGCCGCCACGGCCAGCGCGGTCCCGAGTCGGTGGTGATACAGGGTCAGCCAGGCCGGATCCTCGAGCAGCGCGTGATAGGTCCGGCGGTAGAGGCCGGCGCGGGCCTCGTCCTTCACCGTTCGCCGGGCGCTGTCCAACAGCCGCTCCACTTCGGGGTTGCGGTAGCCCTGCCACCAGGAGCCGGCGACCCGGCTGTCGATCTTCTCGTACAGCACACGGAAGGTGCTCATCGGGCTCGAATCGAAGACGCAGAGGTCGTGGATGTTCTTGTCGCGGACCTGCTCGGCGTAGAACACGCGGTCCTCGATCACATGCGGCACCAGCGTGACGCCGATATCCGCGAGCTGTGCCGCCAGTTCCGCCGTCAGCGCCTGGGCCTCGTCCGGCAGGCGGGTCGGGGTATCGACATGGAGCGTCAGGCCGCCGCCATGCCCCGCCTCGGTCAGCAGGGCGCGGGCCTGATCGGGATCGTGGATGTCGCCCACGACCGGATCGGCGCCGAAATGGGCGGCGCTGACGAAGCCGGTCAAGGGACCGCCGTCGCCGTCGAGGACGCGCGCGATCACCCGCACCCGGTCGACCGCCAGGGTCAGGGCGCGGCGCACCCGGGCATCGGCGCAGGGGCCGGCGGCGGCGTTCAGGATGTAGATGATCGAGGTCGGGTCGGTGAAGCCGGTCCAGTGCCGACCCGCCGCCGTGATCGCCCGCTCCTGCCGCGAGGGCCGCAGCCGGGTCGCCGCCGCGGCCGCGCCCGAGACCACCGCCGCCGCGCGGGCCTCGGCGTCCGGCTCGGCGCGGAACACCAGGGCGTCGTTGCTGGGCGGTTCACCCCACCAGTCCGGGTTGCGGCGGAGATGCACGGCGGCACCGGGCGCGACCGCCTCGACCCGGTAGGCGCCGCTGCCGACCGGGCGCGCCGGGAACCCTGGCTCGTCCACCTCCGGCGGCACCGCGTAGGCGGAGGCCAGGATCTCAAGCAGGTCGGCCAGCGGTTCGGCCGTCGTGACGGTGACGGTGCTGGCGTCGACGGCGGCGATCTCGGCACCGCCCAGATACTGTCCCCAGACCGCCGGCGCGCCGAGGGTGGCGCCGACATCCGGGCGCTGCATCCGCCGGATCGAGGCGGCCATCGCCTCGGCCTCGATCGGCCGACCGTCATGGAACCGCAGGCCGTCGCGCAGGTGCAGGGTCCAGGTGCGGGCGTCGTCGCTCACCGTCCACCGCTCGGCCAGCGCCGGGTCATAACCGCCGCCGGGCCGGCGGCGCACCGGCGCGTCGAACACCGCCTCCAGAATGGCAAGGGCGTCGCCGCTGTCGGTGCAGTCGTGCGGGTCGCGCAGCTCGACGGATTTCTGAAGGATAACGGGCGCCTCGGTCATGGCTCCGTCTAAGCATGATCACCGCCCCTGCGGAAGGGATGACTTTGCCTTCAGCCCCGGCTAGGTAAGGCCCATGGACCTGCCCTCCCCCCTGCACCAAGGTCGCCTGATCAAGCGCTACAAGCGCTTTCTCGCCGATGTCGACCTGGGCGACGGCGAGACGGTGACCGCCCATTGCCCGAATCCCGGGGCGATGACGGGGCTGAAGGACCCGGGTCTGCGGGTCTGGCTGTCGCGCTCGCCGCACCCCAAGCGCAAGCTGTCCTACACCCTGGAACTGGTGGAGACGTCGGGCGGGCTGGTCGGCATCCATACCGGCCGGCCGAACGCCATCGTCGCCGAGGCGATCACCGCCGGCACCATCCCCGAGCTGGCCGGCTACGAAAGCCTCCGGCGCGAGGTAAAGTACGGGCGGAACAGCCGCGTCGACCTGCTGCTGGAGGGTCCGGACCGACCGGCCTGCTACGTCGAGATCAAGAACGTTCACCTGGTCCGCCCCGACGGCCCCAATCCCGGCGCCCACGAGTTCCCAGACAGCGTCACCGCGCGGGGGGCCAAGCACCTGGACGAGCTGGCGGCGATGGTCGCCGAGGGGCATCGGGCGGTGATGCTGTTCTGCATCCAGCGCATGGACGGCGACCGCCTGACGCTGGCCCGCGACATCGACCCAACATACGGCGCCGCCTTCGACCGGGCGACGGCGGCGGGGGTGGAGGCGCTGGCCTGGGAATGCGCCGTGACGCCGGAGCGGATCACCCTGAACCGGGCGGTGCCGGTGGTCGGCTGACCCCCAAACCTTGACCTTCCGCCCCCGCCCCCTCAGATTGCGGGCACGGTACGAAGCAAGGACAGACGTGATGCAGCAGCTCGCCGAAGCGCGCCAGATTGTGCGCCACGGGCCGGACGATTTCGAAGGCATGCGCAAGGCCGGGCGCCTGGCGGCCGAGATCCTCGACATGATCACCGACCGTGTCGTGGCCGGTGTCACCACCGACGAACTCGACACGCTGTGCCACGAGATGACGCTGGCCAACGGCGCCACCCCGGCCCCGCTCGGCTACAAGGGCTATCCGAAGTCGATCTGCACTTCGATCAACCACGTCGTCTGTCACGGCATCCCGGGCGACCGCAAGCTGGTCGAGGGCGAGATCCTGAACATCGACGTCACCGTCATCCTCGACGGCTGGCACGGCGATTCCAGCCGCATGTACCTGGTCGGCGACAAGATCCCGGTGAAGGCGAAGCGGCTGGTCGAGGTGACTTACGACGCCTTGATGCTGGGCATCGAGGTGGTGCGGCCGGGTGTGCATCTCGGCGCCATCGGCCATCGCATCCAGACTTTTGCCGAGGGCCAGCGGTTCTCGGTGGTGCGCGACTTCTGCGGCCACGGCCTGGGGCGCACCTTCCACGCGCCGCCGAGCGTGCTGCATTACGGCCGGCCGACGGACGGCCCGATGCTGGAACCGGGCATGTTCTTCACGATCGAGCCGATGATCAACGCCGGCAAGTTCGCGGTGAAGATCCTCGACGACGGCTGGACGGCGGTCACCCGCGACCGCTCGCTCTCGGCCCAGTTCGAGCATTCCATCGGCGTCACCGAGACCGGGTTCGAGATCTTCACCCTGTCGCCCAGGGGCTACACCAAGCCGCCCTACACCTGATCCCGAGCGGGCGTTCAACGACGGGATCGATGCCGCCGTTCGTGCAATGTCGGATCAGCGCCCGCCGGACGCCGGCTTCGCGGGATTGCCGTAGACCGTCTTTGACGGCGGGACGTCCCGGACCACCACGCTGCCCATCCCGACCGTCGCGCCGTCGCCGATAGCTATGTTCTGGCGGATGATCGCGCCGGCGCCGATATACGCATCCTCGCCGACCGTCACGCCGCCCAGCAGACGCGCGCCGGGCGCGATCGTCGTGCCGCCGCCCACCCGACAGTGGTGATGCAGGCGGGCATCGAGGTTGATCCGGGCATTGTCGCCGATCGTGACCATGTCGGAGACCAGACAGCCGGCCTGAACGGTCGCGGTGGCGGAGATCCTGGCCGTCGTCGCGATCCGCGCGCGCTCGGAGACGAAGCCGGTCGGCTCGAGATCGGCGTAGCGCTTCCAAAGCATCGACCTGACCTCGGGCGGGTCGGCGGCGATGATCAACCGGGCCTCGAGAAGCGCCTGTCGCGCTACCGTGTCGTCCGTTCCCAGATAGGGAAGGTCGCTCTCCGCCGGGCTCAGCGCGACATAGCCGATCACCGCCCCGCCCTCGGCCTCCAGTGTCGCGCGCAGGTCGCCGTCGTAGCCGATCAGGATGATGCCCTTGCTCACAGAAACACTCCCGGATAGCGGCGAAGGCGCGGAGACCGTCGCTCGCGACTAGCGCGTCAGAGCCTGGCGAATGACGTCGCAGGTGCGGTCGACCTCCGCCTCGCTCAGATCGAAATAGGACGGCAACCAGAGCCCCTCGGCCGAGCTCCGGATCGATACGGGATAGGCGGCCGCCGCGTCGACCGCCCCGCCATAGGTGCCCTGGGTATGCAGCGGATGCCAGAAACGGCGATGGCCGATCCGCGCCTCTCGCAGGGCAGAGACGATCGCATCCGCCCGTTCCGCGAGGATGTCCGTCCACAGGCACACCTCTTCGTCATCACTGGTTTCGGGAAACCGGAGCGACGCCAGATCGCCGAGGCGCTGGCGGTACCAGCGATCCCTTTGCCGCGCGCGGTCCAGCCGCCGGTCCAGCGCTTCCAGCTGACGCAACCCGACCGCCGCCTGCATGTCCGTCATCTTGAAGTTGAACCCCAGGCGAGGGTGCAGATCGTCGCCGCCGGTTCCCTGCACCGCCCGGCCCTGATCCTTGAGCTCGCGCAGCCGCGTCGCCGCCGCGCCATCTCGTGTCACCACAAGGCCACCCTGGCCGGTGGTGATGAACTTGTTGGGGGAGAACGAAAAGGCTCCCGCGTGGCCGTAGGTCCCAAGAGCGCGGCCACCGAGCGCCGAGCCCAGGCCCTCCGCCGTGTCGCAGACCAGAAGCAGATCCCGGGCCTCGCAGATCTTCTCGAGCCGCGCGTAATCACAGGCCCGGCCGTTGACATCGACGCTGACCACGGCCCGGGTGCGCGGCGTGATCGCCGCCTCCACCGCGTCGGGATCGATCGTGAACCGCCCCGGCGTCACATCGGCGAACCGAACCTCTCCACCGACCATGCGGACCGCGTTGGCCGTCGCGATGAAGGTCAGGTCCGGCACGATCGCCTCATCTCCGGGGCCAAACCCCAACGCCAGCAGCGCAAGGCTGATCGCGGCCGTCCCCGAGGTCGTGACCACGGCATAGTCAGCCCCGAGCCGGTCGGCCATCGCCGCCTCGAACGCTCTGCAGACCGGTCCGTCGTTGACGTAGCCGGAGGCGATCACCGCACTGACCGCGTCGGCTTCGTCATTCTCGAAACAAGGCTGGAACCAGGGGATGGAATCCACGGTCTTCACGGCGGTCTCGGGGTCCGAAACGGGAATGCTGGAGTGGGCGGTCATCGCGGCCTCGCAGTCACGACAGGCAAGGAATACCGCCACTTCTTGGCCGGCAGCTTTGCATTTGATAGCGCCAACTTATGCGATATTAGTAGGCGCCGCAGCATCATGATGGCTGCCATTATCCGCACCGCGACTCATCAGACATCGATTGGGATTTCCAGTGCCAGTTGAACCGATTGACGATACACGCATTTGCGTCGTCGGAACCGGCTATGTCGGCCTCACTCTGGCGGCCGTCCTCGGGCAGGCCGGGCTTTCCGTGGTTGGCATCGATCGGGATGAGCAGGTCGCTCGCCAGCTGCAGGCCGGCAAGACGCATTTTCACGAGGCCGGCCTGGAGCCGCTCGTTCGCGAGTTGGTCGCCGATGGCCGATTGCAGGTCGACACGGACATTCGGGTGGCGGCGGACTGCTCAACCTTCATCATCGCCGTCGGAACGCCGATCGACGCATCGGGCAACGTGGACCTCGCGGCGCTGACCCAAGCCGGGACGGCGATTGCCGATGTCATGCCGCCGGACGCGCTGGTCATCCTGCGCTCGACCGTCAAGGTCGGAGTCACCACGGGGTTGATGCGGTCAATCCTCGAGGCCTCCGGCAAACCGTTCGATCTCGCCTTCTGCCCCGAGCGCACCGTCGAGGGAAAGGCGCTGGAGGAGCTTCGGCAGCTGCCGCAGATCGTGGGCGGCGCGACGCCGCGCGCGGCGGAGCGCGCGGCCACGCTGTTCTCGCGGATCACCGACACGGTATTGCCGGTCTCCAGCGTTGGTGTCGCCGAGGTGATCAAACTGGTCGACAACACCGCCCGAGACATTGGCTTCGCCGTCGCCAACGAGGTTGCTCGCTTCTGCGACCGCCTCGGAATCGATGCGATCGAGGTGATCCGACAGGGCGCGCACGACTATCCGCGCACCCTTCTGTCGATGCCGGGGCCGGTCGGCGGCCCGTGCCTCTCAAAGGACCCTTACATCTTCTTCCGGAGCACGGACGACCCCGACGCGATGCCGCGCCTGGCGGTGACGGCGCGCGACGTTAACCGTTCTGTGCCCGCCCATGCGGCGGATGCCATGCTGGCGTGGTTGAACGGCAAGGGCGTTCCGCTGTCAGGGCTTCGGATCGGTCTGCTCGGCATGGCGTTCAAGGGGCGGCCGGCGACCGACGACATCCGTGGGACGACCACGCTCGATGTGAGAGACGCGCTGCAGGCCGCGCTCGGTGACGCGGCCTTCGTCGCCTGGGACCCGGTCGTCCGGCCGGAGGCGATCTCGGCGCTCGGCATCGAGGCGGCGCAAAACGTGGAGGAGGCGTTCGCGGGATCGACGATCGTCGTGATCGCCAACAATCATCCGATCTGGCCGTCGCTCGACTTTCCTGCGCTCGCGAAGCACCTTCGGGCGCCGGGGGTGATCTACGATCTTTGGAACAGTTTCGAGGGGTCGCCCCTGCAGCTCCCCGACGCCGTCGGATACATCGCGCTCGGCCGCCATGGCTATCCGGTCGAAGGGAGCAACCGGTGAGCCGGATCCTGGTGACCGGCGGAACAGGGTTCCTGGGCGCGGCGGCCGTGCGCGGGCTGGTGCGCGACGGTCACTCGGTCCGCGTTCTCGACAACAACTCCCGCGGAAGCCCCCACCGCCTCGGCGAGGAACAGGCGTCGGTCGAGGTGATCTGCGCCGATATTCGGGACGGTGCCGCCGTCGCCGAGGCGTGTCGCGGCATGGACATCGTCCTGCACTGCGCGTTCGTGAATGGCACGGAGACGTTCTACGAGCGGCCGGGTCTGGTCCTGGATGTCGGCGTTCGCGGCATGTTGTCCGTTCTCGACGGGTGCGCCGAGCATCGGGTGCCGTCCCTCTTGCTGATTTCCAGTTCGGAGGTCTACCAGCGAGCGCCCGTCATCCCATCACCGGAGGACGTGCCGCTGGTGGTCCCCGACCCGAGGAACCCGCGCTACAGCTATGGCGGCGCCAAGATCATCTCCGAACTCTTGGCGCTGCACGGGGCCGGCTATCGCCCCGAGCAGGTGCGGATCGTCCGTCCGCACAACGTCTACGGTCCGGACATGGGGTTCAAGCATGTCATCCCCCAACTTGCCATGCGCATGGCAGCGCTCGACCGCGACACCCCCTCCGGAGAGCGGGTCTCCCTGAAGATCCGCGGAACCGGAAAGCAGACCCGCGCCTTCATCCATGTCGATGACTTCGTCGCGGCGCTGCGACTGGTCATTGCCGACTCGGCGCCGGACGCGATCTATCACGTCGGAACGCGGGAAGAAGTGACGATCGAAACCCTGGCCGAGGTTATCGCTGCATCGTTCGGCCGTGAGGTTGCCGTCGTCCCGTCGGAGCCCCCGGCGGGCGAGACGGACCGCCGGTGCCCCGACATCTCGAGGCTTGAGGCGCTTGGCTTCGCGCCGGCGCGGAGTTTCGCTGAAGGCGTTGACGCGGTCGTCCGATGGTATCGCGAGCACGCGGCCGACGAGGGTCGCAGTGAAGGAGAGGTTGCATGACCGCCGTTCAGATGTCGCCCGTGACCCGCTGTCAGGTCTGCGGATCGGGCGAGATCTACCTGACCTTGTCGCTGGGGTTCGTGCCGCCGGTGAACGCCGTACGGCGCTCCGACTCGCCGGGATCCGACCAGGTCGGATATCCGCTGGATCTTCTACGCTGCCCGGATTGCGGACTGGTTCAGATCGGGGCGGAGCTCCCGGCGGAGGTTCTGTTTCCGCCGGAGTACCCCTATCGCAGCGCGACGACCCGCGTTCTGCGTGACAACTTCGCCGATCTGGCGCGGGAAACCGGCCAACTGCTTGGGGAAGGGGTACGTCCGCTCGCCGTCGATCTGGGTTCCAACGATGGAACGCTGCTCAAGGCGTTCCGCGACCAGGGCTTCCCCGTTCATGGCATCGAACCGACGGATGCCGCGGTCGATGCGCAGCGCAACGGCATCGACACCACGCAGGCCTATTTCGACAAGCACAGCGTCGCGACGGTGCGCCGCGACGTCGGAACGCCCGGCGTCGTGACGGCGACCAACGTCTTCGCCCACATCGCCAATGTCGATGCCGTCATGGAGGCGGTTTCCCAGCTCGTCGCCGATGACGGCATCTTCGTGTCGGAGTCGCATTATCTCGTCGACCTTATCGAGACCCTGCAGATCGACACGATCTACCACGAGCACCTTCGGTATTATGCGCTTGGCAGCCTGTCCGCGCTGCTCGGTCGCCACGGCTTCGAGCCGTTCCACGCCCGCAGGATCGGCACCCACGGGGGCTCGTTCCGAGTGTACGCGTGCCGCAAGGGACAGCGGCCGCAGCAGCCGTCGGTTTCCGCGCTGCTGGCCCTGGAAGCGGAACGCGGCGTCACGGACGGCTCTGCCCTGGTCGACCTGACGCGGCGGTCGGCGGCGTTCCGCCGAACCCTGCCTCGGGTCATCGGGGACTTGGTGGCGAACGGAAAGCGCGTCTACGGCATCGGCGCACCCTCACGCGCGTCCACACTCATTAACTTCACGGCGCTCGATGTCGACCTGGTGGAGACGGTGCTGGAAGTGCCGCAATCCCCAAAGATCGGCGGCATGGTGCCGGGCACCCGAATCCCGATCGAGGACGAGCGTCGGCTGTTCGACGATCCGCCGGATTACGCGCTGATGCTGTCCTGGCACATCGCCGACGAGCTGATGCCGAAGCTGAAGGCGAAGGGCTACGCCGGTGGGTTCATCATTCCCCTGCCCGAACCGCGGGTCATCTCGGGTGACTCGGTGTGATCCGTGCCCGGCAGTCGGACTAGCGGTGGGTGCCGATGACAGCGCCGCGAGAGGAGACCGGCGACGACCGGTTCGTGGCCGCGATCCTGTCCCACGCCGTCGCGGAGCTGTCGCGGCTCGTCGCCGGCCTGGAGCGGTTCTGCGCGCGGGATGCGGCGAGTTTCGGCGCGACGGTTCGAGACGTCGCATTGGACCGGGATGCCCTGCCCCACTTCCGACGGACGTGCCGCGACCATCTCATGGCCACCCCAACCTACAACCCGGACCTCTATGCCCGCTCGTGCGCTGTCGGGCTCGATCGACTGCGCGCCTTGGTCGACGGCAAGTAGGGCCAGCGGTCCAGGATCCTGAACCACCTCGATCCGGTCGCCCCGGTCGCTACCGCCGGATACCGGTCCTGCGCCTGCCATGACCCGCGGGTCACCGGCGTGCAGGGGAGGTCGGCATGGGCGATCACGCGGAACCCGGCCATGGCGGCCATCGCCAGCGGCTGCGCCGGCGGTTCCTGGCGGCGGGGGCGGAGGCGCTGGCCGATTACGAACTGATCGAGATGCTGCTGTTCCTGGCCAAGCCGCGCGGCGACGTGAAGCCGTTGGCCAAGCGGCTGATCGCGCGGTTCGGCTCGTTCGCCGCGACGGTCAGCGCCGATCCGGCCGAGCTGGCCAAGGTCGACGGCATGGGCGAGGCCTCGGTCGCCGCCCTGAAATCCGCCAAGGCGGCGGCCGACCGCCTGCTCGGCCAGCCGCTGATCAACCGCCCGGTCCTGTCCAGCTGGCAGCAGTTGCTCGACTATTGCCGCGTCGCCATGGCCCACGTGCCGGTGGAGGTCGTCCGCGTGCTGTATCTCGACCGCCGCAACCGCCTGATCCGTGACGAGCAGCAGGGGCGCGGCACCGTCGATCACACCCCGCTCTACCCGCGCGAGGTGGTGAAGCGGGCGCTCGACCTCGGCGCCTCGGCGCTGATCGTGGTGCACAACCACCCGAGCGGCGACCCCGCGCCGAGCCGGGCCGACATTCAGGTCACCCGCCAGCTCAAGGACGCGGCGGCCGCGCTCGGCCTCGTCCTGCACGACCACCTGATCGTGGCGCGCCAGGGATACACGAGCTTCCGCGCGGAAGGACTCCTCTAGGATTCAACACCCTGGCCGTGGGTCTCGCGCACGATCAGCGCGACGATGATGCCGAAGACGCCGATCACCGGCAGGATCAGGAAGGCGCTTTCATAGGCGCCGCGGGTGTAGAGCCGCGCGCCCTCGACCAGGGTGCCGTCCCAGGCGCGGTCGAGCAGCCAGCCGAGCAGCGGCTGCAGCACCGCGCCGGAGCCGACGACGAAGCCGTTGATGATCCCGATCGTCGCGCCCGCCGCCCAGAGCGGCGTGCTTTCCCGCCCGACGGCGAAGCACAGCACCATGGACGAGGCGCCCAGCCCCTGCACCACCAGGCTCGCCGCCAGGGTCACCGTCCCGGCATGCGGCAGGTAGACGGCGGCCGCGATCCCGACCGTCGACAGCGTGGCGCCGGCCACCATGAACAGCTTGCGCCGCCGGTAGCGGTCGGCGAGCCAGCCGAACAGCGGCGCGCCGACGCCCCAGCCGACGAACAGCACGCTGACCAGGGCCGCCGCCTCGGCCTTGTGATAGCCGTAGGCCTGCATCACGTAGGGCACGCCCCAGAGCCCGCCGAACGCCAGCATGGCGCTGGTCATGGCCATGCCGAAGGCCGCGGCCAGCCAGACCTGACGGCTGGAGGCGGCGCGCCCGAGGCCGGCGAGCAGGCCCGGCCGGTCGCCGTCGGCGGCGGCGCGCGGCCGGTCCCGCAGCACCAGGCCGCAGGCGACGGCCAGCACGGCGCCGAACACCGCGACCACCAGGACGACCGGCCGCCAGCCGAACGCCTCGACCGCCGCCCCCAGCGGCGCCTGGCCGGTGATGCCGCCGAGCACCCCCATCATCTGGGCCCAGCCGCCGAGCGTGGCGAAGCGCGACGCCGGCATCCAGATGGCGGCGTAGTTCAGGGCGCCGGCGAAGCTGAAGGCGCAGCCGAAGCCGATCATCATGCGCCCGAGATAGGCGGCCCAGAGGGTGTCCGCCTCGGCGAAGACGAAGCTGCCGAAGGCGACGAAGGCGACCGCCACGGTGATCAGCCGGCGCGGCCCGAAGCGGTCGATCAGCACACCGACCGGGATCTGCGAGCCGGCATAGGCGTAGTAGTAGAAGGCCGACAGGTTGCCGAGGATCGCACCGCCGACGGCGAAGTCGCGCATCAGATCGTCGACCATGACCGAGGGCGCGACCCGCTGGACGAAGGCGTAGAAGAAGAACAGCGCGCACAGGAACCAGCCGAGCATCAGCAGGCTGGGCGCGGGGCGGGGGGTGGTGGTCATGGGAACCCTTGTGCCAGGCGAAACTGGTGCGTCGTTGCACTCGCAATCGCCGTCCATTCGACTTCCCGGCCGCCGAGCCGGGACCCAGACCTAGGCGACCCCGCACGCTCGGAGCCAGGCGATCTCGGATCCAGAGAAGTCACTCCTAGGTCCCGGCTCAAGGCCGGGAAGTCGGTTCAATGCTCTCAGCGAAGTCCCTCAATGGCTCTCGCGCATCAGCGGGGTGCCGGAGCCGCCGACCAGGAACTCGAGATCGGCGCCCTTGTCCGCCTGGTTGACCGTCTCGACGTAGAGCTTGGAATAGCCCCGGTCGTAGGGCGGCTCGAAGGCCGGGCGGGCGTCGCGGCGGACCTGCAGCTCCTCGTCGGAGACCTGCAGGTGCAGGCGCCGGTTCGGCACGTCGACCTCGATCATGTCGCCGCTCTCCACCAGCGCCAGCGGGCCGCCGGCCGCCGCCTCCGGCGCGCCGTGCAGGATCACCGTGCCATAGGCCGTCCCCGACATCCGGGCGTCGGAAATCCGGATCATGTCGGTGATGCCCTTGCGCAGCACCTTCGGCGGCAGGCCCATGTTGCCGACCTCGGCCATGCCGGGATAGCCGATCGGCCCGCAGTTCTTCAGCACCATGATGCAGGTCTCGTCGATGTCGAGCGCCTCGTCGTCGATCCGCGCCTTGTAGTCGTCGATGTCCTCGAACACGACCGCCCGGCCGGTATGGACCATGAGTTCCGGCGACGCGGCCGACGGCTTCAGGATGGCGCCGTCCGGCGTGATGTTGCCGCGCAGGACCGCGATCCCGCCATTCGGCTTGAACGGCTTGTCGAGGGCGAAGATGACGTCGCGGTTGAAGCACTCGGCATCCTTGACGTTCTCCCAGAGGGTCCTGCCGTTGGCGGTGACCGCGTCCTTGTGCAGGTGGTCGCCGATCTCCTTCAGCACCGCCGGCAGGCCGCCGGCGTAGTAGAAGTCCTCCATCAGGTGCTCGCCCGACGGCATCAGGTTGACCAGGCAGGGCATGTCCTTGCCGAGCCGGTCCCAGTCGTCGAGACCGATATCGACACCGAGCCGGCCGGCGATCGCCTGCAGGTGGATGACCGCGTTGGTCGAGCCGCCGATGGCGCCGTTGGTGACCATGGCGTTCTCGAACGCGTCCTTGGTCAGGATCTTCGACAGCCGCAGGTCCTCGACCACCATGTCGACGATGCGCTTGCCGGACATGTGCGCCAGCACGTAGCGGCGGCTGTCGACCGCCGGGATCGCGGCGTTGGCCGGCAGTGACACGCCGAGGCTCTCGACCATCGAGGCCATGGTCGAGGCGGTGCCCATGGTCATGCAGTGACCGGCGGAGCGGTGGTTGTCCTGCTCGGCGCTCATGAACGCCTCGATCGACATCTCGCCGGCCCGCACGGCCTCAGAGAACTTCCAGACATGGGTGCCGGAGCCGATCTTCTCGCCCTTGTAGTAGCCGTTCAGCATCGGCCCGCCGCTGACGCAGATCGTCGGCAGGTCGCAGCTCGACGCGCCCATCAGCAGGGCCGGCGTGGTCTTGTCGCAGCCGACCAGCAGCACGACCCCATCCATCGGCAGGCCGCGGATCGCCTCCTCCACGTCCATCGAGGCGAGGTTGCGGTACAGCATGGAGGTCGGCCGCAGCTGGCTCTCGGAGTTGGAGAACACCGGGAACTCGAGCGGGAAGCCACCGGCTTCCCACACGCCGCGCTTCACGTGCTCGCAGATCTTTCGGAAATGCGCGTGGCAGGGATTGAACTCACTGAAGGTGTTGGCGATGCCGATCACCGGCCGGCCGTCGAACACCTCGGCCGGGAAGCCCTGGTTCTTCATCCAGGAGCGGTGGGCATAGCCGTCCTTGTCGACCTTGCCGAACCATTGGGACGAGCGGCGTTTGCCCTTCATGGGATCATGACGGTCGGTCATCGCGAAGTTCCTCCGGTCGAGCGATGGCTGCCGGCGCGTCTTGGCGGGGTTTCTTGGGTGGTGCCGGCCGCTCGCAGCCTGCGCCGGGCGGGCGCGGCCGGTCAAGGTGGAGAAGCCGGCGCGAACCCTCGGTGCTTTTGCCCGCCAGGCCGTGCGGCACGGTGCCGTGGACGCATCCGGAACCTTTGGCCGGTCGATCAGATGTCCTGTCGCTGGTCGGGATCACCGAGGCAACACGGCAAAGTTGTCGGCGCCAGCGTTCTACACTATAACAATCATTTCTAGCATTTTTCGTACGTTTATGAACAGGAAAGGTTGCGTGATGACGGCGTTATCCGTTCTGGGCTACACCCTTGCGAAGCTGGTGTTCTTGGCGACCGCCGCGATGCCGGCGGCGGCCCAAACACTTACTTTCGTGCCGACGTCGGACCACGACTGGACGAACGATCAGCCCTACTGGAAAGGCTGGTCCGATTCCAGCGCCTCCGGACCGGCGCCGCCGGACTATCTCAACTCCGCACTCATGAAGTGTAGCGCGGGCGTGGCCGTGGAGGGCGTCGGCCTCGTGACCGTCGGCAACCGTATGACGATCCAGATCCTGTGCGCCGACAATGACGAAACCCTGATCCCTGCGCCCGATCACGGATGGGACAATTCCCAGCCGTTCTGGAATGGTTGGACAGGTGCCGAGACGGGCCTTACCGCGCCCGCCTACCTCGACGCCGAGCTCTACTTCTGTCCGGATAACGGCCCGATCATCGGCGCCGGCGCGGCGTCATTGGCGAACCGCTTGGTGTTCATGATCGTCTGCAACAACAACGTCCTCGTTCCGGATCCGTCCACCTTTGGGGGATGGTCGAACAGTCAGCCCTACTGGCAAGGGTGGAGCGACAGCAGCGCTTCCGGACCGACAGCGCCCCCCTACGTCAACGCGTCCCTGCAGGGGTGCCCCTTCGACGAGCTGGTCTATGGGGCGGGATTTCAGCAGATCGGCAATCGGCTCGCATTGCAGGTCGCTTGCTCTTCGCCCTAGGACCGATCCTGTCTGGGCGCGATCTTGCTCCGGGCGTGGCGTCGGAGATGCGGAGTTTGCGTCTGAGACTGAGACGCCGGGCCGCCACCCGGCAGGCCGTGGAGCTGCCATTCAAACCGGACGCTATCGCCCGTCCCCGCGGATCTGCACAAGCGCGGCGGTGAACAGCTCCACGAACACCTCCGCCGCCGCGGGGTCCCGGGTCTCGGCCTGGGCATGGTCGCGCAGGAATGCGTCGATCTCGATCTCACCCTCGCTCAGGGCGACCAGCGGCTCGTAGGAGGTGGTCACGGTGCGGTCCGGGGCGCCGGGCGGGCGGCCCGCCCACATGTCCACCGCGCCGTCGCGGATGACGATGGCGAACGGCTCCCCGTCGACGACCAACGCGATGGTCGTCGTCAGGTCCGGCGGCGCCACCCGACGGAGCGCGACGCGCAGCGGCACGACGATCGTGCGCAGGTTGCCGGGGCGGCGCAGATCACCGTCCGGCGGGAACAGGCCGCCAAGTCTCGCCAGCTCGAAGATCAGGCTCTCGGTGCGGTCGCCGAGCGCGGTCAGCGCATAGACGCTGACGCCGTAAGCCTCGTCGCGGCGTTCCACCAGGCCGTCGCCGACCAGCTGCTCCAGCCGGTCGGTCAACATGTTGGTCGCGATCCCGGTCAGCCCGGAGAGCAGGTCGGAGAACCGGGCCGGACCGGCATGCAGGTCCCGCAGGATCAGCAGCGTCCAGCGGTCCCCGATCCGGTCGAGGGCGCGGGCGACCGGACACAACAGGCGATAGCGACGGGCTTTAGCCACGGGCCACTCCCAGGTCACGACTCCGTGAAGTTTTTAAATTCAACTGTTCACTTGTATTTTGCAAGCTCCCATCCGATCTTCCTCACATCGCCGCCGGCGATGCCCCGTCGTCACCGCCGAAGGGAGGCGCCCATGGCCTCGAAACCGAGAATACTCGTCACCAGCGCCGCTGGGAAAACCGGATTGCCGACGGCGCTCGGCCTGCTGGAGCGGGGGTTCCCGGTCCGCGCCTTCGTACGCCGCCACGACGCCCGGGCGTCCCGCCTGAGGGAGGCGGGCGCCGAGCTGTTCGTCGGCGACCAGGCCGACATCCGCGACCTGCGCGCCGCCTTCGACGGGGTGCAGCGGGCCTATGTCTGTGCGCCGACCGCGCCGAACGGCCTGCATTTCGGCACGCTGGCGGCGCTGGCCGCCGAGGAGGCAAGGGTCGAGCACGTGGTGCTGATGACCCAATGGCTGTCGGGTGACCGCCATCCGGCGCTCTTCACCCGCGAAATCTGGGCGATGGAGCAGGTGTTCCGGCGGCTCTCCGACGTGTCGCTGACGGTGAACAATGTCGGCTGGTTCGCCGACAACTACTTCATGGTGCTGCGCGACACCGCCCAGCTCGGCCTGTTCCCGATGCCGCTCGGCGACCCCGACACGGCGAGGGATGCGCCGCCGTCCAACGAGGACATCGCCGCGGTGAATGTCGAGGCGCTGACCGACCCGGCCGCGCATGGCGGCAAGACCTACCGTCCGACCGGCCCGGCGCTGCTCAGCCCGCGCCAGATCACCGAGACCCTGGGCCGGGTCCTCGGCCGCAGGGTTTCCTATTCGCCGGTCTCCGAGGCGATGCTGTCGAAGGCGCTCACCGCCGATGGCTGGCCGGTCGCCCTGCAGAGCCAGCTGCGGATCTACCTGGAGGAGTACCGGCGCGGGACCTTCGCGCTCGCCGCCCCGTCGCCGGTCATCCCCACCCTGCTCGGCCGCGAGGCGGAGAGCTTCGAGACCATCGCCCGGCGCTACGTGGCGACCCGGCCGGAAGCGCGGCGTTCGCTCGCCCGGTGGGTCAGCGCGCTCGGCCATTTCGCCCGGACCCTGCTGATCCGCGCCGTCGATTACGATGCGGCCGAGCGTCGCCTCGACCACGTGCTCCTGGCGGAACCGGACTACGCCCAGGACAGCCCCGGCTGGCGGCGCATGGCGGCCCGCCTGCCGGACACCACCCGCACCGCCGCCTGATCACTCACCCGAAGGAGACCACCGATGAGCGCGTTCATGATCGCCCGGATCACCACCAGGGATCCGGTCAAGCTGAAGGAATACATGTCACTGACGACCCGGACCGCCGCGCAGTTCGGCGCCGAGCTGGTCGGACGGGGCCGGGCGGCACGGACGCTGAACGGCGCCGGCGACCACGAGAGCGTGGTCGTCGCACGGTTCCCGAGCCTGGAGCGGTTGGAGGCGTGGTACGACAGCGATGCCTATCGGCCACTGAAGGCTCTGCGCGACGAGGCCGCCAACATGCACATGACGGCCTACGCCCTGGACGGCTGATCGCGTTAGGCGGGCGCCGGTCTCTCCGGCCGGCGCCCGTGCGCGGTCACCCCAGCGAGCCGCAGAACCGCTGGATGCGCATGCAGGCCTCCTCCAGCGCCGCCGTCGAGGTGGCGTAGGAGATGCGGAAATGCGGGCTCAGGCCGAACGCCTCGCCCTGCACCGCGGCCACCCCCTCGCTCTCCAGCAGGGCGGTGACGAAGGCGCTGTCGCCGTCGATCACCGTGCCGTCCGGCGTCTTCTTGCCGATGCAGCCCTTGACCGAGGGGTAGACGTAGAACGCGCCCTCCGGCGTCGGGCAGTCGATGCCGGCCGCCTGGTTCAGCATCGAAACCACTAGGTCGCGGCGCTCCTTGAACACCTTGTTGTTGGCGGCAATGAAGCCGTGATCGCCGGTGAGCGCCGCCACCGAGGCGGCCTGGCTGACCGAGCACGGGTTCGAGGTCGACTGCGACTGGATGTCGGTCATCGCCTTGATCAGTGGCGCCGGGCCGCCGGCGAAGCCGATGCGCCAGCCGGTCATGCAATAGGCCTTGGACACGCCGTTGACCGTCAGCGTGCGGTCGTACAGGCCGGGCTCGACCTGGGCCGGGGTGCAGAACTGGAAGTCGTCGTAGACCAGGTGCTCGTACATGTCGTCGGTCATCACCCAGACATGCGGATGCTTCATCAGCACGTCGGTGATCTTCTTCATGTCGGCGGCCGTGTAGCCGGCGCCCGTCGGGTTCGACGGCGAGTTCAGCACCAGCCATTTGGTCTTCGGCGTGATCGCCTTCTCCAGGTCCTCCGGCTGCAGCTTGAAGCCCTGCTCCTGCGGGCAGTCGATGAAGACCGGCGTGCCCTCGGCCAGGATCGCCATGTCGGGGTAACTGACCCAGTACGGCGCCGGGATGATCACCTCGTCGCCCGGGTCCAGCGTCGCCATGAAGGCATTATAGAGAACCTGCTTGCCGCCGGTGGCCGCGACGACCTGGTTGCGGGCGTAGTCCAGACCGTTGTCGCGCTTGAACTTCAGCGCGATCGCGTCCTTTAGCTCCGGCGTGCCGCCGACCGCGGTGTATTTGGTGGCGCCCGCGTCGATCGCCGCCTTGGCCGCGTCCTTGATGTGCTGGGGCGTGTCGAAATCCGGCTCGCCGGCGCCGAGGCCGATCACGTCGTGCCCCGCCGCTTTCAGTTCCATCGCCTTGGTGCTGACGGCGATCGTCGGTGACGGCTTCACGCGGCTCAGCCGCTCGGCGAGGATGCCCATCTCTCAAAACCCCCAGGAATGTGCAGGAATCCGCGATCCGCGGTACGGGGGCACGCTACGCCCGGGGGGAAGGCAACGCAAGGCGGCGGGCCGTACCCGAGACAAAAAAATGACGCCCCGCGCGGCGGTGGGGCGAAAAAATCGGGCCGATCTGATGACCGGCCCTAGGTTGCACCCGGGAGGGACGGGGAGCCACCGCTCCCCGTCTCGGCAGGGAACCCTCAGATCACTGCAGCTTCTCGACGTTGATGCCGATGGTGATGGCGCCGATCGCCTGACCGGTGGCCGGATCGACGATCGTGGTGTTGGCCTGGCTCTGGAACTGCTCGCTGGAGTCGTCGAACTCGACCTCGTCGATGAACACCGCGTCCGGCCCGGCGCCATAGGTCTTCTGCCACTTGGCCTCGTCACCCTGCATGTAGTCGGAGGTGACGTCGCTCTGGCCGACATTCAGGCCCTTGCCATCCATCACGAAGATCTCGGAGTAGAGGCCGCCCGCCTCGTCCTTCTTCGCCTTCAGGAAGGCCGACAGCGCGTTCGCCAGGGTCTTGTCGATCAGCGGGCCGCTGCCGGCATCGGCCTCGGCGCGCCACTGCTTGTCGAGCGCGTCGATATCGCCCTCGCTCAGCCCGGAGGTCTCGGCGTTCTGCGCCTTGATGGCGTCGATCACGACCGGATCGCTCAGCCAAGGCTTGATCTGATTGTTCAGCAGCTCGGTAATCTGCGGCGCGAAGTCGTTCGCATGGGCCGACCCCGCCATCAGGCCGCTCATCGCCACCGCCAGGGTCAAACCTTTCAGGTACTTCATTCGCATCTCGGATTCCTCTTCCCTCGTCTTCCGGATGCCTTGTCCGGCACCCCGTTGCGCTTTCAGCACATCCGACCATCCAGGCGAGGAATTAAACAATCGTTACCAAACTAGAGATTTTTGGAATTTAATTTCTCAATTATAGGTATTTTTCTTCAAAAATATTCTTCGCTCGACATGAAATTGAGGAAACTTCGCGTTAACTATCGGGTGATAAGAGTTGCGTTGAACAGCACTCACCCAAGGAGGAAGCCATGCGAATCGGATCGCGGATCAGTGCCGGATTTGCCGGTGTGGTTGCGCTGACGCTGGTCCTGGGCGCGACAGGTTGGATCGCCTTGGATCGATATGCGGGACAGGTCGATCTCGCCGACCAGGTTGGCGAGATCGAACGCCATGTCCGCGCCGCGCAGATCGCCGCCGGCGACTACCGCCTGACGGGCTCCTCCGAGGCCCGCGACACCGTGATGGCGCGGCTCCACGACGCCGAGTCCTCGGCAGGCGCGGTCGGCGAGGCCCAGACCAAGGCGACGATCGAGGCGTACGAAGCGCAGTTCGAGTCCCTGATTGCGGCCCGTGACAACGCCGAGCGCCTGATCGCGGAGATCCAATCCAGCAGCGTCGAACTCGAGCGCATCGCCGGCGCCATCCGGTCGGCGCAGGACGATCGCCGCGCCTCCCTGAACGCGGAGCGGGAAGCCGCGGTCGCCGACCAGAAGGCCAAGCTCGCGGCCGAAGAACAGGCCCGCGCGCTGATCCTCGCCACCCTGACGGCCCGCCGCAACGAAGCCGTGTTTCTGCGGACCAAGGACAAGGTCGACGCCGATGCCGCCCGCGACGCGATCAAGGGTATGTACCTCGCCGCCCTGAAGATGAAGAAACTGACCGCCGGCACCAGCGCCGAGAAGGCTGTCGTGCAGCTGACGAAGTCGGTGGGCGAGTACCGCAAGACCTTCGAGTCAATGGCGACGGTCGTCGCCCAGGGATGGAACCAAACCGCCGCTGTAGAGAAGCTCGGCGCCGTCTCCAACCGCATCAACGCCTTCGCCGGCGCCCTGGCTCGCAAGGAAGCCGACGCCTACCACAAGGCCAGCGATGTCGCGGAGACCGCGACGTTGCAGGCCGGCGAGGCTTCTCAGATCGCGGCGATCGCGGCCGATCTTGTCGCCGCCGTGAAGAAACTCGAAGGCAACACGACCCAGGTCGTGGCCGATAGCGGCCAGGGCGCCTCGACCATGGCACAGACCTTCGCTTTCGGAGCGGTCGAGAAGATTGTTCAGACGCTCTCCGAGAAGCTGCCGGAAGCAGAGGAGGTCCAACAGTTCACCGCGAAGCTCAACGAGCAGAAGGCCAAGTTCGACGACCTGCTCGCGGCCCTCGGCTCGCGTGTCAACTCCGCCGAGGCGATGGCCGTTTCCGCCGGCGAGGTCGCCGAACAGGTGCACGCCAGCGTCACAGCCTCGATCGACTCGCGGGCGAGCGACAGGGACCTCGCTACGGTACTGATCCTCGTCGGTACAGCCGCCGCCGCGTTGCTGGCGATCGTACTCGCAGCACTGTTGGGCCGCGGCATCACCAACCCGTTGCGCGGCATTACCGGAGCGATGGAGCGGCTCGCCGAGAACGACCTGGAGGTGGAGATTCCCGGAGTGGGTCGCAAGGACGAGATCGCCGACATCGCCCGCTGCGTCCAGGTGTTCAAGGACAATGCCCTGCGAATGCAGGCGCTCGAGGCCGAGAAAGAGGAGTCCGAGGCCCGGGCCGCCGCCGAGAAACGCCGCGTGATGGAGCAGCTCGCCGCGAGCTTCGAGGCCTCGGTCGGCAATGTCGTCGCCGGTCTGACCAAGCAGGTCGCCGACGTGCGGGCGCGGGCCGAGACCATGGCCCGCAGCTCCGACGACTCGCTGGCACGGGCCGATGCGGTCGCCAGCTCTTCCGAGATGTCGACCGCCAGCGTGCAGGCGGTGTCCGAGGCCGCCGAGGAGCTGGCCGCCGCGACCGAGGAGATCGGCGGACAGGTCTCGCGCGCCGCCCAGATGGCGCGCAATGCCAGCGATCAGGCCGGCGTCGGCAACGAGCGGATCACGGCCCTGGCGGCGACGGCGCAGCGGATCGGCGACGTGATCACCCTGATCCAGGACATCGCCGAGCAGACCAACCTGCTGGCCCTGAACGCCACGATCGAAGCGGCCCGCGCCGGCGACGCCGGCAAGGGCTTCGCGGTGGTCGCCTCGGAGGTGAAGAGCCTGGCCGGTCAGACCGCCAAGGCGACCGACGAGATCCGCCAGCAGATCGAACAGATGCAGGGCGCCAGCGGCGACGCGGTGGAGGCGATCGACACCATCGCCAAGGCGGTCTCCGCGCTGGACGAGATGAACGCCGCCATCGCCTCGGCGGTCGAGCAGCAGGCGGCGACCACCTCCGACATCGCCGGCAACAGCCACGAGGCGGCGAGCGGAACCTCGAAGGTGTCGGCCGACATCGCCGGGGTCAGCGAAGCCTCGCGCGCCACCGGCCGCAGCGCCGGCGAGGTCCTGGATACCTGCAATCTGCTGGAAACCGAGGTCCAGAGCCTGGAGCGCCAGGTCGACGGCTTCATCGAGCGTATCCGCGCGGCGTGAGGCGGCGCCGGCCGGGCATATCTTCCCCTTGACGCGAAACTGCGGGGCGACTGTTATCGCCGCACTGCATTTTCCAAGGTGGCGAGGATGCCGGGGTCGGAGAAACAACCAGTTGAGAGGTCGGCGCCGTCTCGCGTGCGCCGGCTGGTCGGACTGCCGTCGCTCTCGACCGCGTGGATAAGCCCCGCTCTCGATGGGAGAGCCGCCGAGCCGCCGGACCGCGAACACCGGGCGGCGGACGTGACCTACGACAGTGTCGAGGTTCAGGAACAGCCGCGCCATGACGCCGTGGCGGCCTTCGCCACCCTGTGGGAGGCGCGGCGACAGGGCGCCTGCCTGCCGGGACGCGACGACTTCTCGATCGAGGACCTGATGCCCTGGTTCGGCCACGTCCTGATCATGGATGTCGGCGCCGACGCCGCCGATTTCCGCTATCGCATGATCGGCACCGAGATCACCGCGTTCCGCGACCGGGACTACACCGGCAAGTGGATTTCCGAATGCAGCTTCGGCGAGTCGCGGGAGTCGATGATCGCCACCTTCCGCAATCCGGTGGTCCAGCGCCGGCCGATCTTCCGCAGCGGCTGGGTGCAATGGCCCGTCGACGGCACATGGCGCAGCTTTGACAGCGTTCATTGCCCGTTGGCGGCGGACGGCCGGACGGCGGACATGACCATCGGCGTGCTGTATTTCGACGCCTTCCCGCCGCCGGGAACCGAGCCGTGACCGCGCTGCCGGACCTGATTGCCGGCTTCCGCGACATCGCGACGCCGACCATCGCCAACGCCCTCGACGACCTGGACATCACCGGTGTGATCACCGGACTGCGCCCGGTCGTGCCCGGCACCAAGGCGGTCGGCCCGGCCGTCACCGTGCGCGAGCGCACCGGCGCCAAGGGCAGTTTCCCGGTCGCCGACTTCAAGGTCGGCCACATGATCGAGGCGGCGGGCGCCGGCGATGTCATCGTGGTCGACAACGGCGGTCATCCGGTCTCCACCTGGGGCGGCATGGCGAGCTACGCCGCCCGAAACCAGGGCATCGAGGGGTTGCTGGTCGAGGGCGGGGTCCGCGATTGGGAGGAACAGCAGGAGTTCCGCTTTCCGATCTTCGCCCGCCACATGGTGCCGACACCGGGCAAGACCCGAATCCGGGTCGAGGCGATCGGCGAGCCGATCACCATAGAGGGCGTGCTGATCCGCCCGGGTGACATGATCGTCGCCGACGGCTCGGGCATCTGCGTGATCCCGATCGACCGGGCGGCGGAGATCCTGGAGATGACCCGCCGCTACGCCGCCGACGACGCCCAGGCGATGCGGGAGATGGATGCCGGCCTCACTTTCCGCGAGGCGCTGGCCAAGTTCGCGAAGATCTGAGACCCGGTCGGCGTCAGTGCAGGCGGCCGCCATTGGGCACCGCCGCCGAGGGCGAGACCAGCACCACGGCGCCGTCCTCGTCCAGGAAGCCGAGGGTCAGCACCTCGCTCATGAACGGACCGATCTGGCGCGGCGGGAAGTTGACGACGGCGGCGACCTGGCGGCCGACGATCGTCTCGGGGGTGTAGTGTTCGGTGATCTGGGCCGAGGTCTTCTTCACGCCGATCGTCTCGCCGAAGTCGATCCACAGCTTGAGCGCCGGCTTGCGCGCCTCGGGGAACGGCTGGGCATCGACCACCGTGCCGACCCGGATATCGACCTTCAGGAAGTCGTCATAGGTGATCGGGTCCACCCGGTCGTCCGTCATGCCCGCCTCGTCAGCTCGCTGTGTCGGACAGTTCGCCTAGCATGCGGGGCGGCACGGCGGCAAGGCGAACGCCGGTGCGGACGAAGAGAGGCCGCCCGGTCGCCCGGACGGCCCCTCAACCTCGCGCCCTACTCGGGACAGGGCTTGAGTACTGGATCGCTTACTTCTGGACCTTCTCGATCGCGGTCTTCACCTCGTCGAGGGACTCCATGATGCGCTTGTTGATGATGTCGGACGCCTCGGCGTTCGACTTCGCGACCATCTCCTGAAGCTCCTTCAGGTTGGACAGCGCCTGCTCCAGGCTGGTCTTGGCGATGTCGGCCTGCTTGGCCAGCTTCTCCTCCGGCGCACCCTGGGTGGTGAGCGCCTGGAGATTCGCCTGCACCTCGGCGATGGCGGCCTGAGCGATCTCGCTCTGGCGCTTCATGATCGCCTGCATGCCTTCGGCGGCGATCTGGTTCGCCTGGGCGATCGCGTCGAAATTCTTCTTGTGGGCCGCGACGATGCCGTCGACATCCACGTTGGGAACCTTGAACTCGCCCATGATCTTCTGAACGTCGAAGTCCATGAAGGGATTCTTGAACTCGGCCATTTCCACTCTCCTTTCGTCGCGGCTGGCTGTTCTGGGGTTTTGGTGCCAGCCGGTGCAGTCGTTGCTGCACTGCACAAAACACATCACGGTAAATGGGGTTTTCCGCCGCGGGAGTCAAACACTATTTGTGCACTGCAGCATGCAAACGCGCGCTGCGGCCCTACCGTCGCGCCACCGCCTCCTGGTGGCGGCGGATGAGCGTCACCACGCCGCCGACCGCCGCCTTGGCGATGGGCGAGGCGACCGGCCCCCAATTGCTGTCGAGATAGCCCGGCGGCACGGTGTTCGCCTGGTCGATGGTGCCGAGCTCCCGGCCCTTGGCGTCCATCACGACCCAGGACACCGTCACCAGTTCGCCGCCGGACTCATGCGGCTCCATCGCGACGTCGCCCTGCACCACGAACCCGTCCGGCGGCGGGAAGTCGCTGACCTCGACATCGGCGCGCTGAAGCGCGAAGGCCATCGCCCGGCGCAGCAGGTTGTTGCCGTTGCCCGGCGCGCCCGCCACCTCGTACACCGCGATGGACAACGGCGCCTCTTCCGCCTCCGGGCCGGCGTTCGGCACGATCCAGCGCGCGACCTCGGTAACCGCCTCGCCGAATCGATCGTCGTCTGCGATCGCGTCGACCCGCGTGGCGACGATCGCCCCGTCCGGCCGGCTCAGGGTCCAGGTCACCTCCAGCGCGCCGCTGTCGAGCCGCCGGCCCGAGGTGGTGAGAATCAGGCTGGCCCGGTTGGCGGCGGTCTCACTGGCCGCCACGCCGCGCTCCTGCAACGCCTTCACCGTCATCTCGGTGACCAGGGCGGCGATGTCCTCGGGCACGCCGACCATCGGCCAGACGATCACCCCCTCCGTCGCCGGCGCGATCAGGAACGGCGCGTTCGCGAGGTTGGCGTGGTCCTTGGCGAACGGCTGCGGCAACTGCCCGCAACCGGCCACGACCCACAGGAGCGACAACAGGGAAAGCAGCCGCGCGGTCATATGATGACGCAACTCACCATCAGGCCGAGGAACAGGAACGCGAGAAAGATCCAGAGATGCGGCATGGCGGTGGTATGCCGTGCCGTTCCCTACTTCGCAACCAGTTCGAGCGGCATCGACGACAACCGCTCCGGCGCGCCGTCGGTCACGATCACCGTCTCCCCGAGGGTCATGGCAAGCTGCGCGTCGCTGTCGAGCAGGATCATGTGCAGGAAGTAGACCATGCCCGGCTGCGCCTCCACCGGGTTGCCGTGGTAGAACATCGGGTAGTCCATCCAGATCGGCGCGAACACCGCCCCCAGCGAATAGCCGCAGGCGTTGAGCCGGGCATGGCGCAGGCCGTTGGCGTCCATCACCCGGGCATGGGCGTCGAACACCTCGCCGATCGGCCTGCCGGGGCGTAGCGCCGCCTTGCACGCCTCCAGCGCCTCGGCGCAGGCGTTGAACATGTGGGCCTGATGGTCCGGCACCGGGCCGACCGGGATCGTGCGCATCAGGCAGGCGTGGTAGTGCCGGTATGCCCCGGCGAACTCCAAAGTGAGTTGGTCCTGAGCCGCCAGGGTCTTGCGGCCGGTGGCGTAGCGCACCAGCAGGGCGTCGCCGCCGGAGCCGATGATGAACTCGTTGCCGGGATAGTCGCCGCCGCCCTTGAACACCGCGCCCTGCATGGCGGCCAGGATCACGCCCTCGTCGACACCGGGGCCGGTCAGCCGGTGCGCCTCGCGCAGGGCGTCATCGGCAAGCTCGCCGGCCCGGCGCACGTAGTCGAGCTCCGCCGGCGACTTCACCAGGCGCAGCAGCGACACCAGCTCGGAGGCGTCCTCCAGGCGGGCGAAGCCGTCGAGGGCGGCGTCCAGGCGCTTGCCGTTGCGGGCGTTCAGGCCATAGGCGTCGTATTCCACGCCCAGCCGCTTGCCGCCGGCGCCGACATCGGCCAGCACGTCCCGCAGGTCGTCGGCCGGGGTGGCACCGTCGCGGTCGACCCAGATCCGGATGTCCTCGATGATCGAGGTGTTCTGGGCCTGACGCAGGTCCGGTGCGCGGGTCAGCAGCACCAGGCGGCCGTCGCTACCCAGGTAGAGGCACTGGAAGAAGCAGAAGCCGAAGGTGTCGTAGCCGGTGAGCCAGAACATGCTCTCCTGGCGGAACATCAGCAGGCCGTCGAGGCCGGCCGCCTCCATCGCGGCGATGGTCTTGGCCATGCGCGCGTCGAACTCGCCGCGGGTGAAGTGAAGAGCCATGGTGTCCCCCGAGTGAACGGCCGTCAGGCGCCCAGCGTGATGGCCGACAACTGCCGGCCGTAATCGGGTTCGCTGCGGTGACGCGAGCGGCGGTAGCTGAAGAAGTTCGCGTCGTCCCGGCAGGTATCCGCATCCATCCGGAGCACCTCGCCGAGCCCGAGCCTAGACAGCCGTCGCACGAGGTAGGCGGACAGGTCAAACAGGAAGTGCCCGTCGCGCTCCGCCTTCTCGAAGAAGCGGCCATTCTCCGGGTCCTGGTCGAGGAACGGCGCCGGGAACTCGGGGCCGACCTCGTAGGATTCACCGCCGATGCAGGGGCCGACCGCGGCCTTGATGCCGTCGGGCCGCACGCCGAGATCGATCATCGCGTCCACCGTAGCGTCGCACACCCCGTCCAGCGCCCCCCGCCAGCCGGCATGCGCGGCACCGATCACCCGCTCGCCCGGCGCCGAGAACAGCACCGGCGCGCAGTCGGCGGCCAGCACGCCGATCACGATGCCGGGGCGGTTGGTGACCAGGGCATCAGCCTCCCGCACCTCATCGGGTTCCGAGGCCTCGTCGATAAGCGCGACCGCGTTGGAATGGATCTGATGGTTGGTGAACAGCGAGCCCGGCGGCATGTCTAGAGCAGCGGCGGTGCGCGCCCGGTTGGCGTCGACCGACTTGCGGTCGTCACCGGAGCCGCGGCCGCAGTTGAGCGAGGTGTAGAGGCCGCGGCTGACGCCGCCGCGGCGGGAGAAGAAGGCATGGGTGATGCCGTTTTCGTCAAAGCCGTCGATCTGGAACAAGTCAGACCCTCGTGCGGCTGACCTTAGGGGCGGGTCCGACGACGCCGGGTATCGACTCAGGCATGGACCTAGGTCTCGAACCCGGGTGGGACCGGCGCGCCCCGCGCCGTCCAGGCCGCGACCTTGAATAGGGTGCCCATTTCGCCGGCACCGATCAAGCGGGCCATCGCGGCGCGGACGTCGCGCGCCTGCACCGCCGACGCCCCGGCGCACAGGCTCTCCGCCCGCTGCGCGACGCCGAGGGTCGTCAAGAAGGCCGCCTGGGTCACCGGGCCGTGGGCCGACGCCCCGGCCTGCTCGACCGCCCGCGCGAGGGCCGCGAAATCGACATGCGCCGTCAGGTCCGCCTCGCCGAGCGTGGCGAGAACGTCGGCATAGGCATGCGCCTTGACCGCCTGCAGGCTGTCGCCGGCGGCGCTCGCCGCGTGGCCATAGTCGATCACCAGCGCCGCGCCACCCACCCCGGCGATCCGCCGCGCCAGGGCGTCGGCCACCGACAGCGAGACGGGCGAGACCTCCGCCACGTCGCCGGGGCGGGCCGTGGCCTGCACCGCCGGATCGAGCAGGGCGGCGAGCGGACTGGCCCCCGGCGTCAGCGTCCAGACCGGCGCGCCGGAGGCGGGATCGAAGGCGAGGCGGCGCTCCCGCCACCCCGACTCGGCGCGCACCAACTGGGCGATCGGCAGGGCGTCGAAGAACTCGTTGGCGATCACGATCGCCGGCCCGTCGGGCACCGAGGCGATGTCATCGTGCCAGGCCGGGGCGTGACCCGAGAGGGTCCGGGCCTGCGCCTGCCGCAGCGCCGGGCTGGCCTCCACCAGGTGCAAGTCGGCGGCCTCCAGGAACCCCGGCACGGGCCGCGCCGCGCGCAGCGCGTCGGCCATCAGCGTGCCACGGCCGGGGCCCAGCTCCACCAGACGTACCGGCGCCGGCGCCCCGATCTGCTGCCACACCACCGCCGCCCACAGCCCGATCAGCTCGCCGAACATCTGGCTGACCTCGGGCGCGGTGACGAAATCGCCGTCGGCCCCGAACGGATCGCGGGTGGCGTAGTAGCCGAAGCGCGGATGGGTCAGCGCGTCGGCCATCACATCCTGGACGGAGAGCGGCCCCTCGGAGGCGACGCGCCGGCGCAGGTGGTCGAGCAGGCTCACGGAGTGGCGACGGGATCCCGCCGCACGGCCCAGCGGATCACCCAGACACCGACGAGGATCATCGGCAGGCTGAGGATCTGGCCCATGGTGATCCCCGGCAGAATGAAACCGAGCTGGATGTCCGGCTCGCGGAAGAACTCGCAGATCGTGCGCGCGATGCCGTAGCCGGCCAGGAAGGCGCCGACGATGATACCCGGCCGCCGGCGGATGGTCTCCGAGCGGGCCAGCACGGCGAGCACCACGAACAGCACCAGCCCCTCCAGCGCCGCTTCGTAGAGCTGCGAGGGATGCCGCGGCACCGGTCCGCCGTTCGGGAACACCATGGCCCAGGGCACGCCCTCGGCCGTGCGGCCAAACAGCTCGGCATTGATGAAATTGGCGACCCGCCCGAAGAAGACGCCGATCGGCGCCGCCGCCGCGACCAGGTCGCCGACCGCCAGCAGCGGCGCGCCGACCTTGCGCGCGAACATCACCGTCGCCACCACGATGCCGAGGAACCCGCCGTGGAACGCCATGCCGCCCTGCCACACCATGAAGACCTCGAGCGGGTGGGCGGCGTAGTAGGCCGGATTGTAGAAGAACACGTAGCCGAGCCGCCCGCCGATCACGATGCCCAGCGTGGCGTACAAGACGTAGTCGTCGAACAGCTTGGCCTCGAAGAACACCGGCCGCCGGCGGGCCAGCCAGACCGCGTATTTCCAGCCGATCAGGATCCCGGCGATATAGGCGAGCGCGTACCAGCGGATCGCGAACGGGCCGATGGCGACCGCCACCGGGTCGATCACCGGGAACGGGATGGCGGGCAGGATCATGGGCTTGCCTTGCTGGCGGTTGTCAGTGGGCGCTCGCCCCGCTTTCGGCCGGGTAGATGGCGCCGGTGATCTTTCGCGACTCGTCGCTGGCGAGATACAGCGCCAGATAGGCGATGTCATCCGGTTGCATCGGGCCCATGAGCGATTTCAGGGCGATCGGATTGGTCTCGGGGTCGAGCATGGCGGCCACCCGCTCGGTCAGCACCATGCCGGGGCCGATAGCGTTCACCCGGATGCCGGCGGTGTGCCACTGCATCGCCAGCGCCTTGGTCAGCGCGATCACCCCACCCTTGGCCGAGGAATAGGCGTCGGCGCCGGCGGTCCCGGTCAGCGCCCGGATCGATGTAGTGTTGATGATCGAGCCGCCGCCGCCCCGCTCCATGTGCGGGATCGCGAAACGGCAGCCGAGAAACGGGCCGAACAAGTCGACGGAGATGGTGCGCCAGAACTCGTCCAGCGGCATCTCGGTGACCTTGCCGTCCTTCGGCGTCGCCCCGCCGGCATTGTTGTACAGCACGTCGATCCGACCGTGACGGTCCGCCGCCCCGTCGATCAACGCGCGCATGGCCTCCTCGCTGGAGACGTCGGTGGTGACGAACTCGGCGGCGCCGCCCGCCGCGCGAATCGCGCCGGCGCCGGCCTCGCCGGCCTCCGCCTTGACGTCGGCCATGACCACCGTCGCCCCTTCGCGGGCGAACAGCGCCGACGACGCCTTGCCGATGCCGGCCGCCGCCCCGGTGATGATCGCGATCTTGCCGTCGAGCCTGCCCATGCTGTCCTCCCGCCTGTGACCGGCGGCGAGGATCACATATAGAGGCTCTCGCCCTCCAGCCCCTTATACATGTCGGCCACATACTCTCCGTAACCGTTGTACAGCAGGGTCGGCACCCGCTCATCGGTGCCGAGAACGCGTTCGGTCGCCTGGGACCAGCGCGGGTGCGGGACCTCCGGGTTCACATTGGCCCAGAAGCCGTACTCCCGGGCCTGCAGCTCCTCCCAGAACGAGACCGGGCGCTTGTCGGTGAAGGTGAAGCGCACGATCGACTTGATCGACTTGAAGCCGTATTTCCACGGGACCGCCAGGCGCAGCGGCGCCCCGTTCTGGCGCGGGATCGGCTTGCCGTAGAGCCCGGTGGCGATGAAGGCGAGCTCGTTGGTCGCCTCCTCGATCGTCAGACCCTCCACATACGGCCACGGGTACCAGTACTGCTTCTGCCCCGGCGCCACCTCGGCGTTCTGGAAGGTCTGCATCACCACGTATTTCGCCGAGGAGAGCGGCCGGGCGTAGTCGACCAGCGCCTTCAGCGCGAAACCGGACCACGGCACGGTCATCGACCACGCCTCGACGCAGCGCAGGCGGTAGACCCGCTCCTCCAGGGGCATGGCGGCCAGCAGGTCGTCGATGGCGACCGCGCGCTCCTGCTCGACCAAGCCGTCCAGGGTGACCGTCCAGGGACGCAACGGCAGCGCCTGGGCGGCGCGCCAGATGTTCTTGGAGGAGCCGAACTCGTAGAAATTGTTGTAGGTGGTCGCCAGATCCTCGTCGGTGATCGGCCGGTCGACCTTGTATCGCAGGTTGCGCTTGACCGGATACAGGCCGGCCGAGGGATCGGCGGGCGCCTCCGCGAGCTGAACCGCGTCGTTCTCGGCGACCGCCTCGTCGCCGCAGCCCGCGAGCGCCGTCGTTCCCAGGACCGCCGTGCCGAGGCCGATACCGCGCAGCAAGGACCGGCGGTTCATGTAGACGCTCTCCGGCGTGGCCAGCCGTTCCGGCAATTCCCAACCGTGTCGCCGTTTGATCAGCATCGTCGTGCACTCCAGTCGTGATCTCGCAGGCAAGGAGGTAGCGCGCGCGACCCCCAACACCAAATCAACTCGGGGTGAGAGACCGGCGCGCCGACGGCAGACTTTGCCTTTTCCGCCGACAATTCCATCCTTTTCATCATGGTTTCTCAATCCCCCTCCCCGACGCCGGCGCCGCTGACCTGGTTCGCCGGCGACGCCACCGATGCGCTGCGGGCACAGCCCGGCGGTCCCCGTGCCTACCTTCTGAACGTCGTCAACGGGGCGTGCACGAAACTGGCTGAGAAGCTGGCCGGACCGGATCTGGTCCTGCCCTGGCTTCGCGGCGCCATCGCCGCCCCCGCCGGCATCGCGGCGCCATCGCCGCCCCCGCCGGCATCGCGGCGACGTTGATGCCGGCCAAGCAGGCCGGCTCCCTGCTGCCGCAGCTGCTGATCTCGGGCTGGATCCGCACCCGCCCCCGGCGCAAGTGGGTGTGGGTCGCCGCCGGCCTGATCCAGGCCCTGTGCCTCCTGGCGATGGTCGTCTCCGCGGCGTGGCTGCCGCCGGTCGGCGCGGGCTGGGCGATCGCCGGGCTGCTGCTCGCGTTCAGCATCGCCAGCGGATGCGGGTCGGTCGCCTTTCAGGACGTCCTGCCGAAGACCGTGCCCGAAGGCGCGCGCGGCCGGCTGCTCGCCAACCGGGCGGCGATCGGCGGGGCCTTCACGCTCGGCACCGGTCTCTGGCTGTCGGTCGGCACGCGCAGTGCCGAGGCGCAGGCGCCGCTGCTGATGCTGATCGGCGCCGCCGCTCTGCTTTGGGCAGCGGCGGCCCTGCTGTTCGCCGGCATCCCCGAGGGCGAGAGCGACGCCGGCGAGCGGCGCTATCCGCGAGAGGAGATCGCGAAGGGCCTGTCCCTGGTGCATCGGGTGCCGGGATTCCGCCGGTTCCTCGCCGCCCGTGCCGCCCTGCTGTCGGTCGAGGTTGCGACGCCGATCTATGTCCTGCACGCCCAGCACAAGGCCGGCGCCAGCCTCGGTGACCTCGGGGTCTACGTGCTGGCGATCGGTCTGGCGGCGGTCGTGTCGAGCCCGTTCTGGGGCGCGGTGTCCGACCGGTCGGCGCGGCGGGTGCTGACGCTCAGCGCCGCCCTCGGCGTGGTCGTCGCGGTCATCGCTCTCGTCCTGCCGATGGTCCTGCACGATGAGATCCTGCACTGGGCCTTCGCCGGGGTGTTCCTGGTGCTGGGGGTCGCCGAGGCGGGGGTGCGGCTCGGGCGCAAGAACTACCTCGCCGACGGGGCGCCGGCGGATGAGCGTCCGCTTACGTCGCCTTCTCGAACACCGCGGCGGGGGTGATCGCGCTCGCGTTCATGGGGCTCGGCCTGGTCGCGACGGCGCGCGACGTGACGACGGTGATCGTCGTGCTCGGCGCGCTGGCGGCGCTGGCGTTGCTGCTGGCCCGGCGCATGCCGCCGGCGGAACGGATGGTCGATGGCTGACGGCTGCGCGAATCGGCTTGCGCCCCCGCGCCGGGCGTCCTTCAATACCGGGACATAGACGCCGGTCGTCCCGGCGCTTGCCATTGGGCCCTCGGGGCGGCCACGGGCATCACGACCCGGGACGCCCCCGCTTAATGCCTGCCTCAGGCCACCGGGTGCTCCACCCGGGCGAGCGAAGGGAGGCAGACCATGGCATCCACCTCAGGAGCGACAGAAAGCGGCAGACCAGATGGCGGCGCGACCCGCTGCGCCGCGATCCTCGGCCCCTACCAGTCCGGCAAGACCAGCCTGTTCGAAGCATTGCTGCACGCCACCGGCGCGATTGAGCGCAAGGGTACCGTCAAGGACGGCAATACCGTCGGTGACGCCGCCCCCGAATCCCGCGACCGTGGCGCCAGCACCGAGCTGTCCGTCGGTCACGGCAGCTACCTCGGCGACAGCTGGACCTTCATCGACACCCCCGGCGGCATCGAGTTCACCCTCGACTCCCGCCACGCCTGCATGATCGCCGACGTCGCCATCGTCGTCGTCGAGCCCGAGGCCGGCAAGGCCGCCGCCGCCGGTCCGATCCTCAAGTTCCTCGACGATCACGACATCCCGCATGTCGTCCTGATCAACAAGATGGATCAGGCCGGCGAGAGCGTGCGCGAGATCCTGAGCGCCCTGCAGGGCTTCTCGACCCGGCCGCTGGCCCTGCGGCAGGTGCCGATCCGCGACGGCGAGCAGGTCACCGGCTATGTCGATCTGGTGAGCGAGCGCGCCTACCAGTACCGCGAGGGCGAACCGTCGGCACTCATCGAGCTGCCGGGCTCCGTCGCCGATCGCGAGGCGGAGGCCCGCAACGAGCTGCTGGAGACCCTGGCGGATTTCGACGACACCCTGCTCGAGCAGTTGTTGGAGGAGATCGATCCCGACAAGAAGGAGGTTTACGGCCACCTGGCGGAGACGATGCGGGGCGATCTGCTGGTCCCGGTCCTGCTCGGCGCCGGCGAGCACGATCACGGCGTGCAGCGCCTGCTGAAGCTGCTGCGTCATGAGACCCCGGACCACACCGCCACCGTCGCGCGCCGCGGCCTCGGCGACGGCGAGGCGCCGATGGCCCAGGTCTTCAAGACCGTGCACGCCGCGCATATGGGCAAGCTGTCTCACGTCCGAGTGTGGCGCGGCACGGTCAAGGACGGCGAGATGCTGAACGGTGCCAAGGTCTCCGGCATCTACGCCGCCACCGGCGGCAAGCTGGACAAGCGCCCGGCCGCCGAACCGGGTGACGTGGTGGCGCTGGGCCGCATGGACCCGATCCAGACCGGCGACGTGCTCACTCCGTCCGGCGGCATGCCGGACAAGGGGCTGGGCTGGCCGCAGGTGCCGCAACCGGTGTTCGCCCGCGCCCTGCACGTCGCCGACCGCAACGACGAGGTGAAGCTCTCCGGCGCGCTGTCCAAGCTGGCGGAGGAGGATCCATCGCTCCTGGTCAAGCACGACCCGGAACTGGGCGAGCTGGCGATCTGGGGCCAGGGTGACACCCATCTGCGGGTCATCGCCGAACGCCTGCGGACCCGCTTCAAGCTCGACGTCACCCTGTCGGAGACGGCGGTCGCCTACCGCGAGACCATCCGCAACCGGGTCGAGGAGCATTACCGCCACAAGAAGCAGTCCGGCGGTCACGGCCAGTTCGCCGATATCCGCATCACCGTCGAGCCGGTGGCCCGCGGCTCCGGTTTCGAGTTTGCGGAGACCGTGGTCGGCGGGGCGGTGCCGCGCAACTACATCCCGGCGGTCGAGGACGGCTGCCGCGAGGGCTGCAAGCGGGGGCCGCTCGGCTTCCCGGTGGTGGACCTG
>JGI12316J15310_10000012_pt13 | contig 34966 bp, 30 predicted proteins | sample MarCyaLeptolynsp_FD_15310 | JGI IMG/M metagenome (IMG submission 15310)
CGGGTTCGGGTTCGGCTTACGGGTTCGGGTTCGGGTTCGGCTTACGGGTTCGGCTTACGGGTTCGGGTTCGGCTTACGGGTTCGGGTTCGGCGGACCGGTTCGGGGCTTGGCTCCTCGCCCCGTTCGGCGTTGGGCCGACACGGCCGCTTTGGGCTGCGGGCGGCGCTGCCTTCCATGCCCCTTCTCCTGCGCGGGGTGTCAAGTGTCGCCAACCCTGCCCACGATTCGCACCCCCGAAAAGGGACGTTACTACTGAATAGTCAAGGGGCTTGCTGCGCTAGAGGAGCGCCAGCAGGAGGAAGCTGGATTGTGAGGGCCCATGGGACTCCGCGAGCCTGTAGCCTTCGAATGTAGAGCGCTTCGTCGTACCTCTGGCCGTTGCGTATGAGGGCTCGGAGAACACGGAGAAGAGAGCGAGCGACTCTGCGCACAGCGGTACCATGTGTTTGGCCACGTTCCCGGGCCGCTCGGTACATCGCCTTCGCCCACACAAGGCGTCGAATTGCTTGAGCTCCTAAAGCGAATGCGGCCTTCGCAGCAGTCTTCGAGGTCGATGTCCGTCTGACCACCCAGCGTGAGTTTCCGCTCTGTATGGTCACTGGGGCGGCACCGGTGGCAACAGCGACGGCGTCTCGCGGGCCGTCGAGCTTACCAATCCCGGCCTCTACGAGGGCGGTGCTGATGTGGAGGCCGAGTCCATCGACGGACCGAAGAACCATGGCGGTTGGGTCGTTGGCCATGTGCTGCTCGAGTGCCCTCTGAAGTTGCAGGGCCTTTCGATGAAGAAGGCGCAGTTCTTCAACGAGAGCTCGAATCACCAACGCCACTGGAGCAAGCACACTGCGAGCAGCTGGCCTCCAAGCCTTGGCCATGGCAAGCCGCAAGCCCTCCCTCTTGGCACCTCTGAGTCGATGCTTATTGCAGAACTCTTCCCAGCGGCCTTCAGAGACCCTGGCTCCGTGCTGCCAGGAGGGAGCTAGGGAGATCAGAGCCATAGCGTACTTGGAGGTGAAGTCCTTGAGCGAAGCTTCCAAAGCAGGAGAGGTCTGTCGGAGATGGGCGCGAAGTTGGTTGATCACCCGGGTTCGCTTGACGACGGTGCCTTCATAGGCCCGCGACAGGAGCTCCAAGGTCTCCATATGCGGGCTCGTTGGCTCATACTGGGGGCCGCGATGCCTCTCACTGGCGGCCAGCTCACACAGCATGCGCGCATCTCTCCAATCGTCCTTGGCCCGGCTTGAGCAGAGCGACTCCGCAAACCGCTTTGCCTTCTTGGGATCGACGACATGGACAAGCACACCGCGTGCATGCAGCAGCTCGGCAAACTGTCGGTCACCCTGCTCGATGACGGCCCTGAGCGGCTGCGTCGGATCAGCTCCCGCGACCTGCAGAAGCCGCTCAATGCCTTCCACAGTTCGTGGCAGTCGCAACCGCCGTGTCTTGCCTCCCATCGCAACGAAGGCGCATACCAAGGACTTCGACCAGTCCAAGCCGATGTAGATTTCCATCATTACTCCTCCTAAGTTGGGGGAGCAGGCTGCGAGCGGGCGGGCTGGCCTATGATGCTACTTACTCGGTCAAAAGCGGGTAGCAACACGTTACTAGGGCCCTGTTCGCTCGCAGCACTGCAGTTGCCCGGCATCCCTTGTCGGCCCTCCAGGGGCAGGCCTCCGCGCTCGTAGCAACTCCAGGCTCCCACGCGCAGTCTCCTGCACGCGTTGAATCCGTCATAGGCCTCCGCGCGCTTGGCCGGGCCGGCGCTGCCGGCGTCGGCCCGGCCAAGCGTGCTCGGTCGCTTCGCGACGGCCTTCGGCCGCCCTTGTCGGGGGCACGAATCGTGGGCGCGGGGGCGTCACTACCGCCTCACTGAGAAGATGGCGAAACGGGAGGCGCTGGCCGACCAGCTTCGGCGGGCAGCCAGCAGCGCTGCTTTGAATTGCGTCGAGGGGCTGCAGTTCACCGGGGCCAACAAGGTCAAGTTCCTCAAGACGGCCTACGGCAGCGCCCAAGAGGCCAAGGTCGCTACGCAGATCCTGATGGCCACGGGGCAGGTCGACGCCGAGCGGGCTCGGGTGACCTGGGCACAGCTCGACCGCGGCGCGAAGATGGTCTTCGGGGTCCTTCGCAAGCTCTGAAGGTTTCGGGGCGGGGCCGCCAGGCCTCGCCCTGCACTTGGCCGGCGCGCTCTCGGTAGGGTTCTTGATGGTCGCCGGACGGCCTCCGATAACAGGCCGTTGGCCGGCCGTGGACCGCCACCTCACCCCAGCGAAAATGATACCAGACTTAGCCCTATGGACCCGTCTGGCGGTAGCTCGACGCCAGTGCCAGGGCCTCCAGGTTGCCCAGGTGCGCACTTCCCACCGCGACGAACACCCGCCGCTTCTCCATGGCCCGGAACATGCCCGCCGCGGTCTCGCGCGGGCGTTCCTCGAGTCCATCCGCGCAGGCCGCGGCGCTCAGCAGCAGCCGGTACAGTCCCAATCCTGCCAAGACGCTCTGCTGCCGCAGCGGCTCCAGACACTGAATCAGCTGGCTCGCCTGGTCGGCCGGCAGGTGTTTGGGCGCGCCCCCCTCTCCAGCCGCCAACCGCCGCAGCGCGTCGGCCTCCCACGTCAGGTCGCTGTCGCGGAAGATCCCCGCCAGGCTGCCCGCCATCTTAAGGGCGAGCCCGGGTTGCTCCTCGGGGCCACCCCACTGCTCAATCACGCTGTCCGTTGCGACATCCATGGCCGCCAGCGCGTCAGGGGCTCGTTCGAGCGTCTTCAGCGTCTCGCTCTCCCACGCTCGATACTCGCCCCAGGGCACCACCCTGGCACCACTCATGACCACCTGCTCGGGCGCCTGGCGCAGCGTCAGGTTCCGGGCCTGTGCCCGGATGCGCCCCAACATGGCGCGGTACGTCGCCCGAGCCTCGTCCGACGCCTCCCGCTTCGGATGGCTGCACCCGATACGCAGCCCCAGCCGCGCACCATCGTCCGTCACGATGGGCACCCCTGGGTATAGCTGACATGCCAACGGCTTATGCTCCAGCCCCGAACTCGCGTGCAGGATGCACCGTCGGTCCTCGTCCAGGAACACGCAGGTCTTGTCCTCCTGCTGCTTGAGCGCGACCAGCTGGAGGTGTCCGTAGGGCTGCTCGTCAGGCGCCTTGAAGATGTCCCGGGGCCGCATGTCATGGACGATGGCGGCCTTGCAGATGGTCATCACCTCGGGGTGGCTGATGGAGACGTTGTAGCTGCAGCAGTGAAGCTCGCAGCGCGCGCAGTCGCTGTCCGGCGCCTCGAGGGTCAGCGCGTCCAGCTGCTCATCGGACAACGTCTCGGCGTTCACCGTCCGCATCTGCCCCCAGCGCAGCTTCCAGAAACGCTCATCCTCGGCCTCCTGGGCCAGCTGTTGCATGCCGATGGACCGACTGACCAGCCCGTGCTGCTCCAGCTGGTCCAACACCCGCCGCGCCTTCTGGCGGTCTTCGGGGGCCCGGAACGTTCGGGACTGGAGCAGCTGTTGTGGGGACATGCGCCCGTCCAACAGCTCCACCACGGATGCCCCGAAGTCGTCCAGCTGCAGGGGGCCCTGGCGCAGCTGCGGTGCGATGAGCTCCGCGTGCCGCCTACCGAGCCGCTGCTTGAAACGGATACGCACGCCCGGTGCAAGGCCGATGGGGAGTTGGTCATCCACGGCGGCAGCATAGCGGTTGCGGAGCGCCCTCGACCACCGGTGTGAACCCGCCCTGACGCGAAATCTGCTGTTGTGAGTCGCGCGACCAGCATCCACGCCGGTTCAGGGGCTTCCTTACGACGGCGGTAATGGGCGCTCCGACCCCGGGGCTCACATTGGGACACGTCCTTGACCCTGTCTCAGGAGTTCCGATGAGCGTGTACACCGACGTCGCCGCCCAACCTGCCCACTCGCGCGCAAACCGCTCCGAGGCGGGAGCCGACCGCACCAGCCGTCGCTCGCCCGTCGGCGAAGGTCACGCGGCCCAGGCCGCAGCCCTGAGCCCCTTCTCTCAACCGGGCTATGCCGCCCAACAAGCGGCGCTGGGATTTTCCGGGTCGGGAGGGACGCTGCCGTACGCCGACATCATTCAGCAGGCCTTCGGGCGTCACGACGTGTCCCGCATCGACGCCCACATCGGAGGAGCCGCAGCCGTCGCCAGCCGGGCGCTGGGGGCTCGAGCATACGCCATGGACGGCGCCGTCGCCTTCGCCAGCCAACCGGACCTGCACACGGCCGCACACGAGGCTGCCCATGTGATTCAGCAGCGGTCGGGCAAGGTCCAGCTCACCGGCGGCATCGACAAGGCGGGTGACCAGCACGAGCGCCACGCTGACGCGGTCGCCGACGCGGTCGTCGCGGGCCGCTCCGCCGAAGCGCTTCTGGACCGCTACGCCGGAGCTGGCGCGACGGCCAGCTCCTGCCACACCGGGACGGTCCAGCGGGTTCAGGACGCCTACCTCTGGTCCAATGCAGTCGACCTGACTGAGATCCACCGCGGCGCCGACTTCGTCTCGGGCCACGTGCAACGTCACGTGAGCCACGCCCGGGAGACGATTCGGCCCTGGGTCGCTGTTCGCAAGAACCCCGACCACGTATTGCCCCCAGAGCTGGCGCAGGGCCTGGGCATCTTCGAGGACCGCGTCAAGAACGCCATCCGGGGAGAACTGCTCGAAGCGACCCGAGAGGAGCTGGCGGCGGTCGAGGATGCGGTGCTGACCCAGGTGAAGGCCGAACTCTCCAAGGGCACGTTCGCGCAATACCTCAGCGAGGTGGCGATGCTTCACGGCAAGGGCCTGGACCTGTGCGAGTGGCTGGGCATCGACGTGCCGAAGAACTGCCACCACTACAAGCTGGAGGTGACGACCATCGCCGCTGTCGGGGGTGGGCTGGGGCTCGGAGCCGGTCTGGCCGAGAAGGCCTATCGCGTGATCTACACCAACAGCTGCATGCCGGGTCTGGACTGGGAGCACAGCTTCGCGAGCCTCGAAGGCGCGGTCATGGCCACGACGCCGGGCGTCGCGGCGACGGCCGATGACACGACGATGTACACGGTGATGGGGGCCAACCACTATTTCCGGCCGTCGTTCTTCACGCAGGACGCGGATTTGACGGCGATTGGCGTAGAGGCCGGGGTGACGTTCCTGGGCACCGCGCACGTCATCGGCGACTCGATGGTCATGTTCTCCGACGGCAAACGCGCGGCCAGCTTCATTCCAGAGGGTTCCGAGCTCAGCAAGCGCCTTCACCTCAACATCCCGACCAACGGTCAGCTGCCCAAAGACCTCAAGTCCCTCGACAGCTTCCTCGAAGCACAGATTGGTGCCAGCGTGTCCAAGTCCCTGGTGGAGCTCATCCACCTTGAGTACGACCGGCCCGAGTGGTGGGCCATCGGTGACCCCAACGGGCTGCTCGACCACGCGCTGGACCGGGCCCCTGGTAGCCGGGTGCTGATGCATCAGGGCGCGCTGTTCTTCGCCGACGGGAAGTTCGAGCTGACCCAGGGGCACCTCGAGAAGATCGACCTGATGGTGCGGCGCATGAACCAGGAGCGGTACCAGCCGCGGACGGCCCGCTTCGAGATCGACATCGCCGGGCGGTCCTCATCGAAGTGGGACGCCATCGCCAAGCCGTATGCCGAGCTGGAAGCCGCGTATCAGGCCGGCGACGTGAGTCCCGAGAAGTACCGGGCTCGCCGCGACGAGCTGCTCGCAGCCAAGCACGAACTCAACCTCGACCTGGCGATGAAGCGTGCCCAGGAGGCGTACTGGGCGATCGGCGACCGGCTCGACGGCGACGACGTCAAGCTGTCCGACTACCGCATCGAGGAAGCCATGGCTGAGGCGGCTGAGACATTCGATGCCGATCTGCACAACCGGATGGGTACCGGGGAGTTCTCGGAGCGCCGCGCGGACCAGCGCGTCAGCTTCGCGGTCTACGTCTGGTTCGAGTAGCGGGCACCTCGCGGAGGTTGCGTGCATCGGGGGGAGGACGCCATTCCCCCGTAGCACGCGGAGGAGGCGGTTGGTTCGTCTTCCCGAACCCCCTTGTCGGAGGCCGCTTTGAAATCGCAGAATTCGGCCGCCATAATTCTGCTGCGACCTCCCTCCTCCTCTTCCCACATGGAAGGTGCCCATGTCCCGCCCGCTTTGGTTCGGTAGCCGGAACTCCCTCCTGTTCCCGCTCGCCGTTGCGCTCGGCATCGCTGCTCCCTCAGCTGCGCTCGCCGACGTTCCCGAGGTGCCTCTCAACCCCATCGTCCCCGAGCGGCCGATGGTCGAGAACCCCCTCTACTATCACACGACCTTCAAGGCGAACCCCGCCATGCAGGCCAAGATCGACGCGATGGACGCGGCGACCCTCGGCAAGCGCGCCAACTTCGCCCCCGGTGACGTCACCGTGCAGGGCGAGATCGTGGTCATGGAGGGCGACGACTCCTTCGTCACCAGCTTCGGCAACAACCAGTTCGGGCTGCGCTACGACAACCAGCGTCAGGACCCCATCACGCTGACCAACAAGTTCTACGACTACTTCGGCGACGACTACGACTTCCTCGTGGTCTGGACCAGCTTCTGGGACTACGGCGCCGACGGACTCGCCTACTACGTGGGCGTCAAGAACACGACCCAGGGCATCGGGCGCGAACTGTACGACCAGAGCTACTTCTGGGGCTCCAGCAGCGGCAAGCTCCAGGGCCTCCTGAACATGAAGGCCATCGCGCTGTACGGAAACATCGCCAATCCCAACAACATGGCCTACCCGGTCATGGGGCAGGAGATCACCCACCGCTGGCTTGCGTTCATGAACTTCCGTCGCGCGAACGGGCAAATCTCTGGTGACATGCTCGGCCGCGACGACTCCCACTGGTCGGCCTTGATGCACGCCTACGCGTCCGTCCAGGACGGCGTCTGGTGGACCGACAACGGCGACGGCACCTTCACCAAGCAGGGCGACAACCAGACCTTCAGCCCGCTGGACCTCTACGGCATGGGCGTGCTCGCCGCCGATGAGGTGGAGCCCTGGTTCCTCATCGACAACGCCGTCTACAACGGTCAGTCGGTGTCGCCGCTGCAGATGAACATCCCCAACGGGCTGACCCTGTCGGGCACCAAGACCGAGATCACCATCGAGGACGTCATCTCCGCCAATGGCGAGCGCATCCCGAGCGCTCAGAACCAGCAGAAGGACTTCCGTATCGCCTACATCCTGGTCACCGCGCCGGGCGAGGGCATCGGGTCGGTCCAGCAGGAGCTGGCCAACATCGAGACCTTCCGCAACATCTGGGACGAGAAGTTCGCCCAGTGGACCGGCGGCCGCGCCTTCATCTGCTCGCGCGTCACCGGCCCCTGCGACAAGGGCATCCTCAAGGTCGAGGCCATCGACATCGACGACGCCGCGGTGGGTGACGGCGATGGCATCGCCGAGCCCGGCGAGACCGTCCTGGTCAAGCCCCGCCTGGTCAACGCTGGGACCGCTCCGGTGGACGCCGGCGAGGCGACCATCACCAGCGAGGCCCCCGAGGGCATCACCTTCAACAACACCTTCACGACGTTCGGCGCCATGGACGCGGGCGCCACGGTCACCACCGACGAGCCCTTCGGCGTCAAGATTGGCGAAGACGTGGAGTGCGGCACCGAGATCACCATCGACCTCGACTTCGACGCTGACAAGGTGTCCGCCCGCGACAGCATCCGAGTCCCCATCGGCCTCGTGAACCTCTTCTTCGACAGCTTCGAGGAGGACAAGGGCTGGGTCACCAACTGGGACGGCACCGACACCGCCGAAGTCGGCTACTGGGAGCGGGCCAACCCGCAGGCCGTGGACGCCGGCTACCTCGGCGTCGACATCACCACCCAGCCGGGTGGCGACAAGAGCGGCAGCGGCGCGGCGCTGGTCACCGGCCCCGGCGGCGGCGACCTGGGTGAGTTCGACGTCGACGCTGGCGTCACGACCATCACCTCCCCCGAGATTTCGCTGGAAGGCGCGGTCGACCCCCGCCTGAGCTTCTGGACCTGGCGCGTCGGCCTCGACTTCAACCACCCCAGCGGGCAGGTGGTCGGCGAGGACAACGACATCCTGTCGGCCGAGATCACCGGCGACAACGGCCAGACCTGGATCATGATGGACGCCGACGCCTCCAACGTGCAGCAGTGGGTCTACAAGGAGTTCCGCGTGGCGGACTTCTTCGACACCCTGCCCACCAACGTGCGCGTCCGCTTCGTAGCGCGTGACGAGGAGCCGCAGAGCCTCAGCGAGGCGCTCATCGACGAGTTCCGCGTGTTCGACCTGGCGGCGGACTGCTTCGAGACGCCGACGGACCCGACCGACCCCACGGACCCGACGGATCCCACGGACCCGACGGATCCTACGGACCCGACTGACCCCACGGACCCGACCGACCCGACGGAGCCCACGGAGCCCACGGACCCGACCGCGCCGACCGAGCCCGTCGGTGGTGGCGAGGCGGAGGGCTGCGCGTCCTCGACGCCTGCCCCGATGATGCCGGCGTTGGCCCTGTTCGGGCTGCTGGCACTGGCGCTGGTGCGGAGGCGCCGGTCCGACCAGGTCTGAGTCGCCATGCTGGCGCTCTTGTGTGCGATGGCGGCGGTGGTTCAACCCACCGCCGCACACATCGGCGGTGAGGTGGTCCGCCCGGTGTTCCTGACGCCGGCGCCGACCATGCTCACCCTCGACGGGGCGTTCACCATCTCCTGGAACGACCCCGACGAGGACCCCACCGGGGTGCTGAACTTCTACATGTACCCCAACGGCAACGTGCCCCCCGCGGCCGAGCCGGTGGCGTCCATGTTGGCGGGTGAGACCATCGGCTCGGTGCCCATCAATGACACCACCGATGCGCTGAGCTTCGACCCTTCGACCATGACTCCCGGGGTCTACACGCTCTATGCGGTGACGACCGACCCGCCGCTGTGCGACCAGGTGACGCCGCTCTACGCGACGCTGCTCGTGCCGGACCCCGACCCCACGGCGACGCCGCCGATGATGGCCCTTTGGCGTAAGCCTTCGGACCCGCTGACGACGGTCAGTGGGCTGTATCCGCTGCGCCTGGCGGTGAAGTCTACGACGCAGCCGACGTTCACGTTGGAGCTTGGGCGCATGGTCAACGAGTTCGGCACGCCGGACGACCCCTGCTCCGGCCGGCAATACTTCGACCCGGTCCAGACTCTGGTCAGTGGCGAGCCAGCGGCACCCGACAACGAGGGCGGCGCCAACCTGTGGACGGGGCGCTACGTCTGGGACGACCAGTCGACGCTCGAACCCGGCAACTATGTCATCCGGGCGACGCTTTCCAACGAAGCTGGGGACACGCTGACCCTGTACACGCCTGGAGACATTCAGATTCTGGAGGCGTTCGTTCCCGACGCGGGCCCTGAGGAAGCGCCGGATTCGGCGGGCGACGCGGCTCCGGTCGAGGCCGACGCCATAACCGGCGGTGATACCGGAACGGAGAATCCGCCAGCCGGCGAATCGGACGGCTGCGCAGGAGCATCGAGTGGCACGTCTGGCCTAGAGTGGGCCCTTCTTGCCCTGCTTCTACTGTGGATCCCGACCCGACGATGCTTCGCCTGATACTTGTCGCCACCGCGTTGCCAGCCCTTTCATTATTGGCGCTGGTGCTGAGCGGCTGTCCCGAAGACGACGTCGCGCCGACGTACCTCAGCCGGGAAGAGCTGATGAACCCGGAGACCTGCAAGGAGTGCCACGAGACGCACTATGAGCAATGGTCCGGCAGCATGCATGCTCACGCCGCGGACGACCCGGTGTTCCTGGCGATGAACCGCAAGGCCGTTGAGGAGGCCGACGTCGGTGACTTTTGCGTGAAGTGCCACGCGCCCCTGGCGGTCAGCGAGGGCTACACGACCAACGGCCTCAACATGGACGAGGTCCCGCAGCACCTCAAAGGGGTCACCTGCTACTTCTGCCACACGACAGAGGGCGTGGAGGGGACCCACAACAACCCCCTCGTCATGGCGGGCGACATCACCATGCGCGGCGGGATCAGCGACCCTGTGGTCAACGAGGCACATCCCTCGGCCTACAGCGCGCTTCATGACCGCACGAGCCTCGAGTCGGCCAAGCTGTGCGGCAGCTGCCACGATATCGTCAATCCCGGAGGGCAGCACATCGAGCGGACCTACCTGGAGTGGCAGAACTCGCTGTACTCCAAGGACGACCCTGCTCAACAGCTGACCTGTGGGCAGTGCCACATGACCGGCAGCGATGGCGTCGCGGCGACGGTCAGCGGGGTCTCGTTGCGGCGCATCCACGATCACTCGATGCCGGGCGTGGACGTCGCCCTCATCGACTGGCCTCACCGCGACGTCCAGCGGCAGATGGTGCAGTCGGAGCTGGACAACACCGTCCGAGCTCAGCTGTGCGTGTTCGAGAACGCCGGCGGCGTGGCGGTGTGGGTGACGTTGGAGAACATTGCCGCGGGTCACAAGTTCCCCAGCGGCGCGGCGCCGGACCGGCGGGCGTGGGTGGAGGTCGTGGCGTACGAGGGCGACACCGAGGTGTGGTCCAGCGGCAAGGTGGGCGACAACCAGGCGGCCGCCTACGTGAAACGCGACGACCCCCAGATGTTCGCGTTGTGGGACGTCATCTACGACGAGCTGGGCGACGAGACGCACGACTTCTGGGCGGCGGCCGGGTACGAGTCGAACCTGCTGCCGGCCCCCACAGCGCGGTCGCCCGTGGACCCCGCCTACGTCGACACCCACGCGCTTCGGCAGTACGCGCTCCCGACGGCACTGCCTACGCGGGTCACGATGCGGGTCCGCATCCGGCCGATGGGCTTCGACATCCTCGACGAGCTCGTGGAGGAGGGCTACCTCGCCCAGGAGATTCGCGACGCCATGCCGACGTTCACCCTGGCGCCGACCGTGATGGAGTGGACCCAGGACCTCGGCGAGAGCTGCATCCCCAAGGTCTTCTGAGGGGCCGTTTCGTTCGCGTCCGAACTCGTCTCAAAACGAGTTCCCAACCCAAGCCCGAAGGGACCAACACTAGCCTCGGCCCCCCGCCATCACCGGCGATCAACCGCCCAGAACCCCAGACAGAGAACAACAGCAGGAGGGGCTGGTGGGCGCTCGTGGATTTCCAGCGGGGGCGCCAGCCCACGGTGGAAATCCAAGCGGCTCGTGGAAAAATCGCGAAGCGAAGCGCAGCGGTTTTTCCAAGGCACTTGGTGTGCAGATTGTGGGCGGCCCCAAACCGATCCCTCGGCCTTCTCCGATGCTTCAACCGGCCGTCCACAAGCTGTGCCCAGGGCCGTCAGCCGCGTCAGCGTCCACAGCCCTGTCCCACGTCTCGGACCTCTGGCCCACGAACACCATCAAACCATCGCGTCGAGCGGCAAACTGGTTGTGCCCGCGGCAGAACAGCTTCAGGTTCTCTACCGAGTGCAGCCCGCCTCTACTGAAGGCCTCGACGTGCTGGAACTCCAGGAACCGGGTCTCGCAGCACCTTCGCCCCGTCTCGGGGTCTACATACGCGCACCGGTATCCATCCCGCTCAGCCACCGCCCGCCGTACCGCATTCGGAATCCGGCGCGTCCTTCGGGCTCCCCGAGATGCTAACGCCTTGCTCTTCTTCGGCTTCGCCTTCTGTTTCTTCGGCCGAGCTCCTACGGCGTACTTCCGCTTCCGAAGCCGGTCGCGCAGCTCTCGGACCGCGGTCTCGATGGCCTCCGCTTCGTCGCACGACTTTCCGCTGGCCTGGGCGAGTAGCGTCTTCACCTCCTCCAGCATGCCCACCAGCTCCGAGCTTCCGGTGAACGTGACCTTGTAGGTGTCCTTCGCCAGTGGCTCGGGGCGAGGCGTTGGCTTCCTGCGCGCCGGCCTTTCGCCCGACGACTCTCTTGCCTGGTCGAACAACGGCGTCGAGGACCTGGCAGGTTGCCGGTCTTTTCGTTGGGGCGTCTTCCGAATGGACGTCGGAACGGCCGGCTTTGGGGCTCTCTCGGCAAGGAGCTGTTTGACCTTGTCGACGGTCTTGCCGGCAGCGGCATCCAGAACGTCGTCCGCGGTCTCTGCTTTCAGATGAGGACCAAGGGTTCGGGCCGCCGTGAGGCTCAGCTGTCCCGCCTCGAGCATCGCAAGTACCCGCGGAAAGCGACGCGAAAGCCGCGCCACGGCGATTCGGTTGTAGGCGGCGGCCTTTTCGAAGCCCAACGCGTCGGTGCAGTAGGTGAACATCGACGAGTAGCTGCGGGCGTGGTGAAGGCCGCGGCGCTCGACCTCGTCCAGGTGGCGAAGGAGTTCGACCTCCCAGGCACGGCCCTTGGATACAAGAGTCTGGAGACTGTCGAGCAGGGCAGCATCGGTGAGCGTGGCGAGGGACGACGTCGGGAGCATGGTGGGTACCTCGGTAGAGTGGAAGGTGCTTATATCATGTGGTTTTTGGAGGCCTTGGAAGGGCTTGGGCGAGATGTCGCTCTGGTGTCGTCGAGGCGCTGGGTTTGAGGGGGCTTTGTGGCGCTTTCGGCAGAAAACCGAGGCCTTGGGGTTCGGAGGCTGCCTATCTTCCGATAGCGGCGAATCTGAGAGGGGTAAAAGCCCGTCAAGCAGAAAAGTGACTTTCTTTACGACGGGTTGGGGCTATGCCGTGGGTGCGAGAGGACTGTGGACGCTGACGCGGCTGACGGCCCTGTGCACAGGTTGTGGACGGCCATCGGAGCATTGAGAAAGGCCTGTAGAGCAACTTGCGGCCGCCCACAAACCTGCACACAAGTGCCTTGGAAAAACCGCTGCGCTTCGCTCCGCGATTTTTCCACGAGCCGCTTGGATGTCGTGCGTGGGCTGGCGCCCCCGCTCGACATCCACGAGCGCCCACAGCCCCTTCTATTGCTGTTCTTTGTATGGGGTTCTTGTTGGAAGGTCGCTGCCGGGATTGGGGGTTCGCGTCTGGCGCACGCCTTTCGGCCTGGAGGTGCTCGTTTCAAAACCAGTTGGGCCAACCACGTTCGTCTCAGGTTCTGAAGGGTGTTTTCTGCGTGCAATCATTCTCAGACCTGGGTAATCAGCGGGCTTCGTGAACGTTTACCTCGCCACCCTCGGCTGTCGCCTGAACGAGGCTGAGCTGCAGACCTGGACCCGCGACTTCAACGCGGCCGGCCACTCCGTGTGCGCCGAGCCTGAGGGGGCCGACGTCGTGGTCGTGAACTCCTGCGCGGTGACCCGGGAAGCGGCCAAGAAGTCGCGTCAGCTGGTCCGCAAAGTCCATCGCAGCAACCCCGCGGCCAAGCTCGTCATGACCGGCTGCTACGCCACCCTGCAGCCGGACAAGTCGGCCGCCATTGAGGGCGTGGACCTGGTCGTGGACAACCTCGACAAGCCCAAGCTGGTCAAGCGGGTGCTGGAGGAGGTCGACCTGACCGACATGCCGGCGCTGGCCCAGGCGCCCGGCGAGTCGTTTGCGCACCGACCGGGGCGGACGCGCGCCTTTGTGAAGGTCCAGGACGGCTGCCGCAACCGCTGCACGTTCTGCATCGTGACCGTGGCCCGCGGGGACGAGCGCAGCCGCACCATCGCGGATGTCTGCGCCGAGGTACGGGACCTGCACGCCGCAGGCTACGACGAGGTCGTGCTCACCGGCGTTCACCTCGGCGGCTACGGCGAACACAGCGGCATCACGCTGAAGGACCTCGTGGGCGCGGTGACGGCGGACACGGACGTGCCCCGGATTCGGTTGGGCTCGTTGGAGCCGTGGGACCTGCCCGAGGACTTCTTCACGCTGTGGGACCACCCGCGGCTGATGCCGCACCTGCATCTGCCTCTGCAGAGCGGCAGCGACACCGTGCTCAAGCGGATGTCGCGGCGCTGTCCGACGGGACGCTACGAGGCGCTGGTGGAGCGCGCGCGGGAGCAGGTCCCGGGGATGGTCATCACCACCGACCTCATCGTGGGCTTTCCCGGCGAGACCGACGCCGAGTTCGCGGACACGGTGGCGTTCATCGGCCGGATGGACTTCGCCCACATGCACATCTTCAAGTACAGCCCCCGCGAGGGTACCAAGGCCGCGCGGTTGGGCGGGCAGGTGGCTATCGACACCAAGCGAGCCCGCAGCGCCGAAGCCCATCGTGTGGCCGCCGCCATGAAGGAGCGGGTGCTGCGCGGCTTTGTCGGCGAGACGCGGCAGGTGTTGTGGGAACGGGCCAACGAAGCCGGGCAGATGACGGGCTATACCGACAACTATCTGCGCCTCGAGCTGGACGGTGCCTACCCTGAGCTGGCAGGTCGCATCACGCCAGCGCACATCTCGGGACTGCGCGACGGGCATCGACTGACGGCCGTTCTTCCGTAAAGGTGTAGGCCATGTTCGGGTTCATCCGCAGCTGGAAGCGCAAACGCATTCTCAAAGAGCCGTTCCCCGAGGAGTGGCGGGCCATCATGGAGAAGCGGCTGCCGTTCTATCGGCTGCTGGACGAGGAGCGGAAGCGTCGCCTCGAGCGGGACGTGCAGGTCTTCGTACGCGAGAAGTACTTCTTCGGGGCCGGCGGCTTCGAGGTCGAGGACGAGCACCGGGTCGTCATCGCGTCGTGCGCGGCGCGGCTGATCCTCCACCTGGACATCACGTTCTACGACCGGCTGACCGAGATCATCGTCTACCCGGGCGCGTACAAGCATCCCGACCGGGAGGGTGGCGTCATCCTGGGCGAGGCCCACAACTGGGGCACGGTGGTGCTTGCGTGGGACGCCGTCATCCACGGGCTCAACAACCCCTGTGACGGCCACGACACCGCGATTCACGAGTTCGCCCACGTCCTGGACAGGGACGGCGGGGCGTTCGACGGCACTCCCGACCTACGGGCCACCAGCGACTACGATCCCTGGGGCCAGATCATGAGCCGCCACTTCCTGAACTTGCGCGACAAGCGCTCGGCCAAGGAGCGGCGGGTGCTGCGCGACTATGGTGCGACGAACGAGGCCGAGTTCTTCGCGGTGGCGACGGAGAGCTTCTTCGAGAAGCCCAAGCAGATGAAGGCGGAGCTGCCGGATCTGTACGAGTTGCTCGAGGAGTTCTACGGCTTCGACCCGTTGGAAAAGCCGGTCTGCGGGAGCAAGGAGCTGAACTGATCCGGGCTAGGCTTTGGGTCCTCGGAGAGGCGCAGAGGCGCAGGTGTGAGGCCTCGGGGGAACGTGGATGAGTAACGTGAATCCAGCTTACGGCCCTTCGTAGGAGTGTCTCTCGCAGAGGCGCAGAGAACAAAGCCCTCTGCGCCTCTGCGCCTCTGCGAGAGACATCCCTGCGGGCTTTCAACAATGTAGAGGGTTCACTACCTCCACCATGCTCACCTCTCTCTGAAGCGCCGCACCTGCGCCTCTGCGCCTCCCGGAGTCCGCCGCCCGGACTTACTTGCCCAGGACGGCCAGCCGCTCTTCGGCTTCCTTGCGGGCCTCTCGGTACTCGTCCGACTGGACCAGACTGCGAGCGAAGTCGCCCGCCGTCCCGATGGGCTTGCCGGCGACCCACATGGCGTGGATGGCGGGCGTCGTGTCGCCGTAGGCCAGGGCCCGCAGCGGATCGGTCGCGGGCCAGAAGCTGGGGTGGTCGGTGTCCCAGATCAGCACGTTCGCGAGCGTTCCTGACGCGAGCACTCCGCAGGGCAGACCTGGGTGCAGCTTGCCGGGGTCGCTCCACACGCTGGCCAGCAGCCGGTGCGGATGGGCCAGGGCCTCGCCTACCGTGTGCCGCTCGCGCCGCGCCGCCCAGAACTCGCGCGCCGCGCCGATGTCGCCGCCCTCGGCGAAGCGGTTGAACTCGGCGCTGGCCCCCACCGGGGCGTTGCGCCAGCCGCCCGCCCAGCGGAGCTCCTTCTGCACATTCATGGAGTCGTTGCTGCACGCGGCGTCGGTGGCCGTGACGAAGCGCAACCCGAAGCTGTCCCAGTGCAGCAGCGGCGCCGGGAACCCGAACTGAAGCTGGGAGTACGGGCACATCCCCAGGAAGTGCCGCTGCGGATCCAGCGACCCGAGGTCGGGCTCGGAGGCGTACAGCATGTGCACGAGCAGGAGCCGTGCCGCCTCGTCGATGATGCCGATGCGCTTGAGCCACCCCACCGGTGAGCAGCCGTCTTCGGCCCAGCGCCGCTCCAGCTCTTCGAGCGATTGGGCGCAGTGCGCGTGGATGGGGATCTCGAAGTCGTGGGAGATGTGGGCGCATTCCTGCCAGAGCTTTGCGCTCACCGTGTCCGTGGCGTGAGGAGCCACCGCAATGGCGATACCGTCGGCGGCCAGGGTCGGGTCCTGCGCCAGCCGGCGCGTGGCGTCCAGCTGCGCTTCGACCCACGGAACCCCAGGCCCGCTCCGGTCCTGCAGGGCGGGGCCCACGATGGCGCCCAACCCGGTGTCCCTGAAGGCGGCGACGAGCGCATCGGCGTGCCAGTAGTGGTCCCAGACCAGCCCGGTGCCGTGCAGGAGGCACTCGTAAGCGCCGACCCGCGAGAAGGCACGCACATCCTCGGGGGTCAGGTGATGTTCCCAGTCGTAGAACAGGTCCTCGACCATGTTCCCGCGGGCGACTTGAGACTCCACGCCGCCGCGCAGCCCCACCAGCGCCACATGGGTGTGGGCGTTGATGAACGCAGGCGTGACCAGCTTGTCGCCGACGTCGATGACGTCGACGCCCCAAGTCGCGGCGTGCTCGGCGGGATCGGAGCCCTGCATGCGGTCGACCCGGGTAATCATGTGCCCTTCGACCAGCACCGCAGCCGGCACGACGTCGAGCCTGTCGGCCTCGCCGTCGCGGGGTAATACGACGCGACGAGAGACGATGGCGAACCCTTCCATCCAGGAAGCTTAATCCAGATTCCGGGGTTGCGCGATTCGCCCCGCGCGACCCCGGTTCAGGCCACCTGCGCCGACCCTCCGGCGGTCTTCAGCCCACGCTCCTTGATGTAGGCGTCGGCGAGGGCGTCCATCCGCGTGTTGTTGTCGGGGTGGAAGTCCCGCTCGAGGTACTCGCGGATGCCTTTGAGGAAGACGTCCCGGCCGATGCTGCTCTTGGCATCGCCCGTGGCCGCGCGGCGGCTCTTTCGGCTCTCGCGCAGCTCGGCCAGGACCTGTCGCAGCGAGATCCCATCCTGGCGAATGAGAGAGGCGCTGCCCAGCATCCAGAAGCTCGACAGCATCACGGTCGCCACGGCCATTCCGGCCACCCGCAGCCAGTAATCGTCGTCGACACGTTGGAGCACGTCGAAGGCCACCGAGCGGTGCTCGATCTCCTCCACCGCGTGCCAAAGCATCAGGTCGGTGATGACGTCCGGCGCCACCCCCTCCAGCCAGCGGTAGGTCAGCCCCTGCTCGGCCATGATGGCGGTGAAGTGCTCGGCCGCAGCGGTCGTCGACAGACGCAGTTTCTTGGGCGCGATCTTCTCGAAGACCTCGTAGCCGAGCCAGTTGTAGAACGCGAGAAAGCGCGACAGGTCGTAGCCCTGGTCTTCCAGGATCTGGAAGTACCGCTCGTGCTCACGGGCGTGGTTGCCCTCTTGGCCAAAGAAGGCTTTGACGTCGGCCTTCATCTTGGGATCGTCCTTGTAGACGTGTTCGAAGGCTTTGACGCTGCGCACGAAGAAGCGCTCGCCCGCCGGGAACAGCAGGTTCACGCCGTTGGTGATGTGGGTGGCCACCACGCTGCCGTTGAACCAGTGCTTGGGGATGCCCGCCTCTTTGAAGGCGTGCTTGATCTTGCGTCGAACGATCGGTCGGGCCATGTCGGGAACCGTCTCCTACTGAATCGTGTTCAATAGCATCCTAGCCACTATTGAATTGGAGTCAATAGTCGGATTTGCTGCTATGGTCGGCCCACGATGTCCAACACACCTGCCCGTACCCGCCTCGACGTCGATGTTCGACGCGCTCAGCTGCTCGAGCACGCGCTGGAGCTGTTCAGTACCAAGAGTTTCGACGACGTCAGCATCTCGGAGGTAGCCCGCGTCGCGGGCGTCTCGCAGGGGCTCCTGTACCACTACTTTCCTGGCAAGCGGGCGCTGTTCGTGGCGTCGCTGGAGGTCGCCGCCAAGCAGCTGCTGGACGAGGCCATCGTCGAGGACATTCCCCAGCCCGACGCCAGCCCCGCCGAGCGTTATCAGGCGCTGGTGCGCGGTCTCGACAACTACCTCCAGTTTGTGGAGCAGCGCTCGGAGGCCTACCGCTTCCTGATGCGCGGCGGCTTCGCCAGCGACCCCGACGTGCAACGCGTCGTCAACACCACGCGTGACGCTTTCATCGAGCGCATTACCGCCGGGATGGGGGCAGAGCCCACCGATCCCGGTCCGCGCTACATGGGGGTCGGATGGGCGGCCACGGTCGAGCAGGTTTCGCTGGCCTGGCTGGATACCCAGGACGTGTCCCGCGCCGAGATGGTCGAGATTCTGGCCAAGGCGGGCCTGAGGCTTCTGGCGCCGCTGTCCGTCGCGCCTTGAATGCCGGTTGACGTCAACGCCCCGGTTGGAGCAAACCGGGGGCATGACGCGCCCAATCCGTATCCTCGTCCTCACGTTGAGCCTCGCTGCCCTGCTGGCCACCTCGGCGTGCACCAGCATGAACAGCCACACCACCGGTCGGGCCCTGGGCAAGAACCGGTGGGAGTTCACCGTGGGCCTCAGCTTTGCGCCCAACTTCGCCGAAGGCGGCGCCGATCTCGACCTGCCCGGGTTGCCGGTACTGGACCTGAACGCCCGCTTCGGCGTCGCCGACATCGCAGACGTCGGGATTCGCCTCAACACGATGGGCTGGTTCGCGGTCGACGGCAAAGTCGAGATGGAGGATGCCAACCGTTTCACCGTGGCGGCCAAGACCGGGTTCGGCTTCTCCATCATGAACGCGGTCGGAGGCGAAGGCATCTTCATGTGGGAGCTGGCGCTGCCCTTCGACGTCCACATCGGCGCGGAGGCCAAGGTTCTCGCAGCGCGCTTGTTCAACACGGGCACCGACGCGACCATCACGACGATCCCCAAGTACGCGCTGTTCTTTGGTACACGCGGGGGCTCACCGCGGCACTTCGTGGGCTTCGAGCTGTACGGCAAGATCGCCGCCGACAAGCCGTCCCATTACGTGACCCCGTTCGCCTCGATGCTGTTCGACGTCACCGGCGACGAGGCGGCCGAGATCTCGCGCGTCATCAGCATGATGGGCAACTTCGGCGTGTCGTACACCTACAACGACGACTACTAGCCCTCAGCGGACGCCGTGCCCGCGCCCGAAGCACCCACTCTCAGGTACCGCGCCGACGTCCCCTGGTACGCCCAGTGGGTGGCCCGCTGGGAGGCAGCCACCCCGGCGCAGGCTGACCTTCGCTTCGAGCCGGTAGCCAACCTCGGCCACGACTTCGAGTTCCTCGAGCCCGAGGCCGAAGGCGAGGAGGCACCCGCCGAGGGCTTCCTCCCAAATCCACAGAGCCATGGCGCCGAGGCCCTCGCCCGCATGCGCCGGCATCTCGGTCGCGCTGGCTGGCTGAAGACGTGGCTCGCCCTCCCAGGCGGCGCGACCCTGTTGCAGCTTCACCACGCGCTGCTCTTCCGGCGCCCCAAGGTGGTCGGGACCCTGTCGTGGCTGCTGCACGCCAGCGATCTGAAGCCCCGCACCTGGGTCTGGTCGCGGTGGCTGTTCATGCGGCTGCTCGGCTTCGTCTTCCTCGTCGCCGCGCTGTCCTGGTGGTCCCAGCTCGACGGCCTCGTCGGCGACAATGGCATCCTGCCTGCCGACGCCTGGCTCGACCGGGTGACGGCGCATGGCGACAACCAGGGGTGGACCGGCACCGAGACCTGGCTGAAGGTACCCACACTGCTGTGGTTCGACGCCAGCGACGGGATGCAGGACCTGTTCGCCGGGACCGCCGTCGCGGCGTCGCTGCTGGTGTTGTTCAACGTGCTCGAGGGCCTGGCCCTGTTCCTGGCCTGGGGCGCGATGCTCAGCCTGATGACGGTGGGCCAGGTGTTCTCCGGCTACCAGTGGGACGCGCTGCTTTTGGAGGCGGGCTTCGCCGGCCTGTTCGTCGCCGCATGGACCCGCTGGCGCCCAGGTCTGTCGGCCGACCGGCGCGAGTCCGAGGCCAGCTTGTGGGCCGTGCGGTTCCTGGCGGCCAAGCTCATGTTCCTGTCGGGGCTCGTGAAGCTGCAGTCGGGCGACCTGACATGGGCCAACGACACGGCCATGGAGTACCACTACTGGACCCAGCCGATCCCCTCGGCCACCAGCTGGGCGGCGCACCACCTGCCGCGCTGGGTCCACGAGGTCAGCAGCTGGCTGACCGTCGCCGCCGAGCTCGTGCTGCCGGCGTTCGTCATCTTCGGGCCACGCCGGCTGCGGCTGTTCGCCGCTTTGGGCTTCATCGCGCTGATGCTGGGCATCGCGCTGACCGGCAACTACGGCTTCTTCAACCTGCTGACCATCGCGCTGTGCCTGACGTGCATCGACGACCAGGCGCTGCATCGACTGGTCCCGAAGCGTTGGCGTGACCGCAAGACGCCGCCCGAACGCCAGCCGCCCTCCAAGCGAGCGTGGGTCGCTTGGCCCCTGCGCATCTGCGCCGGAGCGCTCATCGTCCTGTCCATCGGGCGGGTGTGGATGCTGGCCGATCGTGACGGGACGCCGGATTGGCTGGCCGAGGTCCACGCCGACATCGACCAGCTGCACATCTCCAACCACTACGGGCTGTTCGCCCAGATGACGCTGGACCGGCCCGAGATCCGGGTCGAGGGCTCCGACGACGGCACGACCTGGGCCCCGTACGTCTTCAAGTACAAGCCCGGGCCTCTGCACCGGACGCCGTCCATCATCGGTCCTCACATGCCGCGGCTGGACTGGCAGATGTGGTTCGCCGCGCTCCGCGGGAGCTGTCAAAGAACCCGCTGGTACCTGCCCTTTGTGCAGCGCCTCCTGGAAGGGCGCGAGGAGGTCACCTCGATGCTCGAGGCCAACCCGTTTAGCCGAAGACCGCCGAAGTACATCCGTAGCACCGTGTACGACTATTACTTCACCACCGCTGGGGAGCGCGAGGCGACCGGGAACGTCTGGAAGGCCGTGAAACGAGGTAGTTACTGCCCTACACTGCAGCTCAATGCCTCCGGACGGCTGATTCAGGCCCAGAACACACGCTGAAGCTGGGTGACCTGATCGTCAGCGGTCGGCCGCACACGCCTGCGACGGTGTCCGAACATTAAGGGATGATTATGGAATATCGGCTTCTGCGTCTGATTTCTGTCGCTATCACGGCCCTGGCTTTGTCCGTCGTGGGTGGCTGCCCAGAGGACACACCTAGTGGCGGGTCCGTGGATACGGCCACCGCCGATATGGCCGTGGATGCCGGCGTGGACACCGCCACCGTCGATGTCTCCGTCGACGCCGCCACCGTCGATGTTCCCGTCGTGCCGGATGGTGTCGAGAGCGACCCTGGCCAGCCCGATGCTGGGCCCGACATCAACGTCGGTCAGGTCGCCGCCAGCTGTGGGTCAGCCGATCAGGGACTGACGCCGGTGGACTGCACCGTTGACGGCGATGCCGAAGCCTACTGCGTGTATGGCAATCACTGCGGGTGCAGCGAGGGTTTCTCCTGCTCCTCGACACCCGCTACCGGCGCTGGCGAATGCCCTCCCGGCGATCACTGCGTGGTGGTCACCGGGCAGCCAGTTCCTGCCGCGTGTCCTTCGGGGGGCGAGGGCGCCCTCGGACCGATGCTCGAGATCCCGGGCACTGTTCAGGGTTTTGCTGGCGAGGACGGGACCCCGGTCGACGGGGCGACCATCACGGTGCTCTTCGAAGGCGGATGTCGGACAGCGACCTCGGATGTCGATGGGACCTTCACCATCGAGGTGCCCGCCGTGTCACCGTTCGCGGTTCTTGGTGAAGCAGCCGAGCATGAGGGGGCCTTCACCCTCTACGCCGATGGCCTCGACGCTCTGACGTTTGGTGGCTTCATCGACCCGACGCTCCCTGTGGCGCTTCGCCCCGAAAGCACCAACGCCGCCTTTGAACAGCTGTATGGATTCAGCCTCGACCCCACCAAGGGCAGCGTCACCGTCAACTTCAACCTGCAGGGGGCGCCTCCCGAGGGCTTTGGTATGGAGCTGACGCCAGCATCAGGCGTGGCCTACCGCAACACCCCAGAGGGCACGCTGGAGCCAGGGAACATGCTGCGACCTGACAATCTCGTCCATGTCGTGGCGTACTACAACGTCGAGCCAGGTCTCCCGGCGGTGACGACACTTGCGCCTGCTGGCTACGCGTGCACCTTGCTCTACGACGGGCAGTGGTTGGTCTGGGCCAATGTGGCGACCCGTGCAACAGTGACGTGTGCGCCGACGAATTGATGCTGGGATACCAGGGGGGCGCGATGAGCAAAGACGCCTTCCTCACCAGGGCGTGGAACAATCGACTCACGGCCATGTTGGGCATACCTGCGTTCATCTGGGCGGTCCTGGCGTTGATGGCCGTGTTCTCGGACCTGAACGGGTTTATTGGGATGGTCGGGTTTGCCGTCGTCTTCTGACTGTCGGTGGAGATTCACTCCACCCAGCGGTTCGCTCGGGAGCGCGAGAAGACGGTCGGCGGTGAGCCCCAGAAGCTGGGCCTGGGCCACCCCAACACCTGGATCCTCATCCTCTGGAACGCGGTGTACTGGGTCCCCATGGTCCTGCCGTGGACCTCGGTGATGACGTACCGAGAGGGCATCGTCGGCATTTCGATCATCATCGGGACGCGTACAGCGGCCAACCTGTACCGCAATAACACCATGACCTTCGAGCAGGCCGAGGTGTTTCCGCTCAGGATTCCCTAGTGCCTTCGCCGAGCCCCACCCCTCCAGGATGGCGTAGACCTCTCCGAGCGCACCTCGCCCAGGGCGCATTGAACGCCTATGCGCTGCGCTCGCGCCTGCGCTTCCACCGCATGACGCACACCAGTGCCAGCAGCACCACCACGGGTTGGGGGGCCGCGGGATGGCTCGTGCGACACCCCTCGCTCGTGCCGGTCGGAGGTGTTTGGGTGACGGTGTCGACCAGAGTCACGAGGTCGGTGGGGGGCAGTATGTCCACCAATACATCGGCCGGTTCCTCCGCGGCCGGTTCCGGGCCCGGCTCAGGGCCCTTGGCGTCGACCACGGGTTCCACGGTCTCCACGGTCTCCACGGCTTCGGGGGCCTCGACGACTTCAGGCGTCTCGACCACCTCAGAGGTCTCGACGACTTCGGGGGCGTCTGCGTTCTGAAGGACAGGGAAGGGCTGGCAGCTATCCTGGTTTTGGGGGGGCAGGTCGTGTCCACCGTCGATGAACGGGATGCGACAGCTGGCCCAGTCCGGTGGAAGCACCTCGGCCCCGGCGATGTCCTGGATGGCGCCGGCGTAGTTGACCCAACGCCCGGTGAAGTGGCCGGCGCCGTAGTCGAAGGTGATGCCCGCCAGGGAGGTCGACGCAGCCTCGGTGTTGCTGATGACGTAAAGGGGAAGGGTATGCAAGGCCGCAAAGCTCGCCGACCCCGGCGCCGTCAGCGCGTCCAGGGTCGTCTCACCGGCGGCCAGCGCGGCATAGGCGTCAAACAGGCTCTGCACCGACAGGGTGACGCCATCGGTGATGACCGTTAGACCGGGCACCGTGGGCGCTCCGCACAGGCTGGTGTCTTCGTCGCCGTTGGCGTCCGTCATGGAACGCAGGTGGCCATCGCCGCGGATGCGAAACGCGTCGCCGCGGAGATTTCGGACGCAGGCGCCGGCGTCGTTGAACGCGCTGTGGTAGCGCTTCTCGGTCAGCGACCAGTTGGCCCAGGCGCCAGGCGCGTACGTTGGCAGGAAGTCGTCGCGTCCGTGGGCCGGCTCGGTGATGGCTGGAAGCTGTATGGCCCCTGCGGGGTATTCGACCCGGCGGCAGGTGTACGAAAGGAGCCCCGGGCACTCGTAATCCACCCGCTGGGCGCCCCCCAGTACGAGCACATGCTGCATCCACTGCCATGTCTGCGTGTTCTGGTACCCCGAGTCCTCCTCCTGGACCACTCCCCAGGAAGACGGTCCCCTGTGGGTCACGACGTGGCCGAAGGCGAATAGATCGGTGAAACTGTGGAGCGCGTTGGCTTCATAGTGCAGCGCCGCCACCCAGTAGTCGGGGTTGTCCACGGCGAGCGCGACGTAGTGCAGGGCCAGGCGGTGCATGCCCACGTACCAGGCCAGCGCAGCGGTCGCGAAGTGCCAGTCGTTTACGGCGGCGATGCGTAGCAGCTCGTCGCCCCACCACCCCGCCTCGAAGTAGTCGGTGTCCCCGGCCGTGTTGCTGGTGGCGTTGCCGGCGGAGCCATAGGGGGGCCAAAGCCCCGAGCCGATCGCCTGCAGGTAGACAGCAGCGTTGACCGGGTCAGGTCGCCAGCCATTGTTGGTAGGGAAGCCGAACCAGTCCCAGCCCTGGTCGAACTTGACGGTCTCGGTATCGGCGTTGGTCAGGTAGCACACGCCCTCGTCGCAAAACGTGGTCTTGCGGAAATCGCCATAGAGCGCCACCAGCTGCCCCAGGCTGAAGGTGGCGCCTGGCCAGGTGTCGTCCGCCGGGATTTGCAGGCGCTGGGTGACCAGGAAGTCGTCGGGTGGGATCCACAGCCACAGGTTGCCTTCCGGCGGGCCGTCGACGGAGCCACGCTGGGCGTAGCCGGTCCAGTAGCTGTGGTCCTGGACCTTCTTGACGTCCTCGGAGTAGTCGGCGAGGTCGTTGCTGGCGAAGCCGACGGCCAGCAGTTTGGCCGCTGCATAGGCCGCCCGGTCTTCGTCCTTGGTCATGCTGACCATGCCCAGTGACAGGGGCAGCACGATGGAAGTGTCGATGACGACCTTGGCCGTGCCCAGGTCGGTCAGGACTTTGTGCTCCTCACTGTTGAACGCCAGCGCGCTCGTCGGCCACAACAGAAGGAAGAGCAGAACGGGTCTATGGTGACGTAGCGTTGCCACTTGCACGTGGAGTCTACCACGCCGGGGGACCTTCTCGACGCGGGTGTGTCACTCAGCGCGTCCCATGCCACTGGCGACGTGACACACCTCACGACCGCGGGGGCGGCGCTTGGATGTCGTTGAAATGATTGGGTGTGCGGATCCGCGTTGGGTTGGCCCGGTGCTTGCTCTGTGCTGGCGGCGTTGGCTCGGCCAGCCCAGCCCCCAGACCCTCCACCCATCCGAGGTTTCGATGATTCGTTTCCTTCTCCTCGCCAGCATCTTTGCCTTCGAGGTCGCTGCCCCCGCACCCGCCCTGGCCAATAGCGGTTGCCCCCAGGGCTTTCAGAGCGAGCGAACCGGCATCTTCAGCAAGGGCCCGCGCAAGCGCCGCCTCGACAAGCACGCCAAGGGCGGGCGCGTGTGTGTGTCCTTCTCCAGGCCCAGTAGCGCCCCGCGCCTGGGCGGCGCGAGCAAGCTCGTGTGCCCCCGCGGCTACGCCCATGAGCGAGCGGGCGTGTTCAGCGGCGACTCGCCCAAGAAGCGGCTCCTCAACAAGGGCAACACGGTCGAGTGGAACACCAAGCACAAGTACATCGGCAACAAGGGCAAGTATTCACAGCGCCGGTTCTGTCTCGCGGTCACGCGCCCCGGAACCAACCCCAACGCCATCTGGGCGCCGCCCTCATCCGGCGGATCGCTTCATCCCATCAAGGACTCTCGGGTCGTGAAGGCCAAAGGCATCCTCACGCTCGGTACGCTCACCACCAACGGCTACATCAAGTGCCAGCAGAGCTGCGCCAAAAATGGCAACTGCGTCGCCTACACCTGGGCCAACAAGCGCTGCGAGCTGTTCGGGCAGTTCAACTTCTACAAGGGCGACAGGCTGGCGAGCAGCTTCACCCCGAGCATTGGCCTGAAGTCCGGACTGCGCACCTGGTCGGGCTTCAAGAAGGGCGTGCTGCAGGGCAAGGTCGACTACACCAAGATGTTCTCCAAGCGGCGGGTCAAGTGCCCCAAGGTCAAGGGCACCATGACCCTCACCACAGCCGCCGCCGGGAAGCTGCCACCGTCATTGACCCCCGGCGTTCCGCTGGAGTGCATCGCCCACCCCCGGTGCGTGGCCAAGAGCACTGGTAGCAAGACCTACTACTTCGAGAAGAAGCCCACGCCTCAGTCGGGCGCCGCGCAGTGCGACGAGTTCAAGGTGTACCGCCAGGCGAGCACCGGTCAGAAGGGCTAGCTTCGCCAGCTGCTGCGGGTGGCGTCAGTCTACCCGGAGCCGGCCGAAGACCCGCTGCGGTCCGCCAAGCACCGGCAGGCTCGTGCCGAAGAAGCCTTCGACGCTGACCTGGTAGACGCCGGGGTAGACGCTGGCGCTCCAGGGCAGTCCCTGGGGCGCGCTACACGGGATCGCCTCGTGGAACCTGTACTGCCTGTCCGGGTCCATGAAGACCACCTCGGCAGCGGTCCCGATGCAGTTCAGGACGCCGCCGGGCTGCCCGCCCACGGTGATCGTTCCCGACACGTCGCGGGTTCGCACGTCCAGCACCAGGTCCTGCACCCACTCCGTCGTGACCGCCAGTGCGCCCAGTACGCGCTGCGCATCCCCCTGCGGGAGCGTGGTCCCGGTGGACCCGAAGACGCTGACCTCATATGTCCCTGGGTAGACCGTAAGCTCCCAGGGCATCCCCGGCGTGGTCGTTGCGCAGGGGAGGTCGGCGTCGAACGTGTAGCCCTGCTGGGCGTCCTTCAGCCGCACCCGAGCGGCCGTGCCCGTACAGTCGAGCACCCCGGCGGGCTGGCCATTGACGGAGATGGAGCCGGACACCTGCAGGGTGCGCAGCTCCAGGCTCACGTCGGTGACCCAAGCATCCGCTACCACCAGCGCGTCCAGCACCTTCTGCCGTTTCTGCGTCGGCAGATTGGTCCCGGGATAGCCCTCGACCTCCACCTGATAGATCCCCGGCGGGACAGACATTGACCAGGGCAGCCCCTGGGCCGCCGTTCCGCAGTCGATGGAGGTCGACCGCGCGTACCCACGCGTCGCGTCGGTCAGGTACACCGCCGCGGCCGGCCCTGCGCAGTTGATGACGCCGGCAGGCTGACCGTTGATGGCGATGGTGCCCGACACCTTCTGGCGCATCACTGACAGCTCCAGCCCCTGGGCCGAAGCGGCCTGAACATCCAGCGCGTCCTCCACCACCGTGGGCCCGTCCGTGGGAAGATTGGTTCCGTTGAACCCAGAGACGCTGACGCGATACGTCCCGGGGAAGAGCATCGTCGACCAGGGCAGCCCAGGACCGGCCGAAGAGCAGGGGATATCGACGGGGAACAGGTAACCCCGGTCGAGCTCCTCGAACGTCACCTGGGCTGCGTTCCCTCCCTGGCAGTTTATGACGCCGGCCGGCTGGCCATTGGTCGTGATGGTGCCGTCGACCTCACGAGTGCCGAACGGGAGGTCCAGGGGGCTGCCGCCCAGCGCCATCACGTCCACCCCATCATGCACCACCTGTGGCATCTCGGGCGGCAACGTCGTGCCCGCAAATCCCGTCACCATGACGCTGTAGGTGCCTGGGTAGACCTGCATGGACCAGGGCAAGCCGGTGGGGCTGCCCTGGCAGCCTACGGTGGTGGTGAAGAAGTAGCCCTGGGTCGTCTCGGTAAAGATGATCTCCGCGGCCGTGCCGGTGCAGTTGAGCACCCCCGCCGGCTGCCCGTTGAGCGAGATGGTCCCGGAGACATCGACGGTCCGGACATCCAGCACCAGCCCCGTCTCGTCGGCGCTCCCCACCACCAGGTCCTCCAGCACCAGCTGCTGACCGTCCGTGGGAAGGGTGGTTCCGGAGAAGCCCTCGACCGAGACCTCATAGACGCCAGGAAAGACGTACGCGCTCCAACCCAGCCCCGGGGCCGCGCTGCAGTCGACCGTAGCCTCCTGGCTGAAGCCGCTATCGACGTCGCTCAGCAGGACACGCGCGGCCGTTCCGTTGCAGTCGATGGCCCCTGCCAGCTGTCCGTTGACCGTGATGCTTCCGGACACGATGGTCTGGCTGACGTCGAGAACCAAACCGCTGAGCGGACCGACACACGCACCGGTCGCGTCACAGCTGTAGCCGGCAGGGCACGGCGGGTCGCACTCTATGGTCGGTGGCAGGTCCCCACTCACATCCAGGCTGGCGTCGGCGGGCCCGGAGTCGGTCGCAGCGTCCTCCGGCGAGACGTCGGCAACAGCATCGCTGACGCTGCTGGCGTCGGTGTCGCCGGAGGGGGCGGGCGTGGGGCTCGAGCCATCGTCACAGGCGACGAGCGCCATTATCAGCAGCAAGGGAACGTAGTGCAGGGGGCGCATGGGAGCCTCAAGGCGTCAGGTGCAGCCGATGGGAGCGGTGGAGACGACAATGTCGTCGAAGTAGCGCTCCTCATCCCCGGACGATCGAATGCTAGCGCGGTCGCACGGCTGGCGCCGCGCGACCGCGCTAGCATTCGAGAACTTATTACATGTCAACGGTCATCCTCTGTGGTTCAGCGTCGGTTGGCCCCCGGCTGCGGGGCGTTGAGCTTCTTACCGACCCATCGCACGACCTTCTTGTCGTCGACGAATGCCGAGCTGCTCTTTCGCTCTTTCAGGATTTGCTTGGGGCACTTGCTGGTCGCTTTGAACAGCCTGTTGGCGAATTGCTCCCCGCTCCGGCGGTCGTAGAGCACAACGTCCACATCGTTGACGGTCATGTCGATGGACTTCGAGGCCTTCGTGGCCGGGTCGACGTAGGGGCCACACGTTTTCTTTCGCTCGCGATAGACCTTCCGCGCGATGACGTCGACATCGGGCCATTTGACGTCGGTCACACCGACGACGTGGAGCTTGCCCCAACCCAGCACTGCAGTCTCGCGCGACTGAGGGACGGCCTTCTCACCGGGGGAGAGCCAGGGGCCTTTGGGTGTCTTCGCCAACCAGTCGCTGAACAAAGCACGGAACTCGGCGTGGATCACGGTGTTGAAAGGCTTGGCAAAGGGGCCGTCAATCATGACGGAAAAGGGCACCCCGCCGGCCAGTGACTGCTTGCCTGCGTACGCGGAGGGCAGCGCCTTGAGGAAGGCTTTGCCCAGGTCGAGCGTGAAGCTGGCCTTCCCTTCGGCGTTGGCCGTCGCCTCCGAGTCGCCGACCTTCAGCTTCGTCTTGGGCTGCGTCTGAAGGTCGAGCTTCACCGTCCAGGCCTTGGGGTCATACTTCACACGCCCGATGGAGATGGGGCCGCTGAAGTGGACCGTGTCTGGCTCGAACTCGCTGGTGTAGGTCTTGTTCGTTGCGCTGACACGCGGCGGCAGCTCGTTCTGTTTTTCAGCACGCTCGGCGTTCTTGCGTGCCTCTGCCTCAGCTTTCTCCTCGTCAACGGACTTCTTCTCAGGGAGAGGCTTGTCCGCGCCACATCCAGTGAAGGTCAGGCCACACAGCAATGCCGCCAGGACACGGGTCCCCCGTCCAACGTCCGCCATCGTACTCTCCTGTAAGGTGTGCACGAACGCTGACGCCAATCGCACGAGTCGTCAACTCTGCGTGGTCCGAGCTACGGCCCCAGCGTCGGGGCGGCCATCACCATCAAGCGCGGGTAGCTGTTGGCGGAGAAGTAGACACCGCAACGGTCGGCGTTCAGCGCATCGATGTAGCCCGTCTCAGTGGTGGCGACCTTCTTCTTGGCGCCGCCCACCGTCGACACCGCCCACACCTCGTCGTGCTCGGCCCAGTACAAGGTTCGCCCGGCGCGGGCGAAGATCCAGTCGACCTCGACGTCCGTCGCGATGACGGTCGGCGGCCCGCCGCTCCAAGGCACCGCTTCGATGGTGTCGCCGCGCCGCTGGTAGAAAGCGCCCTCGTCGGCGGCCATCAGCCGGCAGCAATGGAAGTCCTCGTTCTCCTCGAGGACGGTCAGGGGCTGTCCGGATGAGCCGACCATCGTGGTGCCCACTGCGGGGCTGCCGGTGTGTGCGTACGCCGCGATCATGTCGCCATGTCCGGTCATCCAGCGAAAGTCGGCCTCGGTGGTGGTCATGTAAGCGGTGCTGGACGGGTCGAAGAGGGAGAGATGCCCCGTCGGACCTTCGGGGAATGGGCTCGAGGACATCACGACCGCCAACCGCGAGCCCGACAACAGCTCGAAGTCCGACACGTTGTTCCAACTCTGGAGTTCGCCCCCCACGAGGGTCTCTTCACCCGTCTCGAGGTCTCGGAGCACAACACCGGGATAGCTGAATGCCCACGATTGGGTCCCGGTGACCGTCACCTCGGCCGCATACCAGGCCAGATGCCGCTCGTTCAACGCCAATCCACGGCTGATGTAGGTATAGGCGCTGTCGAGCTGCTGCGGCTCGCCGCCCCCCGCGTCGACCGTGAAGACCGCTCCGTTGGGGATGTAGCCCGGGTCGTCGCTGGAGCCCAGCGTCGCCCCGAAGAAGACCCTCCCTTCGCGCGCCACGACGCCCTTGGGCTGAAGCACCCTGTAGTCCTGCTGGACGAGCACCGCGGGTGTAGCCGGCAGTGCAGGACACCCGGCGGGGGGGACGACTTCGCGGTCGATGGGGAGTTCAACGACCACGATGTCCCGAGCTACATCGGGTCCAGCGTCCGGCTGCGCCGTGTCGACGGGTTCCGGGGCCTGCACCTCGCCCAGCTGACCGACCGTCCCCACGGTGCGGTCCAGACAACCCGTCACCATCATTGCTGGCGCGGTGAGGCAGGCGAGGCACGCCAGGTATTGACCCAATAGCACCTCAATAGTCTACCGGGTCAGGCACGCTGGCATCCACGCCCTTGCCGTTTCCTACTGCTGCGACGCCTGAGCCGCCGCCACCCAGTCGGTAAAGGTCTTGTGCAGCTTGGGGTAGTGGGCTTGTAGGAAGGCGGGGTCCAGCTTTACGTTCCCCTCCACCGGCGGGGGCGAGCCTGCTCGAGCGGCCTCGATTGCTGCCCAGATGTCATCGGGGAGGGGACGGTCGGAGGCGCCGCCGATGTTCATCTCCGAGGGGACAATTGCCCATTGGTACAGCACCTTACCGTTGCGGTCGGTGGCGATCACGGCGGGCTGGGCCATCCCGTTGGGGTACTCGGTGGGCACGTCCGCCAGCGGCGTCTGATCGCGGGGCGTGATGTTGGCCCCGAAGGTGTCGGCCAGGCCGTTGGACGGATCCGACAGCACGTCGTAGTGCAGACCCCAGCCTTCCAGCGCCAGCGTAGCGCCCTCGGCCGACTGGGAGGTGATGCCTACCAAGCGACCTCCCGCTGCCTCCACGCGCTCACGGAAGGTCCCGTCGAGTTCTCGCAGATAGGCCTGACAGAAGGGGCACCAGTGCCCACGGAAGAACACGAAGACGTTCAGGTCGTACGCTGCGATCCGGAGCGTGTCGGGGTTGGTGATGAGGGTAGCGTCGGTGGGCGTGGGTTGCATCGTCATGGTGACCTCCTTGGGTCGTGCTGTTGTGAGGTCACCGTAGTGATGCTCACGAGCCGCGATAAGAGGCCTTGAAGCTCTATGGATGATACGCTCTGCGTATGAATGAGTTGGGCAACATGGCGACGTTCATTGCCGTCGTCGAGGGTGGGAGCTTCACCGCGGCCGCCAAGGTGCTTGGTCTGCGTCAGCCAACCGTGAGTCGGCGGGTGGCCGAGCTGGAGGATGCACTCGGCGTGGCGCTCATCCAGCGGAGCACGCGGAGCCTGGCGCTGACGGAGGCTGGATACCGGTACCTCGAGCAGGCGCGTGTCGCCATGCTGGCCGTCGCCAGCGCCCGCGACGCGGCTCGTGGCCCCCAGGAGCTGAGCGGCCTGTTTCGGCTGTCGGCGCCTGTGTCGTTCACGGAGGCGTGGCTTTCACCGCGCTTGCCTGGCTTTCTCGAGTCCCACCCCGGCCTGCACATCGACCTGGAGTTGTCGGAACGCCACGTCGACCTGGTCAGCGAGGGGGTGGACGTCGCCTTGCGTATCGGCGGTCCCGCATCGGCGACGCTGACCGGCCGGCGGCTTCGCCCGGTAGAACGGTGGTTCGTGGTGAGCCCGGGTTGGCTGGCCAAACATGGTCGTCCACAAAACAGCGCCGAACTGTCGCGTCACACTGGACTGATCTTTGCGGCCACCGGCACGCGCCCGCGCCAGTTTCGTCTGGCCGAGGGGCCGCCCGTGGCGCCGGCCCGCGTGGTCACGTCCACCAACGGGCAGCCGCTACTTCAGCTCGCGCGGGACGGGCTGGGGGTTGCGCTGCTGCCGGACTGGCTCGTCAAGGATGCGCTGAGCAGCGGGGAACTGGTTCGTGTCCTGCCAGAGGCTCGAATGCCCCGTCTGGAGCTGTGGGTCGTGTGGCCTCGGCATAGGTACCAGCGCGCGGTGACCCGCTCCTTTGTCGACTGGGTCATCGGCGCGGCCCAATCGGAGCTTTGAGCGCGTTCCCAGTCAGTCCAGTTCTGGAAGCTGCGCCGCGGCGAGTCGCTCGGTGGAGACACGGAACCGGTTCTGAGCCACGTCGAGCAGCATGATGCGGCCCTCGTCCGCGCTGTAGATAAGCTCCTGACCCTTGGGCAGAAGCTCCGGGATGTCGCTGAGCTCCGTCAGCAGGCTCAGCGCCTCTGGGGTCAGCACGCCCAGGACCTTCAGGGCGTTCTCCAGGTGGCTTCGGTGCGTCAGCGAGGCGATGGCCACCCACTGGACGGCGAAGTGCTCGCCGCCGAGCCCGCCCACGGCGCCCAGCGCGAAGGGGACTGCCTTGATAGCGCGGCAGATGAAGCGGACCCGGCCATACGTCGGGTCAGGGCTCATCAGCGACAGAATCGTGCCCCGCGGCGGCACCATCGTCGACCGCAAGCACTGCAGCACCGCGCCGTAATGGTCGGTGGCCTTGGTAACATATTGCCCGGGACGCTGGGGGTCGTTCGACTGCAGCAGAATCGTGCGGATGCGGCTCGGCACGATAGGCGTCGTCGGACGGCGGAGGCGGCTGCCTCCTTTTGTTTCAGCGAACAGCGACACAGCTGTGGGTCCCCCGGGATTGCTCCAGTCCAAACACTATAGCGACTCGCGCGCACAACGTCACTCGCTACTGCGAGTTTTTACTGTCGTGTCGCGGTCTTCCGTCGCGAGTGTCGGGCGTGATGGCCGCCAGCAGCATCCCCCCGTAGCGTCGCCAGAGCGTCATCGGCGACCACCGATGGGCGCGCTTGGGAAGCTCCAGCGTGATGACCGGGATACGGAGCTGTTTGCCGGCCCAGGACCCCAGCGACCCGGCGCGCCCGCCGAGCCGCTTCACGCGCAGCTTCTTGCCGCCGATGTTGGGCTGCCGTTTGGCCATGCGTTTGGCCAGCGCCTTGCCTGGGCCGTCGTAGTCGATCTGCCTCAGCGGCTGGTGGATGGTGATGATACGGGTCGGTGTGAACCGTTTGATGAGTTTCACCAGAGCCCGCGTCTCCGGTTCTGACAACGGTTGGGTGCCGGTCCGCTTGCGCTTCTTCCAGTTGGGCGCCGGGAAGTTTCGGTTCAGGTCGACCCCGCGTTTGTTCCAGCGCCGTTTTCGGCGGTGGCCGTCGGGGTTGGCCATCGGCACCAACACCACCCGGTTGTCGCCGAGCAGGGTCTCGTCGTCCATGAGGCGCCGCCGCAGCTGCACCAGAAGGGGCGTCCCGGCCCACTCGTTGCCGTGGACGGTGGCGATGAACATGACGGTTTCAGGTCCGTCGCCCAGGACCTGGTAGCCGATGTCGTGGCCCAGCACGCTGGTGCCCGCCAGACCGATGCCCCCAGTGTCTGCGCTCCCCCCCAGGAGCGGCAGCACCAGCGCCAGCACGTGTATCAGCCCGTCGACCATCATGTCAGGGGCGCCTGCCCGCTACTTCTTGCCGAAGTCGCATTCCAGCAGCTTGTAGACCGCCTCGTCGCCCTTTCGCGGTTTGCGGCATCGTTTGTCCGCGCACGTCATGCTCTCCCCAGGTGCCGCCGCGCGATCGCAGTGGAACCAGGTGGTCTTGGTGTCGCCCTCGTCATGGGCGCAGTAGTACTCGATTTTCATGCGGCACTTCACCGGCCGCAAGCACCGGTTCTTGAACTTGAAACCGACGCTTCCGCGACTGCTGAATGCCTTGTTGCGCACGTTGAGCTTGGCGCATCGCTTGGCCTCCTGCGGGACGGGTTCCCCCAGGGTGCCCTTGCCCGCCAGCAGCCGCAGCTTTTTGAGCTTCACGTCCGAGGTCTTGCCATCGTCGAAACGCACCTTGGCGCCGTCGCCGGACGATGCGACCACAGTTCCGGCTACGGCGTCCTTGTCGCCGTACAGGGGCATCTTGAGTACGCGGGCACCCAGCGTGACCGCCGTGAGCCAGCGATCGGGTGCGACCTGGCTCTTGGCCAGACACTGCTGGGTCTCGGGCGCAACGGTGACGGTGAAACCGGCGGGGCAGGGCGCGCCGCGCAAGCCGAAGCGGTAGTGGCCGCCGCTGTAGTGGAACCACACATTGTCGTTGGGCTGGCTAGCGGGCACCTCCAGAGCCGCGCCGAGGCCCAGGACACGCACCTTGTCGAGGGCCACGCCGACCTCCGTGCCGTCCGCGTCCATCCGCACGAGGTAGTCCTTCGAGGCCTTGTGGACCGTGCCGGCGGCGGTGGTGCCGTCCTCCTTTAGCACCAGGACCCGGGCTCCAGCCGCAAGAGCGGTCGCCGGAGCAGCACCCGAGGCCAGGACGGCGCCGGACAGGCAGTGCTGCTTCTTGTCGACCGTGACCTGGACAGTGCCGTCATTGCAGAGCTTGTCGACCTTGCCCTGGGTCCAGGTCGGTGGCGCGGGCTTGGTCAGGACCCAGACATCCGCTCCGGTAGCGATCCCTGGAGCCAGCTCGGCGACCTTCTTGGGCTCTGGAGCGGCGGGCTTTGCCTCTGCCTTCTTCTCTTCAGGCTTCGTGGCAGCCGGCTTTGCCTCTGCCTTCTTCTCTTCGGGCTTCGCGGCAGCCGGCTTTGCCTCTGCCTTCTTCTCTTCGGGCTTTGCCTCAGCCTTCTTCTCTTCGGGCTTTGCCTC
>JGI12316J15310_10000193_pt2 | contig 34853 bp, 35 predicted proteins | sample MarCyaLeptolynsp_FD_15310 | JGI IMG/M metagenome (IMG submission 15310)
GGCGCTTCGCCGCCGCCGCAAGCAGGCGCAGGAGCCGTTCGAGCAGCCGCCGCCTTCCATGGGACCCGAAGGCGGAGCGTATCCGCGCTATTACCTGCAGAACTTCCATTACCAGTCCGGCGGTTGGCTCACCGAGGAGTCGGCGGACCTGTACGATACCCAGGTGGAGGTCCTGTTCGGCGGCCTCGCCCAGGCGATGCGCCGCCAGGGTGTGGTGCCGGTGGTGGAGTGGCTGCGCGCCCGCGGATTGGCGGGTGGCGACGGCTACACGCTGCTCGACCTGGCGACCGGCACCGGCGCGATGCTGGAGGCGGTGGCGGAGGCGGCACCGGGCTTGAGCCTGCACGGTCTGGAACTGTCGCCGGCCTATCTCGACAAGGCGAAGCGACGGCTGGCCAGCCGGGCGGTGACGTGGCATCAGGCCAAGGCGGAGGCGATCCCGCTGCCAGACGCGTCGGTCGACCTGGTGACCGCGACCTACCTGTTCCACGAGTTGCCGAAGAAGATCCGCGTTCAGGTCCTGGGCGAGGTGCGCCGGGTGCTGAAGCCGGGCGGGCGCTTCGTGCTGACCGATTCGCTCCAGCTTGGCGACACCCCAGCGCTCGACCCGGTGTTGAACAGCTTCCCCAAGCAGTTCCACGAGCCGTACTACGCCGACTGGATCGCCAGCGACGTGCCGGCGCTGCTGGCCAGCGCCGGGCTGCACCCGGAGGACGCAAGGCCGGCATACCTGTCAAATGTGTTCGCGGCGGATCGGGTTTAGCCGCAGGCTATTTGTACGGGTCCGCCGCGTCCCTGAGGCCGTCGCCGAAGAAGTTGAACGCCAGCACCACCAGGATCACCGGGATCACCGGCGTCATGATCCAGGGGTAGAGCTCCACCGCGTTGATGTTCTGCGCCTCGGTCAGGAGCACGCCCCAGCTGGTGATCGGCGGTCTGAGTCCGAGGCCGAGGAAGGACAGCGCCGTCTCGCCCAGAATCATGGTCGGGATCGACAGTGTCGCCGAGGCGATCAGGTGGCTCATGAAGCTCGGCAGCAGGTGGCGGCCGATGATCCGCCGGGGCTTGGCGCCCATCAGCTCGGCGGCGACGCAGAAATCCTCCTCGCGCAGGCTCAGCAGTTTCGAGCGCACCGCCCGCGCCAGCCCGGTCCAGTCGAGCAGTCCCAATATCAGCGTGATGCCGAAATAGATGAGGATCGGCGACCACGTCACCGGCAGCGCCGCAGACAACGCCATCCACAGCGGCAGTTCCGGGAACGAGCGGATGATCTCGATGATGCGCTGGATGAAGGAATCGACCCAGCCGCCGTAGTACCCCGCCAGCCCGCCGATCACGATGCCGAGCACGAAGCTGACGGCGATGCCGATCAGGCCGACCGTCAGCGACACCCGGGTGCCGTAGACAATCCGCGAGAACACGTCGCGCCCCAGCCGGTCGGTGCCGAGCAGGAACAGGGTGCCGCCCTCGGCCGGGCAGATCAGGTGAAAGCTCATCTCCACCTGGCCCCAGAACCGGTAGGGATCGCCGCTGCAGAAGAAGCGGATCGGCTGAACCTTCTCGGGATTCTCGGTGTAGACCCGGCGGAGCGTGCGCAGGTCGAGCTCGTAGTCGTAGCCGAGCACGTAGGGCCCGACGAAGCGGCCGTCGCGGAACAGCTGCACCGATTGCGGTGGCGCGAAGATATGGTCGGTGTGCCGGGTCGCCAGCGCGTAGGGCGCGATCATCTCCGTGATCAGCACCGAGGCGTAGAGCGCCAGCAGGAACAGGCCCGAGACGACGGCGAGGCGGTGGCGCTTCAGCTTCCACCACATCATCCGCCACTGGGACGCCATGTAATAGCGTTCCTGCTCCGGCGTCAGGGCCTCGTCGCGATGCGGGTCGAACGGCGCGCCGTCGACGAAATGCTTCGCCTTGGGACGTGGCGGCTCGGCGACGCTCATCGGCCCCTCCTCATCGGTCGGTTCCGCCGCCGAGGCGGATGCGCGGGTCGAGCCAGGCCAGCGCCAAGTCGGAGATCAACATGCCGATCACGGTCAGCAGCGCCAGGAACATCAGGAACGAGCCGGCGAGATACATGTCCTGGCTCTGCAGCGCGCCGATCAGCATCGGTCCGGTGGTCGGCAGCGACAGCACCATCGACACCACCGCCGAGCCGGAGACGACCTGCGGCAGCATGTTGCCGATATCGGCGATGAACGGGTTCAGGGCCATGCGCAGCGGGTACTTCATCAGCGCCCGGAACGGCGGCAGGCCCTTGGCCCGGGCGGTGATCACGTATTGCTTCTGCAGCTCGTCCAGCAGGTTGGCGCGCAGCCGGCGGATCATCGCCGCCGTGCCGGCGGTGCCGATCACGACGACCGGGACCCACAGGTGCTCCAGCACCGACAGCACCTTGCCCATCGTCCAGGGCTGGTCGATGTAGGACGGATCCATCAGCCCGCCGATCGAGGTGCCGAACCAGACGTTGGCGAAGTACAGCAGGATGAGCGCCAGCAGGAAGTTCGGCGTGGCGAGGCCGAGAAAGCCGATCAGCGTGAGGCCGTAGTCGCCGACGCTGTACTGGTGGGTGGCCGAGTAGATGCCGATCGGGAACGAGACCAGGTAGATGAAGAAGATCGTCGCGAAGTTCAGGACGATCGTCAGCAGCACCCGGTCTCCGACCACGTCGCTGACCGGCAGCTGATACTCGAAGCTGTAGCCGAAATCGCCCTGCAGCATGCCCAGCGCCCAGAGCACGTACTGCTCCCACAGCGGCTTATCGAGGCCGTAATGGGCGCGCAGGGCCTCGATCTTGGCCGGGTCGACCGCCTCGCCCTGGCTCTCCATCTCGGCGATCAGGGTGGAGAGATAATCCCCCGGCGGCAGCTGGATGATGATGAAGGTGATCACGCTGATCGCGATCATCGTCGGGATCATGATCAGGATCCGCCGGGCGAGATAATCGATCACCGTCCCCCTCCCATGGCCTATCTCCGCGACCGGGCGGCGGCGGTGAGCACGTCGTCCGGCGTCCGCTCGCGAGTCGGGCCGAAGAAGAACGTGTCCGGGCGGTGCATGCCGAAATGCGCCCCCGGGTCCCAGTTGTAGATCGCCTCGACCGGGACGTTGTGCAGGTTGAGGCTGACGACCACCGGCTGCAGAACCCCGGCGATCAGGCCGATCGAGAACACCTGATCGGTCCAGATGCCGAGCATCTCATCCCAGACCGCGCGCCGGTCGTCGGGCGTGGCGGCCCGCCGCCATCGGTCGTAGAGGACCAGAAGCTTGGCGGCCTCCGGCATGTCGGGGGCGGCGCCGGCCTTGCCCTTGGTCTGGTAGTACTGGCCCCAGCGCGGCCACATGTACTGGGTCTGGGCGGTCGGCGCGAACTCCGACGGGCTGGAGCCGTTGCTCGGGATTCCGTTCTCGATGCCGAACGAGATCGCCATCAGGGTCTGGCCGGCGAAGATCCGGTTGCGGAACACGGTGCGCTCGGACGGCCGCGTGTAGAGCTTGATGCCGACGTCGAGCCAGGTGTCGTGGATCAGCTCCAGGAGGTCGGTCTCCTCCGTGCTCTCGCCGGCGGTCTCGACGATGATCTCCATCGGCCGACCATCGGGCAGCAGGCGCACGCCGCGATCGTCGCGGGCCGACAGCCCCATCTCGTCGAGCAGGGCCCCGGCGCGGGCCGGATCGAAGCTCGCCCAGGTCTCTCGGTAGCCCTGCTTGTAGAGCGGCGAGGACGGCAGGATCGTGTTGTTGCCGGGCAGGGCGAGGCCGAAATAGATCACCTGGTTCAGTTCGTGCCGGTTGATCGCCAGCGACAGCGCCTGGCGGAAGCGGACGTCGCGTAGCACACCGCGCCAGACCTCGTCCTCCACGTTCAGGTTCGGGAACAGCGCGAGATGGGAGCCCTTGGCGGTGCGCCACAGGTAGGTCTCGTATTTGCCGCGCTCCTCGCCCTGGCGCAGGAACGTGTAGTCGTCGAAGTTCAGGTAGCGGGCCTGAAGATCGCTTTCGCCGGCGCCGGTCTTGGCCGGGATCAGGCCCGAGGAGGCGATCTGGAATACCACCTGGTCGATGTAGGGGAGCTGCCGGCCGCGACCGTCGATCTTGTGATAGTAGGGGTTGCGGTCGAACACGAACCGGTTCGACGGCGGCGAAGTCCTGACCACCCAGGGCTGCAGCGTCGGCAGGTCCGGGTTGTCGAACTTGTACGGGTTGTCCTCGCGGTTGTGCAGGGCCGCCCAGCCCCGGGCCTGAGCCTCATCAACCTTGCGCTTGAGATCGTCCTCCGGGGCGTGGTCCGCGTGGAACCCCTTCAGGTGATGCGCCGGCCGATACAGGTAGAGCGGGCGGGCGCCGGCGAGAACCGCCAGGAAGTCCGGATTCGGCTGGCTCCACGCGTAGCGCACCCGGGTCGGCGACAGGATGGTGACGGTCGGCGCCTCGCCGTTCACCAGAAGTTCGATCGGCGGGCCGGTCGGCGAGATCTCCGGGTTGTTCGCCACATCCTCCCAGAAGTAGCGGAAGTCCTCGGTCGTGAACGGCGTGCCGTCGGACCAGCGGTGGCCCTCGCGGAGCACGAAGGTGAACGACCGGTTGTTCTCGACGATCACGTCCTTGACCAGGTCGGGCCGCAGCTCCAGCGTCCGCGGGTCGTAGCCGACCAGGCGGGCGTAGCCGTAGACCACCATCTGCCGCGCATCCTTGGCCCGGCCCATCACCATGTTCAGGGTGCCGCCGTACTCGCCGAGCTCCTTGCCCTTGCCCTTCAGATCGACGACGAGCGGGTCGACCGGGATGCGCGCCGCCATCTCCGGCAGTTCGCCGGCGGCCACCCGCTCGGCCAGGATCGGCGGCTCGACCTGGGCGCGGGCGGGAAGACCGAGCGTCAGAAGCACGAGCAGGGCCGGAAGCAGCGCTCTCACGACGCCAGCCTCAGGCTCAGGATCGACGGGTCGGCCCGCACGAAGTGCCCGTCGCCGAGATCGACGAAAGACGGATCATGCGACGCGTCCACGGTGAACGGCGCCGGCCAGGCGCTCGGCGTCGAGGCCCGGCCGTCCATCACCGCGTCGAAGTCCAGCGGATTGTCCAGATCCGGGTCGGGCACGGCGGCGAGCAGCGCCTGGGTGTAGGGGTGCACCGGGTCGCGGAACAGGGCCTCGCGCGGGGCCAGCTCGACGATCCGGCCGGCGCACATCACCGCGATCCGGTCGGCGACATAGTCGACTACCGCCAGGTTGTGGCTGATGAACAGATAGGTCAGGCCGAGCTTGTCCTTCAGGTCCTTGAGCAGGTTCAGCACCTGGGCCTGGATCGACACGTCCAGGGCCGAGACCGGCTCGTCGCAGATCAGCATCTTCGGTTTCAGCGCCAGCGCCCGGGCGATGCCGATGCGTTGGCGCTGGCCGCCGGAGAAGCTGTGCGGGTAGCGGTTGAGGTGGCGCACGTCGAGGCCGACCAGGCGCATCAGCTCGGCGACCATCTCGCGCCGCCAGGCGGGCGTGCCGATGCCGTGGATCACCAGTGGCTCGGCGATGATGTCGAACACGGTCATCCGCGGGTTCAGCGACGAGAACGGGTCCTGGAACACGAACTGCAGCTTCTGGCGGAAGGCGGTGAGCCGGTCGCCCCGGAGCGCCAGCACGTCCGTCGCGCCGGCATCGTCGTTGAAGGTGACCCGGCCGCCATCCGGCGACAGCGCGCGCATGATCACCTTGGAGAGCGTCGTCTTGCCGCAGCCGGACTCGCCCACCAGGCCGAGGCATTCCCCCGGGCGCACCTCGAACGACACATCATCCAGCGCCGTGACGGTCTGGCGCGTGCTGGCGAGCCAGCCGCCCTTGCGGATGGTGTAGCGCTTGCTCATGCCCTCGACCACCAGCATCGGCGCGTCCTGCTTGGCCTTGCCCTGGCCCGCCGGCCGCTCCGCCAGGAGGTGGCCGGTCTCCGTCTTGATCTCGCGCAGCGGCTTCAGGCGCTCGCCGGGCTTCATGTCGAACCGCGGCACCGCGCCCATCAGGGCCTTCAGATACGGGTGCTGGGCGCGGCGGAAGATGTCCTCGACGTCGCCGGATTCCATGATCCGGCCGCGATACATCACCACCACCTCCTCGGCCACGTTGGCGACCACCCCGAGGTCGTGGGTGATCATCAGCATGGCCATGTTGAGCTCGGATTGTAGATCCTTGATCAGCTTGAGGATCTGCGCCTGGATCGTGACGTCGAGCGCGGTGGTCGGCTCGTCGGCGATCAGCAGGGCCGGTCGGCAGACCAGGGCCATGGAGATCATCGCCCGCTGGCGCAGCCCGCCGGACAGCTCGAACGGGTAGGTCTTCAGCGCCCGGTCGGGATCGGGAAAGCCGACCATGCGCAACATGTCGCGGGTCAGCTCTGTTCCCTCGCGGCCGGAGACGTCGCGATGCAGTTCAAGCGCCTCGCGGATCTGGTTGCCGACGGTGTGCAGCGGCGACAGGGACGTCATTGGCTCCTGGAAGATGATCGAGATCCGGCCGCCGCGCAGGTCCCGCATCTCGCGGCCGTCGACCGGCAGGCGCACGATGTCGGTGATGGTGCCGGGCCTCTCGGGGTCGGCGAACAGGATGGCGCCGCCGAGCACCCGGGCCGGGCGCGGCAGCAGTCCCATGATCGCCTGGCTGACCACCGACTTGCCGGATCCGGACTCGCCGACCAGGGCCACGGTGGCGCCGCGGCGGATCTGGAACGACACGCCATCCACCGCGACGAGCCGACCTTCCGGCAGATCGAAGCCGATCCGCAGGTCGTTCACGCGCAGCAGCGGCGTCGTGCGATCCAAACTCAGGTCCCCCTGGTCAATCCCCTGGTCATTCAGCGCAGGCGTCCGCCGCCCGGCATGCCGGTGCGCGGATCGAACCCGCCATCCGCGTCGGTGTCGTCGTCGCTGTCCTCGGCCGGTCCGAGCAGGCCGAGGGCGCGCAGATTGTCCTGTGTGGTCTGGGACAGTTCAAGGCCGTTGCGTCGGGCCACCAGCATGCAGTGGCGGGCGACGGTCTCGAAGTCGTCAATCGAGCTTTCCACCGCCAGTTTGCCGCCGTCGCCGGCGATCTTCAGTTCCATCCATCCCCCCGTCCGGTCCCGCCGCGTCGAGAAATAGCGCACCTCGAACGCGTCCAGCTCCTGCCACGGGATGACCACCGACATCGGACCGGTCCGGCGGATGCCGTCGCCGTCGATCTCGATCGCCTGCGACGAGCGCAGCCAGGCGCGGACCACGTAAACGCCGAACAGGGCCGCCAGACCGCCGAAGATGACGGTCATGGTCGTGGCCAGCGGGGTGGCGACCAGCGGCACGCTGAACACCGTGAGGCCGAGCCCGCCGCGGGCGTATTCCCCGAGGATGACGCCGCGTTCATAGCGGTGCGTGGTCACCCGTTCCTCCGTTCCGTCGGTTCCACCGCGACCCGCGCGAGGGCGTCGCGAGGGCTGAGCCACCGGATCGCCGGGTGGTCGGACAGCAGCGCCAGCACGGGCTGCCATGCCGCCCAGGCCTCCCGGCCGGTGACGCGGTGATGGGACAGGATTCCAAGCGGTGCGTCCACCCCATCCTGTTCACGAAAACGCTCGACCAGTGTGGCGGCCAACGCGTCGGCGGTGATCGGCCCGCCGGTCCCGCGCCAGTCGATCAGGTCGATATGGGTGTCGAGCCGGGGCACCGCCGCCGGCGGCGCCGCGCGCCGCCGCGAGGCGAAGCCGGACAGCGCCGCCAGCCCGGTCTCGTCCAGGCGAGCCAGCAGATCGTCGCCGATCCGGTTCCAGGGCGGCACGAAGCAGGCGACCGCCCGGTCGGCGGCCAGGGCCTGCACCCGCTCCCAGCCCCGCGCGATGTCGCCCAGACGCTCGTCGGCCGGCCGGGCGGGGCCGAACTCGCACTTCTTCTCGCCGGCCGCCGCGTGGTTGGCATGCGACCAGCCATGGGGAAGGATGTCGGCGCGGATGCCGTCCAGCGCCTCGAGCGCCGGGGGCCGGAGGCCGGCCGGGATCGCGGCGAAGGCGGGCGTGACCCCCAGTGCGGCAAGGGCGTCGAGACAGGCGTCGAGGGCCGGCGATGCCGTCTCCAGGTCGTCGTCGCGCCACCAGAGATCGATCGGGTCGGCCCGGCCTCGCGCGTCGAGCCAGGCGGCCAGGGTGTCGCGCGCGCTCATCGACCGCCGATCCGGTCCATGACGATCGCCGCCGATTTGCGCGCACCGTCCAGATCGACCGCCGGGACCGCATCGCGTGACCGCGCCCGCGCCCGCTCGATCGCCGCGCCCAGCGTCTCCGCCGTGAGCGCGTCCTCCGGCACGACCTCCAGCGCGCCGACGGCGGCCAGCAGATCGGCGCGCAGGCGCTGCTCGGTCTCGACCCCACCCTCATAGGGCACCACCACCGCGCGGGTGCGCGCGGCCAGCAGCTCCAGCAGCGTGTTGTATCCGGCCTGGGAGATCGACAGCGCCGCCGCCGCCATCAGCTCGGGCAGGTTGGTGACGCTCCGCTCGATCAGGGCGCCCGGCGGGGCCGCCGCCTCGATCTCGGCGACGGCCTGCGGCGACATATGGTGCCCGGTGACCAGGTGCCAGCGCCGGTCGGCCATCGGCAGATGCGGGATCATCGCGGTCACCGCCGGCATGAAGCGGTCGCCGACGGCGCCGCCGCCGGCCGAGACCAGCACCTCGCCGGCGGCGGCGGGGTCGGCCTCCGGCAGGGTGATGTCGTCCGCGTTCACGACGTAGCCGGTGTAGTGCTGCGCGACCCGGATGTCCGCCGCCATCGGGAACGTCCGGTCCAGGCGGATCAGCGCCGGATCGGAATGGATCAACGCGGCATCGTAATAGGTGTTGAGGGTGTCGACGATCTCGAGATTGCGGTCGCGGCGCGGCTTGGTGACCAGGATGTCGCGCATCGACGAGTACACCGCCGGCCTCCAGTCCGCCTCCCGCGCCCGTTCCAGCAGCGGGATCAGCTCGAAGCGCATCTGGCGGCGGCCGAACGGGAACAGCTCGGTGATCAGGGCCGCCGGCCGCAGCTCCTCGAACAGGGCGAGCAGACGGTCGCGCCGGGCGTCGCGGAACGCATCGTCGATCGGTGAATCGGTCGCGTCGACCAGGACCTTGAAGTTGTCGTCCTGGGTGCGGATCGCCGGCAGCTGCATCAGGGTCGCCCCGCCCAACGGCAGATGCGGCACCGGCATGCCGCCGGACACGAAGGCAACGGCCGCCCCCGCCTTGTCCAGCGCCCGCGCCACCGCCGCCGCCCGGCGCAGATGGCCGATGCCGAGCAGGTTCTGGACGTAGAGCATGACGGTCGGGCGGGTCATGGATCGGCTTTCAAGGGCAGGTGTCGAGCGGCAGGTTGAGCTGGTCCGGGCGCGGCGCCCCATCGGCTCCCAAAGTGAATGAATGCACCCGGTCCCATCGCAGTTTCACCGGTGGCTTGTCGAGCATCGGCCACCCGGTGGCCAGCGACAAAAGGGCGCGGATCACCCCTTTGTGGGTGACGATCGTGGTGTCTCTTTCCTCGGCGGCGAGCCGGCGCAGCAGCGGCGTCAGCCGGGCCTGGACATCGCGCGGACTCTCACCCCCGGGCGGGCGGAAGTCGAGGCCCCGCGCCTCGTTGGCCGCCGTCCCGGTCGGATCCGCGGCGCGGATCTCGTCGAGGATCCGGCCTTCCCAGTCGCCGAAATCGAGCTCCACAACCGCCGGCTCGACCTCGGCCTCGACGCCGAGCAACTCCGCCGTGCGACGGGCGCGCAGTAGCGGGCTGGTCAGCCAGCGGAATCCGGCGAGCGCCGGCGGCAGGCGCCAGGCCCGTGCCTGGATTTCGCCCGCCACCGAAAGGGGCTGGTCCGAACGGCCCTGCAACCGCTTCTCGGCGTTCCAATCGGTCGGCGCGTGGCGCAAGACGGCGAGCCGGGTCATTTCGGTCTCGAAACTAGTGATAGAAGGGCCGCGTCGAGGGTGGTGGCGGCGGCGGGTAGGGCGTGGCGATCCCTCACGGTCTGCGCCGCCCGCGCGCCGAGGCGCTGGCGCAACGCGCGATCGGCGATCAGCCGCGCCGCCGCATCGGCGAAGGCGGCGGCGTCGCCGACCGGGGTGAGCAGGCCGGTCTCGCCATCGCGCACGATCGCCGGCACGCCGCCGCCGTCGCCCGCGATCACCGGGCGCCCCGCCGCTTGGGCCTCAAGAAGCGCCATGCCGAAGGCCTCGTTGACGGCCGGCCACACCAGGATGTCGGCGTCCCGATAGGCCTCGGCCAGAGCGTCCGCGTCCAGGGCGCCGCGCCAGTCGACCCGGTCCGCCAATGGCGCCAGCGCCGCCGCGACCGCCGGACGTGCTGGGCCGTCGCCCACCACGGTCAGGCGCCAGTCGCCGGGCACGCTGGCCAGCGCCGCGCCCAGCACCCGGTACGAGGCCAGCTTGTCCCCGGCGCGCATCATGCCGACGGCGAGCAGCTGCACCGGACCACCCGCGGACGGTTGGACGGGCGCCGGATCGATCTCCAGGAAAGGCGGCAGGTCGAGATAGCGTGCGCCGGCGGCCAGGCAGGGCTCGACGAGCGCCCGGTCATGCGGATTCAGGCCGATGACCAGGTCGGCGCGGGCCAGCGCCGCCAGGGTCGCCCGGTGCCCCGGATCCCAGGGTCCGCCAGCGCGCTTGTGCGCCACCGAGGCCTCGGCGACGACGTAGGGGATGCCGAGCGCGTCGGCGACCAGCGGGCCGACCAGGTCCGGCGCCTTGTAATAGAGGTGATAGGTGAACCAGAGGTCGGGACGCGGCCGCCGCTCGGACCGAATCGCCGCGAGATAGCGCGCCGCCAACCGTCCGGCGATCTCGGCGAGGCGGGCCTGGCGGGCAAGACTGCCCGTGGCATCGCGGGTGCGCAGGCGGCTTGCCAGGTCGACCGTGTGGTTGGCGTGGCGCAACGCCTTGATCAGCAGCCGCGCGATCCGTCGGTCGCCGGAGGGGATCGGCGCGTCCGGCGGCTTCAGCGGTGCGTGAAAGGCGATCCTCACGCCGCGTCGGAACGGCCCTCGGCGCGGGGGGCGCCGGTGAGGCCGAACCTGGCGGCGAGGCGATCCAGCCCGGCATCGGCCGAGAACTCGGTCAGGACGCGCGCCCGGCCCGACGCCGCCATGCGCAGGCGGGCGGACGGGTCGCGGATGAGCTCCTCGAGGGCGGCGGCGAGCGCCTTGAAATCGCCCGGCGGCACCAGCCGGCCGTTGATCCGATCGTCGATCAGCTCGGGGATGGCCGAGACCGAGGTCGCGACCACCGGCAATGTCATCGCCTGGGCCTCCATCAGCACGTTCGGCAGGCCGTCGCGGTCGCCGTCGGGGGCGATCTTGGAGGCCAGGACGAACAGATCCGCCTCGGTCAGCGCCGCGATCACGCCGGCCCGGGACTGGGCGCCGCGCCAGTCGATGCGGTCCGACAGGCTCATGATATCGGCGGCCTGCTTGAGGCGGCCGGCATACGCGCCGCCGCCGATATGCACGAAGCGCCAGTTGACGTCCGTGGGAAGGAACTGAAGCGCCGCGAGGACGTCGTCATAGCCCTTCTTCTGCACGAGGCGACCGACCGAGACGATGGTGATCGGCTCGTGCGGGTTGCTGCCGTCGCGCCGGGGCCGGGGCGCGGGCGGCGGAAACTCCGAGGTGTCGAGGCCATGATAGAGCAGCGAGACCCGTTCGGTGTCCGGGGCCAGCTCGGCCAGGTGACGGGCGCCGATGGCGGTGCAGGTCACCGCCCAGGCGGTGTCGGCCAGCTTTTCCCGCTTCTCCCATTCCGGCGTGGTCCAGATGTCCTTGGCATGGGCGGAGACCGACCAGGTGATGCCCCGCATCATCGCGGCGTAGCGTGCCACCGAGGCCGGGGTGTGCAGGAAATGGGCGTAGAGGTGGGTGATCGCCGGGTCGAGCTCGGCTGCCAGGACGCAGGCCTGACCGAACCGTCGTGCGCGGTTCGGCGTGGGATCGCGGCGCAGATCGCGCAGCCAGGTCCGTCGTGCTCTCTCGTATCCCGGCAGGCGCCGGGCGGCCGTCCAGCCGCGCCAGACCCGGGCCACGTCCTCGTGCAGGTATTCCGGCAGGTAGTCGACCGGTGCCGTGATCGCATCATGCACCGGGTGCGTGGCGGTGTCCGTCGGCCGGCGCAGCGAGACGATGCGGAAGGCAAGGCCCCGTTCCTGCAGCCCCAGCAGCTCCTGGGCGATGAAGGTCTCCGACAGGCGCGGATAGCCCTTGACCACGATGGCGACGGTCGGCACCCGCGGTTCCGTCGTCGGCGTCATCGCGCCTGGCGTCTCGCCGGTCGCGGGCATGGTCAGGCGGTCCGGCGTTGCGCGGCGCCGCGGCGGTCGTGGATCCAGCGCTGCGTCAGGTTGCCGACCTGCTCCAGCCCGTTGAGCATGGCGACGGCATTGGCCTCGGACGGCGTCTTCTGGCCCGGCAGCTTGCGCAGGGCGTCCGCCATCTGCCGGGGGTTGCGGTCGCCGTCATCGACCAGCATGCGCAGCAGGCCTAGTTCCTCGGCCCGCCGGGCGCGGATGTACTGCTCCAACCGCGGCTCCGTGCGGGGCACGACGATGGAGCGCTTGTCGAAGGACAGGATCTCGCAGAACGTGTTGTAGCCGCCCATGGCGACGATGCCGGCGCAGCGCGCCATCAGCGCCTCGATCCGGCTGTCGAAGGTGATCGCCTGCACCCGGTCGAGCCGGTCGGCCCGCTCCATGAACTCGTGCTGCTGCTCCTGCGGCATGAACGGTCCCAACACCAGTAGGGCCGGATAGGGCAGCTGCTCGTCCTCCTCGTAGGCCCGCAGCACCCAGTCCATGACCGGCTCGCCGTCGCCGCCGCCGCCGGCGGTCACCAGGATGAACGGATCGTCGCCGAACGGCAGCGCGGTGGTCAGCGACGGGGCCCGCGAGACGGTGCGGCGCAGGTAGCCGGTATAGCGAGTCTTCAACGCGATCTCGGCCGGGATGTCGAGGCCGTCATATGGGTCGCACACTTCCTTGACGCCGTAGACCCAGACCTCGTCGTAGAGGTCCTGCAGCGCCGGCAGCACCTTCTTGCGCTCCCACTCCTGTTCCAGGAGTTCCGGCTCGTCCATCACGTCGCGCATGCCGAGGATCAGCGGCGTGCCGCGCGCCTTCAGCAGCTCGAGCGTGTCCTTGACCTCGCCGCGCAGGCCGAGCGGTTCCTTGTCGACGATGAACAGGTCCGGGTCGAACACCTCGGCGGTGTGACGGATGATGGCGCTGCGCAGCGCCACGGTCTCCTCGATGTCCAGGTGCAGCGACTGCGAGGTGTAGTCGCCGTTGCGCAGCTTGATGACACCGGGGATGCGCACGAAATCGACCCGGCTGCGGAAATCGAAGCTGCCGATGATCGGCGAGCCGGACAGGATCAGGACCGACAGGCCCGGATTGTCCTCCACCAGCGCATGGGCGATGGCCCGGCAACGGCGCAGGTGGCCGAGCCCCATGGTGTCGTGGCTGTACATCAGCACGCGGGCGGGAGGCGCCGCCGATCTGCGCGCGGTCGCCGGGGTTTTCTTGCTGGTCATGGGTTCCCCGTCGTGTTCATCGCGGCCGCGTGCATCGCTGAAAGGGCGGAGGCCGGCGACGCCGGCACTATGGCACAGTGCGTCGGCGCGAGAAATGGTAACGTTTTGACGGCTCTGGGCGTTGCGCCCGGGACCAGGAGACAGCAAGATCGCGGCATCCGGTCCGCGGTGGGCCGCATCGGCGTGAGCCGAACAGAGTCGGGGCGAGACGGGCCGCAGTGGCGATGGAACCCACGATCTACCGCTTCATCCTGCGCTATTCCAAGCGCGAACAGATCGTCCTGCTCGTTCTCACGTTCATCTCCTTCCCGTTTCTCTACTACTCCCTCGACCTGCCCAAGCGCATCGTCAACGACGCGCTGGAGGCAAAGGGCGAGACCGAGTTCCCGATCACCTTCCTCGGCATCGAATTCCAGCAGCTGGAGTATCTGTGGACGCTGTCGGGCCTGTTCCTGGCGCTCGTCTTCATCAACGGCGGCTTCAAGTACTACATCAACGTCTATCGCGGCCGGCTGGGCGAGCTGATGCTGCGCCGGCTGCGCTACGAGCTCTATGCCCGCATCCTGCGCTTCCCGATCCCGCATTTCCGCCGGGTCAGCCAGGGCGAGATCATTCCGATCGTCACCCAGGAGGTCGAGCCGCTGGGCGGCTTCATCGGCGACTCGATCTCGCTGCCGGCGTTCCAGGGCGGCACCCTGATCACCATCCTGTTCTTCATGTTCGTGCAGGACCCGATCCTGGGCATGGCGGCGATCGCGCTGTCGCCGATCCAGGCCTATGTGGTGCCTAAGATGCAGCGCCGGGTGAACGCGCTCGGCAAGCAGCGGGTCAAGGCGGTGCGGGTTCTGTCGGACCGCATCGGCGAGAGCGTGTCCGGCGTCCAGGAGATCCACGCCCACAACCTCGCCCGGCTCATGCTGGCGCGTTTTACGGCGCAGCTCGGCGTGATCTACGACATCCGGTTCGAGATCTACCGCCGCAAGTTCATCATCAAGTTCCTGAACAACTTCATCGCTCAGCTCACGCCGTTCTTCTTCTACTCGATCGGCGGCTACCTGGCGATCACCGGGGAGTTGACCCTGGGCGCGCTGGTCGCGGTCCTGGCCGCCTACAAGGACCTGTCGGCGCCGTGGAAGGAGCTGCTGACCTACTACCAGCGCAAGGAGGACGCCCGCATCAAGTACGAGCAGGTGATCGACCAGTTCGATCTGCCGGACATGATGGAGATGGAGACCCAGCTGGACGAGCCGGCACAGCCGCACCCGTTGGACGGCGAACTGCGGATCAGCAACCTCGCCCAGGTCGATGACGACGGCGACGTCCAGTTTGAGGGCGTGTCGCTGTCCGTGCCGGCCGGCACACATCTGGCGCTGTTCGGTCCCGGCGGCGGCGGTCAGGAGGCGCTTGCCATGACCATCGCCCGGCTGATGGTGCCGACGGGCGGGCGGGTCACCGTCGGCGAGGACGACCTGCACAGCCTGCCCGAGGCGATCACCGGCCGGCGCATGGGCTATGTCGGCCCGGCGACCTACGTCTTCACCTCGACGATCCGGGAAAACCTGCTGCTGGGCGTCATGCACCGTCCGACCGAGCCGGCGCGCGACGATCCCGAGATCAAGGCGGCGATCGAGAATGCCGGGCTGGCGGCAAACTCGACCGACGATCCCGGCACCGGCTGGGTCGACGCCGAGGTCCTGGGCTCCGGGTCGGAGGCCGAGACGGTCGGCCGGTTGATCGAGGCGCTCGCCCTGGTCGAGCTTGGCGACGACTGCTACGGGCTCGGCCTGCGTGGCACGATCGATCCCGAGGCCAAGCCGGAGGTTGCCGAGCGGATCCTGCAGGCGCGCCGTTCCTTCGCCGAGCGACTGGCCGACGATCCAAAGCTGGTCGACCTGGTCGAGCCCTTCGCCGCCGACCGCTACAACAGCAATGCCACGCTGGCCGAGAACCTGCTGTTCGGCACGCCGGTGGGCGACGCCTTCCAGCCCGACACCATCGCCGCGCATCCCTATGTCCGCAGCACGCTGGACGCGGTCGGCCTGACAGACGACCTGCTTAAGATGGGCCACGACGTCGCCACCACCATGGTCGAGCTGTTCGCCGACCTGCCGTCCGACCACGAGTTCTTCGGCCAGTTCAGCTTCATCTCCCCGGACGACCTGCCGGAGTTCCAGTCGCTGCTGACCCGCGTCGAGCGGCTCGGCCTCGACTCCGTTTCGGAGGAGGACCGGGCCCGGCTGCTGTCGCTGCCGTTCAAGCTGATACCGGCGCGCCACCGCCTCGGCATGCTGGACGACGACATCCAGACCCGGCTGCTGGAGGCGCGCGTCGCCTTCGCCCGCGACCTGCCGGAGGAGCTCGCCGAGTCCGTCGCGTTCTTCAGCGCGGACGCCTACAACGCCGCCGCCTCGCTGCAGGACAACATCCTGTTTGGCAAGATCGCCTATGGCCAGGCCGATAGCGGGCTGCGCATCGGCCGGATCATCGGCGAGGTGCTCGACGATCTGGAGCTGCGCTCGACGGTGATCGAGGTCGGCCTCGACTTCGAGGTCGGCATCGCCGGGGCCAAGCTCTCGGCCGTGCAGCGCCAGAAGATCGGCATCGCCCGTGCGCTCCTGCGGCGTCCGGACATCCTGATCCTGAACGATGCCGCCGCCGCGTTCGACGCGCCGTCGCAGCGCCGCCTGGTCGAGGCGACCCTGGCGGCGATGGAGGGGCGTACGGTGATCTGGACCACCCAGCGCCCGGACGTCGCCCGGATGTTCCAGACCATCGCCGTCATGCGCGGTGGGCGTCTCGCCGAGACCGGGTCACCGGACGAGTTGGATCAGGAGGGCCGGGTGTTTCACGAAATTGCGGCCCAGGGCTGAAGGGGTTTCACAATGGGTTCACGCTCCCCACGTCAAGTCATGACCCACGTGAGTAAAGGAGGGTCGTCATGAGCCTCAATGAAGAGGTCGAACTGCTGCGCAAGATCCCGCTGTTCGCGAAGATCGAGCCCTCCAAACTGAAGCTGCTGGCCTTCACCTCCGAACGACTGACCTATCAGGATGGCCAGCGGTTGTTTCAGCAGGGCGATGTCGGGGACGCCGCCTTCATCATCATCGATGGCGAGGCCTCGGTGCGGATCAAGACCGACGGCGGGGAGATCCAGGTGGCGGCGCTCGGCAAGGGCGACGTGGTCGGCGAAATCGCCATCCTGTGCGACGTGCCCCGCACCGCCTCGGTCGAGGCGACGAGCAAACTGACCACGCTCAGGATCACCAAGGAACTGTTCTTCCGCCTTGTCAGCGAGTTCCCGCAGATCTCGATCGAGATCATGCGCGAACTGGCCGCCCGCCTGGAACGCACCAACGTTCAGCTGCGCGAGGCGCTCAGCCGGTGATCGCCTAGATGAGCCGCCTCGACAGCATGATCCGGCGCCTGCAGGCCCAGCGCGCCGCCCTCAATGACGCCGCCTCCCGCATCGCCGACCGCGATGGCGTGGCGCTGGAGTTCGGTCTCGGCAACGGGCGGACCTACGACCATCTGCGCGAAGTCCTCGACGGCCGGGAGATCTACGTCTTCGACCGCCAGATCGCGGCCCATCCGGACTGCATCCCGCCGGACGACCGGCTCTATCTGGGCGACCTGTTCGACACCCTGCCGCGGGCGGTCGCGGAGCTCGGCGGACGGGCGGTTCTGGCGCATCTGGACATCGGCACCGGCGACCGCGAGGAGAGCCAAGCCCTGGCCCGGCGCGCCGCCCCCCTGGTCGCCGAGCTGCTCGCCACCGGCGGCGTGGTGGTGAGCGATCAGCCGTTGGACGGCCAGCCGTGCTTCAGCCCGCTGCCCGTGCCGGCGGGGGTGAAGCCGGGTCGGATCTACCTGTACGAACGGGTCTAGCTGTAAGAACGGGTCCAGGTTCCAGCGCGCCGCCCTGACGCGGGCGGCGGGTCGACCTTCAGCAGCGTGGCGCACAGTCGCTTGGCGCTGGCGACCGCCCTGTCGCGGCGCAGCGGCCAGCTCTGGGTGAGGCCGTCCAAGATCAGCATCAGGTCATCCTCGCACCCGGGAAGGCCGGCGACGTCGGCGGCGCGGCGCACGACCTCCTCCTTGTGCCGGGCCAACAGGGCGCGCAGCCGGGCATCGTTCGGCGCGGCGGCGACGGCGGCGTGGAACAGGCAGCCATGGGCGGCCTCCTCCGCCATCCAGCCGGCGATGCGGTCGATGATCGCCGCGAGCGCCTCCGAGGGATCGCGCGGCAGGTCGCCGAACACGCGGTCGATAAAGCGCTGGTGCCGGTGCTCCAGCGCGGCGCCCACCATGGCGTCGCGGGACGGCAGATACTTGTACAGGGTCCGCAGGCTGACCCCGGACGCGTCCCGCAGGGTCTCGACATTGGGTTCGGCGAACCCGTGGGCGGCGAAGGCGCGCTCCAGCCCGGCGGCGATTCTTGTCCTGGCGTCGGTCATGGGTTGACTGAGTAGAGCGATCCTTCTACATCAACAAGTAGAAGATACATTCTACTTCGAGGATGCCATGACCATCCCCACCACGATGAGCGGCGTGGTTCTCACCGGCCACGGCGAGCCGGAGATGCTGGCGTGGCGCGACGATCTGCCGGTCCCGGTGCCGGGTCGGGGCGATGTGCTGGTCCGGGTCGCCGCCGCCGCCGTGAACAACACCGACGTCAACACCCGCCTTGCCTGGTACTCCAAGGGCGAATCCGAGGCGGCGGATGCGACCTGGTCCGGCATCTCGCTCGCGTTTCCGCGGATCCAGGGCGCCGACGCCTGCGGCCGGATCGTGGCGGTTGGAGACGGGGTGGATGCGGCGCGGATCGGCGACCGGGTCCTGATCGAGCCCTGCCTGCGCGAGGCCGATGGCGCGGGTCTGCCGACGCCGTGGTTTCTCGGCTCGGAATGCGATGGCGGTTTCGCCCAATACGCCCGGGTGGCGGCACGGCATGCCTTTCCGGTCGACAGCGCCCTGTCCGACGTCGAGCTGGCATCCTTCCCCTGCTCCTACGCGACCGCCGAAAACATGCTGACCCGGGCTCGCGTTCAGGCCGGTGAGACGGTCCTGATCACCGGCGCCTCGGGCGGGGTCGGCTCGGCGGCGGTGCAGCTCGTGCGGGCGCGCGGCGCGCGGGCCATCGCGGTCACGGGTGCTGCCAAGGCGCGGATCCTGTCCGATCTCGGCGCGGAGAGGACGCTCCACCGCGACGACGATTTCGTCGCGGTCCTCGGCCGCGACAGCATCGACGTGGTCGTCGACCTGGTGGCCGGCCCGACATGGCCGTCATTGCTGGATGTCTTGCGGCCGGGCGGGCGCTACGCCGTGGCCGGCGCGATCGGCGGTGCGGCCGTCGATCTCGATATCCGCACCCTCTACCTCAAGGATCTCAGCTTCTTCGGTTGCACGGTCCTCGACCCCGGCGTCTTCGCCGCCCTGATCGGCCGGATCGAGCGTGAGGAGATCGCCCCCCTCGTCGCCGAGACCTATCCGCTGGCGGATATCCGCGCCGCTCAGGCGGCCTTCGGTGACAAGCGGTATGTCGGCAAGATCGTGCTCACCGTGCCGTGACCGTCGGGAGGCGTCGTGGCCGTGAACGTGGACCGGCTGGAACGCGAGCGGGCCGCCCTGGGGCGGCCCTTCTGCGTGCGGCGCTCGGCGCGGTGACCGGGATCAGCCCTCGGTCGTCGCGTTCGCTTCGCTCTGCAGGTGGGTGTAGTGCTCGATGCCGATGCGGCCGATCAGGTCGAGTTGCGTCTCCAAGTAATCGACATGCTCCTCCTCGTCGGAGAGGATTTCCCGGAACAGGTCGCGGCTGACGTAGTCGCGAATCGACTCGGCGTAGGCGATCGCCTCCCGCAGGTCAGGAATCGCCTCCATCTCGATCGCCAGATCGCACTCCAGCGTCTCTTTCACGCTCTCGCCGATGCGCAGCTTGTTCAGCTCCTGGAGGTTCGGCAGGCCCTCGAGGAACAGGATCCGCTGAATCAGCTTGTCGGCGTGCTCCATCTCCTCGATGGATTCCTCATAGGCCTTCTTCGATAGCTTCGACACGCCCCAGTCCCCGAGGATCCGGGAGTGGAGGAAGTACTGGTTGATCGCGGTCAGCTCGTTCTTAAGGATGCGATTGAGGTGTTCGATGACTGTCTTGTCGCCCTTCATGACGCCCTCCGTGGGTGGCGGTGTTCCGGACAAAGGTACAAGAACGCTTCAAATCGGCAAGGAAAAAGTCAACAAAATCAAATCACTGAGAATGATCCGCAATACTATCTGCCTGCCCGGATTCATGTGCGGTCCCGGCCTCTTCGACGATCTCGGCGCCGCCCTCGGCGACCGCCTCACGCTGGTGCACGGCGACGTCTACAGCGACCCCTCGATCGCCGGCATGGCGGATCGGGTCCTGGCGGCGGCGCCCGAGCGCTTCGTGCTGTTGGGCTTCTCCATGGGCGGCTTCGTCGCCCGGCGGATCGCGCTGAGCGCACCGGACCGGGTCGCGGCGCTGATCCTGGTCGCCACCTCGGCCCGCGCCACCTCGGAGGCCGAGCATGCCCGCAAGGAGGCGCTTCTCGCCCAGCTGGAGGAGCATGGGTTCCGCGGCATGTCGCGCAAGGCCCTGGCCCGCGGCATCCACCCGGACCATCCGGACCGTGACGTGCTGGTGGAGCGCCTGCGGGCCATGGGGCGGGACCTGGGCGGCGCGGTCATGGCTCGCCAGCTGCGGGCGACCCGGACGGACGGCCATGGCGACCTGCCGCGCATCGCCGCCCCGACCCTGGTGATCGCCGGCCGTCAGGACGCGCTGCGCCCGCTCACCGAACTCGAGGCCCTGGCGGCCGGCATCCCGGGCGCTCGCCTCGAGGTGTTCGAGGGTTGCGGTCACATGGTCCCGCTGGAGCAGCCGGATTCGTTGGCCCGGAGCATCACCGCCTTTCTGGACGCGATCTAGGCAGGGGCCGGGCCTGGGAGTAGGTTGACGCCCGTGTCAGACAGAACCTCCCCCCTGCTCACCGGATCGCTCGCCGGCATCCTGATGATGGCGGTCGCCGCTGCCGCGTTCAGCGTCATGCATGCCGCGATCCGCCATGTCAGCGACGAGCTGCACCCGTTCGAGATCGCGTTCTTCCGCGTCGTCTTCGGCTTCGTCGCGCTGGCGCCGATCTTCCTGCGCGACGGCTGGGAGCCGCTGCGGACCACCAAGCTCAAGCTGTTCGGCATCCGCGGCGTGTTGAACGCCGCCGCGATGCTCATGTTCTTCTTCGGTCTGTCGATCACGCCGCTGGCGACGGTGGCCGCCCTCGGGTTCACCGCGCCGCTGTTCGCGACGGTCTTGGCGGCGCTGGTCCTCGGCGAGGTCGTGCGCCTGCGCCGTTGGACGGCGATCATCATCGGCTTCGTCGGCGCCATGGTGATCCTGCGGCCCGGCGTGATCGATGTCGGACTCGGGCCGATGCTTGTGCTCGGCTCCTCCGTCGTGTGGTCGGTGGCGCTGATGATCATCAAGGTGCTGACCCGGACCGAGTCGAGCGTGACCATCACCGCCTACGCCTCGATCTTTCTCGCGCCGATCTGCCTGGTCGCCGCGCTGCCGTTCTGGGAGTGGCCGAGCCTGACCGCGTTGGCCTGGCTGGCCGGGATCGGCGTGGTCGGCACCGTGGCCCAGACGGCGATGAACCAGTCGTTCAAGATCGCCGACGCCTCAGCCGTGCTCCCGGTGGATTTCTCCAAGCTGCTCTGGGCGGCGGCCATCGGGTACGTGCTGTTCGACGAGGTGCCCGATCTCTGGACCTGGGTCGGCGGCGCGATGATCTTCGCCAGCGCCACCTATATCGGCATCCGCGAGTCGCGGCTGAAACGGGCGGGGGCGCTGTCCAAGGGCCCGCCCTCGACGCCGGTGGACCGCCAACCGCCGACCGAGGATCGCCGCGGTGCCTGACGCGGCCCCGGCCGCGCTGATCTCCGTCGCTGCGGCCGGGCTTTGGTTCGGCCTTGTCGTTTCCCCGAAACCCGCTTCCTCGCGGCCAAGCGTGGATGACGCCATCCGGGGTCTGGCCGTTCTGGCCGGGCTGTGCCTGGCCATGCCGGCCTTCGCGCTGGCGATTGTCCGGGGTGCGACGCCGGGCGGCCTGGCCAATCTCGGCGCCGTCGGGGCTGGGATCACCGTCACCCTGTCGATCCTGCTCACCGCCACCCTGTTCGCGCTATGCGGTCGCGTCGGTCGCGGCTTGGGCGCGCGGTTGGCGCCAGGTTTGGCTCCGACCGCCGGCGTGCTGGTCGCCGGCGGGCTGGCGCTCGGCCTGATCGCGCTGTCGTCACAGGTTTACTACGCCCTGTATCGCCAGCTGATCCCGGGCCTGCCATGGCAATGGGTGATTTCGGCGCCCGCGTTCGACACGCTCGCGATCTGGCGGCCGGGGCCGCTCGGCGAGCGGCTGCGCGGTGCCACCGTGGTGACCGCCCTGGTGCTGGCGGTCCCGAGGCGACCAGTCACCCGGCCCGTGGCGGCGGTGATCGGCGCCGCAGTGGCGGCGGGTCTGCACGTGCTGAACGCGTGGCTGCCCTGATCGGCGGGAGCTCATCCGCCCTCTCCTTGACCCGGACGGCGTCACCGGTGATAAGCCCGCATCTCTGAACAGCGTCACGAGGTCCGCCTACCATGGCCGCCCCCGATCTGGTTCCCGTCGCCCGCGCCCTGATCTCCGTTTCCGACAAGACCGGTCTGGTCGACTTCGCCCGCGATCTCACGGCGATGGGCGTGGAGATCCTGTCGACCGGCGGCACCGCCAAGGCGATCGCGGAGGCCGGACTGCCGGTCGTCGAGGTGGCCGAGCGCACAGGCTTCCCGGAGGTGATGGACGGGCGGGTCAAGACGCTGCACCCGGTGATCCATGGCGGCCTGCTCGCCCGGCGCGACCTCGACGATCATGTCGCCGCGATGGACGCCCATGGCATCGCGCCGATCGACCTGCTGGTGGTCAACCTCTATCCGTTCGAGGCGACCCGCGCCCGGGGCGCGGGCTATGACGAGAGCGTCGAGAACATCGATATCGGCGGGCCGGCGATGATCCGGGCGGCTTCCAAGAACCACGACTTCGTCACCGTGATCGTCGATGTCGAGGACTACGCCGCCGTCCTCGCGGAGATGAAGGCGCATGACGGCGCGACGTCGATGGCGCTGCGCCGACGGCTCGCCGCCACCGCCTACGGCCGCACGGCCGCCTATGACGCCGCGATCGCCGGCTGGCTGGCGGTCGAGGTCGGAGAGATCTTCCCGCGCCGCCTGACCCTGGCCGGACAGGCGCCCGAGGTGCTGCGCTACGGCGAGAACCCGCACCAGGAGGCGGCGTTCTACCGCACGGCGGAGACGCGCCACGGGGTCTCGACCGCCGAGCAGCTTCAGGGCAAGGAACTCAGCTACAACAACCTGAATGACACCGACGCCGCGTTCGAGCTGGCGGCGGAGCTGGACGAGCCGGCCATCGCCATCATCAAGCACGCCAACCCCTGCGGCGTCGCCATCGCCGGCTCCCTGGCCGAGGCCTGGGACGCCGCGCTCGCCTGCGATCCGCTGAGCGCCTTCGGCGGCATCGTCGCCGCCAACCGTCCGCTCGACGGCGCGACCGCCGCGAAGATCGCCGAGATCTTCACCGAGGTGGTGATCGCCCCCGACATCGACGCCGACGCGGCCGCCGTCTTCGCGGCCAAGAAGAACCTGCGGGTGCTGAAGACCGAGGGCATGCCGGATCCGACGGCGCGCGGGTTGTCGGTCAAGAACGTGGCGGGAGGGCTTCTGGTTCAGTCCCGCGATGCCGGGCGGGTGACCGAGGCCGACCTGAAGGTTGTCACCAAGCGGGCGCCGAGCGAGGCCGAGATGCGCGACCTGCTCCTCGCCTTCCGCATCGCCAAGCACGTGAAGTCGAACACCATCGTCTACGTCAAGGACGGCTCGACCGCCGGCATCGGTGCCGGACAGATGAGCCGGGTCGACGCCGCCCGCATCGCCGCCGCCAAGGCGAAGGACGCGGCCAACGCGGCCGGTTGGGCGGAGCCGCGCACGGTCGGCTCGGTCGCCGCCTCGGACGCCTTCTTCCCGTTCCCCGACGGGCTGATGACGGTGGCCGATGCGGGCGCCACCGCGATCATTCAGCCCGGCGGATCGATCCGCGACGACGAGATCATTGCCGCCGCCGACGCCCGCGGTCTCGCCATGGTGTTCACCGGCATGCGACACTTCCGCCACTGATCACCACCGGGTGAGGCGCCGTGCTGCCCCAGGAAGTCATCCGCGCCAAACGCGACGGCCAGGCCCTGTCGGCCGAGGCGATCGCCGCGTTCATCGCCGGCCTGACCGACGGCTCGGTCGGCGAGGGCCAGGCCGCCGCCTTCGCCATGGCGGTGTTCTTCCGCGGCATGGGCGCCGATGAGCGCGCTGCCCTGACCCGGGCGATGGCGGACAGCGGCACGGTGCTGCGCTGGGCCGGGCTCGACGGCCCGGTGCTGGACAAGCACTCGACCGGCGGGGTCGGCGACAAGATTAGCCTGATGCTGGCGCCGATCGTGGCGGCCTGCGGCGGCTACGTGCCGATGATCTCCGGGCGCGGGCTCGGCCATACCGGCGGCACCCTGGACAAGCTGGATTCGATCCCCGGCTACCGCACCAACCCGGACCTTGCGACCTTCGAGGCCGTGGTCCGCGAGGTCGGCTGCGCCATCATCGGCCAGACTGACGACCTCGCCCCGGCCGACCGGCGGCTCTACGCCATCCGCGACGTCACGGCGACGGTGGAATCGGCGGCGCTGATCACCGCGTCGATTCTGTCGAAGAAGCTGGCGGCCGGGCTTCAGGGGCTGGTGATGGACGTGAAATGCGGCACCGGCGCTTTCATGGACGACCTGGACAAGGCCCGCGAACTGGCCGACGCGCTGGCCGAGACGGCGACCCGCGCCGGCCTGCCGACGGTCGCGCTGATCACCGACATGAACCAGGTGCTGGGCCGCACCGCCGGGAACGCCCTCGAGGTGGCGGATGCCGTCGCCTTCCTGACCGGCGCTGACCGGGAGGCGCGCAGCCTGGAGGTCACCCTGGGGCTAGCCGGCGAGATGCTGGCGCTCGGCGGGCTGGCGCCCTCGACGGCGGACGGCCGGGAGGCGGCGCGGCGGGCGCTGGAGACCGGACGGGCGGCCGAGGTTTTCGCACGGATGGTCGTCGCCCTGGGCGGACCGACCGACCTGCTGGAGCGGCCAGACGCGCATCTGTCCGCCGCACCCATTGTCCAAGCGATTCACCCCGAGGCCCCGGGGACGGTCGCGGCGATCGACGCCCGGCGCCTCGGCCTCGCCGTGATTGAGCTTGGTGGCGGCCGGCGCCTGGCAACCGATGCCGTCGACCCGGCGGTCGGGCTCACGGAGGTCGCCGGACTCGGCGAGGCCGTGGGGCCGGACCGGCCGCTCGCCGTGGTTCACGCGCGGGACACGGCTGCCGCGGCGCGGGCGGCCGAGGCGGTGCGGGCCGCCGTCACGCTCTCGGACCAAGGCACCGAGCCGGGTCCGGTGGTGATCGAACGCCGCGCGGGAGAGGGCTGATGGCGCGGGCCTTCTTCATCGTCCTCGACTCGGTGGGGATCGGCGGCGCGCCGGATGCCGATCGGTTCGGCGATGCCGGGTCCGACACGCTCGGCCATGTCGCGGCTGCCTGCGCGGCCGGTGGCGGTGACGGGCATGGACGCTCCGGCCCGCTGCAGATCCCGACCCTGCTGTCGCTCGGTCTCGGCGCCGCCCATCTCGGGGCGAGCGGTACGGCAACGGCCGGCCTCGAGGCCGCGCCTGCGCGCGCCGGGGCCTGGGGCCACGCGGCGGAGACCAGCCGGGGCAAGGACACGCCCAGCGGCCATTGGGAGCTGGCCGGGGTGCCGGTCTCGTTCGACTGGACCTACTACCCGCAGACCCAGCCGGCCTTCCCGGCGGCGTTGACCGACGCGCTGATCGCCGCCTGTGATCTGCCAGGGGTTTTGGGCAATTGTCACGCAAGCGGAACGACCATCATCGCCGACCTCGGCGCCGAGCACCTGGCGAGCGGCAAGCCGATCCTCTACACCTCCGCCGACAGCGTCGTTCAGATCGCCGCCCATGAGGAGTCCTTCGGGTTGGCGCGCCTCTACGAGGTGTGCCGCGTGGCCCGCGAGCTGGTGCCGAATACCGTCGGCCGGGTCATCGCGCGACCGTTCGTCGGGTCCGGCGCGGACGATTTCACGCGCACCGCCAACCGAAAGGACCTCGCGGTGCCGCCACCGGCGCCGACCCTGCTGCAGCGCCAGTCGGAGGCCGGCGGAACGGTCGTCTCGATCGGCAAGATCGGCGACATCTTCGCCCATGCCGGCACCGGCGAGGAGATCAAGGCGGCGGGCAATGACGGCGTGTTGGAGACCCTGATGTCGGTGGCGGGGCGCACCGCCGACGACCTGCTAGTCGTCGCCAACTTCGTCGACTTCGACACGCTTTACGGTCATCGCCGCAACGTCGCGGGCTACGCCGCCGCGCTGGAGGCGTTCGATCGGGCGCTGCCGGCCTTCCTCGCAGCCCTGAGGCCGGGCGATCTCGCCGTGCTGACCGCCGATCACGGCTGCGATCCGACATGGCGCGGCACGGACCATACCCGCGAGCAGGTTCCGGTGCTGTTCGCCGGGCCCGGCGTGATCCCGCGCGGCCTCGGCCCGCTCGCCTTCGCGGATGTCGGCGCGACCCTGGCCGCGCATCTGGGATTGGCGCCCGGCGCGCATGGCACGGATCGTCTCACTGATCGCCCGGAGGGCCGGCCATGATCCCGCGGTTCGGACCGGAGAGCGACAGCGGCGCCATGCGCCTCGCCTTCGACCGCGACGGGTTGCTGGTGGTCGAGGACGCCATTCACCCGGACGATTGCGACGCCCTGATCGCGCGCGCCCATGCCATCGTCGACGACTGGGACCCGGAGGCGGGTCGCACGGTGTTCTCGACGACCGCGCCCAAGCACGCGGCGGATGCCTATTTCCGGGAGTCCGGCGACAAGATCCGGGTGTTCCTGGAGGACGGGGCGATCGACGCCGACGGCGCGCTGACGGTCGACAAGCACCGCGCGGTCAACAAGATCGGCCATGCCATGCACGATCTCGACCCGGACTTCCGGCGGGTTTCCCGCGCGCCGGTTCTCGCCCGCATCGCGGCGGCGCTGTCGATCGACGACCCGAAGCTGGTCCAGTCCATGGTGATCTGGAAACCGCCCGGCATCGGCGGCGAAGTGGTGCCGCATCAGGACGCCACCTTCCTGGTCACCGATCCGCCCTCCGTCATCGGATTCTGGCTGGCGCTGGAGGATGCGGACGAGACCAACGGCTGCCTGGTGGCGGTGCCCGGCGGCCACCAGGGGCCGCTGCGCCAGCGCTTCCTCGACCGCGACGGGGCGCTGACCATGACGACCCTCGACGACACGCCCTTCGCCACCGACGGCTTCGTCCCGTTGCCGGCGCGCAAGGGCACGGTCGTCGTCCTGCACGGGCTGCTGCCCCATGGCAGCGCCGCCAATCGCTCGGAACGCTCGCGCATGGCCTACACGTTGCACGTGGTCGACGCGGCGACTGTCTGGCATCCGGGCAACTGGATCCGGCGCCGCCCCGACGACCCGTTCCGGGGGTTCGCCTGACATGCGGTTGGTCCGCGGCCTGCGGGATCTGGGGCTGATCGTGGCCGTGATCCTGGGGCTCACCGGCGGATCGCAAGTCCCGGCCTTCGTCGATGCCTATGCGCAACGGTTGGGCGGCGCCGTCGATGAGCTTTCCAACCAGGTCGCCGGCCACCGCGCCGAGGCCGCCACCCAGAACCTGACCCTGGAGGCCTATCTGGAACGTCATCGACGCAACGCCGACCCGGCGATCCAGGGCTCCGGACGCCGGCTCGGGGCGATGGTGGACCGTCTGCGGACCCTGGAGGCCACCCGGAGAGCGCTGGCGGAGGCGGGGCCCTGGAGCCGACCTGTGGTCGCCTTCGCCCATGGCGATGTTCAGATCCTGGCCAATGCCTATGCCGACTGGCGGCCGGTGCTCGCGGTGGACCCGCGCTGGGGCGGACTCGGCGCGATGCTCGGCTGGCTGTTGCATGGCGCCGTGGCGGCGCTTCTGGGCCGCGGATTCCGACTTAGACGTGAATCATGATCTAGAGGGAGTACGCCTGGAACTGCGCGACGGCCCCCGCGCGCTCGATATCGGCGATCACCTCCGAGTGCAGGTTTCGGGACGCCGCGTCGCCGTCGTGGAAGAGCTGCAGCACCAGGAGGATCTCGATGGTGTCGCCACCGTTCCTCAGCGGCATGATCAGCCGCTCGACATTGAGGTAGGAGCGGGCCGGGTGCAGGTAGTTGGTGACCGAGTAGATGGGGCGGCGCAGTCGAAGACACGCGCGCATCAGGCTGAGGATCGCCTCCCGGTAGGCACCGGCGCTGAGCTCCTTCACCGATCGGCCGGTGGTATCTGACCCGTAGCGTTCCACCACGCGGGTGCCGACCAACCGGACGACGAAATCCCCGCCGCGATCGATCACGTTGACCATGAACAGGTCCGGCGCCAGGGCCGGGATGTCGAGCAACGGGTCGATGTCACCGCGGTCGGCGACGTCATCGCACGATCGATCCTGCCAGTAGCGGAGCATCTCGCGGATCCGTTCGTCGGTCTCGCCGAGATCCCGAAGCGGCTCGATGTCGATCGGTCCGTCGCAGTGTTCCGTCATCGCGGTCGTCTCAGCCCGATCCCAACGCTCTCCTGTCGTTAATTCTAGAACGATTGAAGCGAGCGGTACCACTGTACTTGTCGGTCGTGCTGTCGGGGAAGCAATGGGACCGATTCTTTCGAACAGCGCTTAACTCAAATTTCACTCGACCGCCGCTTTAATGCTCAGGGTTTCCTGGAGTGGAAACCGGTCGGCAGGGAGTTGCCGAGAGCGTGTCTGCGCGACACATCACGTCGGGACGTCGGGGAACCACCTCACGCGTGGCTGTGCCGCGCCGTTACGGCCTCGACGGGAAGTGGGGGATCACTCTGTGATACTGAAGACGTCCGCCGACCCGGAACAGTGGATCCGAAAGCCGGCGGGAACCGTCGCCAGCCTCGGTGCCCTGAAGGACGTGGTGAGGTCCGACGCGGTCAGGCATCTGCTGTCGGTCTACGACGACATTTTGGGCGCCGCCGGAGGCGGACTGCCGTCGCGCCAGGCGTTCGACCCCACCTCCCTGGGCAAATACCTGACCAACAGCGTTCTTTATGACGTTTCCAACCGCGACCGCGTGGTCTTCCGGATCGTCGGGGAGACCATGAGGAGCCATTTCCGTGTCAACCCGGTCGGGCGATGCTATCTCGACTTCGTGCCGGATGAGCGCAGACAGCGCGCCCTTACCTCGTTCCGGCACTGCGCTGAGATCCCGTGCGGGATGCTGTCCAGAACGCGGCAGGTCTTTGCCAGCGGCGTGTCCCGCTACTGCGAGGCGGTCGGCGTGCCGCTGATGGGTGACTCGTCGGACGGGGTCGCGACCCACCTGCTGTTCGTGGACAGTCCGACGGAAGTCGGCCTTCCGCACCATACGGATGACAGCCCCTTCCGGTTCGCCCAGATGCTGGAGAGACGGTTCATCGACCTGGGACACGGCGTGCCGGACCGGTTCGAAGACCTGGTTCTGAGCGGCGAATCCAACCCATTCGACGTCGAGGAAGCAGGCTGGATCCGTCGTCAACGAGGATTTGGCGCACCCGAGAGGATTCGAACCTCTGACCTCTGCCTTCGGAGGGCAGCGCTCTATCCAGCTGAGCTACGGGTGCGACTCGCGCGGAACCTACTGGCAGCCGGGCGAATAGGCAAGCGCTACGTCACGACCGGGTCCGCACGACCATAGCCTCCGGCCCCGCTGTCAGTAGCCGCCGGCCTTCAGTCCGGCATCTGCGACCGCCAGGGCCGCTGCGCTTTCGCTGTCGCTCAAAGGCAGGGGGGCGGTATAGCCGGATGGATCCTCGCCGGCACTGTTGCCGGCGAAGGTGTTGACCTTGACGTCGAGCACGCTCGGATCGATCGACGAGATCCCGGCGAACGCCGCGATCCGCTCGAGCCAGGTGCCGGAGTCGCCGACCAGATCGTCGTAGCGCACGACAAGCTTGCCGGCGATCTCCCAGTCCTGGAGCCAGCAGAGATTGGCCGACCAGCGGGCCGCGAACTCGGCCGCATCCGCCTCGCCGTCGATCCAGCCTCGCGCCTTGGCTGAGCGCAGTGCGTCGAGCACAGGCCGGTGGATGACCAGCACCTTGAGATTCGGCAACAGGCTGGACAACACGGGGAGGGCGCTCGGGTCCCGCAGCGGATACTTCAGGCCCCAGCGGCGATAGCCGAGGGCGGCAGCATCCTCGTCATAGATCACCAGATGCTCGATCAGTTGGCGAGCGGCCAGAAGGGTCATGCGGCCCGGGTCCGGCATCACCCCAGCGATCCACTCGCCGGTGTCGCCCTCCTGGACCTTGGCGCGCAAGCGCGCCGCCGCCGCCCCGGCCTCGCCGCCGAAGGTCTGGAGGACGGAGGCGTAGACCTGCGGGATCACCTCGAAGATCAGCGCGTTCTCACCGTAGACGATCATCTCCCCCGACGCGGTGATCAGGCGCTGGGTCAGCGTTGTGCCACAGCGCGTCGACGGCGCCACCAAGAGAAGCGGCGCCAGGGCGGCGCGGCGCGACAGGACCGCTTGGTTCACGGGATCGATCAGCGATTGCACGGGCTCTGACATCGTGACTCCGGCGGTCCAGGGGGGCGACTAGCGCACGCCGTAGTCGCGGATCACGTCGGCGTTCGGCTCGGGTCCCAGCCCGATTCCGTCCGGCACCGAGAAGACCCCTTGGGCCGGGTCCAGCCATCCGTCGTACAGCCAGGCCTCGGCGCGGATGTAGAACCGCTCGATCAGCCCGGGATTGGCCAGCCCCGCCGCCAGATGCAGGGTCGCCAGGAATCCGGGCCCGAAATACGGCGAGTGCGGCATCACCTGGACGCCGGCCGCCTCGCAGAGGCTTGCGGTCTTGCGGAACTCGGTGATGCCGCCGACCTTGGTCACGCTTGGCTGGGCGTAGTCGACGGCACCCGCCTGAACCGCCTGGCCGAACATCATCGCCGTGCACCAGTTCTCGCCGGCGGCCAGCGGCACCCCGGTCTCGCGGCGCAGGTGGGCGAGGGAGGCGAAATCCTCCGGCGGGAAGATCGGCTCCTCCAGCCAGTGCAGGTCGAACGCGTCGAGCTCGACCGCCATGCGCCGCGCCTGGTCCGGGGTCCAGGGGCAGTTGGTGTCGACCATGATGGGAATGTCGTCGCCGGCCGCCGCGCGCGCGGCGCCGACCTCCTCGGCCGCGATCTCGTGCAGCTTGATGTAGCGGTAGCCCTCCGCCAGGGACTGCGTCACGTCCTGCACCACGGCTTCCTTGTCGCGCAGGATGAACAGCGACGAATAGGCCGGCAGTTTCGCGGACGGCGAACCGCCGAACAGCTGGCAGAGCGGCATGTTGGCGGCCTTGGCGGCGATGTCCCAGAGCGCGAGGTCGAGGCCGGAGATCGCGAAGATCGTGATCCCGTGGCGTCCGAACAGATGCATCTTCTGCTGCAGGCGATGGTTCAGGCCGACGATGTCGGTCGCGTCCTCGCCGATCACGGCCGGGGCGACCATGTGCTCGACCGCCGCCGTCACCGCGTCCAGGCAATGGTAGGCGAAGGCGTCGCCCCAGCCGACGATGCCGGTATCGGTGGTCACCTTGACCAGGCAGAAATCGAGCATGGCCCAGTTGCCGGTGGCGAAGGCCTTGGTCTCGCCGCTGTGGCTAAAGGGGATGCGCAGTGGCACGGCTTCGACGGCGGCGATCTTCATGGGGATCCTCCCAGGGGTCCGGTCCGGTGACACGGGCGCCATCTTAGGCCGCCCCGGTCCCGTGCTGTCGACCCCGGAACTGCCCACCCGGTCAGGCGGTTCGGTTCCGGCGCTGCATCAGGATGTCCATGTGCCCGCCGGTCTCCTCCGCCAGCCAGTAATCGGCCAATCCGATCAGCAGGTCGACGCTGATCGGCTCGACCGCGAAGCCGGTATGGCCGCGGAAGAACCGGAACTCGTAGCCAAGAGCGTCGGCCAAGCGCAGGGCCTCCGCGAACGACCGCCACGATCGGTGCGCGTTGCCGGGCGCGAACTCCATCACCGCTCTCGGCGCGCCGTCCCGCAAGGTGCGCTCCGCCCCGAACAGCGCGTCCCATTCCAGTCCCTCGATATCCATCTTCACCACGTCGGGGAGTCCGAAGCGCTCGGACAGGGCGTCGATGGTCACCGCGTCCACCTCGAGCCCGCCCTCCGCGACATGGCTGGCGCCCGATTCCTGCGGGTCGAAGACGATCGACGTGGTCGGCGTTGCGTCACCGACGATGGCGGCGTGCACCGTCGTGCACCGTTCCGCCGGTGCATGGCTCAGGTTTCGGGCGAGGGCCGCATGGATCGCCGGATGGGGCTCTACGGCGACGATCCGGCCGTCGGTGACGAAGCGGGTGGCGAGCAGCGAGTAGTAGCCGACATTGGCGCCGATATCGAAGAAGACGGAGTCCGGCTTCCACGCCCGCAACGCCATGAAGAACGTGATATGGCGCTCCCACATCAGGCCCTGGCGCAGTGTCGTGTGCAGATGGTCGCCCTCGAAGCAAAGCATCGAATAGGCCTGACCGGCGACGCTGAACTCCACGGCCACGGGCTCGGGGAACGGATTGCTCAACGGTCTCTCCATCGCGGTGGGGCGGGATGTGTCACCCACGGCGATGGTGTAGTGAGCTCGGCTCCGGGCGGCAAAGACATTGTGCGCCGCGACCCCGGCCGGAGGCCGCCTCGCCGCCTTTGGCGATTGGTCGGCGGCAGTTCTTGGTGCTAGGGTCTCGGCCACCCCAAACGCGCCGACGGGGCGGCCCTGCTCTCGACCGTGCGCCTGACTAACCCACCTTTGCGAGCCGCGACCCCGACTGCCATAAGACCGCGAGGAAACCCGCCGATGCCCGCTCTCGACATCGTTCTCATCCCTGCCCTGTCCGACAATTACGTCTACCTGCTGCACGACGCCGCGACGGGGGCCACCGCCGTGGTCGATCCCGGCGAGGCGGCGCCGGTTGAGGCGGCCTTGGCGGAGCGCGGCTGGACCCTGACCCACATTCTCAACACCCACCACCATGCCGACCATATCGACGGCAACGAGACCCTGAAGGCGAAGTACGGCACGGTCCTGGTCGGCCCCAAGGCCGAGGCCAGCCGCATCGACGGCATGGACGTGACCGTGGCCGAGGGCGACACCTACGACTTCGCCGGTCACACCGCCCAGGTGTTCGAGACGCCGGGCCACACCACCGGCCACATCGCCTTCTATTTCGCCGACAGCGACGCGCTGTTCTGCGGCGACACCCTGTTCGCGCTCGGCTGCGGTCGGATGTTCGAGGGCACGCCAGCGCAGTTCTGGGACTCGCTCCGCAAGCTGCGCGCGCTGCCCGACTCCACCCGGGTCTGTTGCGGCCACGAGTACACCGCCTCCAACGCGAAGTTCGCGCTGTCGATCGACGGCGGCAATGCCGCGCTCATTGCGCGGGCGAACGAGATCGACGCCCTGCGCGCCGCCGGCAAGCCGACGGTGCCCTCGCTGCTCGGCCAGGAGAAGGCGATCAACCCGTTCCTGCGCGCCGACGACCCGGCGATCGCCGCCGCTGTCGGCAAGGCCGGCGCCGACCCGGTGGAGGTGTTCGCCGCCGTGCGCAAGGGCAAGGACAACTTCTGAGACCAGCATCCGACGCGAGGAAACGACCATGAAACTCTACCACGCCCCCGCCTCCCCCTATGTCCGCAAGGTCATGGTGATGGCGCATGAGACGGGCCTGATCGACCGGCTGGAGGTCGAGACGGTGGCGACCGCGCCCGCCACCCCGGATGCCGGGGTCGCTGCCGCCAATCCGGTGAAGAAGATCCCGGCGCTGATCGCCGATGACGGCATGGCGCTGTTCGATTCGCCGCTGATCTGCGAGTACATGGACAGCCAGCACGACGGCGCGAAGATGTTCCCGGAGGCCGGCCCCGACCGCTGGCACGCGCTGCGCCTGCAGGCGGCCGCCGACGGGCTGCTCGATGCCGCCATCCTGATCATTTATGAGAGCCGGCTCCGCCCAGAGGAGACCCACAGCCAGGTCTGGCTCGACGCCCAGATGGGCAAGGTCGACGGCGCGCTGGCGGCCCTGAACGGCTGGTCCGAGGCGTTCGGCGACAAGGTCGATATCGGCATCATCACCACCGCTTGCGCCTGCGGCTATCTGGACTTCCGGTTCCCCAAGAAGGACTGGCGCGGCTCCAACCGAGCGCTCGCGACCTGGTACGAGCGGTTCTCCGCCCGGCCGTCCATGCAGGCGACCAAGCCCCAGGGCTGACGCGGGGTCGGCGATGTCGCACAGCGAGGAGGTCCGGCGCCTGATCGACCGGCTCGGGCTGCAGGCCCATCCGGAGGGCGGCTGGTATCGGGAGACCCATCGTGACCGTCCCGAGGGCGGCGACCGCGGGACGCTCACCCAGATCTACTACCTGCTGGCGGCGGGCGAGCTGTCGGCCTGGCATCGGGTGACCGACGCCACCGAGATCTGGCACCACTACGCCGGGGCGCCGCTGGCGCTGACGCTGTCGCCGAACGGGCACGACGCCGAGGCGCACACGCTTGGTGGCGATGTTCTGGGCGGGCAGACCCCGCAGGTGGTGATCCCGCCGGGCTGGTGGCAGACGGCGGAGAGCCTCGGTCCGTGGACGCTGTGCGGCTGCACGGTGGCGCCGGCCTTCGAGTTCTCCGGCTTCGAGATGGCCCCGCCGGACTGGCGGCCGGTGCCGCGGGCGCCGTCGGGATGACGCGCCCGCCGCCGACGTGCCAGTCGTCGACGCCGCGATCCTAGAGCATGATCGTTTAAGACGGAATCGCTTCGCGATGCCGGCTTGGACGTGAAGCATGCTCTTATTCAATATGATAGAGCAGATTCACATGCATCTTCGCGATCGCTTCAAAACATAATTTGCTCTAGACGTCCAGGTCGACCACCACCGGGGCGTGGTCGGAGGCCTTCTCCCAACCGCGGACGTCGCGCAGGACCTCGGCATGCCGGATCCCGCCGTCGAGGGGCGGGGTCACCCAGACATGGTCCAGCCGCCGCCCCTTGTCCGCCGCCGACCAGTCCTTCGCCCGGTAGCTCCACCATGAA
>JGI12316J15310_10000138_pt3 | contig 34810 bp, 22 predicted proteins | sample MarCyaLeptolynsp_FD_15310 | JGI IMG/M metagenome (IMG submission 15310)
CTGAGAAGAGGAATCATCGGAAAACAACACATCCACTTCAACTTAGGGCACAGTCCTAAGTTGAAGTGGATGTACACAAACTCCTGAACTGCTTCAGCAGCAGTATACGTCGTTTAAAGTACATATTTTAATCTCCAGGGCAAACTCAGCTGTCGTTTGCACCTGCTTTGTCATGGGCAAATTCCCTTCGAACTATTTTGGACGTTTTACTTGACAATCAAGACAATCGCTACTGACTTTCACAATAACCTTCCAAGTCGTCTAAATCAGTTATTCCACAATTCCTGCTTGACGCAAAACATCTGCGATCGCAGCTCTCCCATTCTCCAGCGCGATCGCCAGCGCTGTCCTCCCCTCATCATCCCGCACCGTAGCATCCGCCCCCGCATCCAGCAACAGCTGCAAAACTTCAGTATTCCCCCAAACCACTGTTTTCATCACTGGCGTCCAGCCAGTCTCCTGGTCAGGCACATCCAACGTTGCCCCTGCCGAAATCAGCACCTTCACCACCGCTGCGCGGCCCCAATAGGCTGCTTCTGAGAGGGCAGTTTGCCCTGAAGGGGCCGCACGATTCACATTCGCACCCGCCGCCAGCAGCAGCTGAACAACCGTCAGCTTCCCTTGGGCGGCAGCAGACAGCAGCGCTGTCCAACCATTGCCCAGTTCGGCAGCATTGACATTGACGCCCTGCTGAATCAAATCCCGCACCAACTCCGCATTGCCATCAAATGCTGCCGAGCGTAGCATCTCTTCTCGGGCGGCATCGCTGGCAGGACTGGTTTGCTGGCGATCCGCTGCCATGATGAGTTTGGAGATCTTTTTGTTGGTGTAGGTCGCCTGCTCAAATGGAGTGCCATCCCAGCTTTTCTGATGGGGATCGGCCCCGAATTCCAGCAGCACTGCCACTGCCGCCGCTGACTTTTCCTGCACCGCATAGAACAGCGCTGTTTGCCCCCGCTTATCCTGGGCGTCAACCGTTGCCCCCGCCAGGAGTAAAAATCGCACCACGGCGGCGCGATCGCACTCAGCCCCATACATCAACGGCGTTTTACCCAGCTTCTTGCCTGGTCGATCGCTCAAGTTAACCGCTGCACCGCGCTCAACCAGAAGCTTCACCGCCTCTAAATGTCCCCCTTCTGCAGCAAACATCAGCGCTGTCTTATGGCGGCGCTGTCGACCTGCAGGCGGTTCGCTCGTATTCGGATCGATCCCTGCCACCAGAGCCGATCGCACAATCTCCACATTGCCCCGTTTCGCCGCCCCCAACAATGCTTCTGCAGAACATTGCGCTGCGTCTGGTGCAACATCAACTCCGGCCTTTTCCAGGAACTGTACAATCTCGTGATGGCCTTCTTGAATTGCGATCGCGATCGCGCCTCGTCCCTGCCCGTCCGTCAGCATTAAATCCGTGCCATAATCGACCAGTGCCCGGACAATATCAACATGCCCCAAAGCCGCAGCCAGATTCAGCGGTGGCATTGCTTGAGCGTACTGAGCGATAAACGGCTGCATAGCCGGGTTCTGGCTCAGGAACATCAAGGGAGAAATTTTGCCCGACAAATTCGGACTCGCCCCCGCCGCCAGCAGCAGATTGACCAGCGCTAAATCCCCACTACTAATTGCCAACGTCAACCCCGTCGTCTCATCCCGACCCTGTACATCAAGATTCGCCCCCGCATCAATGAACGCCTGAACAGCCAGAGGAATTTTAGAGCTGGGATCCGGTTGCTCGCCCAGCAGTCCCGACATTTGCTGGGCGAGAAAGGGTGCACCAAAGATGGTCAGGAAATCCTCCCCTGCAGGACTGGGCGTTGCCCCCGCTGCCAGCAACACCTTAATCGTTTCAACATTGCAGTGCATACAAGCCTGACGGAGAGCTGCCCCCCTGAAATCAGCATCGTTCGCGCTGCATCCTGCCTCCAGGAGCAATCGAATCAGATCCGGATTATCATGGCGAGCCGCTTCCACTAAGGTCATAACGCCAGTCTGGAACTGAACGTTGGCCTGATAATCCAGCAGCAAACGCACTAATTCAGTATTGTTCTTCTTAATTGCTTTGACGATGGGAGCCAGACCAGGATTGGCATTCATCCAATTGGGATCGGCTCCAGCCGCCAACAACACCTTGACAATGGCCATCTTTTCATCGTCAACCGCGAGAGACAGCGCCGTAAACGGAATTACCCCGCCAGTCTTAGTATTGACCGCTGCATCCGCAGCAATCAACGCCTCGACCACCTCCAGCTGATTCGCCATCACAGCCGCCATCAGCAACGTTGGTTCGTCGGCAGATGAATGTTGTTGCTCTGCTGCAACGAGTTCGCGAAACAGCTCCTGCTGTCCCGCTCGGGCCGCTTCAGTCAGTTGCCCGAAAATGACATTGGCATCTTGCTCTTTACCCGCCCTGGCAGATTGACCGCCAGATACCAGCTGAACAATCTGACCGATCGTTTCTGACACCGTTGAATCCTGCCTGCTGGAACGGCTCTCCTGGCTCAACAAATTCGCGATCGCTTGATTTAAGTCCATAGCTTGGTGTAAGTAATAGGGCAAAAAATACAGACAGCAGAGGGCAAAGACGGCAGAGAGTAAAGAGTAGAAAGGGCGGGAGGTTGGGATAGCGATCTACTGACCTGACACCGCTAATTTGGTGCAATAAATTGAGGTTATCGACAAAGCTATAATCCTTACTTAATAGACCTCGGCAGCACTGAAGTGCCAACTACAAATTTACACAATCTTAGCGGTGTCAACGCACGACTCTTTGTTTTGGCGCTGGCAACGTTGGGGTATGATTGTTCGCGGCCAGAGGGTTACAACCAGAGTCCCAGCTTCTTCCCCCATGGACCCAGAACATCAGATATCCAGAACATCAGACAATGTAAACAGATGCCAGGACTCTCGATCGGATTTTCATCCTGCCGATGACCGCTCGCCTGATTGCGATAAAAATGATTTTTTTGTACTATACTAGCTGATGTTTCATCCTGCAAGTCACGCGATCGAGATTTTCGATCAGGAGATTGCCCCATGAGCGCAACACATCCAGCCTTTGCCTTTCGCTCCTGGGTACGCACTGCTGGCGTGCCCTACAGTATTCTGGCGGCAAAAGCATCCCTCGATGAGCTGGTTCCAGAGCTGAAAGGACTCTTGCAAATCCAGAATCATCAACCCAATTTACCGCTGACGGGTAAACTGTCCAATTTGCAGGGTGTTCCTGCAGTCAAGTTTAAAGACAATCCCTGGAGCGTCGTCTATTGGAGTATTGGACGAGCGCCCTTGCTGCAAGATGACTGTCGGACGTTGTCAGGGAAACTGGGTACACAAGCAATTCATTTAACCGAAAAAGATACATCAGGTTGGGTAGAGTGGTTTCTATATCAGGAGCGCGAAGAATTAGAAGCATCTCAGTGGATGCAGCACGACGACAGCGTTTACTTCAGGTCATTGCTACGAAGGCAGGTGAAGTTTAAACAATCGAAACCGGCTGAAATACGAGCAGCTCTCGATCGTGCTGTCGATGACTTGCTGTCCGAGCAGGGCATTGAGATTCCGGGGTTAGATCTCGATTTAGCCGCTGCAAACGTCGAACGGGTCGATTTGCTGACACTGCCTGAATTCCCATTAGGGATGAAGGAATTCCAGACCTGGATCTACCAGGGCCAACCGGAGTATGCCATCTTTGCCGTCAAAGCGCCGATCGAACAAGTGGGCCAAATTCTGATGGAGCGGTCCCATGCAAAAGAATGGCGCCAGCGCATCCAGTCTGACCAGGATATTTGGGCCGTACTCTCTCAAGATAATGCCTATTGGATCCCCATGCTGCAACCGACTGCAAACCCCTGGACGGTCGTGTATTGGATGTGTGGTGACTGGGTCGACATTGCAGACCTGTGTCAGGAGGTTTCATCCACCCTGCAGACCCGTGTCATTACGTTGGCGGAAGAAGATACATCGGGTGCAGTTGGGTATGAAATCTACGCGCAGGGTAAAGAGATTGAAGCCGCTGGCGGCTGTCCAGGGGAGGAATTCTGCTTTGAATCGGAAATTCGCGAGGAGCCAGAATTTGACAACTTTGATGAAGAAGAGGATGAGACGATTAATCAATTTATCCACGAGACGTTTATCGAGGAGGGGGTTTATATTCCCTGCTGGGATTTGAAGGTTTCCGATCCTTACCTGGAGCGGGTTGATTTGCTGTTGCTCTCCAACACGGGACATTGAAATTTGTCCGGTAGTCCTCCAGATGTAAGGAGTTTTGAGCGTGCGGCTTCCATCCGCACGCTCAAAACTCCTTACTTGTTTACCACTACCATTTGTCCCACTACCGTTCGGTTAAGGATAGCGGATTCAATCACTTTACGAAAAATAGACCTGTAGGGAGCACGGCAATGCCGTGCCCCTACACGAGAAATTAATTTTCCTTTCTAACCCGAACAGCATTGCCATTGTTCCAATGTTGAAAAAGAACGAATCTCTCCAGGTGCCAAAGCAAAAACGCGGGCAGATCGCTGCTGTTCGACGGTGTTACGGTACCTCTGTTTTAGGGTTTCCCTTAGAAGTCTTCTTACCCTTAGAGGCAGAAATTTCTTATCTTGTCTTAGCAGGGCACCATGGCGATGAGCCAGAAACAACAGCGATCCTCTCAGCCACCCTGCGCGCCCTTCCTGCCGAACAGCTGACCTGTGCCGTCATCTTAGCGGCAAATCCGGATGGTCTTGCCCGGGGAACCCGCGCCAATGCCAGAGGAGTCGATCTGAACCGTAACTTTCCGACAACGGATTGGAGTGACGCTCCGGTGCTACATTCCTGGATCGAAGGCGAACCGAAAAGTGTGGAGTTGAGTACAGGCTCGGAACCTGCGTCGGAGCCTGAAACCCAGGCTCTGCTTGACCTGGTGCGGGAGTTTGCGCCCAGAGCAATCGTTTCGCTCCATGCCAGATTGGGTTGCATTGACGATCCAGGAGAAACGGAACTGGGACGCTGGCTGGCGCGGGAGACTGAATTGCCTCTGGTCAACGATATCGGCTATCCTACTCTAGGTTCCTTTGGGACCTGGGCCCAAGAGAACAATATCTCGCTGATCACGGTGGAGTTTGCTAACGAATCAATCGTGGCGGCTCGCCAAAGAATGGCTCCTGTGCTTGATTTGCTACTAACTTTGGAATAATCATCAGCAGCGCTCCAGATAACTGCGGGCAGCGCGATCGTCAGGATGATAGTCTAAGCACGCTTGAAATAAACGCGCCGCCTGCTGAAAAGAACGCGCCTGATAGCAGAGGATTCCCTGTTCAAACTGCGTTTTCGTGGCAATTTTTGCCGCTCGCAGCTCTGGCGGATCGGCAGAAAAAACCTCAAATAACCCCACTGCTTTCGTTTTCCCTTTCGCTTTCACCTGTTCGATAAATCGCACATCGTAGTCCAGAGGATTCTGTAACCGCTCCAGGGTTTTATTGGTAATCAGTAGCGACACCCCGTAGACTTTCGTCAAATCTTCCACCCGCGAGGAGAGATTCACCGCATCGCCGATCGCCGTTCCATCCATACGACCGAGTCCCCCCACCATGCCCAGCATTAATGACCCTGTATGCAACCCAATGCCGATTCGCAGGGGAGCGAGGTCTCTGCCTTGCCGCAGTTGATTGTACTGCTTCAATTCTTCCAGCATGGCGAGTGACCCTTGCACGGCATCATCGGCAGCGTTGGGAAATAGGGCCATAATGGCGTCGCCGATATATTTATCGATAAAGCCACCATACTGTTGAATTTGCGGCTCCATGTAGCCGAGATACTCGTTAATAAAGGCAAAGTTTTCTGCTGGGGTCATTTGTTCAGACATCGGGGTAAAGTCGCGGATATCGGAAAACAGAACTGTCATTTCCCGTTCAACTTGATCGCCCAAAGACACATCGACCAGACTCTTCTTCTCTAAAAAGCTGAGAAATTGCTCTGGGACGAAACGCTTGCAGGCATCGTACAGTCGCGCATTTTCCAGGGAGATGGCTGCCTGCGCTGCCAGCGTTCGTAATAAGGCCATGCGCTCCTGGGTAAAAGCGCCCGTCGTCAGGTTGTTTTCCAGATAAACAACTCCTCGAAGCTGACCGCGATCGCTCAATGGCGTGCAGGCAATTGACTGACACTGGTACTGTTGAATGTAAGCGTCGTCGGTAAAGTTGCCTTCGCGGGTCGCATCGTTCAAAACGACGGTTTCGCCTGTGCGGGCAACATAATGGACAATTTTTGAGCAAATCTGTTCAAACTCGTTCAGCAGTAGAGATTGCAAAACGGAAACGCCTCTGGAGTTTCTGGTGGCTTCGACGAAGAAACTTTCACCGCGAAGCAAGATCAAGATACCCCGTTGCGCGCCAGCATTTTCCACTAGACTCTCCATCAAAGTCGCTAGCAGGTTCTCCAATACAATCTCGCTGGAAATGGCATTGGTGGCTTTCATCACTGTGGCTAGATCTAAAATTGCGCCATCGGCAGAGTTGCTCGTTACACGGGTATCTAGAAGGGTAGAGGCAACAGAGGGAGCTGTTGAGGATTGAAACAATTGCGGATAGTTGTTTTCCAGGCGCTGGACTTTGGCTGTTGCTCCCCAGCGGGCATAGCAATAATGGGCATCCATCATGTAAACGCGGGCAACCTTCTCTTGACCCCAGTCGAGATAAAATTTTGCGGCGAGTTCGTTCGCCAGAGCTTCTTCCTGGATATATTCGTGTTCCTGGGCGCTGGCAATTGCCAGGGTATAGAATTCAATCGCTTGGGTTTTTTCGCCCAACACGCGATGATATTCGGCTTCGACCAGATAGAACTTATGGAGATAGTTCATCGGGGCAGAGTCTGCCCACCGTTTCAGTTTCGCTTGATTTTCTCGCACTCGATCGAGCGGGTGAGGTTTGGATACGTTTTCCTGTTCCCTCATTCCCCGCTCTCTGTTCCCTGTTCCCTGTTCCCTGTTCCCCATTAAAGCCAATCGTGCCAGGGAATTGTAAAAACACCAGGCGGGAATCATGACATGACTGGTTGCGGCAGTTATATATTTTTGGGCTGAGATACTGGCGGTGAGAGAATCGCCAAATTCTTCAAACAGATAGCAGAGGATTGCTGCGATCGCATAAATTAACCACAGTCCCATACCATTTTTAGCGTTCTGGTAATAGGCAATAAAGGATTGTGCATCCATTGCTTTACCGACTAACCGATAGGGACACTCTGATTGTCCCTGTAAATTTAAAACTGCTTGCCAACAAACCCGGTTATAGTCCAGGGCATTTTTTTGACCGATTGCCTCCAGCATTTCCTGATGACGTTCGATCTCTCGTGCTGTTTCAGAAAGCTCCCACCCTGTTAGATAGAGGCAAAGACAATATCCATGACTCGCTCCACCAACATAAGAAAAATCTCCAGTCTCTAACCCAACTTGAAACGCGTGCCGTAAGGGTTCGAGCGAATGCCTAAAGTGAGTTTGCCAGTGATAGATTTTTCGATAAACGACAGTCAAAACGGCTGCTTTAAACTGTCTGTCGTTAAATTGGGATAGTAGCGTTAAGGCCAGTTGCCCGTATTTATAGCCCAGATCAAATTCCTCCAGAACGCCACAAAGAATCATGCCATAGGTTGAATAGCTCAGTGCAGAGGCTGGGGTATTTCCATACGTAATTGAGAGTTCGACCTGTTTGAAGATCGTGAGGGGAAATAAGTCAGGAGCAACGAAATAGGTGACGGGGAAGACCTTGACTAAAAGGACTAACGCTTCATGGACGAGCGGATCTTGCATTTGAGGTAAGTTTGCAAGCTCGGCAGGTCGCCGATCGCCGATGAGAGTCTGGATTTTGGCGAGTGCGGGCGCAAAATCTTCCTGGGAGGCCGATCGAGGAAACTCTATGTCCAGAGCAGAGAGGTTCTCCAAAGCAACAGCCAGGGCTTCGGTCAATCGTCCTTGATTGGTGTAAGCATCAATTTTGATTTTTCCCAGTTCAAGGCGATCGAGGGGCGTTTTTGTTTTTTTGGTGATGATGTCTGCCAGGGTTTCCATCCGTTCCAGCTGAGCGTTGAGGTAAGATGCTCTGACGGCTTCTTGATACAGACTGAGGGTTAAGTCGTATTGTGTCTGCCAACTGTTTTCCTTAAGAAGGGATAGTCCTGTATCGACGTATGCGATCGCAGCAGCATAAGCAGTAGCATCGCTGGCTTTGCGTCCAGCTTGCAAATTGAAGCGTGCTAATGTTTCCCGCTCGTCTGCATCGCAGACCTGTTCAATACCCCGGTTCAGTTGATCGACAAGATCGAAGAGTTTTTCATCTCGTTCAGTGTTGGGGATCTTTTCGAGGAGGATATGTCCAATTTGCCGATGTTTGCTCGCTCTTTGGTTTTCGGGAATGAGGGTATAAGCAGCTTGTTGAATCCGATCGTGGCTGAACTTATAGAACTGGATCAGTAGATTTTCATCCAGTTCAGACAGGGGAAAAATTAAGCCACGATCGAGGGCAATTTTTAGCAATTGAAAGGTTTCTTGGGGGGATTTGTCTTCAACCCAGGTCATCAGTTTTAAGTCAAATTCTGCACCCAAACAAGCAGCCAGAGCTAGAAGATTCTGGCTAGTTGGCGGTAACTTTTGCAGTTTTTCTACCATCAATTCCACAACATTATCAGTGAAGTCTCTCGCTTCGATTGCAGCCATATCCCATTGCCAACGTCTTGCTTGACGATGAAATTTCAATAAATTTTCGCGATGCAAAGCTTGCAAAAACTCATTAACAAAAAACGGATTTCCTCCCGTTTTTTCCAAAACTAGATAGGCCAGATCGCGAACAGTTTCTGAAGACTGCTGGAGGGTATCACCAATTAAAGTCGCAGTTCTATCGAGAGATAAAGGCTTTAAATTGACTTGACAAATTTTGTCATGATGTTGCCGAAGCTTTGCGAGAATAACTTCGAGAGGATGGCCAGCAGAAACTTCATTTTTACGATAAGCTCCCAACAACAAAAGATATTTGGTTTGCCTATCCACTAACAACCGTTCCATTAGTTTCAAAGTTGCCAGATCTGCCCATTGCAAATCGTCGAGGAACAGAGTTAACGGGCTTTCTTTGTTACAGAAAACTCGGATAAAATTTCCGAAAACGAGGTTAAATCGATTTTGTGCTTCATTGGCTCCTAATACAGGCAATGGAGTTTGTTTGCCAATAATCAGCTCCATTGCAGGAATTACATCAATAATAATTTGGCCGTTATTTCCTAATGCTTGCAAGAGTTTTTCGCGCCAAACTTGCAATTGAGCCTCGGTTTCTCCTAACAACTGTCCAACCAATTTTCTAAAGGCAGCAACGACTGCCGAATAGGGAATATTGCGTTGGAATTGGTCAAATTTCCCGACAATAAAATAACCTCGACGGGCCGTAATCGGCTTATAAAGTTCTTGTACAAGAGAGGATTTGCCCATGCCAGAGTAACCAGCTACCAGAATCATCTCGACGTTACCCGTTTCGGCAACACGTTCAAATGCGGTCAGTAATGTTACGGTTTCTTCTTCTCGACCGTAGAGTTTTTGGGGGATTTGAAACTGCCCAGAACTATCCTGTTTTCCTAGAGGAAAGGAAGCAATCTTCCCTGTTTTTTCAAATTGACAGCGGCATGTTTCTAAGTCTGCTTTTAGACCATAAGTACTTTGATAGCGATCTTCAGCATTCTTAGCCATCAACTTCATCACTATATCCGCGAGAACCAGCGGAATTTCTGTCCCATCCTCTGTTCCCTGTTCTCTATTCTCTGTCCTTGCTAAAATTGCTGAAGGATTTTTTTTTGCAATATGACAATGAACCAGCTCTAGAGGATCGGAACTCTCAAAGGGTAATTTTCCGGTTAGCATTTCGTAGAACGTTACTCCCAAAGAATAGAAGTCTGTGCGATAGTCTAAACCCCGATTCATTCTGCCAGTTTGTTCCGGGGAAATATAGGCTAGCGTCCCTTCTAAAACATTAGGATTTTTCAGAGTAGGATTTTCTCGATTCAGTTGGGTGGAAATACCAAAATCAATAATTCTCAGCTCTTGGGTCGCAGGGTTAAAAACAATATTGGCAGGATTGATATCTTTGTGGATGATATTTTGGCTGTGAATTTGTCCTAAGCTCTCCGCGATCGCAATCGCCAAAAGCAAAAATTCCTGTAGAGCAAACCGTTCGCGCTGTTTCAACCACTGCTTGAGGGAAATGGCTCCAAAGTCTTCCAGGACGATGGCATAACTTCTCTGCCATGTTTCGAGACTGTAGGCTTTGATGATACCGGGAGCGTTGAGCTGGCAAGTCAGGTGATACTCTTGTTTGTAACGTCGAATTTGTGCTGGGGTGGGATAGTTCCGGTTGAGAAACTTGAGGATAACAGATCGATTATCGCTAACTCGTCGAGCGCGGTACACTTGCGAGTTGGCGCTATCGTGGATTTGAATAAAATCCCTGTATCCAGCAAGAGCAACCATAGTTTATGGATTTGAGAAAGGGAAAACTATGTTTTCGTTCCAACATAGCATCTCATACCATTTTGGATTTTATAGCAATAGCCAAGCTCGTTAGGACAGACAAAATTGAGCGCGCGCTTCGCGCGCTTAATTTTGTCCTAAGCGATATGACTACTGCTATAGATTAGCGATTTTGGCTTGGAGGAAAGCGGGTCTAACTAACATTCCGTCAATTTATCGATTGCGTTTTTAAGGATCTGTCCAAACATAAGTACATACTTTCAGCAAGCAAAATCATTGTTCTGATCGCAAAGGCACAAAGGGCACCAATACTGTTCGGTTTAGAAACGAGAATTAATTTCTCGCGTAGGGGCACGGCATTGCCGTGCCCCTACCAGTCTATTTTTCGTAAAGTTATTGAACTCGCTATCCTTAACCGAACGGTCTTGCAAAGTGCACAAAACGTGCTTCGCGAACTGTGTGCCTTTGTGGTGAAATCTGTCTTACTCAAACCGATCTCAAACAATATGAGCGTTGCAGCGTTCGAGATAACTGCGGGCAGCGCGATCGCAAGCATGGTAATCTGCACACTCCTGAAATAAATGTGCTGCGGTTTCAAAGGCCCGCTCGTGATAAAGCAGCACTGCCTGTTCAAATTTCGTTTTCGTCGCTATCTTGGCTGCTCGCAGCTCTTGCGGATCGGCGGAAAAGACTTCAAACAATCCGACTGCTCTAGCTTTACCTTTGGCTTTTACCTGTTCGATAAACCGCAGGTCGTAGTCTAAAGGATTGCTTAGACAGATCAGCGTTTTATGGGTAATTAAGAGCGAAACTCCATAGGTTTTCGTCAGATCTTCCACCCGCGAAGAGAGGTTAACCGCATCGCCAATCGCTGTCCCATCCATACGACCCAACCCGCCGACAATGCCCAGCATTAACAAGCCTGTATGCAACCCAATGCCAATCTGCAAGGGTTGGCGATTCTTTTCTTGTCGTATTTGATTGTATTTTTTTAACTCCTCTAGCATTGCGATCGCAGCTTGCAAAGCACTGTCTGCAGACTCAGGAAACAAGGCCATGATGGCATCGCCAATGTACTTATCAACAAAGCCGCCATAGGCATGGATATGCGGTTCCATATAACCCAGATATTCATTAATAAAGGCAAAGTTTTCCGCTGGAGTCATCTGTTCAGAGCGGGTGGTAAAATCGCGGATATCCGCAAACAAAACTGTCATTTCCCGTTCAACCTGATCTCCCAATTTCACGTCAACAATGCTCTTTTTGTCTAAAAAGCTAAGAAACTGAGCTGGGATGAAACGTTCGTAAGCTTCATTTAAGGTGGCGATCTTGTTATACAGTCGGGCATTTTCCAGGGATATGGCAGCTTGTGTAGCCAGGGTTCGCAATAGGGCCATGCGCTTTTGGGTAAAGGCACCCGTCGTCAGGTTATTTTCCAGATAGATAATCCCCTGAAGTTTTCCTTGATTGAGTAAAGGCGTGCAAGCGATGGACTGGCATTGATACTGTTGAATATAGGCATCATCGGTAAAGTTGCCTTCACGGGTGGCATCATTCAAAACGACAGTTTTGCCACTACGGGCGACATAATGGACAATTTTTGAGCAAAGTCGTTCAAACTCATCCAACGGTAGTGACTGTAAGACTGCGACATCTTTGGAGTCCGCTTCCCGAGTCGCTTCAACCAGGAGGTCGTCACCCCCTGGCAAAATCAAGATGCCTCGCTGCGCTCCCGCATTCTCAACCAGAATATCCATTAAAGTCGCCAACAATTTCTCCAAGACAATCTCGCTCGAAATGGCATTGGTAGATTCGATCGCTGTCGCCAAATCTAAAACCGCATCGTAAGTTGAGCCACTGGTTGTGCGCGCATTCAAGATGGTCATGCGAGTATTAAAACTTTTAGGAATAGATGGCTTAGCGACTGCCGATTGACGCAATTGCGGATAGTTGTCTTTCAGGTGCTTGACTTTTGCCGTTGCTCCCCAACGGTCGTAACAGTAACAGGCATCCGTCATATAGACGCGGGCAACTTTTTCCTGTCCCCAGCACAGATAAAATTTGGCCGCAAGTTCATTCGCGAGAGCCTCCTCCTGAATATATTCGTTCTCTTTTGCGGTTGCGATCGCCAGGGTATAGAATTCAACTGCTGCAGCTTTTTCCCCGATCGATCGCTGGTATTCGGCTTCGACAAGATAGAATTTATGTAGATGATTCATCGGCGCAGAATTTGCCCAACGTTTCAACTTCGCTTGATTCTCGCGCACTGCTTGTAGGGTGTGGGGTAGGGTGTGGGGTGCGGACATTTCTCCCCGTTCCCCGTTCCCCGTTCCCCGTTCCCCGTTCCCAACCAAAGCCAACCGCACCAGGGAATCATAAAAACACCAAACCGGAATCAGAACATGACTGGTTGCAGCTGTTAAATATTGTTGGGCTGAGGTGCTGGCTGTTATTGCTTCGTCGTATTCTTCAAACAGGTAGCACAGTATTGCTTTGGCAACGTAGATTAACCACAATCCAGTTTCATTCTGAGTGTCTTGATAATAGGAAATTAACGATCGTTCATCCATTGCCAATCCCACTAACTGATGGGGTGGGGCCGAGCGTCCTCGCAAATTTAAAACCGATTGCCAATAGGGTCGGTTATAGTCCAGGGCAATTTTTTGACCGATCGCCGCTAGCATTTTATGAGAACGTTCGAGTTCTTGCTCTGTCTCAGAGAGTTCCCAGCCTGCCAAATAGAGACGAAGACAATAGCCATGATTGGCATAGCTGCCGTAGGACAGATCGCCAGTTTCCATGCCAACCAGGAAGGCTCGCTGTAAGGGCTCGATTGCTCTTTTCAGATGAGTTGTCCAGTGATTGATAAAGTGATACACCAACATTAGCAAGGCTGCTTCGAACTTCTTTTCGGCAGATCGTAAAAGGAGCGCCAAAGCCAGTTGACCGTATTCGTACCCAAGGGTAAATTCCTCCAGAATGCCGCAGAGCATCATACCGTAAGTCGAATAGCTAAATGCGGACGCTGGGGCATTGCCATAGATAATCGAGAGTTCGAGTTGTTTGAAGACAACGAGGGGAAATAAAGCGGGAGCAGCCAAGTAAGTGACAGGCCCAATTTTGACTAGAAGGGCTAAGACTTCCTGCATGAGCGGGTCCTGCATTGCTGGCAAGTGGGTCAGATCGACAGGTCGACGATTGCCAATGAGGGTTTTGATTTGGGCAAGAGTGGCAGAAAAATCGGTCTCAGAGACAGTTTGAGGAAAGTGGATGTCCAGGGCGGCAAGACTTTCTAAACCGACAGCCAGAGCTTCGGCCAGGCGTCCCTGGCTGGTATAGGCATCAACTTTAATTTTGCCCAGTTCAATGCGATCGAGGGGGGTTTTCGCTTCCCTGGCAATCGTCACTGCTAATGCTTCCATCTGTTCGATGTCGGCGTTTAGGTATGCAGCTTTGGCGGCTTCTTGATACAGATTGAGGGTTAAGTTGTATTGTGTCTGCCAACTTTCCGCATTGAGGAGAGATATTCCGATCTCAAGGTATGCGATCGCAGTCGCATAGGCGGTAGCATCATTGGCTTTACGTCCAGCTTGGAGATTCAAACGCGCTATTTTTTCCCGCTCTTCCATATCGCTCGCGGGATCGATCCCTCGATTAAATTGATCGACAATATCGAAGAGTTTTTCTTCTCGCTCGGATGCAGGAATTTGTTCTAGCAGAATCTTGCCAATTTTTCGGTGTTTGGTCGCTCTTTGACTTTTAGGAATAAGCGTATAAGCAGCTTTTTGAATACGATCGTGGCCGAATTTATAGGACTGAATCAGTAGGTTTTCATCCAGTTCAGAAAGGGGAAAAACCAGATCGCGGTCGAGGGCAATTTTCAACAATTTAAAGATTTCTGCTGGTTTTTTTTCTCCAATTAAGGTCATGATTTTTAAGTCAAATTCTGCTCCCCAACAGGCAGCCAGGGCTAAAATTTCCTGACTGGCTGGCGGTAATTGTTGCAGTTTGTCCACCATGAGTTCCACCACATTGTCGGTGAAACCTCTTGCTTTAATCGTCTTGATATCCCACTGCCAGCTGCGCGACTGGAGATGAAATTTTAGCAAGTTTTCGTTATACAGAGCTTGTAAAAACTTGTTAACAAAAAATGGATTTCCTCCGGTTTTTTGCCAGACTAACTGCGCTAAATCGCAAACCATATCAGTTGGATGATGGAGAGTATCGCTAATGAAATGAGTCGTTTGCTTGAGCGTTAAAGGCTCTAGTGTAATCTGATGAATGGTGTTGTCGTTTTGCTGGAGTTTTTCCAGGGTAATAGCTAGAGGATGACCAGCAGACACTTCATTATCGCGATAAGCTCCCAATAACAAAAGATATTGGGTTTGTCCTTCAACGAATAGCCGCTCCATTAGTTTTAAGGTTGCCAAATCTGCCCACTGTAAGTCATCAAGAAACAGCGTTAATGGATGTTCGCTGTCACAGAAAACCCGGACAAAATTTCCGATCGTGAGGTTGAAACGATTTTGCGTTTCGTTGTTTCCTAAGCTAGAAATAGCAGGCTGTTCGCCGATAATCAGTTCTACTTCGGGAATGACATCGATAATAATTTGGCCGTTATTTCCTAATGCGTCCAGGAGTTTGGCTCGCCAGAGTTGCAACTGAGTTTCAGTTTCTCCCAATAATTGGCCGATCAAACTGCGAAAGGCTGCGACAATTGCTGAATAGGGAATATTGCGTTGAAATTGGTCGAATTTCCCGGCAATAAAATAACCTCTACGGGCAGTAATTGGCTTATAAAGTTCTTGCACGAGAGAAGACTTTCCAATGCCAGAATAACCTGATACCAGGGTCAGTTCAGTCTTTCCCGTTGCGAACACTCTTTCAAATGTTTCAAGTAAGGTGGTGATTTCTCTTTCCCGTCCGTAGAGTTTTTGGGGAATTTGAAAGCGAGCGGAAATATCTTGCTGCCCCAAAGGAAATGTAGGAATATTTCCGGTTTCTTCTAATTGCTTCAGACAACTTTCTAAATCTATTTTTAATCCATAAGCACTTTGATAGCGATCTTCAGCGTTCTTCGCCATCAACTTTATAATAATATCTGCAATAATTGCTGGAATTTCCGATCTATCCTCCCTTCCCTGTTCCCTGTTTCCTGTCTCCTCAAAAATAATTGAAGGGGTTTTTTGGGCAATATGGCAATGAACGAGTTCCAAAGAATCGGGACTTTCAAAAGGCAATTTTCCGGTTAGCATTTCATAGAATGTCACGCCCAAGGAATAAAAATCGGTGCGATAGTCTAATCCCCGATTCATCCTGCCTGTTTGTTCCGGAGAAATATAGGCCAGAGTTCCTTCTAAAACACTGGGATTTTTCAGGGAAGGGTTTTCTCGACTCAGTTGGGTTGAGATACCAAAATCAATTATTTTTAGGTTCTGAGTTTCGGGATTAAAAACAATATTGGTGGGGTTGATATCTTTGTGAATAATATTTTGGGCATGGATTTGCCCTAAACTTTCAGCGATGGCAATCGCAATCAACAAAAATTCTGATAGGGAAAGTTGTTTGCGCTCTGTCAACCATTTTTTGAGGGAAATACCGCCAAAGTCTTCAAGTGCGATCGCATAGCTTCTTTGCCATTGTTCAAGGCAATAGGCTTTGATAATCCCTGGAGAATCTAACTGGCAGGTCAGGTAATATTCTTGTTTGTAACGTCGGATTTGCTCCGGAGTGGGATAGTCCCGGTTGAGAAATTTGAGGATCACAGGTTTGCGATCGCGAACCCGTCGAGCGCGGTACACTTTCGAGTTGGAGCTATCATGGAGTTGAACGAAATCCTCGTATCCAGCAAGAGCAACCATAAACCGATTCGATTGAGACAGAAGAACCCTATTCTCGTTGTAACATAGAACTTTAAGAGATTTTACGGTAGTTCGAGATTACCTTATATGGCATATGTCTGTTTCTCACTTTTCATTTGTCAGCACGCAGGAAATTTCTCTTGAGCTGAATAAAAATGGTGATGAATTAAAAACTGACTCTGCCTGGAGATAATTGCCTGGAAGCTGAAGTCGATCCTATATTAATTAGCGAATGAATCAATCTATGAATCCTGTTACCCTCGATCTACGACCCATTTTAAAACTAAGCCACGACCAATTTGAGCAAATTGTCGCCACAAATCGCGATTTGCAATTGGAACTCACTGCAACAGGAGAACTGATTATTATGCCCCCAACTGGAGGAAATACAGGTCGGAGAAATGCCGACTTAACCTACCAATTAAGAGCCTGGAATCGCCAAACCCAACTGGGGGAGATCTTTGATTCCTCCACTATTTTTCAGTTGCCCAATGGTGCAGAACGTTCTCCCGATGCTGCGTGGGTCCGTTCAGAGCGGTGGAACGCCCTAACCTTAGCAGAACAAGATGGGATTCCTCCCCTTTGTCCCGATTTCGTCGTTGAACTGCGTTCCAGAACGGATTCCTTGAAAGGGTTACCAGGCAAAATGCTGGAATACATGGAAAATGGCTGTTGTTTAGGGTGGTTGCTCAATTATCAACAACGAGAGGTGGAAATTTATCGTCGAGATCGCGAAAAAGAAGTTCTACGATTACCGAAAACTCTTTCGGGAGAAGATATACTGCCAGGATTGAAGTTAGATTTGCAGTTCATTTGGCGCTAATTATTTGGCACTAATTATTTGGCACTAATTATTTGACGCTAACATCCAGCGAATCGAGTCTACTGCAACGGCTTAACGTGATGAAAATGGCGGTAATCGATGGCGTAGCGTCCATCTGGATCCTGGGAAAAGAGATCGACAAAGTAGCGATCCCATAATATCTCAGCGGCAATGTAGGAATGACGGGCATGAACCGTCTGGGAAAACGTATCGTCCAGTCCTGTCAGAGTAACAATGATTTCTGCTGCCTGCTTGTCCAGGGACTCTGGCGTTGCCCCCCAGAGAGGACTGTTTTGGTCGATGGGATGCATTACCGTCCAGCTCAACGCAAAGATTGGAGTACGATTGCGAATCAGTTTCAGGTCGTGAATGCGACGCATGAATTGTCCTTCTTCATTCAGTTCGCTGCGGGCCAGGGCAACCCAGATGTTGGCTTCCAGGATCTGGTTGCGACGCTGATTGGCAGTGCGAAACATCAGCGTTGGTACCCCATTTTGAGGCGCGATCGCGGCAATGCGACTGAAGAGGACGCGCGCTGTTGGTCGCGAAAAGCGAGCAAACATCAATCCGGTTGCCATGGCAAAGCCCAGGAGCCCAACCAGCGCTTCGAACGCCACCAGACTATGGGCGTAGGTCGTCGTGGGATACATTGCCCCATAGCCAATCGTTGCCATGGTCTGAACGCTGAAGGAAAACGCATCGATAAAAGAACCGGGTCGGGCATTTTGGATGCAGTCTCCACCGAGCAGATAAGCCAGGGCAAACAAGGTGTTGATGGCCAGATAGAGCAGAGCAATCAAGCCCAAAAACCCAGACCAGGGAAGCGCCAGCAGAAAGTGGTAAAGATCGCTCCACAGAGAGCGGGATTGACCGAGCCGCACAACTCTGGATTTTCCGTCCGGCTCAACCATCCGTGCCGGTTTGAATGGTGTTCCCATCGAATTGAATTGGATTGAGGAGATATCTGAGAGTCAGTTTAGCGCATAGATGCAAATAAGCGTTGCGATCGCGGGTACCTTATAAAACAGAACTGGCAAGACTACAGCATTGCTAGAGTACGCGGCAGCAGTCATTGAAAGGATGGATTGGTACCTGAAGCCCTGATTCCAGGTTCCCATTTCATCCCTCTATTGACCCATGTCTCAGAGTAGACTGTTAGTTGAGGATTAGCTCGTTGAATGAGCCTTGTTTGTCAAACAACTGGGGGTTGTGATGGATCGGAATGAGATTGAAGCATTAGGAGCTTCCCTGCGACGGATCAACCAGAAATTGTTGAGGCCAGACGAAACCAGCCAGAGAACTCGAATCTGGTATCAGGGGGGCGAACCTTACTTCGATTTATTTGTCGAAGAGGATGCAGGAAAAGTAGTTTGGTTTCAGCTCACCTTAAGAGGACGGTCGATTTCTTGCAACCAGCAAACCTCCCATATCAAGACAGGATCGACCAATGAATTGAGGGTTGATGACACCAGTTTCTATCCGGCGAGCAAGACCATTGAGACTGACCGTAACCCTGATGCTATCTTCATTGAAACGATTCGGGAAATGTTTCGAACCCGTGCCGGAGAAGATGTTTTTGACCAACTCTCCACCATGCTGGCTGATTTGCAATGAGCGGCTGCAAGAGATTCAAGATCGCTCTTATTTGCCGCCATAGTAGAAGGCAATTTCTTTCTCCTTCAAGGGGGCGAAGTCGGCACCAGTCAGCATCTGGTTCAGGGTTTCCCGATCGATGTGTTTGGCTCCGATACGGACAATGCGCGATCGCATCGTATTGCTCACCCCACTGCGCTGACGATCGGCTTCCAGCGCCATAACCTGGGTATACAGATCCAGCTTCGCTTCAGGGATCGGCGTTCCATCCAGATCGAGACCGCGCGCGATCGCCGCATCCACCGCATCCGCACCCGTTGTTTTCTCCCCCTCAGCCTTAGTTTCAGAAACCATAAACGAACCCTTTTATAACACTACGAGAATAGATATAAGACATAATAAAACACTCACAGCCAGACGTAGTTAACTTTTCCCTTCTGCCCCCTGCCTGCTGCTATATTGCCATCCGAGAACTGGAGTGGAAGCCCCCCTGAGGGAGGCTTCCACTCCAATTTCCGAATGAGTCCATTCACTCTAATCGATCTTTGGCCTTTCTGAGCAGGGAGAAGCGATTCTCCTGACTCAGCAACGCCACACTCAGGGTCACGATCAGGGCACCCACCACCTGTATTCCCTGCAGCCGTTCCTGAATGGTCAACCAGGCCAGAATAACCGTAAATGCTGGATTGCTCGCACCAATGGTTGCCGCTGCTGTTGCCCCAATCGTACGAATGCCAATATTATTCAGCAAATGGGCAGTAAATGTGAACATTGCCGACAGAAAACCGCCAATCCATAGGGGCAGCCAATCCAACTGAGATATTTGTACTGGCCAAAACAACAAACTCACCGCTGCCAACCCTAATGTAATCGCGAAGCTCATCCAGGTAAACGGGACTGGATGAAAACGCTCAAAACTCTTTTGAGCGTTCACTGTATAGAGAGCATAAGTAATGCCAGCGCTAATACCGCAGAGAATCCCGACGGCGTTTTGACCAGCAGCAAGTTCTCCGATCTGGGGTAGGGTGAGATAACTGCCCAGCAGCACCAACCCCATCACACCCCAGCGAAAATACGTCGGACGCTTGCCAAACAATCCCCAGGAAAAGAGAGCCGTAAATACTGGATAGGTGAAAAATAGCGCGATCGCGATCGCCGTTGGAATCGAACCAATGGCCACATAGAGCAGCGCCAGATATAGAAACATCAGTACTCCACCCCCCACCGCCCGCAGCAGTAGGCCCCGATGTTTTTGTTCTCGCAATTGCCCCATATCTCTCCAGGTTGGGGCATAGAATCTGGACGCCAGCGCCGTCATCAGCGGCACCGCCACCAACATCCGCATCAGCATCAGCAAAAATGAATTTTGCAACGTCGGACTGACAAAACCACCCGTCTGAAACAGTCCCAGCAGGATATGTTCGTTAAACAGAATGCGGACAATGACATTTTGGAAACAAAAACAAAACGAAGCCAGCAGAACAATCAGGAAACCCAGCACGATCGCAACTCACCTGACAGGACAAGTCCAATCCTACTCAAAATTGTGGGCTGAGGAGATTCCCGCAGCAAGTGCGATCGCAACCTGGAAGGTAAGCGCCCGCAACCTGGAAGGTAAGCGCCCCCGAAGAGCAAGCCTTCATGCCAGCCCTAAAAAAATGTATGTTGGTTCTGTAATTTGGGACGGACAGATGAAGCGAGTTGAAATCAATGCAGCAGAAACAGAAGCATTAATCAGGATGAGCTTGCTAGAAGGCTATAAGCTAGGAATTGAGTGCAGCCCTGGGGGATAAATTAAGGATTGCACCTTTGCCTGCATCCTCTGCAGCATCATTCACTCAATAAAGCGCGAATGCAATCGTTACAACTCACCATAATTCGCTTTCTTCACGTCCCCTTAACCCGATCGGGTTGCCTTCTGTGGCACTCTGATTAGGGAAAGATCGAAATCCCTGGTAAGCTATTCTGCAATTCCAGACTATTCAAATCGCTAATCGAGCGATCCAAACATCCAAACCTGAATCCCGAAACTTTCTCTTGCCACCCAATTCCCGCCACGTCCATTCATTTCCAGGTTATGCAAACTCTACCCAAACCCCCTGCTGTTTCCAGTTCTCCCCTCATCGACACCACCATCCATCGGCGCAGAACCCGCCCCGTACCTGTTGGTAATGTCACCATCGGTGGTGGTTTCCCCGTTGTGGTGCAGTCCATGATCAATGAAGACACCCTCGACATTGAAGGGTCGGTAGCCGCCATTCGTCGCCTGCACGAGATTGGCTGCGAGATCGTCCGCGTCACCGTTCCCAGCATGGCCCACGCCAAAGCCCTGGCCACCATCAAGCAGAAAATTGCGGCCACCTACCAGCCCGTACCCCTGGTGGCAGACGTTCATCACAATGGCATGAAGATCGCCCTGGAAGTGGCCCGCCATGTGGACAAGGTGCGGATTAATCCTGGGTTGTACGTGTTTGAAAAGCCGAAAGCGAATCGGGAAGAATATAGCCAGACTGAATTTGATGAAATTGGGGCCAGAATCCACGAAACCCTGGAACCCCTGGTCATTTCCCTGCGCGATCAGGGCAAGGCGATGCGGATTGGGGTGAACCATGGCTCCCTGGCAGAGCGCATGCTTTTTACCTATGGCGATACTCCAGAAGGCATGGTGGAATCAGCCTTAGAGTTCATCCGCATTTGCGAATCCCTCGACTTCCGCAATCTGGTGATTTCCCTCAAAGCCTCCAGAGTGCCAGTGATGCTAGCGGCCTATCGTTTGATGGTGCAACGGATGGATACCTTGGGTATGGACTATCCCTTACACCTGGGTGTTACAGAGGCAGGCGATGGCGAGTACGGGCGGATTAAGTCCACGGCAGGGATTGGTACCCTGCTGGCAGAAGGCATTGGCGATACGATTCGCGTTTCCCTTACGGAAGCACCGGAAAAAGAAATTCCTGTTTGCTATAGCATTTTGCAAGCGTTGGGATTACGCAAGACGATGGTGGAATATGTCGCCTGTCCGTCTTGCGGTCGTACGCTTTTCAATCTAGAAGAGGTGCTGCACCAAGTACGGGAAGCTACAAAACATCTCACTGGGCTGGATATTGCGGTGATGGGCTGTATTGTGAACGGCCCTGGAGAAATGGCTGATGCTGACTATGGTTATGTAGGCAAACAACCCGGCTACATTTCTCTGTATCGCGGTCGAGAAGAAATTGTCAAAGTGCCAGAGTCTGAAGGGGTTCAATCGTTGATCGATTTAATCAAATCAGATGGCCGCTGGCTCGATCCCTAGCGAACTGACACCGCTAATTAGCTGCAATAGAGTTGGGTGATTGTCAGAAATGCAGCTTCTCCCGCGCGCTCAAACATTCTTGCTCTTGGATCGCACGACGAGAATAGATTAAGACATCACAAAAACTCAAAACCAGATGCAGTCAACCTTGCCCTTCTGCCCTCTGCCTCCTGCCCTCTGCCTTCTGCAAATTGGTTATTTACGACAATCTTTGTCTTCATCTCGACGTAATGCACCGAGGAGAGTAGAGACAAAGATGCAGCGTTTGGTTGCCCCCCCGTGAGGACTGGTAACTGTAATCCTGCCGAGGCGGCCGTTCACATGTCCTTTGTGGTTAAATTGAACTCGCCAGCGATTCTGCGTCTTATTCTTATACAACGTTGTATTCTCTGCATCTATGCGAACTGATTCTCCAAACCCTTCCCAGTTGACTGTGGTTGAGGGTTCGCCCACCCCATGGATGGCCCATTGCAGCTGGCCTGACACTTCACGAAAGCTGGCCTGGCGAATAATGTACCGTTGCTTTGCCTGGGCTTGGGCAGCACGTATGACAGTATACATTAGACTCTGAGCACTGTTCAGACGACGAACATTGAGAAATGCCAACCATGCCATGGCCATGATTGATGCTAAAATTCCAATGATAACAATAACAACGATGAGTTCAATTGCCGTAAACCCTGGTGCTGTCTCTTTGGCGCAAGGGCTGGTGGCATGATGCCATCGTTTTGGAGATAACAGCCGAAGAAGCGTTTTCATAGTAGCTGCCTGGTGAGGTAATTTATATACCGTGTTTCACTAGAAAAACAACATATCATTAATGCTTGATGAAACGCAAGCTAAAGCGATCGATTCAGGTAGATCTGCAATAAATTATTGGGGTTGGCAACTCATTCTCCTGGTAAATTGTGCCTTTGACGCCATTCTTGTTTCGCGATCGCAGCGAAATTGCCTGTAAAGTAGAGACTAAGCTCGCGATCTAGATGTAGCATCAGGCCGCAGTCCTCAATTGTCCAAATTGTTTTGCATGAGGGATTTTTTCAGGGTTGAGATTGGAATGAAGCGCGGTCTGTTATTTCTGTTGGTTGTGGGAGTGGGGGGTGCGATCGCAGCCTGCGACGAAAGTCGTGTCGATCAATGCAACAAGATCGTCGCGATTGCCAACGATACAGCAACACAAATGCGAGTTGCCAGCCAAACCTCTAGCGGGTTCGATCGAGCAGCAGAGTTGAGCGAACAGGCCGCAGCTCAATTAGATACGCTCGTTCTCGGTGACAAAAAGTTGAATACTTTGAAATTGCATCTGGCAGCAGCCTATCAAGAAACCAGCACAGCGGGTCAAGAGCTGGCAAAACTGGCTGATTCAAATTGTAAGCTTTTCCGGGTATAAGGTTTTGAGGACTTCTGAATTTTGAATCGCTGATTTACCCCCCATCATGCCCAAACTGACCGACCCTAGATAAAGATTTTCAGGGGGTAGGTATCTTGTTCCAAGATGACATCTTCATAGATAGCGTCAATGGGAATACTTAACTCAACACTGGTTAGTTCAACGGTATCGTTGTCACTGTAAGGGATAAACGTCCATTCTCCTGATGGGTTGCGTCGAAAGACATCAACTGTCCGAGTCTCGGAACCCACTAAAACATACTCTCGTAATGTTTTCAGACGACGATAAAGGGCAAACTTACCGCTTCTGTCGTAGGCTTCAGTGCTGGGGGAGACAACTTCAATGATGACGCAGGGATAGCGACTGAATTTTTGGGCAGTGCGATCCCGCTCATCGCAACTGACACTAACATCCGGGTAGATAAAAGGCCCTTTCTCTGTAATCCCAACCTTTGCATCCGAGTTTCTCACCTTGCAGCGTCCCCATAACCGTTCTCGCAGGATGGTCGCGAAATTCAGCGCAATATCCGCATGGGGGATCGATCCACCTGTCACGGCAAAAACTTCACCATCGAAATATTCGTGGCGCAGGGGTTGCTGGGCTTCCCACGCGAAATAGTCCTGCGGCGTCAACCGTAAAGGGGTAGGGGTTGCAGTCTGAGTCAAGATGCTTCACCAAACGTCTTGTTTTTATTTTAGGAGATTTCCAGACATGTAAGGAAGTGATACCATTTTGAATTTTAGATTGACGATTTTAGATTTGGGAAAGGCTTTCTGGACAAGCGTTCCGCCAATTTCATTGATTGCATCTCTAAGTCAAATTGGTATGACCAGCAGATCGTTCTCGATTGCTATAACTTTGTGTGAAGTTTAAGGAGTTACACAAAATAAATTGTGCATTTCAATTGGCTGAAATCCTCTTAATTCAAGGATTTTCCCATTGAGCTATATACAATTGGCTCAATAACTGTTTCAGGGAGGTCTAGATCAATGGCCTCGTTAATCCGTCATTATAGAGTTTAGGACATTGAGTCGGGTGCAGACATGATTACATTAACCAATCTGATTGACAATGAGAAATGCTATGAATTAATCCGTCAGCATCGCTGGCCGCATGGAATTTGCTGTACCCATTGTGGATCGGAGCATATCGTCAAACGTGGGAAGGACGACACCCAACCGGAGCGACAGCGATATCGCTGTAAAGAGTGTAACCATCAATTTGATGATTTAAGTGACAGTGTTTTTGCCAAGCGCCATCAACCGCTGCGCGTGTGGGTGGGATGTCTCTACTTGATGGGGCTGAATCTCTCCAATGCCCAAATTGCCCATGAGCTTGATTTACATCCGAATGACGTGTACTCGATGACCAGCGAACTGCGTCAAGCAGTCGTAGATAAAAAGCCAGAGGTTTCTCTGGCCGGGGAGGTGGAGTTTGATGAGGTCTACGTAACAGCAGGACATAAAGGTCAACCCGACGAAGTTAAAAAAAAGGTCGCAAGGGCCGTCGGCGCAAACTCAAAGGGCTTCGGGGGCGGGGCACGCTCGAAACAGAGAAACCCCCGATCTTTGGGATGATTGAGCGTGGCGGGACATTAGCGATCCGAATGCTGGAGAATGTGAAGCAGACAACGATCAAACCCGTGATTATGGCAACAGTAACACCCGGAAGTTTGATCTACACTGACGAATACGACATTTATGCGCGACTGGGGCAATGGGGGTATGAGCACCAAACGGTTTGCCACAGTGCAGGGGAGTATGCCCGTGATGAGGATGGTGATGGATTTTGTGAGGTGCATGTCAATACGATTGAGGGCGTCTGGTCATTGCTGCGTTCCTGGTTAAGACCTCATCGCGGTATTTCTCAAGAGAAGTTACCTCAATATTTGGGATTTTTCGAGTTCATGCATAATGCCAGAAAACGGGGCAAAGCTCTTCTAGGGAGCTTGTTAGAAACATTGTTCAGTTAGCTCCCCGAAACAAGGATTGAGCCATACAATTTTGCCCAGGTACTTATAGCAATAGCCAAGCTCGTGAGGACAGACAAAATTGAGAGCGCGCTTCGCACGCTCTCAATTTTGTCCTAAGCTGCTATACATGGTTTGTCAAAAGTAAACCATCAAGAATTGTTGAGCCTACGGGTTCCATCCGCGCTCAACAATTCTTGATCGAACGGTCAAACATCAATCGGGCAAGTTTTCCGACCCGCGAGCCAGTAGGTTGTCATCTCGCCTTTACCTTTGACATCGATTTTTCCTCGTTCTTCAAAGACATACCGCTCCTGCAGCCGTTCGTAAACCGCAGCCGTAACCTGAATTTTGCCAGCCATCCCTTGAGATTCCATCCGACTGGCAATATTGACATTGTTCCCCCAAAGATCGTAGATAAACTTCTTCGTCCCAATCACCCCCGCAACCACAGGCCCCGTATGAATACCAATGCGAAGGCTAAAGGTTTCGCCATTATCCCACTTAAAACCAACAATCGCCTGTTGCATATCCAATGCAATTTCCGCAATCGTTTCAACATGATCGGCCCTTGGAGTCGGAATGCCACCGACGACCATATAGGCATCACCAATGGTCTTAATTTTTTCTAACCCATGTCGACCCGCGAGTCGATCGAACTCAGAAAAGATCTGGTTCAGCAACCTGACCAGATCGGTTGGCGGGATTGAAGAGGAAAAACCAGTGAAGTTGACAATATCAGCAAAAAGAATAGTTGCTTCTTCAAACCGATCTGCAATTAAATGGTGATCTTGTTTCAACTCTTCGGCAATGGATTTGGGCAAAATATTCAGTAACAGACGCTCGGATTTTTCCTGCTCTGCTCGTAATGCCTCCTCTGCATATTTGCGTTCGGTAATATCAGCAACTGTTCCTTCGTAATAAAGCAACTGACCATCCTGATCTCGAACGGTGCGGGCATTCTGCGATGTCCAGATGATGCTGCCATCTTGTCGATAAATTCGAGCCTCAAAATTTGAGACTGCATCGTTCTGTTCTAGAGCATTAATTAGCTCAGTACGACGAGTAGGATCGACATAAAGTTGCCGATCGATATTCGTGATGCCAGCCATTAACTCTTCTGCAGACGTATAGCCGTACATTCTCACTAAGGCAGGATTGGCACTGAGGTAGCGTCCATCAGGGATCGATTGGAAAATCCCCTCAGCTGCATTCTCAAAGATGCTGCGATACTTCTCTTCAGCTTCCTGCAACGCATTTAAGACGCGCCTCCGTTCTGTAATATTGCGTGCGACCCAAATTACACAATTATCTGGCATGGGCGATACGCTGGCCGCAAACCAGACTTCTTCAGCGAATTCAGAGTCTTGCGTTTGCCAACCCCGTTGTTCAGACGTTCCTCGAGCAAAAACGAGGCTGTATTCTAAGTTGACAGGTTGTTGGGTCTCTAGCGCTTGCCGGATGTGTGTGAGGAAAATCTCAGCTTTGCCGGCTGGGAAAATTTCGTGAACCGTCTTTCCAAGACGTTCAGCAGGAGGACTATACAATAGCTCAGAATTTGTCGTCACAACTTTGCGATATCGTCCTTCAGCGTCAAACACTGTGATCACATCAGTCATAGATGCAAAAAGCGCTCTCAGCTCGGCTTCGGAAACTCTCAATGCGGTTTCGATCCGCTTGCGCTCTGCAATTTCAATCACCAGTTGATGATTAGCTTCTCTGAGGGCTGCAGTTCTTTCTTCTACGCGGCCTTCTAGCTCTTCATTGGCCCGTTGCAAGGCTTCTTCTGCTTGTTTGCGTTGGGAGATATCTTCAACAGTACCCTCGTAGTAGAGCAGGTTGCCATCTTCATCTCGAACAACACCAGCATTCTCGGAAATCCAGGTGAGGCTGCCATCTTTGCGATAGACTTGCGACTCAAAGTTATAGACAGACCCATCTTCTTGCAACAATCGGACAAATTCGGTGCGACGACCTGGGTCAACGTAGAGCTGTTCCTGAACATTGGTCAAATTGCCCGTCAGGTCTTCTGCGGAATCGTAGCCATAGATCCTGGCCAGGGCAGGATTAACACTCAGATAACGGCCGTCAGGAGTGGTTTGAAAGATACCTTCAACTGCATTTTCAAAAATGCTACGATACTTACCTTCGGCATGCCGTAAGGCATCTTCAGCCCGTCGGCGTTGGGTAATATCAATACCAACGGTAAAGGCAGCGCGAGACCGATCGTATTTCTGGGCCACAATCAAATAGTTGCGCGGTTCGTTATTCACTGAGGCAGAGACTTCTCGGAAGGCTTCTTGTTCAGGGTTGGCAAAGAATTCTCGGACGAAATCGATAAATTCCGACCCGGTGCCCAGGAAACCAATGTCCTTGCCAATAAATTCTTCTGATGGTAGGCCAAAGATTTCAGCCAGATGACGATTGACGCCCAGGTAGCGGAAGTCGGAGCCAATCCAGGAGACAATCCCAGGAACAGCATCCACCATTGCCTGCAGTTGATCTTTGGAATCTGCCAGGGCTTTTTCGGCCTGTCGCCGTTTGGTGATGTCGATGCCAACGGTGAAAGCGGCTCGATCCTGGTCGTATTTTTGGGCTACAATCAAGTAGTTCCGAGTCTCGTTGTTGACGCGAGCGGAAACTTCCTGGAATCCGACCTGGTCTGGGCCAGCGAAGAAGCGACGCACAAAGCGGACAAACTCTGACCCCGTACCCAGGAAGCCAATATCCTGGCCAATAAATGTTTCTTCGGGTAAGCCAAAGGTCTGGGCCAGGTGCTGGTTGACGCCCAGGTAGCGGAAGTCGGAGCTAATCCAGGACACAACTCCAGGGACGGCGGCCAAAATGGCCTGTAGTTGATCTTTGGCACCCAGTAAGGCGTCTTCTGCGCGTTTGCGTTGGGTGATGTCGATGCCAACGGTGAAAGCGGCTCGCCCGCGATTGTATTTCTGGGCCACGATTAAGAAATATCGGGGTTCTCCATCGACGCGGGCAAACACTTCTCGAAAGGCTTCCTGGGCGGGGCTGGCAAAGAATTCATGGACAAAATCAATAAATTCGGAGCCTGTTCCTAAGAACCCAATGTCCTTACCGACAAAATCTTCTGGAGAGAGGTTGAAGGTCTCGGCAAGGTGCCGGTTGACGCCCAGATAGTGGAAATCGGCACTGATCCAGGAGACAATTCCGGGGACTGCTTCCAGGACTGCTTGCAGTTGATCTTTGGAGGCCCGTAGGGCATCTTCTGCTCGCTGCCGCTCCACGACTTCTACCACTAAGTGATCGTTGGAGGCGCGTAGAGCAGCGGTTCGTTCTTCTACTTTGATTTCTAGCTCTGCTTTGGCTTGCTGTAATGCATCTTCTGCTCGCTTGCGTTGGGTGATGTCGCGGGCGACGAGTAAGACTAAATCTTGAGAAATGGGCGAGAGTGTGGCAGCTAACCAAATTTCCTGGGTTTCTGATGAGGGGACGTATGGATCTGAAGGTGCTATTGTTGTTTCGTGTCTGCCGTTTTCTGTGTCTCGATTTTCGAGAGCTAGATTGTACTCGAAATGCACAGGCTGCTGTGTTTCCAGGGCTTCCTGGATATAGCTGAGAAAGGTATTGGCTTGAGCGGGTGGGAAAATTTCGCGAACGGTTTTGCCAATCAGGTCTCCTGCAGGTTGGGGTAGGATGCCGGGGTTGGTGGGGGCGGTTCTGAGGCAGCGCCCTTCACTATCCAGCATCAGAATAATGTCGGTCATGGCAGCAAAGAGGGCGCGTAGTTCGGTGCCGTACTCGCGTAGAGAGGCTTCAACACGCTGGCGATCGGCCATTTCATGCTGTAATTGCGCCATTGCCGCTTCGAGTTCGCGGGCTTTTTGCTCTAATTGTAGAGCTGGGAGATTGCTGCTACCTTGGATTCCCTGGGATACTTCTGCTATCAGGTTGCCAAGGGTATTGGAGGGGGTCGAATGTATAGCCTCGATACCTGACCAGGGAAGTGGTTTTGCGGGGGTATTGTTACTGAAGATAATTTCAATCTGTCCGTTGGGCAGAATTTGGCCAATGTGGCAGGGTTTCCAGACATGCTGGTTGGGTTGGAGGACGATGGTGCCGCCTGGAGATTGGAGGATCTGACCGTAAGCTGCAATGCGGATGCGATCTACATCGAAGGATTGGGCAAGTTCGACGGCTTGCTTCCAGAGGTAAATCTGGCTATAGGCGGCTGCGATCGCAGCATTAATAGGGCGTTCATCGCCATATCTTAACTTAAACTTCTGGACGAACTGTTGATTGTGCAAGGTGTCCAGACTTTGGAAATAGGGGCTGCTAATATAGTGGCCCGCAGCAACAGTTCCAAGCTGTTGCAGCTCAATTTCGCTCAGGCTAATGGCGACTATTGGGATATGTTGGGGCAAGAGTCCTGCTGCATTGTACTGACGATAAAATGCCAGGTTACTATCACCGCTGAGGGTATTGAAGACTGCATCTGGGTTTGCTTGCTGAATGTTGGCGATGGCGGCTTCAACTTTTTTCGTGCCTGGGGGAAGGTACAGTTCGCCGACAAGGTCGCTGCCCAGTTTTTGGAGCTGCGTTTTCAGAATCTCGCGAGTGGTTCGAGAAAAAAGTGTATCTGAGCCAATGAAATAGATGTGTTTCCCCTGGGTTTGCAGGTGGTGCTGCAGCAACCAGGCAATGGCCGGTTCTATTTGTTGGTTGGGACAGGTACCGGTGTAAAAAATATTTCTGGATGTTTCCAGTCCTTCATAATGGGCAGGATACCAGAGCTGGGCATTGAACTGTTCAAACAGGGGTAGAACGGCTTTACGGCTGTCAGAGTCCCAACACCCAAAAACAGTTGGGACTCGATCGACTTCAAGGAGTTTTCTGGCTCGGTAGCTAAATTCAGCTGGATCGGATGCTCCATCTTCGATGATGGGGTTAATGGCTCTGCCTAGCACTCCTCCGGTTTGATTGATTTCTGCGATCGCCATTAACTCGGCATCAATCAGAGGGGCTTCAGCGGTTGCGAGGTCGCCGCTGAGGGAATGCAGGAGGCCAAGTTGCATTGTTGTTGTAACCTGAGTTTGCGTCAAGACGCGATTGTTCGCTTTTTGCCGCACTTCAACATCGGGGTATTTGGTCATTTACCCTTTACCTTTGACAGGGGTGAACTGATGTTTTTGGATTGTTGTCAACGTGCGGGTAGCCCTGATAATCGATGAAAGTGGGTAGATGCGTTTTACCCAGCAAATTGTAAAGAAATTCACAGCAATTCAAAATTCAAAATTCAAAAGTCCTGAAACTCTTGCATTAAGAGAGATTGACAATTCTTGATCATGGGTTCAATCGCTGAAATGACGGAAAACCGTTCCGAATTTAATCTTGCTGAGAATCCTAAGAATACTTTTACAAGTGTAGATATCATGTTTCAGGGAGGTTGTCCTCCCCTTCAACATACCCTGTATGCTTCCTTAACATTAGATTAACAGCCAGTTTTTTGCAGTAGTTGCTGAAATCAGCGCGTAAAGCCTACGGCATATCAAGAAAGGCAAAGCCTCCCTGCAGGGAAATCGCACCTCAAGAAAATAAATCTCGCCTTTTCTTGAAGTGCGAGCAGTTCCTGGCGTTTTGCAATCGAATTATTATTCCACACACCTTGGAAGGTTAGCGCCCCCTTCGGGAGCGCTAACCTCCATTTCTTCGTGCCAGACCGGCAAAATGGGTTATTTTGAAAGCCTTGCTGAGCAAGGCTTTCAAAATAACCGTCCAAGTCGTGTATTCCAATAGGGTTCAGCTGCGTTAGCAAGGCAGTAACCTTGCTGCATCATCCTTGATGGGTTCAATAGACTCATTCGGAAATTGGAGTGGAAGTCCCCCGGAGGAGGGCTTCCATTCCAGTTCTTGGACAGGTCTAATCAGGGCAGTAGCCCCGATTGCAAAAATTTGAGTATGGTAAAAATTTTCAAAAAAAAATCATCCAAAAGGATCGTCCTAACAAAATCAAACTTTGCGTATACATGATTTCAAACAATGATGGAGGATAGTAAGAGTCATGCGAGCTTTAAGATTTTCCCCCCGACCAATGCGCCCTGGTCGGTTTTTTTTGCCCTGGCCTATACAGGGATGCAAACGTATTTTGAGACAGTCCTCCAGGAGTAAAGATTTTTGAGTGCGCTCAAAAATCTTGACTTGTTTGCCCCTACCGTATTTTGGTCAGCGTTACAGACTTCGTTGTGTTCATCTTTTGAATTAACAGAGCTTATCGCTGTGTAATGAACCGATAAAATGGGGGGATGTTTGGAACGGCCAGGGTCGCTGATTGTCTTATGTCTGTATCTGCTGGATCTACGGTGTCTGATGCTTCGGACTTGACGGCTCAGATCTGGATGTGGAAAGGTTTGCCAATTGCCTATTATCATCGAGGCGATCGTGGCCCGGCGGTGCTATTTGTCCACGGTTTTGGTGCATCGGGGTTGCACTGGCGCAAGAATTTGGCTGGACTGGGAGAGGTTTGCCGCTGCTATGCGATCGATCTATTAGGCTTTGGTGGGTCGGCGAAACCGCTGCCGGGGCAACCGTTGCAGTATACGTTTGAGACCTGGGCAGCCCAGATTGTGGCCTTTTGTCGGCAGGTGGTGGGGGAGCCGGTGGTGTTGGTGGGAAATTCGATTGGCTGTGTTGCGGCGATGCAGGCAGTGGTGGATGAGCCTGCGATCGCACGTAGCATTGTCTTAATCGACTGTTCTCTGAGATTGCTGCACGATCGTAAACGGGCAACCTTGCCCTGGTATCAGCGTTTGGGGGCACCCATCCTGCAACAGATACTGAGCGTCAAGTGGATCGGTCAGCAATTTTTCAACCAGCTGGCTCGACCCCAAACTGTGCGCAAGATTTTACTGCAAGCCTATGCTCGCTCGGAAGCAGTCACAGATGAGCTGGTCGAGTTGTTGCTGCAGCCTGCGCGCGATCGCGGCGCTGTCGACGTCTTCCTGGCCTTTATCCGCTATTCCCAGGGACCCTTACCCGAAGACTTGCTGCCGGTTTTACCCTGCCCAACCCTGATTCTCTGGGGCACCCAAGATCCCTGGGAGTCAATCGATCTGGGTCAGGAATTCGCCAAATTTTCGCCAGTGCAGCAATTTATTCCTCTAGAAGGCTTGGGGCATTGCCCCCACGACGAAGACCCAAAGCAGGTTAACTCGATTTTGCAGGATTGGATTACCCCATGAGCCGATAGTCCCCCAGATGTCAGGATTTTTGAGCGCACGGGTACCACACTCAAAAATCCTGACACGACTTGATCGGATTATCCTATTCAATAGACTTATTCGGAAATTGGAGTGGAAGCCCCTCTGAGGGGGGCTTCCACTCCAGTTCTCGGACAGATCTATTGAGTACGTGTAGAATCAAATGAATGAAAAGTAAAATACAATGGCTATGTTAGAACAATGTCCAGAATGCAAGTCTGGCTTGCTGCAGCACTCTACAGAGGGTAAGACAGTCTGTACTCAATGTGGATGGACTCATCAGCCAAAGTATACCAACGAATCAAGATCCCAATCTCGCCCCTGGCTCCGGTGGGCAGCGCGCTGGATCGATACTTGTATTTTCGCATTGGTCATCGCATTGATGCCGGGATTTATTCTAGGATTGGCTGACGCACCACCAGAAACTTTAGATACCTTTTATGACTCCCCCGGTGCTGACCAAGCCTTCGGCATACTCTTCATGGTAGTTTATTATACTTTTTTAGAGCCAATGATGTTGTCTGCCTGGGGAACGACTCCTGGTAAAGCGCTTTTAAATATTAAAGTGCTCCAAAGGAATGGAGAAAAATTGAGCTATTCCCAAGCCCTAACCCGCTCTTTGTCAGTCTGGCTAAAAGGTATGGGTCTTGGGATTCCCCTCATATCGCTGATTACTTTAGTGAGATCTTATAATTTTCTTCGAAGAGAGGGAATTACCGAATGGGATCGGGATGGTGATTTCTCTGTTTCGCATCAGGCTATTGGTTCTCTAAAAGGAATGGTCATAGTTTTGTTGCTCTTGACCGTCTTGGGGTGTTTAGTTCTAATCAATTTATAATTTCGAACCAAGCGGCAGATCGAAAAGCTGCTTCGTTTTCTAACATTAAGATACTCGGCTATCCCACAGCAGTCTAAAATTGTTTTGATCTATTTGTTTGAGTGCTGTTTGTTTGAGTGTCGATCGATGACCGTCCCCACAACCCCCCAATCTCAATCTGTCGAGAAGTCCAGGCGTCAGCTCTGGATGGCTGCCATTAAGCCACCCATGTATAGCGTTGCTGTGATTCCCATTATGGTGGGCACAGCGGTTGCGTTTGCGGAGACCCAAACCTTTGATGGGCCGATCTTTTTTACCTTTTTAGCGGCTGCAATTTTGATTATTGCCTGGTTGAATCTCAGCAATGATGTCTTTGATTCAGATACAGGCATTGATGTCAATAAGGCGCACTCGGTGGTCAATCTGGTGGGCGATCGAGACTCAATTTTCTGGTTGAGCAATCTCTGTCTGGCGGTGGCATTCGGGGGGATTGGCGCGATCGCATGGTGGCAGCAAGACCCCATCCTCATCGTTCTGGTGCTGCTCTGCTGCGCCCTGGGATACATCTACCAGGGGCCTCCCTTCCGGCTGGGATATCGTGGCCTGGGAGAAATCATCTGCTTCTTTGCCTTCGGCCCCCTCGGCGTCGCCGCCGCCTACTACAGCCAGACCCAATCCTGGTCAACCGTCACCTTCGCCAGCGCCATCATCGTCGGCATCACCACCAGCCTGATCCTTTTCTGCTCGCACTTTCATCAGGTGGAAGACGACTTAGCCGCAGGCAAACGTTCCCCTGTCGTCCGCCTGGGAACAGCAACATCGGCCCAGCTATTATGGTGGATTTGCGGTAGTCTCTATGTCTTAACCGGGCTATTTGTCGCCCTCAGCCTCTTTCCCCTGGCAGCATTACTGATCCTGGGCAGTTTACCCTTCAGCTTCAAACTCTGTCGCTACGTCGGCATCTATCACGACCAACCCAACCAGGTCAGCAACTGCAAATTCATCGCCGTTGCCATCCACTTTTTCAGCGGTGCTTTACTGGCTCTGGGCTTTGTCCTACCCCACTAAGTGAATGGTTATTTGGGTTATTTGAATGTTTCAAGCATGGTTTGAAACAGGTTTGGAGTGTTGAAATCGTAACAAACACGACTTGGAAACTTATTTTGAAAGCCTTGCTCCGCAAGGCTTTCAAAATAACCCTTTTTCCCGTTCTGGCCTCAGGGGATGACAAGGCAGGTACAAGCTCCAATTGAAGGGGTTTTGAGCCAATGGATCCCCAAAAAGAATAGGGTGGTCTAGAAGACCACCCAAAAAAATATAATGCTTCCTGCATCTTACCAAAATGTTCTCCGTCAA